>Ga0209883_1000007_pt1 | contig 69465 bp, 72 predicted proteins | sample GWRWT4_21May14_FD_187196 | JGI IMG/M metagenome (GOLD analysis project Ga0209883, IMG submission 187196) | Sand microcosm microbial communities from a hyporheic zone in Columbia River, Washington, USA - GW-RW T4_21-May-14 (SPAdes) (version 2) | ecosystem: Engineered > Artificial ecosystem > Sand...
AGCGCCAGGGTGCCCTTGAGCACCAGCGTGTAGTCGCGCCGGTGCTCGGCCGTGATCTGCCCGATCGGCCAGACGCGGGTGATGTCGGTTGTGCCGCCGAGGTACTGGCCGCCGGAGTCGATCAGCAGCAGGCCGCCTTCGCCCGGCGCCACTTCGATCACCGCGTGCGATTCCGCCGTGGCGCGGTAGTGCGGCATGGCGCCGTTCGGGTTGAACGCGGCGATGGTGTTGAAGCTCAGGCCGACGAAACCGGGTCGCTTGGCCCGAGCGGCGCTCAGTTTTTCGTCGACGGTCAGTTCGGTGATGCGTTCCTTGCCCAGCGCCGCTTCGAACCACGCGTAGAACTCGCACATCGCCGCGCCGTCCTGCGCCATCGCTTCGCGCACGAAGGCCGCTTCATCGGCGTTCTTGCGGCTCTTGAAGAGTGTGCTCGGGTTGATGGCTTCGACCACACGCACGGTGGCGTGGCCGCGCAGCCCGAAGGTCACGCGGCGCGGGTCGAGCAGCAGCACCGCGTCGGCCGGCAGGGCGGCGAGGGCTGCTGCGGCCTGTGCGTACGGTGCGACGTGGATCGCATCGGTTGCGAGTGTGGCCTGCAGTTCGGCGCCGACCTTGTTGTCCGCCACGAAGAGCGTCACATTGTCGGCTTCGATCAGCGCATGGGCCAGGAACACCGGGTTGAAGCTCACATCGGCGCCGCGCAGGTTGAACAGCCAGGCGATGTCGTCGACGGTCGACACGAAGTGATGCGTCGCGCCGTGGCGAACCATCGCTTCACGCACCTGGGCGAGCTTGGTCGCGCGCGCCAGCGGCGCCTGCGGTGCGTGGTGTTCGTAGACCGCCGCGGTGGGCAGGCCAGGGCGCTCGGGCCAGACTTCGGAGAGCGCGTCGAAGTCGGTGCGCAGATGAATGCCGGCGCGGTCGAGCACGTTCTGCAGCATCTGCGCGGCGGCCAGGCCGAGCACGTTGCCGTCGACACCGACGGTCGCACCGGCCGACACGTGACTGGCGATCCAGTCGAGGTGGTGGGTGGCGGTGCCGGTCGGGATCTTCACGAGCTCGGTGCCGGTGCCGGCCAGTTCGGCTTCGGCCTGCACCCAGTAGCGGCTGTCGGCGAACACCGCGGCGCCGTTCAGCGTGACGACCAGTGTGCCCATCGAGCCGGTGAAGCCCGACAGCCATTGCCGGCCCTGCCAGCGCTCGGGCAGGTATTCGCTGAGGTGCGGGTCGCTCGACGGCACCAAGACGGCGGCGAGGCCGTGTTTCTTCAGCGCGTCACGAACCCGCTCGATGCGCAGGCGGAAGGGGGAGGTGCGGGTGTCCATGAAGGGTGTCCTGTCGATCCGGTGGAAGAGATTTTAGGAGTTCGCCACCGGGCGCGCAGCGGCCCCACCCAGCCGCCTCCGCACCATCTGGATGTTGCTGCGCAGCGCGTACAACTCGTCGGCGTAACTGAGCGGCACGCTCACGTCGACAACGCGCGCTTCGATCACTTCCAGGTCGCGCAGCAGATCGTTCGCCGGCCGCTTGTCGATCGCGTCTTCGACTTCGCGCAACTGCGCGTACCAGCGAAAGATGCGCTTGCGGATGCGGAACTGGTACAGCGGCGGCAGCATGCGTGACAGCGGGATCAAGGCGGCCACGATCGTGACGAGCACCGGCCACATGCGGTCGATCAGGTTGGCCAGCCAGAACGGCAGGTAACGCTGCAGGACCGGCATGCCGGTGGCGTAATAGCGCTGAGCTTCTTTCGCCAACGGCTCTTCGGTGCCGGCCGCGATCGGCAATTCGCCCTTGCGCTGGAACCAGCCGGCGCCGCCGTGCACCTGCTGGGCCGTCTGCACGAAGAGCTGGATCAAGGCCGGATGCGTTTCCTTGCGCGCCAGCAGCGTGGCGGTGGGCGCGACCAGGCGCACGTCCTGCGGCGGCAGGTCGCGCGCCAGGTCGACCACGCCGCGGGGCAGCGTCACCGGCGTCAGGAAGGCGAAGCGGCGCGAGTAAGCGTCGGCCTGCGCGAAGTTGTAGAGCGCGATGCCGGGCGTCTGCAGCAGCATCTGCACCATCAGCGACTCGGGCGCCGAGGCGAACACGAGCGCGTCGACCTCGCCGGCGAGCAGGGCCACCACGGCGGGGGTTTGCGGCTGGCGCAGCAGCGTCAGCGAAGCGGGCTCGATGTTGTTGGCGGCGATCAGCTTGTTCACCAGGTTCGGCACGCCGCTGCCAACGGCTCCGATGTTCAGGCGCCAGCCCGGCAGTTGCGACATCGAACTGAGCGTGGGGGCCTTCAGCAGGCGCTGCGCCGAGTCGCTGCGGTAGAACAGCCAGACCGGTTCGTAGAACAGGCTGCCGAGCGCGACGAGGTTCGAGTCTTCTTCATCGTCGCGCGCCGTGTGGTCGTCGGCACCGCCCTGCACGAAGGCGATGTCGACGCCCGAGGCCGGGTCGCGCAGCAACTGCAGGTTCTCGGCCGCGCCCTGGGTCGGCCGAAGCTCGACCGTGATGCCGTAGGCCTTCAGCGCCTGCAGGTAACGTTTGCCGAACTCGGCGTAGGCGCCCTGGTCGGCGCCGGTCGCGAGCACGACCTTCTTCGGCGGGTTCGGGTCGAGCGCCCAGTAGGCCAGGCCGAGGAGGGCGACCGCGAGCACGATGAACGGCCCGAAGGTGACGAGCAGGTCGCGGAACGAGAGCAGGGTGTGGCGCAGTTGATTGGGCATCGGGGCGGCAAGGTGGGTCGATCCGCACGATACCGCGCTGTCGGCGCAGCCACCACGGCGTATTTGCATCACAAGGTATGCTTTTCGGAATCGATCCGATGAAACAACCTCCGAACTTTTGATGCGCCTGCTGCTGGTGGAAGACGACCGAATGATCGGCGAAAGCCTGCGCGCCGCGCTGCGGCTCGAAGGCCATGCGGTCGACTGGGTCCGCGACGCCGCGGCGGCCGGCAGCACGCTGGCGAGCGAACGTTTCGACCTGGTGCTGCTCGATCTGGGCTTGCCGGCCACCGGCGCGGCTGGTGCGCCGGCCGACCCCGTGGGCGGCCTCGCGGTGCTGCGCGCGGCCCGTGCCCGCCAGGACGCCACGCCCTTCATCGTGCTGACCGCGCGCGACGGCCCCGGCGACAAGGTGACCGGCCTGGACGCCGGTGCCGACGACTACCTCGTCAAACCCTTCGAGCTCGACGAACTCGGCGCGCGCATCCGCGCCGTGCTGCGGCGTGGCGCGGGCCGGGCCGAGCCGGCCTTGTCGTTCGGCGGCGTCACGCTCGACCCGGCCACACGCCAGGTCACGAAAGACGGCACCGCCGTGCTGCTCTCGGCCCGCGAATTCGCCGTGCTCGAAGCGCTGATGCAACGCCCCGGCGCGCTGCTGTCGCGCGCCCAGCTCGAAGACCGGCTCTACGGCTGGGGCGAAGAGATCGAGAGCAACGCGGTTTCGGTCTACATCCACCAGCTGCGCCGCAAGCTCGGGCCTCAGTTCATCCAGAACGTGCGTGGCGTGGGCTACTTCGTCGGCAGCAAGCCCGCATGAATTCGATCCGCGTGCGTTTGCTGCTCTCGCTGCTGGCGATGCTGGCCGCCGCCGCGCTCGTGATGGGCTGGTTCACCTACCGCAACGTGCTGGCCGAGACCGAAGCGCTGTTCGACTACCAGCTGCGCCAGATGGCCTTGTCGTTGCGCGACCAGGGCGAGATCGCGCCGGGCCAGGCGAGCGCGCTGCAGGACGAGCAACTCGACTTCGTGGTGCAGATCTGGACCGTCGACGGCCGCAGCATCTATGCGTCGCGCGAGCACAGCACGCTGCCCGAGCGGGCCTTGCTCGGTCTGGCCGACATCAACGTGCAGGGCAAGACCTGGCGCACCTTCGGCGTGGCCACGCCGACGCGGGTGATCCAGGTGGCGCAGCCGCGCCAGATCAGGCAGAAGCTCGCCGCCGACGCCGCTTTGCGCAGCGTGGCGCCGCTGCTGTTCATCGCACCGCTGCTGGCGCTGGTGATCTGGTGGCTGGCGGCACTGACGCTGGCGCCGCTCAGCCGCGTGGCAGCCGACGTGCGCGAGCGCGACGAACATTCGCTGCAGCCGCTGCCCGGCGACGGGCTGCCCGACGAAGTGGCGCCGCTCGTGCAATCGCTCAACGCGCTGCTGCAACGCCTGGGCGCGTCGCTGCACACGCAGCGTGCCTTCGTGGCCGATGCCGCACACGAGTTGCGCTCGCCGCTGACGGCGCTGAAGCTGCAGCTGCAATTGCTGCAGCGTGCGCCCGACGAAGCGTCGCGTTCGGCCGCCATCGGCGCACTCGGCGAAGGCATCACGCGCGCCGCCCGGCTGGTGGAACAGTTGTTGGCGCTCGCGCGCAGCGAGCCCGGTGCGCAGGCGCCGGCCGCGACGCCAATCGATCTGAGCGAGCTGGTGCGCCAAGCGGTGGCCGACACCTTGCCGCTGGCGCAGCTGCGCGGCACGGCGCTGTCCTTGTTCGCCGACGCGCCGGTGCCGGTGAATGGCGACACCGCGGCGCTGACCGCGCTGGTGCGCAACCTGGCCGACAACGCCGTGCGTTATTCGCCGCCGAATGCGCGGGTCGAGTTGCGCGTTTCGATGGAGGCCGGCGTGCCGACGCTGACGGTCGACGACACCGGCCCGGGCATTCCTCCCGAAGACCACGAACGTGTCTTCGACCGCTTCTACCGTCGCGCGAACAACGACGAACCGGGTTCTGGCTTGGGCCTGGCGATCGTGCGCGGCGTGGCCGGGCAGCACGGCGCGCGCGTGGCGCTCGCCACCTCGAAGCTCGGCGGCTTGCAGGTGACGGTGTCTTTCCCGGCTGCGCCTTAACTTTCGCCTAACCCTGCGCTAACCGAGCCCTAACCGGCGGCCCCTATCTTCTGATCCGTGCGGAAATCGTCCGCAGTGCATTCAGACGAAGGAGTTGCCATGAAGCTCAAACCCCTCAGCGCCGCCCTGCTCGCGGTCGGTGCCCTGACCGTGGTGTCCGCCGGTGCGATCGACATGCCGGCCTGGTTGAAGGGCAAGGCCCCGACCACGGCTGCCGCGACGCAACCCGCTGCTGCCGTGACCGCGGCCGCACCCGAAGCCGCCACCCCCCCGCCGGTGCCGATGATCAGCGCGCAGGGCGTGCCCAACTACCGCGCGATCGTCAAGCAGTCGGGCCCGGCCGTGGTCGGTGTGACCGTGGCCGGCATGCACAAGGCGTCTGCCGAGGAGCAAGGCCTGCCGCCCGGCATCGAGAACGACCCGTTCTTCAAGTTCTTCCGTGGCATGCCCGGTTTCCAGGGCCGCGGCCAGCAGGGCGGGCAGGTGCCGTTCAAGGGCATGGGCTCGGGGTTCATCATCAGCAGCGACGGCCTGATCCTGACCAACGCGCACGTGGTGCGCGAAGCCAAGGAAGTGACCGTGAAGCTGAGCGACCGGCGCGAGTTCGCGGCCAAGGTGCTGGGTTCGGACACGACCACCGACATCGCCGTGCTGCGCATCAACGCGACCGGCCTGCCGGTCGTGCGCCTCGGTGACGCGCGCCAGCTCGAAGTGGGCGACCCGGTGCTCGCGATCGGCGCGCCGTACGGGCTGGAGCAGACCGCCACGCAGGGCATCGTCAGCGCCAAGGGCCGTTCGCTGCCGGGTGATGCGGTCGTGCCCTTCATCCAGACCGACGCGGCGGTGAACCCCGGCAACTCGGGCGGCCCGCTGTTCGACGGCAGCGGTGCGGTCGTCGGCATCAATGCGCAGATCTACTCGCAGAGCGGCGGCTTTCAGGGCCTGAGCTTTTCGATCCCGATCAACGTGGCGTTGAAGGTGAAAGACCAGATCGTCGCGACCGGCAAGGCCAGCCATGCCCGCCTGGGCGTGACGGTGCAGGACCTGAACCAGGCCCTGGCCGAGTCCTTCGGCTTGAAGAAGCCTGACGGTGCCTTGATCGCCAACGTGGCGCCGAACAGCGCTGCGGCTGCGGCCGGCTTGAAAGCCGGTGATGTTGTCACCGAAGTGAACGGCGAACCGGTGGTGCGCTCGGGCGCGTTGTCGAGCCTGATCGGCCTGTCGGCGCCGGGCGAGAAGGTGAAGCTGACCGTGTGGCGCGACAAGTCGCCGCGCGAGATCGAAGCGAAGCTGCAGGCCGCCGACGCCGGTGCCACGCAGGTGGCCGATGCCGACGGTGCGGTGCCACAAGGCCAGCTCGGCCTGTCGCTGCGCGCGCTGACGCGTGAAGAACGCAGGCAGTCGCAGATCGAGCAGGGCCTGGTGGTCGACGGCGTCGCCGGCCCGGCGGCCAAGGCCGGCATCGAAGAAGGCGACGTGCTGCTCGCGATCAACGGCAGGCCGGTGCAGTCGGTCGAGCAAGTCAAGGCCGTGATCCAGGGCAAACCGAAGAGCGTCGCGCTGCTGGTGCAGCGCAACGGCGAGAAGATCTTCGTGCCGGTGAACCTCGGCTGACGAAAGAACGCGCACCGGCCCTCACAGGTCGGTGCGCAGCTTCCAGATTTCCGGGAACAGCACCACGTCGAGCATCTTGCGCAGGTAACCCACGCCCGAGGTGCCGCCGGTGCCGCGCTTGAAGCCGATCACACGCTCGACCGTCGTCACGTGGCGGAAGCGCCAGAGGCGGAAGGTGTCTTCGAGGTCGGTGAGTTCTTCGCCGAGCTGGTACAGGTCCCAATACGCTTTCGGGTCGCGGTAGACCACGAGCCAGGCTTGTTCGACGGCGTCGTTCGCTTCGTGGGCCTGGGTCCAGTCGCGTTCCAGCGCCGAGGCCGGCACGGCCAGGCCACGGCGCGCAAGAAGGCGCAGCGCTTCGTCGTACAAGGACGGCGCGCGCCAAGCCGCCTCGACGCGCGCCAGGATTTCCGGCCGGTGCGCGTGCGGCTTCAGCATCGCCGCGTTCTTGTTGCCGAGCGTGAACTCGATGCAGCGGTACTGCCAGCTCTGGAAGCCGCTGCTGTTCGACAGGTAGGGGCGGATCGCGGAGTACTCGGGTGGTGTCATCGTCGCGAGCACGTCCCACGCGTGCACCAGCTGTTCCATGATCTTGCTGACACGCGCGAGCATCTTGAAGGCGCTGCCGAGATCGTCGCTGGCCACGCACTGCACGGCGGCGCCGAGTTCGTGCAGCAGCAGCTTCATCCACAGCTCGCTGGTCTGGTGCTGCACGATGAAGAGCATCTCGTCGTGCGCCGGCGAGAGCGGGTGCTGCGCCTGCAGGATCTCGCCCAGGTGCAGGTAGTCGCTGTAGCTCATGTCCTTCGAGAAGTCGAGCTGCGCGCCCTCCTCGGTGACGATCTTTTCGGTGGGGCTGGGGGTCGTCATGGCAGGCCTCAGGTGACGGCAGCGCGCTCGTTGAAACGCGCTTCGCGCCATTCGCCGCTGGTCAGAACTTGCCGCAGGTGTTCGACCGCGTCCCACACTTCGGTGAAGCGCGTGTAGAGCGGCGTGAAGCCGAAACGCAGCAGGTGCGACGACTCGGGCGCTGCGCCCGACTCGCCGGCACGGAAGTCGCCGATCACGCCACGCGCAATGAGCGCCTGCATGATCGGATAACCGTGTTCGTGCGCGAAGCTGACCTGGCTGCCGCGTTGGGTTGCGTCGCGCGGCGTGACGAGCGTGAGGCCGTGGTCTGCGCAGCGGTCTTCGACCAGTTCGGTGAACAGCGTGGTGAGCGCGATCGACTTTTGACGCAACGCGACCATACCCCCGAGTGCTTCGGCTTTCACGAACACATCGACCCCGCAGTCGAGCGCCGACATCGACAGCACCGGCGGTGTGCCACACGCAAAACGCTGGATGCCGAGCGCGGGCCGGTAGTCGGGCGTGAACTCGAACGGCGCCTTGTGGCCGAACCAGCCCGACAGGGGTTGGCGCAACTGGTCGCGGTCCATGCGAGCCGTGTGGCGCGGGTGCGCCCACACGAAAGCCGGCGCGCCGGGGCCGCCGTTCAGGTACTTGTAGCCGCAGCCGACGGCGAAGTCGGCGTCGGCCGCCGTCAGGTCGACCGGCACCGCGCCGGCCGAATGCGCCAGGTCCCACAGCACCAGCGCGCCAGCGGCGTGCGCGTCTTTCGTGACCTGTGCCATGTCGTGCATTCGCCCGGTGCGGTAGTTGACGTGCGTCAGCATCAGCACCGCGAGTTCGTCGTTCAGGTGCTGCGCCAGGTCGTCGGCCTCGATCAGCTTCAACTCGAAGCCGTGCGTGCGGGCCACGCTCTCGGCGATGTAGAGATCGGTCGGAAAGTTGCTGCGCTCCGAGACGATGAGCTTGCGCTGCGGTGCGTCGGCCTTCACGAGTTCGACGGCAGCGCACAGCGCCTTGTAGAGATTCACCGAGGTCGAGTCGCCGACGATCAGCTCGTTCGCGCCGGCGCCCACGAGCCGCGCTATTCTGTTGCCGATGCGCTGGGACAGGTCGACCCAGCCGGCCGTGTTCCAGCTGCGGATCAGGTCGCGGCCCCATTCTTCCTGCACGACCTGCGCGATGCGCGCCGGCGTGGCCCGGGGCAACACGCCGAGCGAGTTGCCGTCGAGGTAGATCACGCCGTCGGGCAGCTGGAATTCGCTGCGCAGGCTGGCGAGCGGGTCGTTCAGGTCGAGCGCGACACAGTCGTTTCGGTTCGTCGTCATCACAGTTCTCTCAAGACCGCACGCACCGGGGAAGCGTCGGCCGTCGTCAGTTTCAGGGGCAGGGCGATCAGCTCGTAGTCGCCGGCGGGCACCTCGTCGAGCACCAGGTTCTCGAGCACGCGCAGGTTGTGCTTGAGCAACTGCTGGTGACTGTCGAGCGTCTTGCTGTCGGCCGGGTCGACCGACTGGCTGTCGATGCCGACCAGCAAGACGCCGAGCGACGCGAGCCAGGCGATGGTGTCGGGCGCGAACGCGGTGAACTCGGGTGACCACGCCGTGGGTGCCTTGGCGCAGGTGCGCACCAGCACGCGCGGGGGCATGGCGGTGTCGACAAAGGGGCGCAGGTGCTCGGGCCTGACCAGCGCCCCGCAGCCGATCGTGTGCATCACGCGGCACGGGCCGAGGTAGGGCGTGAGGTCGACCTGCCCGATCGTCGGTGCGCCCGGCCCGTAGTGCAGCGGCGCGTCGGCGTGCGCGCCGATGTGCGGCGACATCGTGATCGCGCTGATGTTGACCGGGCAGCCCGGGCCGATTTCAGCCGTCCATTGCTGCGAGTAGCCGGTGTCGCCGGGGAAGAGTGGCGAGTCGGCGGCGATCGGCGGCGAGATATCCCAGAGGTTTTTCATGGCGGTGCAAAGGTAGCACCGGCAAATCGAGCGTGGTGTCGGTTTTTTCGGACAGCTGCTCCAGCGCGCATCGAGCCCTGCTCCAGCGGCCGACCGACCGGCTGGAGCAGAATCCCGGCTTGCAACTTCGGAGATGAAGCCCCCATGAACACCACCGCGCTCGAACTCCTGGCCGAGCAGAACCAGACGGTCAATGTTTCGATGCGTGCCGGTATCGGCGCCGTTGTGGTTCGCGGGCTTCTGCCCGTACTGGGCAGCAACAAGGGTTGAGGTGCCGAAGTTGCAGCGCCTTCATCGATGCAGATCGGCCGCCCTCGTGTTGCTGGCCTGCGCGGCGGCGGGAACGACGGTCGCCGACACCGCGTCGGAGCAGATCGTCGGTGCCATCGAGGCGGTGGTGTTCGCCTGCGCGCCGATCGATCCCAAGTCGGCCAAGGCCGGCCTCGAACTGCTGGAGACCACGCGCGTCGCGCGCAAGCTCGACCTGCCCACCCTGCGCAAGGCCGAAGCCTACAAGGCCATGTACAACTCCGAGGCGAACCGGCTTCTTTCGTTGTCTGTCAAGGATCGACTGGCGGCCTGCAAGAGCGCCTGGTGACTCGACCGGCCACGCCTGGCACGACCAACGACGGGCGGCGAGATTCCCGAACTCTTCACGCCGACAAAAACCTGATTCACGGCCGACGTTGGCAGAGCCTGCTCAGCCGATTCGCCCGAGCAGCAGGTACTCCATGAGCGCCTTCTGCGCGTGCATCCTGTTTTCTGCCTCGTCCCAGACCACCGACTGCGGGCCGTCGATCACCTCGGCCTCGACCTCCTCGCCGCGGTGCGCCGGCAGGCAGTGCATGAACAAGGCATCAGGCTGGGCCGCGGCCATCATGTCGCGGTCGACGCACCAGTCGACGAAGGCCTTCATGCGCGCTTCGTTCTCGGCCTCGTAGCCCATGCTGGTCCACACGTCGGTGGTGACCAGGTGCGCGCCTTCGCAGGCGTCCATCGGGTGGTTGAAGGTCTTCACGCAGGCCGGGTTGTTGACGCTGCCGAGCTTGGCGTCGATCTCGTAGCCACCCGGCGTGCTGACATGCAGCGTGAAGCCCAGCACGTCGGCCGCCTGCAGCCAGGTGTTGGCCATGTTGTTGCCGTCGCCGACCCAGGCCACGACCTTGCCCTTGATGCTGCCGCGCTGCTCGATGAAGGTGAACACGTCGGCCAGGATCTGGCACGGGTGGTATTCGTTCGTCAGGCCGTTGATCACCGGCACGCGCGAATTGGCTGCAAAGGCTTCGAGCTTCTGCTGCTCGTAGGTGCGGATCATCACGATGTCGACCATGCGGCTGATCACACGCGCGCTGTCTTCGATCGGCTCGGCGCGGCCGAGCTGGCTGTCGCCGGTGGTCAGGTTCACGACCGAGCCGCCCATCTGGTACATGCCGGCTTCGAAGCTCACGCGGGTGCGCGTGCTGGCCTTCTCGAAGATCATCGCCAGCGTGCGGTCGACCAGCGGCGTGTACTTCTCGTAGTTCTTGAAGCGCTTCTTGATCGTGGCGGCGCGCTCGAACAGGTAGGTGTATTCCTCGGCGCGCAGGTCCTTGAACTGAAGGTAGTGCTTGATGAGGCTCATGCCGGGTTTCATCACGTGGCTTCGGAGAGGAAAGCCTTGATCAGCGGGCACAGGATCGCGACGATCTGGGCCGCTTCGTCGGCGCTCAGGATCAGCGGCGGCACGAGGCGGATCACGCGGTCGGCCGTCACGCTCAGCATCAGCCCGGCCTTCGCGGCGCGGCCGAGGATGTCGCCGCAGGGGCGGTCGAGCGCGATGCCGAGCATCAGGCCCTGGCCGCGCACTTCGACCACGCCCTTGACGCCGGCGAGCTCACGCTCCAGGCCCGACTTGAGCAGCGCGCCGACGCTTGCCGCGTTGGCGAGCAAACCGTCTTCTTCCATGATGCGGATGGTCTCGACCCCGGCACGCATCGCCAGCGGGTTGCCGCCGAAGGTGGTGCCGTGGTTGCCCGGGCCGAACACGTTGGCGGCCTTCGGGCCGCAGACGACTGCACCGACCGGCACGCCCGCACCCAGGCCCTTGGCCAGCGGCATCACGTCGGGCTGGATGCCGGCCCACTGGTGCGCGAACCACTTGCCGGTGCGGCCCATGCCGCACTGCACTTCGTCGAGCATCAGCAGCCAGTCGTTCTCGTCGCAGACACGGCGCACTTCGCGCAGGTACTCCACCGTCGCCGGGTGAATGCCGCCTTCGCCCTGGATCACTTCGAGGAACACCGCGACCACGTTCTTGTGCGTGTTCGCCACTTCCTCGATCGCGGCCACGTCGTTCAAGGGCACGCGCACGAAACCTTCGACCAGCGGGCCGAAACCGGCCTGCACCTTGGGGTTGCCGGTGGCCGACAGCGTGGCGATCGAGCGGCCGTGGAACGCGGCTTCGTAGACGACGATCTCGGGCCGGGCTATGCCCTTGTCATGCCCGAACTTGCGCGCGATCTTGATCGCGCCTTCGTTGGCCTCGAGTCCGGTCGAGCAGAAGAACACGTTGCTCAGGCCCGACAGCTCGCACAGCTTGGCGGCGAGCTGCTCCTGCAGCGGCACGAGGTAGTAGTTGGAGCTGTGGATCAGCTTGCCGATCTGCTCCTGCAAGGCCGGCACCAGCTTGGGGTGGGCGTGGCCGAGCGTGTTGACGGCGATGCCGCCCAGGCCATCGAGGTACTTCTTGCCATCGGTGTCCCAGACCCAGCAGCCTCGGCCGTGCGAGAGCGCCAGCGGCAGGCGGCCGTAGGTTTTCATCACATGGGGTTCGGGCGAGGCGGGCAGCTTGTCCGGGGCGTTCATGGCAGGGACTCCGATAGAGGGCGTCAATGAAATGGGCGGGAGTGCTCGAAAGTCACGTCCCGCCCTGTCCTGATTCTAAAGCGGGGGCGCGGCGCGGCGATGACAACGGCATGCACTCCTCGGTCATCGGCACGGATCGTGCTGCACTGCAACACATTCACGGCACAATGGCGCGTGCCGCACAACGGCCGTTCCGGACCGAGGGTCCCGCATCGCCGCCCACCGCCGGCCGCACCGAACCGATGACCAGCCCCAAGCCACGCGAGTTTTTCATTCAGGGTGTCACCCTGGACGGCCAGGCCTTCCGCCCGAGCGACTGGGCCGAGCGGCTGGCGGGCGCCATGTCGTGCTTCCGGCCCGACGGCGTGCAGGGCGGCATCGGCGCCTACATCGGCTATTCGCCGCTGTGCGTGCCGCGGGTCATCAACGGCGTCAAGTGCGTGATCGTCAGCGAGGCGCTCAAAGGCGTGGAGCCGATGGCCTGGGACTTCGTGATGAACTTCGCCCGCGACAACCAACTGCAACTGGCCGAGGCCTGCCTCGTTCCGGACGTGCCTGCGAAGTAGTTCCTCCTGGCCCAGAAAGCAAAAAGGCTCGCGATGCGAGCCTTTTGTTTGGTGCCGTGGGGCAGGGTCAGGCGGCGACAGCCAGTGCCTTGACCTTGGCCGACAGGCGGCTCTTGTGGCGCGCTGCCTTGTTCTTGTGGAACAGGCCCTTGTCGGCGACCGAATCGATCACGGCCTGGGCGTTCTTGAAGATCTCGGCGGCCTTGACCTTGTCACCGGCGATCACGGCCTTCTGCACGTTCTTGATGACGGTGCGGAACTTGGAACGCAGCGCCGTGTTGGCGGCGTTCAGTTTCACGTCTTGCCGCACGCGCTTCAGACCCGAAGCGATGCGAACTGTTTTTTTCTTGGCTTTGGAGGTGGTGGCCATATGAAAGCTTGAGCAATTGGAGCAAAGACCGCGAGTATAGCATCGGCCTCGAAGCCGCTGCAATCCGCCCGCGGCCCGGGCGTGGGCGCTCCCTATAATTCGCCCGGTCTGCCTTGCCGAGCGGCCCTCACCCGGCGCCACTGTCGTTCATGAACCTGCTGCGGGCCGCGTCCTCTGTTTCCCTGTTCACGCTGGCCTCGCGCATCTCCGGCCTGGGGCGCGAAATCCTGGTGGCGTCGCTGTTCGGCGCCGGCGCGAGCGCCGACGCGTTCAACGTCGCCTTCCGCATTCCGAACCTGCTGCGTCGCCTGTTCGGCGAAGGCGCGTTCGCCCAGGCCTTCGTGCCGGTGCTCGCCGCCACCCGGGCCGTGGAGGGCGACGAGGTCACCCACCGCCTGATCGACGCCGTGGCGACCGTGCTGTTCTGGGCCTTGCTCGTCACCTGCGTGATCGGCGTGATCGCGGCCCCCGTGGTCGTCTGGATGATGGGTTCCGAGCTGGCGCAGTTCGACAGTGCCGTCGTGATGACCCGCTGGATGTTCCCCTACATCGGTTTCATTTCGCTCGTCTCGCTGTGTTCGGGCGTGCTCAACACCTGGAAGCGTTTCGCGGTGCCCGCCGCCACGCCGGTGCTGTTGAACATCGCCGTGATCGGCGCCGGCTGGCTGCTGGCGCCGGTGTTCGAGCGCTGGGGTGTCGAGCCGATCTACTCGCTGGCGGTCGGCGTGATGATCGGCGGCGTGTTGCAACTGGCCTTGCAGGTGCCGGCGCTGATCCACATCGGCCAGCTGCCGCGCATCGGGCTGCGCTGGGGCGCGGTTCGTGGCGCCTGGTCGCACCCCGGCGTGAAACGGGTGCTGCACCAGATGGGCCCGGCGCTGATCGGTGTCTCGGTGGCGCCGCTGTCGATGATCATCAACACCCAGATCGCCACGCACCAGGGCGTGGGTGCCGTCTCGTGGTTGACCTATGCGGACAGGCTGATGGAATTCCCGACCGCGCTGCTCGGCGTGGCGCTCGGCGTGGTGCTGATCCCGCAGCTCTCGGCCGCGCAGGCGCGCAACGACGTGCCGGTGTACGCCGGCCTGCTCGACTGGGGCCTGCGCCTGGCGCTGCTGCTGGCGCTGCCGTGTTCGGTCGCGCTGCTCGTGTTCCCCGACGCGCTGCTGGCCACGCTGTTCCACCGCGGCGCGTTCACGGCCGACGCAGTGCGGCAGTCGGCACTGGCGCTGATGGGCTACGGCGCGGGTCTGCTCGGCATCATCGGCGTGAAGATCCTGGCGCCCGGGTTCTATGCGCGGCAGGACATGCGCACGCCGGTGCGCATCGCCGTGACCGTGCTGATCCTCACGCAGTGCCTCAACCTGGTCTTCGTGCCCTACCTGAAGCACGCCGGGCTGGCCTTGTCGATCGGCCTCGGCGCGGTCGTGAATGCCGCGTGGCTGTTCATCGGCCTGCGCCGCGCCGGCTGGTACACGCCGGCGCCGGGCTGGCTCGGTTTCGGGCTGCGCGTGCTGGTGGCTTCGGCGCTGCTGGGCGGCCTGCTCGGCTGGGGCGCGCACGCGTTCGACTGGGTTGCGCTGGGTGCGCATGAAGGCCGGCGGATCGGCCTGATGGCGGCCTTCCTCGGCGGCGCAGCATTGTTGTATTTCGCCGCGCTGGCCGCGATGGGCATCCGGCTTCGCCATTTCATGCGCCGCGGCTAAACTGACTGCATGCCCGGCCCCTTGCAATTCGAGACGCCCAGCGCCCTTGAGTTCTTCACCACGCTGGTGGCCGACGACGCCAGCCTGTCGCTCGTCGAAGCGGCCGTGTCGATCGCGCAAGACGAGTTCCCGCAGCTCGACACACTCGGCGTATTGGCCGAGATCGACCAGCTCGCCGCCCGGCTCAAGCGCAAGTTCCCGCCCGACGCGGTGCCGGTGCAGCGCCTGCGCTGGCTCAACCGCTACTTCTTCCAGGAGCTGGGCTTCGCGGGCAACGTGAACCACTACTACGACCCGAACAACAGTTACCTGCACGCCGTGCTTGCCACACGGCGTGGCATCCCGATCACGCTGGCCGTGCTCTACATCGAGCTCGCCACGCAGATCGGCCTGACGGCGCGCGGGGTCTCTTTCCCGGGCCACTTCTTGGTCAAGCTGCGCATGCCGCAAGGCGAGGTCGTGATCGACCCGTTCACCGGCCATTCGCTCTCGCGCGACGAGCTCGACGAGCTGCTCGCGCCCTACAAGCGCCACCGCGGTCTGCAAGGTGACTTCGACGCGCCGCTCGGCCTGTTCCTGCAGACCGCCACCGCCCGCGACGTGCTCGCCCGCATGCTGCGCAACCTGAAGGACGTGCACCGCAGCGCCGGCGAGGCGAAGCGGCTGCTGGCGGTGCAGCAGCGTCTGGTCGTGCTGCTGCCGCGGGCCTGGGAAGAGCGGCGTGACCGCGGCCTGGTGTGCGCCGAGCTGGGCCTGGTCGACGCCGCCACGTGCGACCTGGCGGCCTACCTCGAACACGTGCCCGCCGCTTCCGATCGCGCGCTGGTCGAGGCGCAGCTGCTGGCGCTGGGCCGCGGCGACGCGTCAAGCCTGCACTGACATGCCGCGGCACGGCGGGTCTGGCCCGTAGAATTCGCCGGGCTCGCCACGCTGCACCCGTGTTCCTCGCGCGAGCGCCGCCGCACCTTCGCCCCTCATGACCCTGACCCCCGCCCAACGCCAAACTGCCACCTGGATCGCCCTCGGGGCGCTCGCGCTCCTGCTGGTCTGGCTGCTCGGGCCGGTGCTCACGCCGTTCCTGATCGCCGGCGTGCTCGGTTATGTGCTGCACCCGCTGGTCGAAAGGCTCGCCGCACGCCGCGTGCCGCGCGTGCTGGCCGTCACGCTCGTCGAAGTGACGGCCATCGTCGTGGTGCTCGCGGTGATCCTGCTGATCGTGCCGATCCTGTCGAAGCAGTTGCCGCTGCTGCGTGAGCAGATCCCGCTGCTGGCCGACCGCCTGAACACCGGGCTGGCGCCGCTGCTCGCGAACTTCGGCATCAACGTGGCGCTCGACACGGCGAGCATCAAGGCCTTCGTGCTCAAGTACCTCGACGCCAACGTCGACGACTCGATCGCCACCGCGCTGAGCTCGGCCCGCATCGGCGGCAGCATCGTGCTGGCGGTGCTGGGCAACGCTTTCCTGGTGCCCATGGTGCTGTTCTACCTGCTGCTGGACTGGATGAACCTGACCGCGCGCATCGGCGCGCTGGTGCCGCCCCGCATGCGCGACCGTGTGCACGGCTTCGTTCAGGAGTGCGACGAGGTGCTCGGCCAGTACCTGCGCGGCCAGTTGCTGGTGATGCTGGTGCTGGCCGGCTACTACAGCGGCGCGCTGGCGCTGTTCGGCTTCGAACTGGCCGTGCCGGTGGGTGTGTTCACCGGGCTGGCGGTCTTCATTCCCTACGTCGGCTTCGGCTTCGGCCTGGTGCTGGCCCTGATTTCCGGCCTGTTGCAGTTCAGTGGCTGGTACGGGCTGATCGCTGTGGCGGTGGTCTACGGCTTCGGGCAGTTGATCGAGAGCTTCTATCTCACCCCACGCCTGGTCGGCGAGCGCATCGGCATGAGCGCGCTCACGGTCATCTTCGCGCTGCTCGCTTTCGGCCACTTGTTCGGCTTCGTTGGCGTGCTGCTCGCCCTGCCGGTCAGTGCCGTGCTGGTGGTCGCGGCGCGGCGCGTGCGTGCCAGTTATGTCGCCAGCGAGCTCTACCTCGGATGAAGCAGATTCCGCTGGCCATCGGCGTCGAAGCGGCGAACAGCTTCGACAATTTCCTGTCGGGTGCGAACGCGCTGGCGGTGGCGCACCTGCAGGCGCTCGGGCCGCAGTCGGCTCCCGTCTATCTGTGGGGGCCGAGCGGCAGTGGCAAGACCCACCTGCTGCAGGCGCTGGTGCTGCAATACCAGCAGCAGGGCGCGCAGGCCGGCTGGTTCAACGCCGAAGACCCGGCGCCGTGGATGTTCGACGAGAGCTGGTCGCTGATCGTGATCGACCGCTGCGACGAGCTCCAGCCCGACCCGCAACACGCCGCGTTCACGCTCTTCGTCGAAGCCACGACGCGCGGCGTGCCGATCGTCGCCGCCGGCCGCCTGCCGCCGGTCGACCTGCCGCTGCGCGAAGATCTGCGCACGCGGCTCGGCTGGGGCCACGTGTTCGCCTTGCAGCCGCTGAACGAGACCGAGATGCGTGCGGCGCTGCGGCGCGAGGCCGACCGTCGTGGGGTGTTCCTGTCGGACGACGTGATGAGCTACCTGCTGACCCGTTTTGCACGTGACCTGAAGTACCTGATGGCCCAGCTCGACCGGCTCGACGAGTTCGCGCTGGCGAACAAGCGTGCCATCACGGTACCGTTGCTCAAGCAGATGCTGATCGAAGAGGGCGGCGCGTGAGTTCGGAGCCAGGCCGCGGGCTCTGCCTTTTCGATCTCGACGACACGCTGCTCCCGCTCGATTCCGACCACGCCTGGGGCGAGTTCATGTTGCGGCTCGGCTGGGTCGACGCCGTCGAGTTCAAGCGCCGCAATGACGAGTTCTATGCGCAGTACAAGGTGGGTGCGCTCGACATCCACGCCTACATCGAGTTCGCGACCGGGCCGTTGCGCGCTCGCGGGCCTGAAGCGGCGGCATCAGCCCACCGGCAATTCATGCAGGAAGTGATCGAGCCCAACCTGCGGCCAGCCGCGCTGCAACTGGTGCGTTCGCACCAGGAACGCGGTGACCTGATTGCCCTCGTCACCGCCACCAACGACTTCATCACGGCCCCGATCGCGCAGGCCCTGGGCATCACTGAGCTGATCGCCGTGCGGCTCGAACGCGGGCCCGGGGGTACCATCACGGGCCGCATCGACGGCACGCCGAGCTACCGCGAAGGCAAGGTGCAACGGGTGCAAGCCTGGCTGGCGGAGCGTGATTGCACCTGGCAGAGCTTCGAGCGCATCAGCGTCTACAGCGACTCCGTCAACGATCTCGCCCTGCTGGAGCGCGCGACCATTGCGGTGGCGACCAACCCGACGCCCGCCCTCGAAGCCGTGGCCACCGAGCGCGGCTGGCGCGTCCTGAAACTGTTCGAGTGAACACAAGCGAATGATCAAGAAATTCATCGACAAGCTGCTGGGCAAGACCGCCAAGGCCGAACCTTTGACAACAGCGGCCGGCAAGCGTGTCGAGGTGCCGAAGAGCGAGCACGGCATCGACCCGTCGCTGGTCGACGAACGCGCCGTCAAGGTCGTGACGACGCTGGCCGACGCCGGTTTCGAGGCCTACATCGTCGGCGGCGCGGTGCGCGACCTGCTGGTCGGGCTGCGGCCGAAGGACTTCGACGTGGCCACCAACGCCACGCCCGAGCAGGTGAAGGGCCTGTTCCGGCGCGCCTTCATCATCGGCCGGCGTTTTCGCATCGTTCACGTCGTGTTCGGGCGCGGCCGCCAGGACCGCGGCCTGTCGGAAGTGATCGAGGTCTCGACCTTCCGCGCGATGGTCGAAGCGGCCGCGGCCGACCAGGTCAGCGGCAACGAAAAGACCTCGAAGAGCGACCTCGCCGGCAAGAGCCACGTGGTCGACGCCGAAGGCCGGGTGCTGCGCGACAACGTGTGGGGTCCGCAGATCGACGACGCCGCGCGCCGCGACTTCACGATCAACGCGATGTACTACGACCCGGTGCGCGAGATCGTGGTCGACTACCACGGCGGCATCAAGGACGTGAAGAAGAAGCTGCTGCGCATGATCGGCGACCCGGCCGCGCGCTACCGCGAAGACCCGGTGCGCATCATCCGCGTCGTGCGTTTCGCGGCCAAGCTCGGCTTCGAGATTGAACCGAAGACGCGCGCGCCGATCAAGCAGATGGTCGGCCTGCTCGACAACGTGCCGGCCTCGCGCACCTTCGACGAGATGATCAAGCTGCTGCAGACCGGCCACGCGCTGGCGAGCATCGAAGAGCTGAAGAAGCAGGGCCTGCACCGCGGCGTGTTCCCGGTGATCGACGTGGTGCTCGACGAAGCACACCGCCACGATGGCCGCGAGAAGTTCGTGCAGCTCGCCCTGGCCGACACCGACCGGCGCGTCGGCGAAGGCAAGCCGGTGGCGCCGAGTTTCATGCTGGCCTGCATGCTGTGGCACGACGTGCTGGCGGGCTGGAGCAAGCTCAAGGCGCAGGGCGATGCGTCGTTCCCGGCGCTGCAGCAGGCCGTCGACACGGTTTTCGACGCACGCATCGGCGACATCTCGGGCCGCGGCAAGCTGGCCGCCGACATGCGCGAGATCTGGCTGATGCAGCCGCGCTTCGAACGCCGCACCGGCAGCAGCGTGATGACACTCGTCGAGCAACCGCGCTTTCGCGCCGGCTTCGACTTCCTGCGCTTGCGTGGTGACGCCGGCGAAGTCGAAGGCGAACTCGCCAACTGGTGGGAAGACTTTTCGCTCGCCGACGAAAACGGCCGGCGTGCGCTGCTCGACGCGGCGCGCAGCCAGGAGCCGGTGCGGCGTGTGCGCAGCGCGCCGCGGGCCGCTGCGGTTGCGGGCGACGACGCGGAACCACCGGAGGCGACAAGCTCCGAGGCCGACCCGGCCCGCAAGCGCCGCCGTCGGCGCCGCAAACCGGCCGGCGGCGGCGACGCCGCCGTTCCGGCCGGCCCGGCAGGCGACGCCTAGGCGCTGCGCGTGAAGGCGCCCGAAGCCGCCGGCCTCGACCGTGACGCGCTCGTGCGCCTGCACGATGCATTCGCCAGGCTCGTCGAGCGTGGCCGCTTGCCGGGCGCGCAGTGGCTGATCCATCGGCGCGGCACGCTCGGCTGTTTCGACAGCGTCGGCCAGCTCGACCCGGTGCGCGGTGGGCCGATGCGCAGCGACGCGATCTTCCGCATCTATTCGATGACCAAGCCGGTCGTCTCGGTGGCGACGATGCGGCTGGTCGAGCAGGGGCGCCTGATGCTGCGCGATCCGGTGGCGCAGTACCTGCCCGAGTTCGTGCGGGTTCGGGTCGGCGTGGAGCGCCACGGCCAGCTCGAGCTGAAAGTGCCGAACCGGCCGATGACGGTGCACGACCTGCTGCGCCACACCGCCGGGCTGACCTACGAATTCCTCGAGCCGTCGGCGGTGCGGCTGCGTTATTCGGAAGCGAAACTGTTCGCACGCGAGCGCACCGGCGCAGCGCTGAGTGCCGCGATCGCGCAGATCCCGCTGATGCACGAACCCGGCAGCGTGTGGGACTACAGCCGTGCGACCGATGTGCTCGGCCGGCTGGTCGAGGTGGTCAGCGGGCAGACACTGGGTGAACACCTGCGTGCCGCAATCTTCGAGCCGCTGGGCATGGTCGACACCGGCTTCGCGGTGCCGGCATCAAAACACGCGCGCATCGCCGAGCCTTTCGCCATCAATCCCGACACCGGCGTGCCGGTCTCGACCTTCGATGCGCGGGTGCCGGCCTTGCTCGAAGGCGGCGGTGGCGGGCTGATGTCGACCACGGCCGACTACGCGCGTTTCCTGCGCATGCTGCTCGGCGGTGGCACGCTCGACGGGCTGCGCCTGCTGGGCCGCAAGACCGTCGAACACATGACCGCCGACCACCTCGGCCCGCTGCCCCGCTCGGGCGACGTGCTGCCAGCCGGGCATGGCTTCGGCCTCGGCTTCGCGGTGAAGACGGCGCTCGGCGAACACACCGAACCCGGCTCGATCGGCAGCTACGGCTGGAGCGGCGCGGCGGGCACGGCGTTTTTCGTCGACCCGACCGAGGCGATGTTCGCGATGATCATGGTGCAGGCGCCGGGCCAGTTCGACGAAGTGCGCGAGCTGTTCCGGCAACTCGTGTATGCCGCCATCGACGATTGACGCGGCGCTGCCGGTGCAGGCCTTCGTCGGCCTCGGGGCCAACCTCGGCGACGCGCGGGCCACGCTGCAGGCAGTGCTGAAAACGCTGGGCGCGTTACCACACACCGCGCTGCGCGAGGCCTCGTCGCTCTACCGCAGCGCGCCCATCGACTCCAGCGGGCCCGACTACCTGAACGCGGTGGCGTGGCTTCAAACTCGGCTCGACCCGCAGGCGCTGCTCGCCGAACTGCAGCGCATCGAACAGGCCCACGGCCGCGAGCGGCCGTACCCCAACGCGCCGCGCACGCTCGACCTCGACCTGCTGCTCTACGGCGATCAGCGCATCCAGACCCCCACGCTGACGGTGCCGCACCCGCGCCTGCACGAACGCGCGTTCGTGGTCCGCCCGCTGGCCGAGATCGCGCCCGATCGGGAAGTGCCCGGCCGCGGCCGCGCACGCGACTTGCTCCTGCCCGTGGCCGGGCAACAGGCCGATAAACTGCCACGATGAACTCCATCCCGATCTCGCTCCAGACCGTGCTGCTGCTCGTGGCGTCGAACGTCTTCATGACCTTCGCGTGGTACGGCCACCTGAAGAACCTGGCCGACAAGCCCTGGTACACGGCGGCGCTGATCAGCTGGGGCATCGCGCTCTTCGAGTACCTGCTGCAGGTGCCGGGCAACCGCATCGGCTATGCCGGTGGGTTCACGCTGGCGCAGCTGAAGATCACGCAGGAGGTGATCACGCTCGCGGTGTTCGTGCCGTTTGCGATGATCTACATGAACCAGCCTTTCAAGCTCGACTTCGTGTGGGCCGGCCTGTGCATGGTCGGCGCGGTGTACTTCATCTTCCGCAGCTGATGAGCGCCGGCCTGCAGCGCTTTCGACACATCGCGATCGAAGGCCCGATCGGCGCGGGCAAGAGTTCGCTCGCGCGCAAGCTCGCCGCGCATCTGGGCGCCGACCTGCTGCTGGAGCAGGCCGAAGAGAACCCGTTCCTCGGCCGCTTCTACGCCGACATGCCCGGGTACGCGTTCCAGACCCAGCTGCACTTCCTGTTCCAGCGCGTCAAGCAGATGCAGGGGATCGCTCAGCCCGGCATGTTCGCCGGTGCGCTGGTCAGCGACTTCCTGTTCGCGAAGGACGCGCTCTTCGCACGGCTGAACCTGAGCGACGACGAGTACCGCCTTTACAGCCAGATGCACGCACAGGTGGCGGGCCAGTTCGGCGAGCCCGACCTCGTGATCTGGCTCCAGGCCACGCCGGCCACGCTGCTGCAGCGCATCCAGCGCCGCGCGATCGGCATGGAGCAGGGCATCTCGGCCGATTACCTGCAGCGCCTGTGCGACGCCTACGTCGGCTACTTTCGTTCGTATGCCGGCTCGCCCGTGTTCGCCATCGGCACCGAAGACTTCAACCCGGTCGACAGCAAGGCCGACTTCCATGAGTTGCTGGTGCGGCTCGCCGCGTTCCGCGGCCCGCGCGCGTACTTTCATTCGGCGGGCGACGCGCCGATTGCCTGAATGCGACGCCGAGGCCCATGCCCCGGCAAGTACACTCCCGCCGAGTCAAATTGATGACAGTTTGATGACATCCCCGGGAGACACACATGCTGTTCGGCAAGCTGCTGCCACGCGAAGGCAATTTTTTCGAGCTCTTCAACCAGCATGGAAACTACATCGTCGAAGGCGCGCGCTCCTTCATCCTGCTGATCCAGAACTACGCCGACCCGCAACTGCGCGAGAAGTACGCGGCCGAGGTCGACCGGGCCGAGAAGCAGGCCGACCGCATCACCGCCGAAGTCAACCGGCTGCTGCACAAGACCTTCATCACGCCGATCGACCGCGAGCAGATCCACGGCCTGATCAACGCGATGGACGACATCCTCGACCTGCTGCAGGACGCGACCGAAACCATGTCGCTCTACGACGTGCGCGCGATGACCGAAGACGTGCTGCGCCTCGGCGACCTGAGCGCCAAGTGCTGCGAGCGGGTGCAGCATGCGGTGTCGCTGCTGCCGAAGATCAGCCAGCCGGCCACGGCCGAAGCAGCGATCAAGACCTGCGAAGAGATCGACAAGCTCGAGTCCGACGCCGACCGCGTGATGCGCTCGGCCATGTCGAAACTCTTCCGCGAGGAAAAGGACGTGCGCGAGCTGATCAAGCTCAAGGCAATCTACGAGTTGCTGGAATCGATCTCCGACCGGTGCGAGGACGTGGCGAACCTGATCGAGGGCGTGGTCCTCGAAAACTCCTGAACTGACGCGCCACTCCCATGGGTTCCGTACAGACTGCCTTCTGGGTCGTCGCGATGCTGGTCGTGCTGGCGATCGCGTTCGACTTCATGAACGGCTTCCACGATGCCGCCAACTCGATCGCCACGGTGGTGTCCACCGGCGTGCTCAAGCCGCAACAAGCCATCGTGTTCGCGGCCTTCTTCAACGTGCTGGCGATCGCGGTGTTCCAGCTCAAGGTCGCGGCCATGGTCGGCAAGGGCATCGTCGTGCCCGGTGTCGTCGATCACCACGTGGTGTTCGGCGCGCTGATCGGCGCGATCTTCTGGAACGTGGTGACCTGGTGGTATGGCATCCCGTCGAGTTCGTCGCACGCGCTGATCGGCGGCATCGTCGGCGCGGTGATCGCCAAGGCCGGTGCCAGCGCGCTGATCGCCGCCGGGGTGTGGAAGACGGTCCTGTTCATCTTCGTGTCGCCGCTGCTCGGGTTCCTGCTCGGCTCGCTGCTGATGGTGTTGGTGGCGCACCTGTGTCGCCGCGTGTCGCCGCTGCGGGTGGACAACCTGTTCCGGCGCCTGCAGCTCGTCTCGGCCGGCCTCTACAGCCTGGGCCACGGCGGCAACGATGCGCAGAAGACCATCGGCATCATCTGGATGCTGCTGATCGCCTCGAACTACGCGTCGGCGACCGACGCGATGCCGCCAGGATGGGTGATCTGGAGTTGTTACATCGCGATCGGCCTGGGCACCATGTTCGGCGGCTGGCGCATCGTCAAGACGATGGGGCAGAAGATCACCAAGCTCAAGCCGGTGGGGGGCTTCTGTGCCGAGACCGGTGGCGCGATCACGCTGTTTCTCGCAACCGGGCTCGGCGTGCCGGTGTCGACGACGCACACCATCACCGGCGCGATCGTCGGCGTGGGTTCGGTGCGCCGCGCCTCGGCGGTGCGCTGGGGCGTGGCCGGCAACATCGTGTGGGCATGGATCTTCACCATTCCCGCCTCGGCCTTCGTCGCCGGGGTGTTCTACTGGATCAGCCTGCGGCTGTTCGTCTGATCATTGGGCCGGAGGCGCGCTCTGGTACTCGAAGTAGCGCTGTGCGCTGAACGCGATGGTGGCCATCAGCACGCCGGCGCCCAGGCTCAGCGCGGTGATCACGCCGATCACGACGATCCAGCCGGTGGGCCGCACCGGGCCGCCCGGGTTGAAGCGCGCCTGCCACTTCTCGTCGGAGGTCAGGCCGAGCACGAGCGCGCTGACCATCGCGAAGGTCAGCGTCGCGCCGAGCAGCGGAATCAAGGCCCACGCGAGGTGGTCGTCGACACCGATGTGGCGCATGCGCTGCACCCCGTACAGGCCCATGAGCGTGGGCAGCACGACGAGCCAGCCCATCAGGTCTTTCGGCCCGTGCAGGTAGAAGCGGTGCAGGCCGAAACAGCCACCGACGACCGCGATCCAGGTGGCCAGCGTTTTCGACTTGTACCCGCGTGGCGCGGTCACGCCGCGTCCACCGGCGTGGTGTCGGCGCCTTGGCCCAGGCTCTTCTGCATCAGCACCACGTCGAGCCAGCGTTCGAACTTCCAGCCGGCGGCTTTCATCACGCCGATGGGCTCGAAACCCAGCGTGCGATGGACGCCGATCGAGCCGAGGTTGGCCGAGTCGCCGATCACCGCGAGCATTTGCCGCGCGCCGGCGGCTTCGCAGCGCGCCAGCAACTCGGCGAGCAGCAAACGGCCCAGGCCCTGGCCCTTGGCGTCGGCTGCGAGGTAGACCGAGTCTTCCAGGCAGAAGCGGTAGGCGCGGCGCGGGCGGAAATGATTGGCGTAGGCGTAGCCCAGCACCACGCCGCCACGCTCGGCCACGAGCCAGGGCAGGCCCTTGGAGAGCACGTCGTCGCGGCGGCGTGACATGTCGGCCTCGTCGGGTGCTTCGAGCTCGAAGGTGCCGGTGCCGTTGAGCACATTCCAGCCGTAGATGGCGGTGATGGCGGGCAGGTCGGCGGGGGTGCTGGGGCGGATCAGCAGCGAGGCGGCGGTCATGTCGGTTCCCATGGATGGTTGCTCTGAGTTTATAATGCGCGGTTTCGTTGCTGGCCGGGTGAAGCCCCGGTGTATCTACGGCAACGAGGGACAGCACGTGCTGTCGGAGCTTCAGCACTGCAAGGTGCCAAGGCTCCGGTGGCTCCCGATCTGCCTGACCTGCGCGCCCTGACCGGTGCGGTGTCCTGGTGCGGTGGAAGATTGAACATTCTGAAGGAACAGTCATGGTCGTGATCCGACTCGCACGAGGTGGTGCCAAGAAGCGCCCGTTTTTCAACATCGTCGTTGCCGACTCGCGCACCCGCCGCGACGGCCGCTTCATCGAGCGCGTGGGTTTCTACAACCCCGTCGCCTCGGGTGGCGAGCAGCCGCTGCGCGTGGCTTTCGACCGCATCGAACACTGGACCGGTACCGGCGCCCAGATGTCGCCCACGGTCGAGCGCCTGGTCGCCCAGGCCAAGGCCGCGGTCTGATTTCCAGACTGTCTGGCGCGGCTGCGCACTCGCTCCCGTGAGTGCTGCCGCGCCGACCCTCGCTGCGGAACCGGGCTGGCCCGAAGACGCGGTCGAGGTGGGTATCGTTGTCGATGCCTGGGGGCTGAAAGGCTGGATCAAGGTCAAGCCTTTCGCGACCGACCCGCAGGCGCTGTTTTCGTCGCGCCGCTGGTTTCTCAAACCTTCCGAAAAGACCGGCGTGGTTCGCCCGGCCACGGTCGTGAAGCCGATGCCGCCCTTGTTGCGCATCACCCAGGTCAAGGAACACGGCGAGGTGGTGGTGGCCCTGGCGCAGGAAGTGCCCGACCGCGACGCGGCCGAAGCGCTGCGCGGCGCGCGTGTGTTCATCGGCCGTTCGAGCTTCCCGACCGCCGGTGCCGACGAGTTTTACTGGGTCGACCTGATCGGCTTGAATGTCGTCAACCGCCAGGGCGAACAGCTCGGCACGGTGGCCGGGCTGATCGACACCGGGCCGCACAGCGTCTTGCGCGTGGCGCCCGAGGGTGTGGTCGACGAAGCGGGCGAAAAGCTGATTCCTTTCGTGGCGGCCTACATCGACGACGTGAGCCTGGAGCAGCGTCTGATCACGGTTGATTGGGGTCTGGACTACTGAGCCGGCGCTGCGGCCCATCCATGCGCTTCGACATCGTCACGCTGTTCCCCGAGCTGTTCGCGCCGCACCTGGTGCACGGCATCACGCGGCGTGCGTTCGAGTCGGGCCAGGTCGACGTGAAGCTCTGGCCGCTGCGCGACTTCGCCGACAACAACTACCGCCGTGTCGACGACCGGCCCTACGGCGGCGGGCCGGGCATGGTGATGCTGGCCGAGCCGCTGGCGCGTGCACTGACGGCTGTGCGCTCGGCGCGTCAAAATGCGCAGGCGGCTCCGGTGGTGCATTTCACGCCGACCGGCCGGCGCATCGACCAGGCCGTGGTGCGCGAGTTCTCGGCGGGCGCCGGCGCGATCTTCCTGTGCGGCCGCTACGAAGGCATCGACCAGCGGTTCATCGACCGCCACGTGACGATGGAGCTGAGCCTGGGCGACTTCGTGCTCTCGGGCGGCGAGATTCCGGCGCTGGCCTTGCTCGACGGCGTGGCGCGGCTGCAGGAAGGCGTGCTCGGCGACGCGCAGTCGCACCAGCAGGACAGCTTCGAAGACGGCCTGCTCGACTGCCCGCACTACAGCCGGCCGGAGGTGCTGGCAGGCGACGAAGGCGAAGAAGCGGTGCCGGCGGTGCTGATGTCGGGCCACCACAAGGACATCCATCGCTGGCGCCGCGAACAATCGCTGGAACTCACCGCACGCCGCCGCCCCGATCTGCTGGCCGCCGCCCGAGCCGCTGGCAAGCTGACGCCGAGCGACGAGCGCTACCTCGCCAGTCTCGGTCTATAATCAAAGGCTTTTCGATCCTCTGCTGCGCAGGGGCACAGGCTTTTTGGCCGCCGCCCCACCCAATTCCAAACCACGCGCCCGCAAGATCACTTGGAGAAAACCATGGATCTGATCCAGACCCTCGAGCAGGAAGAAATCGCCCGGCTCAACAAAACCATTCCCGCGTTCGCCCCTGGCGACACCGTGATCGTCAGCGTCAACGTGGTCGAAGGCACGCGCAAGCGGGTCCAGGCGTTCGAAGGCGTGGTGATTGCCAAGCGCAACCGCAGCCTGAACTCGAGCTTCATCGTTCGCAAGATCTCCAGCGGCGAAGGCGTGGAGCGCACGTTCCAGCTGTACAGCCCGCTGATCTCGTCGATCGAAGTGAAGCGCCGCGGCGACGTGCGCCGCGCCAAGTTGTACTACCTGCGCAGCCGTTCGGGCAAGTCGGCTCGCATCAAAGAGAAGTTGGCCTGACGCGGCCACCGCAGCGCACGCTGCGGCCGCGTCCCGACGGGCCGCCCTCAGGGGCGGCTTTCTTCATTCTGGAATCCCGATGGCGCTCAGCTTCGATCCGCAGAAACTGCCCGTGCTCGGTGTGGACGATCACCTGCCGCCCGTGGCCGCAGGTTCGCTGCTGACCGATTCGCTGCGCCAGCGGTTCATCTCGCCACCGGTCTGGTCGCCTGAAACCAAAGCCGAACCTCGCTTCATCGACCGCGCACCGGCCCATGCTTCGGTATTGATCGCGCTCGTGCCGCGCGATGAAATCACGGTGCTGTTGACGCAGCGCACAGACCACCTCACCGACCACCCCGGTCAGATCAGTTTCCCCGGCGGTCGGGCCGAGCCGGAAGACATTGATGTCGCCGCCACGGCGCTGCGCGAAGCGCACGAAGAAATCGGCCTTGAGCCGTCGTTCGTCGATGTGCTCGGCACGATGCCAACGTACACGACAGGCACGGGGTTCATCGTGACGCCGGTGGTCGCGTTCGTGCGCCCGGGCTTCAGCTTGCAGGCCGACCCCTTCGAGGTGGCCGAGGTGTTCGAGGTGCCGCTGTCGTTCCTGATGAATCCGGCGAACCACCAGCGCCATGCGATCGATGTGGGCGACGTGCGGCGCGAGTTCCTCTCGATGCCCTGGCATGGCGTGGACGAACGCGGCGAGCCGCGGCGCTACTTCGTCTGGGGCGCGACGGCCGCGATGTTGCGCAATCTGTACCGCTTGCTCGTGGCCTGAAGCCGGGCGCGCGGACCCCGCCGGTATCATTGCCGCGCATGAGTTTCTTCGCCGTCCTGTTCGCGCTGCTGATCGAGCAGCTCAAGCCCTTGCCCCGTGGCAACGTGGTGCACGACGCGCTGACGGGTTGGCTGCGCTGGACCGGCCGCAACTTCGACGCCGGGCGTGACCACCATGCCTGGGTCGTTTGGAGCATCACGACGGTCGTGCCGGCCTTGCTCGCCTGGGGCATCTACGCCGGCATCGCGCACTTCAGCCTGTTGCTCGCGCTGCTGTGGAACGTGGCGGTGCTCTATGTCACGCTCGGCTTTCGCCAGTTCAGCCACTACTACACCGACATCCGCGACGCGCTCGACCGCGGTGACGAAGCCGAAGCGCGCCGCCTGCTGTCGGAGTGGCGCCACCTCGACGCGAGCGAGCTGCCGCGTACCGAACTGCTGCGCCACGTGATCGAACATTCGCTGCTGGCTGCGCACCGCCACGTGTTCGGTGTGTTCTTCTGGTTCGTGCTGCTCTCGTCGTTCGGCCTCGGCCCGGCCGGCGCGGTGCTGTACCGCATGGCCGAGTACGCGAGCCGCTACTGGGCCTTCAAGAGCCGCACCATCGACGCCGCGGTGAACGAACGGCTGATGAACCTCTCGCAGCGCTTGTTCAACCTGCTCGACCACGTGCCGGCGCGCCTCACCGCCTTCGGCTTCGCGGTGGTCGGCAACTTCGAGGAAGCGGTGACCTGCTGGCGCCGCGACGCGGGCCTGTGGAAACACCCGAACGAAGGCATCATCCTGGCCGCCGCGGCGGGTGCGGTGGGTGTGCAACTCGGCGGTGCGGCGGCGCCCGGCGTCACGCCCGACCGCTCCAAGACCTTCGAGGCCGGTGCCGCGCCCGAAGCGGTGTTCGCCGAAGGCTCCACGCCGGGCCTGCCGCCCGAGCCGGGCCACCTGCGCAGCGTCGTCGGCCTGGTGTGGCGCTCGGTGGTCTTGTGGATGCTGCTGCTGGCCTTGTTGTCGCTGGCCAACCTGGTTGGTTGAACCGGCGCCTCAGCGCCGCTGCACCAGTTCGCTCAATATCTCGCCGTAGATGCGGTAGCGCGACTCGCTGATCTCGCCACGCGCCAGTGCCGCGCGCACACCGCATCCCGGTTCGTGCAGGTGGCTGCAGTTGTAGAACTTGCAGTCGTCCGCGTGGGCGCGCAGGTCGGGCATCAGGCCCGACAACTGGTTCGCGTCGATCTGGCGCAGGCCGAATTCCTGAAAACCCGGCGAGTCGATCAGCGCGGTGCGGCGCGCGGGATCGATCCAGTACCACTGCGTCGTCGTCGTCGTGTGACGGCCGGAGTTCAAGGCCTGCGAGATCTCGCCGACCTGCGCTTTGGCATCGGGCGCCAGCAGGTTGATCAAGGTGCTCTTGCCGGTGCCGCTGGGCCCGAGCACGAGCGTGGCGCGGCCTTCGAGCAGCGGGTCGAGCAGGGCGCGAGCTTCGTCGGGGCGCGTCTTCAGCGCCATCTCGAGCACGTCGATGCCCATCGCCGAGTAAGGCGCGAGCCGTGTTCGAGCTGCCGCAATCGTCGGCAGGTCGGCCTTGTTGAGCACGATGCGCGCCGAAATGCCCGCGCTCTCGGCTGCGATCAGCGCGCGCGCAAGCTGTGATTCGCTGAACACCGGCTCGGCAGCGACCAGGATCAACAGTTGATCGAGGTTGGCCGCGAACGACTTGGTCTTCCATTCGTCCTGCCGGAACAGCAGGTTGCGGCGCGGCTCGACGTGTTCGATCACGCCTTCGTCGCCCGACATTTGCCAGCGCACGCGGTCGCCGACCACGCAATCGCTCTTCTTGCCACGCGGGTGGCAGGTCAGGCGAACGCCCTCGAGGTTTTCGACGATGTAGTGGCGGCCGTGGCCTGCGACCACCAAGCCCAGGTCGAGTGCGACGTTCTTGCTCAACGCAAGGTCGCCGACGCAGGCTCACGCAATGAAAGCCACCAGCGCATCGGTTTTCGCCGCGCAAATGAAATCGTTGATCGAGATGCCACCGACCGAGTGCGTGTTGAAGCGCACCACGCAGCGGCTGTAGCTCACGGCCAGGTCGGGGTGGTGGTCTTCGGTGTTGCAGACCCACGCCAGCGCGTTCACGAACGCGATCGTCTCGTAGTAGTTCTTGAACGAGAAGGTCTTTTCGATCGAGCCGTTTTTCAGGTGCCAGCCGCTGACCTGGGCGAGGTGGTCGTGGACAGCGGCATCGCTCATCGGCACGCCGCCTTCGAGGGCTTGGCATTTCTGGTGCAGAAGGTTGCTCATGGCTTCACGCGGGTTGGGGCAAAGAGGCCTGCGCCAGCGCGGCCAGGCGCTCCGACGCGGGAGGGTGCGAGTAGTAAAAGCGAACGTAGACCGGGTCGGGCGTCAGCGTCGAGGCGTTGTCTTCGTGCAGCTTCAGCAACGCGCTGGCGAGATCGCCGCCGCTGGCCTGCTGGCAGGCATACGCATCGGCCTCGAACTCGTGCCGGCGCGACAGCTGAGCGAACAAGGGAGAGACGAAGTAGCCGAACACCGGCGTCACCAGCAGGAAGAGCAGCAGCGCGACCGCGTCGTTCGGCGCGCCGACCGAAGGCTTAACGCCGAGCCCGGCGTAGAACCAGACCTGCGTCGACAGCCAGCCGAGCAACGCGAAGCCCGCCAGGCTGATCGCGAACATCGAGGCGATGCGCTTGATCACGTGTTTGTGCTTGAAGTGGCCGAGTTCGTGGGCCAGCACCGCTTCCACCTCGCCCGGCGACAGCTTGTTCAGCAGGGTGTCGAAGAACACCACGCGCTTGGACGCGCCGAAGCCGGTGAAGTAGGCGTTGGCGTGCGCCGAACGTTTGCTGCCGTCCATCACGAACAGGCCCTTGGCCGCGAAACCGCAGCGTGCCATCAGCGCCTGCACGCGTGCCTTGAGCGACTCGTCGGCGAGCGGCACGAACTTGTTGAACAGCGGCGCGATCACCGTCGGGTAGAGCACCAGCACGAGCAGGTTGAAGCCCATCCACGCGCCCCAGGCCCACAACCACCACAGGCCACCGGCGGCGCCCATGATCCACAACATCAACGCGGCGATCGGCAGGCCGATCAAGGCGCCGACGAACACGCCCTTGAGCATGTCGGCCACGTACAGCTTCCAGGTCATGCGGTTGAAGCCGAACTGCTGCTCGATGCGGAAGGTGCTGTAGAGCTCGAAGGGCAGGTCGAGCAGGCCGCCGATCAGCGCGAAGCAGACGAACAGGGCGAGCTGGTAGGCCATGTCGCCCCAGCGCGGCTGCAGGGTGTCGCGCAGCGCGGCGTTCAACGTGTCGATGCCGCCGAGCAGCGTCCAGCCCAGCAGCACCGCCGCGCCGAAGGCCATCGTCAGCAGGCCGAAGCGGCCCTTGGCGAGGGTGTAGTCGGCGGCGCGCTGGTGCGCTGCGAGCGTGATGGTGGCGGCGAACGCGGGCGGCACCGCGTTTCGGTGCGTGGCCACGTGGCGCATCTGCCTTGTCGCGAGCCAGAACTTGACGCCCAGCGACGCCAGGAGCGCTGCGGCGAACACGAGAGTCAAGGTGGAAGGGTGCATGGGCCGAAGTGTAGGGCGGCCGGGCCGGTGCGCCGCCCGAGGCTGCGAGAATCCCCGCCAGGAGAAAACCCATGACCGACAGCAACAGCACCACCAGCATCCTTCTGACCAGCAGCGACCAGAACCTCGTATGGATCGACCTCGAGATGACCGGCCTGTACCCGGACATCGACCGCATCATCGAGATCGCCGTCGTCGTGACCGACCCGAACCTGAACCACCGCACCGAAGGCCCGGTGTTTGCGGTGCATCAGACCGATGCCGCACTCGACGCGATGGACGCGTGGAACAAGGGCACGCACGGCAAGAGCGGGCTGATCGACCGAGTGAAGGCCTCGACCGTCGACGAAGCCTCGGCCGAAGCGCAGGTGATCGAGTTCCTGAAGCGCTACGTGCCCAAGAGCACGTCACCGATGTGCGGCAACAGCATCTGCCAGGACCGGCGTTTCCTCGCGAACTACATGCCCAAGCTCGAAGCGTTCTTCCACTACCGCAACCTCGACGTGAGCACGCTGAAGGAGCTGGCCAAGCGCTGGAAGCCCGAGATCCTGGCCGGTTTCAAGAAGGCCCAGGCGCACACCGCACTGGCCGACATCCACGAGTCGATCGAAGAACTGGCGTACTACCGCGAGCACCTTCTGGCGAAGTGACCTACCGGGCTGCTTGCGGGAAAACCCGATACGGCATAGAATTCGAGCTTCGCCGCAATTTGTGATCGACGCGGCGTTTCGTTCATCCCCTCTGACCTCATCGAGTCTTCCCACGAGAAGCGCAACCGGCGCGACGTGCGGCTTGTTCGAACACCGTGAGCTTCTTTAGCTTTCGGGAATGGTTGTCGGCGATGCCGTCGCTTTGACTGTTCCCGAGGTCCAGCCCCAGTTCATGGCGCTGGTTCGGACCTTCTCCCCAGCGACCTGTCTGTCGGCACATCGATGTGTCGGCTGGCGCTTTGTTCGCGCGCCCACCACGAGTGGCGTGCGGCGGCGCCGTGTATTGTGAGATCTGAAGACCATGAGTTTCGAAACATTGGGCCTGAATGAAGCCCTGACCAAAGCCGTTGCCGCCTCCGGCTACGACACCGCCACCGAAGTGCAGAGCCAGTCGATCCCGCCGGCGCTGGCCGGCGCCGACCTGATGGTTTCGGCCAGCACCGGCAGCGGCAAGACCGCCGCCTTCATCCTGCCCGCGCTGCAACGTGTGCTCGCTGCCCGCAGCGACACGTCGGTCAAGCGCGAGCGCGGCGTGATCTACGGCCCGCGCATCCTCGTGCTGTGCCCGACCCGCGAGCTGGCGATGCAAGTGGCCAAGGCCGCTGCCACCTACGGCCGCTTCGTGCAGGGCCTGCGTGTGGCGACCGTCGTCGGTGGAGTGCCTTATCCGGCGCAGATCGCTGCCCTGCGCGGCCCGCTCGACATCCTGATCTCGACCCCCGGCCGCCTGCTCGACCACCTGCAGACCGGCAAGGCCGTGCTCGAGAACGTCGAGATGCTGGTGCTCGACGAAGCCGACCGCATGCTCGACATGGGCTTCATCGACGACATCAACACGATCTCGGACGCGATCCCCGCGGCCCGTCAGACCGTGATGTTCAGCGCCACCTTCGCCGGTCATGTGGGCCGCCTGGCGCAGAACCTGTTGCGTGACCCGAAGCGCATCGACGTGTCTTCGCACACCGACACGCACGAGAACATCGAGCAGCGCCTGCACTGGGCCGACAACGTGAACCACAAGAACGCGTTGCTCGACCACATCCTGACCCAGAAGGAAATGGAACAGGCGCTGGTCTTCACCAGCACGCAGCGTGACGCCGACTGGCTCGCCGACCGCCTGGCCGACATGGGCCACCACGTGGCGTCGCTGCACGGTGGCCACCCGCAAGGCCGTCGCAACCGCGTGCTGCAAGGCCTGCGCAACCAGCAACTGAAGATCCTCGTCGCCACCGACGTGGCCGCGCGCGGCATCGACGTGCCGACGATCAGCCACGTGATCAACTACGGCCTGCCGATGAAGGCCGAAGACTACGTGCACCGCATCGGCCGCACCGGCCGTGCCGGCCGCAACGGCCTGGCGATCACGCTCGGTGAGCGCATGGACGTGGGCATGATCCGCCGCATTCAGCAATTCACGACGCAGAGCATTCCGGTGGCCGTGGTCGAAGGCCTCGAGCCCAAGACCCCCGAGCCCAAGATGTTCGCGATGCGCAGCGAAGGCGCACCGGCCGGCCGCTTCGGTGGCAAGCCCTTCGGCAAGCCGGGTTTCGGCCCGGCCAAGAGCTTCGGCAAGAAGCCGTTCGCGCCGCGCCAGGGCGAAGGTTTTGCGCCGCGTGACCGCGCCCCGTTCGAGCGCCATGCCGGCGAGCGCAATTTCGGTGACCGTGACGGCAACCGCTTCGAGCAGCCTCGTCCGCCGATGGGTGGCGAGGGTCAACGCAGCCCGTTCGACCGCGCCCCGAGCGCCGGCCGCGTCGACCACAAGGCCGGTGGCTTCGCGCCGCGCAAGCCGGGTGCACCGGCCGGCAAAGGCCCGTTCAAGCCGCAGCGCCCGCGCCCGGGTGGTTTCACCCGCTGAAGCTCGACATCGGTTCGACAAAAAGCCCGCGCAAGCGGGCTTTTTTCTGGGCGTTTGGCGCCGTGACGCCGGTGCGCGCGGCGCGTCAGCGCCGATGCACGACCACGTTCACCGTCAGACCGAGGTAGTCGCCGGGTTCGCCATACCAGCTGCCGGCGATCGGCGCGGCCTGCGACGGGTCACGTGCCACGCCGACGCGGATCAGCTGGTTGCCGCCCAGCAGGTTGTTGGTCGGGTCGAAGGGCACCCAACCCGCGCCCGGCAGGTAGGCCTGCAGCCACGCATGGGTGGCGCCGGCACCGGCCGTGCCGTCGGCTTCACCGCCGTCGAGCGCCGGGTCGTAGAGATAACCCGAGACGAAGCGCGTCGCGATGCCCAGGCGGCGCACCGCCTCCATCATCAGCAGCGCGAAATCGCGGCAGGAACCGGTGCTGAGCTTGAGCGTTTCCTGCGGCGTCTGCGTGCCTTGTTCGTCGCGCGCGGCGTAGCCGAAGTTGTCGCGAATGAACTGGTTCATCTTGACGAGCAGGTCGCGCGTGCCCGTGAGGCCGTCGGTGCGGATGAACTGACGCGCCCAGGCCGTGAGGTGGCCACCCGGGTCGTCGTGGTGCGGGCGCAGGTACTGCTCCAGGTCGAAACGTTCTTCCACGCTGTAGGCGAACGGGAACACCTCGGCGCTCGGCGCCAGCGGCAGTTCCAGATTGTTCGTGTGTGCGTGTTCGATCGTGAAGCTGCAGACGATCTTCAGCTCGTTGGCCGACTCGAGCGGCTGCACCAGCGCCACCGAGTTCGAGTGCGGGTCCTGGATCATGCGCACCAGCGACTCGGGGCTCACTTCGAGGTCGGTCGCCAGCACGCGCAGGTCATGGCTGTCGCGCGGGCGAAACATCACCCGGTGTTCGCCGAAGCTCACCGGCTGCTGGTAGTGGTAGATCGTCGTGTGGACGATCTCGTACTGAACGGGCATGGAGAGCTTCAGACGCCCAGCAGTTCCACTTCGAACATCAGCGTCGCGTTCGGCGGGATCACGCCGCCGGCGCCGCGTGCGCCGTAGCCGAGCTGCGGCGGGATCACCAGCACGCGCGTGCCGCCGACCTTCATGCCTTGCACACCTTCGTCCCAGCCCTTGATGACCATGCCGGCGCCGAGGCCGAACCCGAACGGGTCGTTGCGGTCTTTGCTCGAATCGAATTTGGCGCCCTTGACGCCGTCGTTGTAGAGCCAGCCGGTGTAGTGAACGGAAACCTGTTGGCCAGCCTGCGCGGTGGCGCCGGTGCCGGGAATGGTGTCTTCGTATTGGAGGCCGGAAGCGGTGGTGGTCATGGTGAGCCTTGGAATCGGGTAGTTCATCGGGTTCGGCATCATGCCAGCCTTGGCGTGGCCCTCAGACGACCCAGCGCGCGCGCCAGGCGTTGACAGCGGCGCCCAGCCAGTCCGCAGGATTCGTGCCCTCGACGTGCAGGCCCAGCGTCGCGCCGGCAGCGCGCAGCGTTTGCAGCGGGTTCTCGAGCGTGAGGGGCTGCGCGCCGTTCTGCTTCGAGAGCTTTTCGCCGTTCGCACCGAGCACCAGCGGGGTGTGCAGATACGCCGGCGTGGTGCAGCCGAGGCAGCGTTGCAGGTGGATCTGGCGCGGTGTGTTGTCGGCCAGGTCTTCGCCGCGCACCACGTGGGTGATGCCTTGCGCCGCGTCGTCGACGACGACCGCGAGCTGGTAGGCCCACAGCCCGTCGGCGCGCTGGAGCACGAAGTCGCCGACCTCGTTCGTCAGGTCTTGCCGCATGTCGCCGAGGCGGCGGTCGTGCCAGTCGAGGGTCAGCGCTTCATTCACGCCCGGAGCCGATGCCGCCAGCAGGCGCACAGCCCGCGCCGGTTTGCCGTGCAGCCCTGTGCGGCAGGTGCCGGGATAGACGAGTTCGTGGTGGCGTGGCCGCACGCTGCGGCTTCCGCGCAGCGCCTGCTCGATGTCGCTGCGCGTGCATCCGCAAGGGTAGGCCCAGCCGCTGGCTTTCAGGCGTGCGAGTGCGGCTTCGTACAAGGCGCCGCGGTTCGACTGCCACACCGGCACCTCATCGGCGATCAACCCGAAGACCTCCAGCTGCGCCAGCATCTGCTCGGCCGCGCCCGGCACGCAGCGCGGCGTGTCCACGTCTTCGATGCGCACCAGCCAGCGCCCGCCGTGCGCGCGCGCGTCGAGCCACGACGCGAGTGCAGCGACCAGCGAGCCGGCGTGCAGCGCGCCGGTGGGCGAGGGCGCGAAGCGGCCGACGTAAGCCACGTCACATGCCCGCGAGCGGCATCTGCGTGTGGCGCTCCAGCAGTGCCTTGCGCGTGGCCGGGCTCTCCAGCTGGCCCAGCCACCAGCGCAGCGCCAGCCCGAGCTGCGGCTTGCGGGCCGCGCCCGGCGTGCTGCTCACCGGCGTGCGCCACGCGTAAGCGAGCCGTACGGTCTGAGCGCCGCGGTGCACCGGCTTGACGACGAGGTAGCCCGCGGCGATGTGCTCGCGCACCAGCGGTTCGGGCACGAAGCCGCAGCCCATGCAGCGCAGTTGCGCTTCGATCTTGAGCTGCATGCTGCTCACCGTCAGCACGTCCTGCCCGGGCAGCAGGTTGATCGTCAGCGGCGTGAGGCGCTGCGCCGAGTCGGCGACGGCCACGGCGCGGTGGCGCACCAGTTCCAGGTCGCTGATCGGCGCGCCGCAGGCCGCCAGCGGGTGGTGCGGCGCCACCGCGAACACGAACTCCAGCGTGCCCAGTTCCTTGAGCTGGAAACCCGGCGAGGGCGTGCGGTCCAGCCCCACGCCGATGGCCAGATCGGCCTGACCCGAGACCAGCGCTTCCCAGGTGCCCGACATCACTTCGGTGCGCAGCCGCAGGCGCGTGCCCGGGCTGCCAAGCGTGGCCGGCAGCGCGGCGCTGTCAGCCGCGCGCGGCGCCGCCGGTTGCGGTGCAAGCGCGTAAAACGCCTCGCACAGTTCGAACATCGTGACGCGCGAGAGCACACCGTCGACTGCGACGCTGAGCTGCGTTTCCCAGCCGGTCGCCACACGCTTGACGCGGTGCGTGACCGCGTCCATCTGCTCGAGCAGGCGCCGGCCTTCGTTCAGCAACTCTTCGCCCGCGGCGGTCAGCCGGGCCTGGCGCGAGCGGCGGTCGAACAGCAATACGTCGAGCGCGTCTTCGAGCTGGCGCACGCTGTAGGTCAGCGACGACGGTACCTTGCCGAGCTCGCGGGCCGCCGCGGCGAAGCTGCCGGTGCGCGCGATCACGTCCATCATCGAAAGAGCGTCGGGGGTCAGAACGTTGCGGCTGTCGGGCATGGGTGACGGTGGGGTGAAAAGTCGTTCATCTTATTTGAACGATCACTTCAACGCGTGCCGCACCGTGGCGCGGTGTGCCGCACCTAAAGTCTCGTCACCAAAAGGAGAGCCGACATGCTCACACTGCGCAAATCGAACGAACGAGGCTTTGCCGACCACGGTTGGCTCAAGAGCTTCCACAGTTTTTCATTCGCCGATTACCACGACCCGAAGCACATGGGCTTCGGCAGCCTGCGCGTCATCAACGAAGACCGCATCGCCCCGGGCACCGGCTTCGGCACGCACGGCCACCGCGACATGGAAATCGTCAGCTACGTGCTGAGCGGCGAACTCGCGCACAAGGACAGCATGGGCAACGGCGAAGCCGGTGCCGCAGTGGCCGGCGTGATCCGCCCCGGCGACGTGCAGCGCATGAGCGCCGGCACCGGCGTGCGCCACAGCGAGTTCAACCACGCGCCGAAAGACACGACGCACTTCCTGCAGATCTGGATCGAGCCGAGCCAGCGTGGCATCGAGCCGGGCTACGAGCAGAAGCACTTCGACGCCGGCTCGAAGAACGGCACGCTTCGCCTGGTGGCTTCACCCGACGGCCGCGATGGCTCGGTGACGATTCACGCCGACGCGGCGATCCACAGCGGCCTGTTCGGTGCCGGGCAGGCGTTCAAGCGCGAGCTCGACCCGTCGCGCAAGGCTTACGTGCACCTGGTGCGGGGCAGCCTCGACGTGAACGGCCAGCACTTGCAGGCCGGCGACGCGCTGCGCATCGAGAACGAAACGCTGCTCGAGATCGACAACGGCGTCGATGCCGAAGTGCTCGTGTTCGACCTCCACTGAATTCCCCTTTTCCATTCACCCTTCCATCCATCAAAGGACTCTCGTGCTCAACAACCTGCAAAACCCCTTGGCCCTCGTCGGCCGCATCCTGCTCGCCCTGATGTTCGTGCTGGCCGGCTTCAGCAAGATCGGCGGCTTCGAAGGCACCGCGGGTTACATCGCGTCCAAGGGCTTGCCGGCTGCGTCGCTGCTCGCCGCGTTGACCATCGTGCTCGAAGTGGGCGGTGGCCTGGCGATCATGCTGGGCTTCTTCACCCGCTGGTCGGCACTCGCACTGGCCGGCTTCACGCTGCTGGCGAGCTTCATCTTCCACGCCTTCTGGAGCATGCCGGCCGAGCAGCAGATGATGCAGCAGCTGATGTTCATGAAGAACATCTCGGTCGCCGGTGGCCTGCTCGTGCTGGCCGCGTTCGGTGCCGGCGCGATCAGCATCGACGCGAAGCGCGGCAAGTAATCCATCTCACCTCTGTCCCTTTGCACAACGAAAGACTCTGATGCCCAAGATCGTGATCGTCTTCCACAGCGGCTACGGCCACACCGCGAAAGTCGCACAGGCGGTGGCCGAAGCAGCCGCCGGCTCGCTGCTCGCCATCGACGCCGAAGGCAACCTGCCCGAAGGCGGCTGGGAAACGCTGGCCGCGGCCGACGCCATCGTATTCGGCTCGCCGACCTACATGGGAAGCGCCTCGTGGCAGTTCAAGAAGTTCGCCGACGCGTCGTCCAAGCCCTGGTTCATGAAACACTGGCGCAACAAGCTCGCCGCCGGCTTCACCAACTCGGCCACGCTCAACGGCGACAAGTTCTCGACCATCCAGCAAATGATGACGCTGTCGCAACAGCACGGCATGCTGTGGGTCGGCATGGGCATGCACGCGCCGAACGCCAAGGCCTCGACGCGCGACGACCCGAACAACGTGGGCGGTTATGCCGGCCTGATGACGGTGACACCTTCCGACGCTTCGGCCGACGAAATGGTGCCGGGCGACATCGCCACCGCCAAGCTGTTCGGCCAGCGCGTGGCCGAAGTCGCCGCACGGCTGGCGCGCTGAACCCCGCGTGAAGGCGCCCGCGCGCTGCGCGGGCGCTTGTTACCACGGCGGCGCTTGATACAGTCGCGCTGTGGAAAAGATCATCAACCTGATTGCGGTGCTGCCCTGGATCGACTGGGTAGCGCTGCTGCTGTTCTTTGCCGGCTGGGCCGGTTATGCGCACTTCGCGCGCATGCGTGCCGACTCGCACCGCTCCGTGCTCGGCGCCACCAACGCGGTGCGCCGCGAGTGGATGCTGCAAACCACCTTCCGCGAGGTGCGCGTGATCGACGGCGTGGTGCTGCAGAACCTGTCGACGAGCCCGTCGTTCTTCGCGTCGACCACCATCCTGATCATCGGCGGCCTGCTCGCCGTGCTGGGCAGTGGCAACGTCAACGAACTGGTGCGCGACCTGCCGTTCGCGGCGCGCACCACCGTGCTGATCTTCGACCTGAAGCTGATCCTGCTGCTCGGCATCTTCGTCTACGTGTTCTTCCGCTTCACGTGGTCGATGCGGCAATACACCTTCGGCGCGCTGCTCGTGGCCGCCGCGCCCGAGGCCGAGCGTTTCGTGACGGAGGGACTGTCGCGCGACGCTTTCGCCGACAAGGCCGGGCGCATCGTCGGCCTGGCGGCCGAAACCTTCAACGACGGGTTGCGCGGTTATTACTTCGCGTTCGCGGCGATCGGTTGGTTCTTCTCGCCGATCGTGTTCCTGGTGGCCACGGTGGGCGTGGTCTACATCCTGTACCAGCGCGAATTCCGCTCCGAGGTGCTCGGGATACTCAACTCGTAGTGACAGCGATCAGCGCGCCAGGCGCACGCCGCTGAACTGCCATTGCGCGTCGGGCGGAAAGCAGTTGCGGTAACTCGCCCGCACATGGCCGGCCGGCGTGGCGCACGAGCCGTCACGCAGCACGACCTGGTTGCACATGAACTTGCCGTTGTATTCGCCCACCGCGCCGGGGAACGCGCGGTAGCCCGGGTAGGGGCTGTACGACGACTGCGTCCATTCCTACACGTCGCCGAACATCTGCAGCGGCTCGTCGTTTGCAGCGTCGTCGGCCGGCAAGGGGTGGTGTGCATCACGGTCGGCGAAGTTCGGGCGCTGCGGCGCGCGCAGGCGGCGCGCGGCTTCATGCCTGGTTTACAGCCGCGCGGCCGGAGCCAGTGTGTCAGACAAGGCCTCGCGTTCGTCGAAGACGAAACAATTGCCTTGGAAATGTCGGCCGCCGACCTCCTTGAAATATTGCAGGATGCCGCCTTCGAGCTGGAGCACGTTCTCGACACCCGCTTCGCGCATCAGCAAGGCGGCCTTTTCGCAGCGGATGCCGCCGGTGCAGTAGCTGACGACGGTCTTGCCCGCCAGCTCGTCACGGTGCGCGAGCAGCGCCGTGGGGAAGTCGCTGAACTTCGTCATGCGCCAGTCGTACGCGCCGGTGAAGCGCCCGTGGTCGACCTCGAACGCGTTGCGTGTGTCGAGCGTGACCACCGGCCTGCCGTGATCGTCGTGGCCCGCCGAGAGCCAGCGTGCGAGTGTCTTCGCATCGACCGCCGGCGCGCGCTCGTTCTGCGGCCGGATCATCGGGTGGTTCATGCGGATGATCTCGGGCTTGACCTTGACGATCAGCTTGCCGAAGGGCAACTCGTCGGACTCGCTTTCCTTGGTCACGAGATCGGCGAACGGTGCCTGCGCGCGCAGCCACTGCAGGAACGCACGCATCGCTTCTGGTGCCCCGGCCATGAACAGGTTGATGCCTTCTTCGGCCAGCAGCACCGTGCCGCGCAGTTGGCAGGCCTGCGCTTGCGCACGGATGGCATCGCGCCATGCGGAAGGCTCGCTCAGCGCGACGAACTTGTAAGCCGAGACATTGAGAATTGATTTCACGCGCCAAATTTTACGGGCCGCGCCTTCCCTAAAATGCAGCGCATGGCCTTTGTTCACCTGCGCACCCACACCGAATTTTCCGTAGCCGATGGCACGTTGCGCATCGACGAGGCGGTTGCGGCCGCCGCGGCCGACCAACAAAGCGCGCTGGCCATCACCGACCTGGCCAACCTGTTCGGCGCCGTCAAGTTCTACAGCGCGGCGCGCAAGCGCGGCGTCAAGCCGATCATCGGTGCCGACCTCTGGATCGAGCCCGCCAGCGGCGAGAAGGCTGCCACCCGCTTGTTGGTGCTGGTGCAGAACGCGCAGGGTTACCTGAACCTGTGCGAGCTGATCTCACGCGCTTGGCTGCGCAATGAACAGCGCGCGCAGGCCTGGGTGCAATTGTCCTGGCTTGACGAACTGGGCGAGGGTCTGATCGCCTTGTCGGGCGCCGAAAACGGCGCGGTCGGGCAGGCCCTGGTCGCGGGTGATACGGCGCGCGCCAGCGCGCATGCGCGGCGTCTGGCAGCGACCTTTCCAAACCGTTTCTATATCGAGTTGCAACGCGCCGGTCTGCCCGGCAACGAAGCGCACGTGCGCGCCGCCGCCACGCTGGCGGCGGCCTGCGCCTTGCCGGTGGTCGCGACCCACCCCGTGCAGTTTCTGGCGCCCGACGACTTCGAAGCGCACGAAGCGCGTGTCTGTGTTTCCGAAGGCGAAATGCTCAGCAACCCGCGGCGCGTGAAACGCTTCGGCCAGGAGCAGTATTTCAAGTCGCAGGCGCAGATGGAAGCGCTGTTCGCCGACCTGCCGAGCGCCGTGCGCAACAGCGTGGAGATCGCCAAGCGCTGCAGCCTCACGCTGGTGCTCGGCAAGCCGCAGTTGCCCGACTTCGCCACACCGCTCGTCAACGGCAAACAGCTCGCGATGCCCGAGTATTTCGCGCTCGCCTCGCACGAAGGGCTGGAGGCGCGCCTCATGCAGCTCTATCCCGATGCCGCGCGCCGCGACAAGGAACGCCCGCGCTACGTCGAGCGGCTCGACTTCGAGATCGCGACCATCCTGAAGATGGGCTTTCCAGGCTACTTCCTGATCGTGGCCGACTTCATCAACTGGGCGCAGAAGAACGGCTGCCCGGTCGGCCCGGGGCGCGGCTCGGGTGCCGGTTCGCTGGTGGCGTATTCGCTCAACATCACCGGCCTCGACCCGCTGCAATACAACCTGCTGTTCGAACGTTTCCTGAACCCCGAGCGTGTGTCGATGCCCGACTTCGACATCGACTTCTGCCAGGCCAACCGCGAACGTGTGATCGACTACGTGAAGGCCAAGTACGGTCGCGACGCCGTGAGCCAGATCGCCACCTTCGGCACGATGGCGGCCAAGGCGGCGCTGCGCGACGTGGGGCGTGTGCTGGGCATGGGCTACGGCCACGTCGACTCGATCGCCAAGCTGATCCCCGCGCCGCCGGGCAAGCAGGTCACGCTCGCGAAGGTGCCCGAGAACCCCGACCCCGGGCTGATCTACGCGCGCAAGGAAGCACCGGAACTCGAACAGCGCGAGGCCAACGAGGTGGAAGTGGCGGAGTTGCTGGCGCTCGCGGCGCGTGTCGAAGGCATCACGCGCAACGTCGGCATGCACGCCGGCGGGGTGTTGATCGCACCGGGCAAGATCACCGACTTCTGCCCGCTCTACATGCAGCCCGGCAGCGACAGCGCGGTGAGCCAGTTCGACAAGGACGACGTGGAAGCGATCGGCCTCGTCAAGTTCGACTTCCTGGGCCTGGCGACGCTGACGATCCTCGAGATCGCGAAAGAGTTCATCCTCAAGCGCCGCCCGCAACACGCCGGCTTCGACTACGACAAGCTGCCGCTCGACGACGCGCGGGTCTACAAGCTGTTTTCCGAAGGCCGCACCGAGTCGGTGTTCCAGTTCGAAAGCTCGGGCATGCAGCGCATGCTCAAAGACGCGAAGCCGACGCGCATCGAAGACCTGATCGCGCTGAACGCGATGTTCCGTCCCGGGCCGATGGAAAACATCCCCACGTTCTGCGCCCGCAAGCACGGCCGCGAAGAGGTGAGTTACCCGCACCCGCTGCTCGAGACCGTGCTCGGCGAAACCTACGGCGTGATGGTCTACCAGGAACAGGTGATGCAGGCCGCGCAGGTGCTCGGCGGCTACTCGCTCGGTGGCGCCGACCTGCTGCGCCGCGCGATGGGCAAGAAGAAGGCCGAGGAGATGGCCACGCACCGCGAGATCTTCCGCACCGGTGCGGCGGTCAAGGACATCTCGGCCGAAGTCGCCGACGAAGTCTTCGACCTGATGGAAAAGTTCGCGGGCTACGGCTTCAACAAGTCGCACGCCGCCGCGTACTCGCTGCTGGCGTACCACACGGCCTGGATCAAGGTGCATTGCACGGCCGAGTTCTTCGCCGCGAACATGACGGTGGAGATGGACGACACCGACAAGCTGCGTGTCTTGATGCTCGATCTGCGAACCTTCGGCCTGGTCTTGCACGCGCCCGACGTGAACCAGGGCGTGTATCGCTTCGAGCCGGTCAGCGACAAGGAGATCCAGTACGGCCTGGGCGCCGTCAAGGGCACGGGGCAGGGCGCGATCGAAGCGATCGTGAAGGCGCGCGAAGGATCGGGAGGCGGCGCCTCTGGCGCCGTGGGCGGCCCGTTCAAGAGCCTGTTTGACTTCTGCGCCCGAGTCGACCGCCAGCGCATCAACAAGCGTGTGGTCGAAGCGCTGATCAAGGCCGGTGCGTTCGATGCGCTGCACCCGGAGCGTTCGGCCATGCTCGCCAGCGTGAGCCTCGCGCTCGACTGGGCCGATTCGCAAGCGGCCCATGCCGACCAGGGCGGCCTGTTCGACTTCGGTCCCGACGAAGAAAGCAGCCACGCCGCGAGCACGCAGGAGCCGGCACTCGTCGAGGCCGAAGCGTGGAGCATCAAGGAGCGGCTCACGCTCGAGAAGGGTGCGCTCGGTTATTACCTGTCGGGCCACCTGTTCGACCAGAGCGCCGACGAAGTGCGGCGCTTCGCCAAACGAAAGATCGAAGACCTGCTCGACAGCCGCGAGCCGCAGCTGCTGGCCGGTATCGTCAGCGACCTGCGCGTGATCAACGGCCAGCGCGGGCGGGTCGCGATCTTCAAGCTCGACGACAAGAGCGAAGTGATCGAAGCGGTGGCGAACGAAGACCTGCTCAACGCCAACCGCGATCTGCTGAAAGACGACGAGCTGATCATCGTGCAGGGCAAGGTGCAACCCGATCGTTTTTCCGGCGGCCTGCGCCTGACGGTCGCGCAGGTGTGGGACCTGGCGGGTGCGCGCTGCCGCTTCGGCAAGTACCTGCGCGTCGAAGTGAACGGCAGTGTGCCGCCGGTGGCCGACGTGCTGCGCGACTTCCCCACGCGCCGCGTCGCCACCGAACACGGCGACCTGGCGCAAGGCCTGACCGTGCGTCTTCAGTTGCAGCGCGACAGTGCGAGCGGTGAGCTCGACCTGGGCGATTCCGCGCGCTTCTACCCGACCGACGCGGCGCTCGACCGCTGGCGCGCCGGCGCGCGCAACGGCCGCGCCGTGGTCGTCTACGAGTGAGGCATGGCGGGCGGCCTTCAGTCGGGCCGCGGACCGGCCGATAAAGCGTGATGGCTCAAACCAGCGCCACGCCCCAACCCACCACAGGCCTCGTGCTCACGGGCGGCGGCGCGCGCGCGGCCTACCAGGTGGGCGTGCTCAAGGCCATCGCGCAGATCCGGCGTGACAGCGGGGCGCCTGCGACCAACCCGTTCCCCGTGATCGCCGGTACCTCGGCCGGCGCCATCAACGCGGCCGCCCTGGCGTGCCGCGCCGACAACTTCGATGCGGCCGTCGACACGATCTGCGAGGTCTGGGAAAACTTCCACGCCGAGCAGGTCTACCGCTCCGACTCCTTCGGCGTGATCCGCACCGGTGCTCGGTGGCTGACGATGATGTCGATGGGCTGGGTGATCGCACGCTGGCGCCGTGCCAAGCCGCGTTCACTGCTCGACAACTCGCCGCTGCAGGACTTGCTGAGCCGGCTCGTCAGCACCGAGCGCTTGCACGAGGTGATGCAGGCCGGCCACCTGAAAGCGCTGGCCGTCACCGCGTCGAGCTACGGCTCGGGCCTGCACGTGACCTTCTACGACGCGGTGGCCGACATCCTGCCGTGGACACGCTCGCAGCGCATCGCGGTGCGCGACGCGATCGGCGTGCAGCACCTGCTGGCGTCGTCGGCGATTCCTTTCGTGTTCCCGGCTGTGGCGCTGAACATCGGCGGCCACACCGAGTACTGCGGTGACGGCTCGATGCGCCAGGCCGCGCCGATCTCGCCGGCCGTGCATCTGGGCGCCGAGCGCATCCTCGTGGTCGGCGCCGGGCGCATGCACGAGCCGCCGGGTGAGCGCGCCGGCAGCAGCGAGTACCCGAACCTGGCGCAGATCGCGGGCCACGCGCTGTCGAACATCTTTCTCGATGCGCTGGCGGTCGATGTGGAACGCCTGCAGCGTATCAACAGCACGCTCGCGCTGCTGACGCCCGAGGCTCGGGCGCGCAGCAGCCTGAAGCCCATCGAGGTGCTGGTGATCGCGCCGAGCCAGCGCCTCGACGACATCGCTGCACGCCACCTCGGCGCCTTGCCGCTGCCGATCCGCGGCATGCTGCGCGGTGTGGGCGTGGAGGGCCGCGGCGACGACGCGCGCGGCGCGGCGCTGGCGAGCTACCTGCTGTTCGAAGCCCCGTACACGCGCGAGCTGATGGCGCTCGGCGTGGCCGACACGATGAATCGGCGCGCCGACGTGGTGAGCTTCTTCGGCTGGTAGCCACGCCGCGTCACTTCTTCGCGGCTTCCTTCGGCGCCGTGCCGCTCTTGTTCGCGGCACGTGCTGCCGGTGCGGGCGTGGTCGTTGCCGTGTAGGCGGCGCCGTTGACGGTCAAGCCGTCGCGCGAGAACTTCGCCGAGTTGCCGCTGCCGATGCCTTTGACACGCTCGGCCAGATCGGGCCAGTCCTTGAAGGCGCCGGCCTTGCGCGCTTCGAGGATCTTGGCCGACATCGCCGGGCCGACACCCTTGATGGTTTCGAGTTCGGCCTGGTTGGCCTTGTTGACGTCGACGGCGGCAAAAGCGAAAGAAGCGCTCAAGGCGAGCACGGTGGCGAGCAGGATCTTGATCAGGTTCATGGGGTTCTCCAGTGTGGCGAGCGCTGCGGAATTGCAGGCTCTGGCTGGATTGTTCGAGGGCCTGCCCGGCTTGAAAATCGCCACGGCGGGCCAGCCCGAAAGAACACCCCCGAAAGGTGGAAGCGTGTGGGCGCAGGTGCCTCAGTGCGGCGTTTGCGCGAGCCAGTTCACGTAGGCCTGCACGCCGTGTGCGACATCGGCGAAGCGGTGATCGCAGCCGGTCGCGCGCAGCCGGGTCAGGTCGGCCTGCGTGAAGCTCTGGTACTTGCCGACCAGCGCGGCGGGGAAGTCGATGTACTCGATCAGGCCTTGTTGCACCAGCGTGTCGAGCGCCAGTGCGGGCTCGCCCTTGAGTGCGCGCGCGGCGTTCACGGTGGCCACGGCCACGTCGTTGAACGGCTGGGCCCGGCCCGTGCCGAGGTTGAAGATGCCACTCCGGTCGGGGTGTTCCAGGAACCAGAGGTTGACCGCGACCACGTCGTCGACGAACACGAAGTCGCGGCTTTGCTGGCCGGCGCCGTAACCGCCGTAGTCGCCGAACAGCTTGACCTTGCCGGTGTCATTGAACTGGTTGAAGTGGTGAAACGCGACCGAGGCCATGCGCGCCTTGTGCTGCTCGCGCGGGCCGTAGACGTTGAAGTAGCGGAAGCCCGCGATCTGCGTGCCCGCCGTCGGCAACACCTGGCGCACGATGTTGTCGAACAGCAGCTTCGAGTAGCCGTAGACGTTGAGCGGGCGCTCGAACTCCGGTGTTTCGACGAACGACGCGCTGCCGCCGTAGGTGGCCGCCGACGACGCATACAACAGGCGCGTGCCCTGGGCCTGGCAGGCGTCGAGCAGGTCTTTCGAGCAGCGGTAATTCGTCTCCATCATGAAGCGGCCGTTGTGCTCCATGGTGTCGGAGCACGCGCCCTGGTGCAGCACCGCGTCGACGTGGCCGAACTCACCACGCGTGAACCGTGCGTAGAACTCGCTCTTGTCGAAGTAGTCGCTGAGCCGGGCGCCGAGCAGGTTGCGGTACTTGGGCCCGTCGGTCATGTCGTCGACGGCGATCACGTCGTCGATGCCTTGTCTGTTGAGCCCATGAACGAGGTTGCTGCCGATCATGCCGGCCGCTCCGGTGACGACGACCTTCATGCGAACAACTCCTCGTAACTGACACTGGCCGTGCCGAACTTGCCGACCACGATGCCGCCGGCGCGGTTGGCGAGCGGCATCGCTTCACGCAGGCCCAGGCCGCAGGCGAGCATGGCGGCGAGTGTCGCGATCACGGTGTCGCCGGCGCCGGTCACGTCGAATACTTCGCGCGCTTGCGCGGGCACGCGGGTGTGGCCGCCGTCGCGTGCGTCGCCGTCGAAGAGTGACATGCCGTCCTCCGAGCGGGTCAGCATCAGGCCTTCGAGCCGATGCGCCTTGCGCAGCGCCTGGGCGCGCTCGACCAGTTGCGCTTCGCTGCTCCACGCGCCGATCACCTGCGCGAGTTCGGCGCGGTTCGGGGTGATGACCGTGGCACCCGCATAACGGCTGTAGTCGCTGCCCTTCGGGTCGATCAACACCGGTTTGCCGGCGGCGCGAGCGAGTTCGATCATGCGTGGAATGTGCGTGAGACCACCCTTGCCGTAGTCGGAGAAAAGCACCGCGTCGTGCGCGTGCAGCACCCGCTCGTACTCGCTGAGCATGCCCGCGAGCACTTCGTGGTCGGGCGGGTTCTCGAAGTCCACGCGGATCAGCTGCTGGTTGCGGCCGATCACGCGCAGCTTGACGATGGTGTAGAGCTGCGGGTCGCTGCCGAGCAATGCCGTGACGCCTTCCTTCTCGAGCAGGTGGCGCAGCTTGCGGGCCGGTTCGTCGTCACCGACGACGGTCAGCAGCGTGGCCTGAGCGCCGAGCGTCTTGACGTTCAGCGCCACGTTGGCGGCGCCGCCCAGGCGTTCTTCCTCGCGCGTGACCAGCACGACCGGCACCGGCGCTTCAGGCGAGATGCGGTCGACGGCGCCGAACCAGTAGCGGTCGAGCATCGCATCGCCGACCACCAGCACACGCGCTTTGGCCAGGCGTTCGCGGGCGATCTTCATGCCAGGTCCTCCAGCCGCTGCGGCGGGTAACTGTCCCAGCTGGAGCAGCCCGGGCATTGCCAGAAATAGTGTTGTGCTTCGAAGCCACACGCGGCGCAGCGGTAGCGCCGCAGCGGCTGCGCGGCACGGCCCACGGCGTCGCGCAGGGCCTTGGTTTCGGATTCGTTGAATGCTCCGCTGGTCTGCTGGCCGAGCAGGCCCTGCGCGGCCGACAGGGAAGGGTGCTCGCGCAGGTGAGCCAGCAGACGGTCGCGCTGGTGGGCCGGGTCGGCGTCGAGCAGGGCGATGGCTTCGAGCAGGTCGAGCGTGGGCGCGCGTTTGTAGAGTTCCTGCAGGCGCACCAGCGCGGCGGCGCCTTCACCGCTCGTGCCGGCGCTTTGTGCGTACTCGCGCGCGACGAGGTTGAAGGAGGCCGGGTGCGCCACCAGCAACACGCCCCACAACGCCAGCACGTCGGCGTGCTCGCCGCGGCGCAGCGCGCGCTGGCCTGCGAGCACGAGCGGGCGTGCGGCTTGCGGCGCCGCGTCACGGGCGCGTTTCAGCGCCGCATCGGCTTCGTCGGTCTGGTGTTTGGCATCGGCTTCGAGCGCGATCTCGCACCAGTAGTGCGAAATGCGCGACGCGAAGCTGCCGGTGCCCCGCTGTTCGAGTTTCTGCGCCACTTCGGCGGCGGCGCGCCAGTCGCGCGAGCGCTCGTGCAGGGTCAGCAGGGCCAGCCGCGCTTCGGTATCGAAGTCGGTGCTGGCCAGGGCTTTGTAGGCTTCTTCGGCGCGGTCGAACAGGCCGGCTTTCATGAAGTCCTGCGCCAGCGCGTGCTGCGCGCGGTCACGCTCGGTGCGCGGCAGGTCGGCGCGGTGCAGCAGGTGTTCGTGCACCCGCACCGCGCGTTCGTACTCGCCACGGCGGCGGAACAGGTTGCCGAGGGCGAAGTGCAGGTCGGAGGTGTCGGGATCCTGCTGCACGGCTTCGATGAAAGCGTCGATCGCCTTGTCCTGCTGTTCGTTGAGCAGCAGGTTCAGGCCCTTGTAGTAGGCCTTCGGCGAGTCCTTCTGCTCACGCCGCCACTGGCGCAGATCAAAGCGCGAAGCGAGCCAGCCGAGCGCGAAGGTCAGCGGCAGGCCGAGCAGCAACCACTGCAGGTCAAAGTCCATCGCGGGGCGGGTGCGGCAGCGAGAGCGTGGAGTCGGGTGCCATCGTCGTGGGCGCCACTTCGGCCGGCGCAACGGCGACCGGCGCGTGCTTGCGCGCCACACGGCGGTGGCGCCACCAGCTCGGCACCATCGCGAACACACCGAAGGCACAACCGAGTGCGAACGCGGCGAGCACGATGAAGACCATCGGCGCGCGCCACTCCTGGCCGAAGAACCAGCGGATGCCGGCTTCCTGCTGGTTGTTCAGCGCGAAGGCAAACAGGGTGAAGAAGATGGCGGCTCGAACGAGCCAGACAAAGATTCGCATCGAGACTCCTGCCGCGATTTTAGCGGCGGGCCGACGCGCAAAACGGGCTAACTGCCCGAGCCTTCATGCGGCATGCGTTCGGCATCGACGGGCGCTGCATCGGCAGGCACCTGGGAATCGACGGCTTCGCGCAGCGCCTTGCCGGGCTTGAAATGCGGGACGAGCTTCTCGGGGATCACCACCTGCTCGCCGCTGCGCGGGTTGCGGCCCACGCGCGGCGGGCGGCGGTTGATCGAGAAGCTGCCAAAACCGCGGATCTCGATGCGGTGCCCTTTGGACAAGGCCGAAGACATCGCATCGAGGATCGTCTTGACCGCGAACTCCGTGTCGCGATGCGTCAGCTGGCTGAAACGTTCAGCCAGCTGGGCAACGAGATCGGAGCGGGTCATTTGCTCAGTCGGTCAACGGCTTAGCCGTTGTCCTTCTGGTTGTCGAGCTTGGCGCGCAGCAGGGCGCCCAGGCTCGTGGTGCCGGCGTTTTCACGCTCGCTGGTCTGGGCCAGACGGGTCATCGCTTCCTGGTTGTCGGCGTTGTCCTTGGCCTTGATCGACAGCTGGATCGAACGCGTCTTGCGGTCGACGGCCAGGATCACGGCGTTGACTTCGTCGCCTTCCTTCAGCACGTTGCGTGCGTCTTCGACACGGTCGCGGCTGATTTCGGAAGCGCGCAGGTAACCCGTCACGTCGTCGTTCAGCTGAATCTCGGCGCCACGCGCGTCGACCATCTTCACCTTGCCGGTGACAGCCATGCCACGGTCGTTGACCGAGGTGTAGCTGGTGAACGGGTCGGAGTCGAGTTGCTTGATGCCGAGCGAAATGCGCTCGCGGTCGACGTCCACAGCCAACACGATGGCTTCGACTTCCTGGCCCTTCTTGTAGTTGCGCACCGCGGCTTCGCCCGGCTCGTGCCACGACAGGTCGGACAGGTGCACGAGGCCGTCGATACCGGCGGCCAGGCCGACGAACACGCCGAAGTCGGTGATCGACTTGACGGGGCCTTTGACGCGGTCACCACGCTGCACGGTGGTCGAAAACTCTTCCCACGGGTTGGCCTTGCACTGCTTCATGCCCAGGCTGATGCGGCGCTTGTCTTCGTCGATTTCCAGAACCATGACTTCGACTTCGTCGCCGAGCGAAACGATCTTGCTCGGGGCGACGTTCTTGTTGGTCCAGTCCATTTCGGAGACGTGCACCAGGCCTTCGATGCCGGGTTCGATTTCGACGAACGCGCCGTAGTCGGCGATGTTCGTGATCTTGCCGAACAGGCGGGTGCTGTTCGGGTAGCGGCGCGACACGCCGTGCCACGGGTCGTCGCCCAACTGCTTGATGCCCAGCGAAACGCGGTTCTTCTCGGCGTCGAACTTCAGGACCTTGGCCTGCAGTTCCTGGCCGACCTGCACCACTTCGCTCGGGTGACGCACACGGCGCCAGGCCATGTCGGTGATGTGCAGCAGGCCGTCGATGCCGCCGAGGTCGACGAACGCGCCGTACTCGGTGATGTTCTTGACGACGCCGTTGACGATCGCGCCTTCATGCAGCGTGCTCAGCAGCTTGCCACGTTCTTCGCCCATCGAAGCTTCGACCACAGCGCGGCGCGACAACACGACGTTGTTGCGCTTGCGGTCGAGCTTGATGACCTTGAACTCCATGGTCTTGCCCTCGAACGGGCTCATGTCTTTCACCGGGCGCGTGTCGAGCAGCGAACCTGGCAGGAAGGCACGGATGCCGTTGACGAGAACGGTCAGGCCGCCCTTGACCTTGCCGTTGACGGTGCCGACCACGAACTCGCCGGATTCGAGCGAGTTCTCGAGCGACAGCCACGAAGCGAGGCGCTTGGCCTTGTCGCGCGACAGGATGGTGTCGCCGTAGCCGTTTTCGACCGCGTCGATCGCGACCGAAACAAAATCGCCGACCTGGACTTCGAGCTCGCCCTGGTCGTTCTTGAATTCTTCGATCGGAACATAGGCTTCCGACTTGAGGCCGGCGTTCACGACCACGAAGCTGTGTTCGACGCGCACCACTTCAGCAGTGATGACTTCGCCGCTGCGCATTTCAGAGCGAGTCAGCGACTCCTCGAACATGGCGGCAAAGGATTCCATGCCGGAGGTTTCGGCAACTTGGGTTTGGGACATTGAGTGGTTCCGGTGCGGCCTCCGCAAGCCGCGGGGTTAGGTTGAACAACCGCCGCCCTGGCGTGCCTTCGGATGGAGTGGCACAGGAGGGAGGGCGACGGGCCTTGCTTCTACTGCTCTTTGCCGATCAGGTTTCCCGGAACGGCCTGCGCTGTTCCCAGGCTTTCAGCACCGCTTCCACCGAGGCTTCGACGGAAAGTGCCGAGTTGTCCAGCAACATCGCATCAACGGCCGGCCTGAGAGGTGAAACGCTGCGGGTTCGATCCCGGGCGTCACGTGCTTCCAGTTCGGCGCGAAGACTGTCGATATTAGCGGAAATTCCCTTTGAAATCAACTGCTTGTAGCGCCGTTCGGCGCGCGTCGCGGCGCTGGCGGTGAGGAAGACCTTGAACTGCGCGCCGGGGAAGATCACCGTGCCCATGTCGCGCCCGTCGGCCACCAGCCCGGGAATGCGGTGGAACGAAACCTGCAGCGTGCGCAGTGCGGCCCGCACCAGCGGCCAGGCCGAGACCTTCGAGGCGAGGGCGCCCACTTCTTCGAGCCTCAGGGTTTCGGTAACGTCCTGGCCGCCGAGGCAAATCTTGTCGGCGTCGAAATGCAGGCCGAGCTTGGCGGCGAGCTGCGCCAGGCGCTGCTCGTCGTCGGCGCGCACGCTGGCGCGCATCGCGGCCAGCGCGGTGGCGCGGTAGACGGCGCCCGAGTCGAGGAAGTGGTAGCCGAGCGCCTTGGCCACGGCGCTGGCGAGCGTGCCTTTGCCCGAGGCGGTGGGGCCGTCGACGGTGATGATCGGCACGTGGTGTGGCGCCGTACTCACGCACTCGAACAGGGTTTGGAAGTAATCGGGGAAGGTCTTGCCGACGCACTGCGGGTCGAGGATGCGCACCGGCACGGCCGCAGAGTTGAACGCCGCCAGCGAAAAACACATCGCGATGCGGTGGTCGTCATAGGTGTGGACCGCGGCGGGCTGCCAGCGCGTCGGCGGCGTGACCTCGATGAAGTCGGACCCTTCGACCACGGTCGCCCCGAGTTTGCGCAGCTCGGTGGCCATCGCCGCGATGCGGTCGGTTTCCTTGACGCGCCAGCTCGCGATGTTGTCGAGGCGGGTCGTGCCGGTGGCGTAGAGCGCCATCACGGCCAGCGTCATGGCGGCGTCGGGAATGTGGTTGCAGTCGAGGGTGATGGCCTTGAGCGGGAACTCGCCACGTCGCACTTCGAGCCAGCCGGGGCCGCTGCTGATCTGTGCGCCCATCGCCTCGGCGGCGTCGATGAAGCGGATGTCGCCCTGGATCGAGTCGGAGCCGACCCCGACGATCCTGATCGGCGCTTCGGTGGCCGCAATCGCACCGAGCGCGATGAAGTACGACGCCGACGACGCGTCGCCTTCCACACGGATGTCGCCCGGCGAGCGGTACGCGCTGCCCTGCGGAATCGTGAAACGCTGCCAGCCCTCACGCTCGATCACGATGCCGAAGCGCGCCAGCAGGTTCAGCGTGATCTCGACATACGGCTTGGAGATCAGCTCGCCGTCGACCTCGATCACGATCGCCTCTCGCCCCGCGGCCAGCGGCAAGGCCAGCAGCAGCGCGGTGAGGAACTGGCTCGACACGTCGCCGCGGACGCGGATCGGCCGGCCGGTGTTCAAGGGCGCCGCACCGGGCTGCAGCTGGAGCGGTGGAAAACCGTCGTTCCCGAGGTAGTCGATGTCGCAGCCGAGTTGCCGCAAGGCATCGACCAGGTCGCCGATCGGCCGCTCGTGCATGCGGGGCACGCCGCTCAGCGCGAAGCGGCCGGACTGCGTGGCCGCGAGAACCGCCAACGCGGCGGTCAGAGGCCGCATCGCCGTGCCGGCGTTGCCGAGAAAGAGCTTCGCCTCGGTCGTTCTCAAATGCCCGCCGAGACCGGTCACGCGCAGCGTGTCGCCATCGGGCTGCACCTCGCAACCGAGCGCCATCAGCGCGTCGAGCATCACCCGCGTGTCGTCGGATTCGAGCAGGTCGTGAATGACCGTTGTGCCCGCGCTCAGCCCGGCCAGCAGCAATACCCGGTTCGAGATGCTCTTGGAGCCGGGCAACTGCACCGTGCCCGCGGCAGACTGCAGCGGCGGGAGGTCGAGAAAACGGGTCTTGAACATTCGGCGGCTGCGCGGCCGTTGCGGCGCGAAAAATCAGTGGCTGGTGTTGGGCTTGGAAGCGTTCATCTGCCAGCCGGCGCGCGCCTCCGAGGCGCTGCGGATCATGTCTTCCAGCGCTTCGGCGTTGCCCGACTTGATCGCGATCTCCATCGCTTCGAGTGCGTGGCGGACGCGCATCGTCTGCTTCAGCAGCTCTTCGCGGTTCGACATCAGGATGTCGCGCCACACGGTCGGGTCGCTCGCGGCGATGCGTGTGAAGTCACGAAAGCCCGGGCCGGCGAGCGACAGGTAGTCGCGCCCGGCCGGTTGCCGGGCCACCGAGTTGAAGTAGGCGAAAGCCAGCAGGTGCGGCAGGTGGCTCACGGCGGCGAAGGCGGCGTCGTGGTTCTCGGGCGTCATGCGCAGCACCTGCGAGCCGATCGCGGCCCAGGCGTCGGTGGCTTTCTGCACCAGCTCCGGCGAGGTCTGCGGCAGCGGCGTCAGGATCACCTGGCGGCCGTTGTAGAGCGTGGCATCGGCGTGCGCGATGCCGGCCACTTCCTTGCCGGCGATCGGGTGTGCCGGCACGAACGAACCGATCCGGTCTTTCAGCACGCGGCGGGCGGCGTCGACCACGTCACGCTTGGTCGAGCCCACATCCATCAGCAGCACGCCGGGCTCCACGAGATGGCGGATCGCCTTGAACGTGGCTTCGGTCGCCGAGACCGGCACGGCGATCAACACGATGTCGGAGCCCGAAACGGCGAGCAGCGCCGACTCGGCCGCGGTGTCGATGATGCCCAGCTTCTTCGCCTTCTCGGTGGTGGAGGGCGACTTGCTGTAGCCGATCACGCGCTTCACGAGGCCGGCGCGCTTGAGCGCCAGCGCGAACGATCCGCCCATCAGGCCGCAGCCGATCACTCCGAGTTGGTTGAACATGAGACTGGGGTGCCCTCTTCAGTGCACATCGATGGGGTAGGTGCCGAGCAGCTTGAAGAACGCGCAGACTTCGCGCAGTTCATTCAGTGCCGCGGCGACGTGGGGCTGGTCGGGGTGGCCTTGCAGGTCGATGTAGAAGTAGTACTCCCACTGGCCCGAGCGGGCCGGGCGCGATTCGAAGCGGGTCATCGACACGCCGTGCTGCTTGAGCGGCACCAGCATGTCGTGCACCGCGCCGGGCTGGTTCTTCACCGACACCACGAGGCTGGTGCAGTCGTGCCCCGAGGCTTTCGGCTGCGGGTGTTTGTGCGGGTGCGCGACGATCGCGAAGCGGGTGCGGTTGTGGGCGTCGTCCTGCACCGCCGGTGCCACCACGTGCAGGCCGAACTGGCTCGCCGCGCGCTCGCTCGCGATGCCGGCCAGGCGCGGGTCAGCGCTCGCCATGCGCGCGCCTTCGGCGTTGCTCGAGACCGGCCGCCGATCCACGTTCGGCAGGTGGTTGCTGAGCCAGCCGTGGCATTGCGCCAATGCCTGCGGGTGGGCGCACACGGCTTCGATGCCGTCGAGCGAGTTCACGCCGCGCAGCAGGTGGTGGCGCACGTAGAGGCTGGTCTCGCCGATGATGAACAGCGGCGTGGTCAGGAACAGGTCGAGCGAGCGTGTGACCACGCCTTCGCTGGAGTTCTCGACCGGCACCACGCCGAAATCGGCCGAGCCGGCACTGGTGGCGTGGAACACCTCGTCGAAGTTGGCGCAGGGCACGTGCACGATCGACGAGCCGAAGAAACCGAGCGCGGCTTCTTCACTGAAGGTGCCGGCGGGCCCGAGGTAGGCCACGCGCGTGGGCGTTTCGAGCGCGCGGCAGGCCGACATGATCTCGCGCCAGATCGGTGCGACGCTGTCGGACTTGAGCGGGCCGGTGTTGGCGAGCTTCAGGCCGTCGATCACCTGCGCTTCGCGCTCGGGCCGGAACGCGACCGAGCCTTCGCGCTTCTTGACTTCGCCGACGTGTTGCGCAAGTGCGGCGCGCCGGTTCAGCAGCGCGAGCAGCTCGCGGTCGAGCGCATCGATCTGCACACGGAAGGCGAGCAGGGCGTCGGCGTTTGCGGGGGAGGAATCAGCCATGGTCAAGCGCAAATTCTCGCACGCGTCAAGACCACGCCGGCGCGGCGAGGGCAAGGCGGGCGTCGCCCTGCGTTGTCACGACACGATCACTTGGCGCCGGACGCCTTGCGTGCAGGTGCCGGTGCCTTGGCCGGCGCAGCCGGCGCGGTCGCCGCAGGTTCTGCCGGCACGCCGAGCGAAGCACGCACCTTGGTCTCGAGCGCCTGCAGTTTCGGGTCGAGCACGGGGCGTGCTTCGCCGACGAGCTTCTGCATGAAGCCGTTCTGCATTTCCGGGCCGAGCTGCAGGTATTTCTTGTTGACCGACGATTCGAGCCATGCGATCAGCTGCCTGAGTTCATCGTCGGTGAACTTTTCTTCGAGCACGGTGCCGATGGTCGTCGGCGCGATCTTCACCGCGCGATCGCGGATGGTCGGATACGACTCGTCGACGTACTTCTTCACGTCGGCTTCGATGCCCTTGCCGACGGCTTCGCGCTTCTCGGCCGGCACCTGCTGCTGCAGCGCGCGGCCGGCGGCCTGCATCATCTGCCCGGCGGGTTGTTCGACGAGGTTTCGTGCCATGTTCTCGATGGCGGGCTGTTGCAACAGCAACACCTTCTGCACCAGCTCTTTCTTGGCGGCCGAAACGGGGGCCGGTGCGGACGCGGTCTGGGCATGCGCCAGCGTGGCGCTGGCGAGCAGCGCCAGAAGAATGGTTCTGTTCATCAGGAGTTCTCCTCGGTCGGGGGCTCGTCGCCCGCATCGCCGGTGGGTTCGTTGGAAGCGTCGCCGTTGGCGTCGTTCTCGACGATGCGCTGCACGCCGCTGAGCTGGGTGCCGCCGTCGAGCGCGATCAGCGTCACGCCCTGGGTGGCGCGGCCGAGCTCGCGGATCTCGGAAACGCGGGTGCGCACCAGCACGCCCTTGTCGGTGATCAGCATGATCTCGTCATCCGCACGCACCAGCGTGGCGGCGACCACCTTGCCGTTGCGCTCGCTCTGCTGGATCGCGATCATGCCCTTGGTGCCGCGGCCGTGGCGTGTGTACTCGACGATGCTGGTGCGTTTGCCGTAGCCGTTCTGCGTCGCGGTCAATACGCTTTGCGTCTCGTCTTCGGCGACCAGCATCGCGATCACGCTGACGCCGTCGTCGAGCATCATGCCGCGCACGCCGCGGGTGTTGCGGCCGAGCGGGCGCACGTCTTCTTCGCTGAAGCGCACGGCCTTGCCGCCGTCGCTGAAGAGCATCACGTCATGCTGGCCGTCGGTCAGCGCGGCGCCGATCAGGAAGTCGCCTTCGCCGAGGTCGACGGCGATGATGCCGGCCTTGCGCGGGTTGCTGAATTCATCGAGCGAGGTCTTCTTCACCACGCCTTGCGCCGTGGCCATGAACACGTAGTGGTCGGCCGGGAAGGTGCGGAAAGTGCCGGTCAGCGGCAGCACCACGTTGACCTTCTCGCCCGGCTGCAGCGGGAACATGTTGACGATCGGGCGGCCGCGCGAATTGCGGGAACCCTGCGGCACTTCCCAGACCTTGAGCCAGTAGACCCGGCCTTTGTTGGTGAAGCACAGGATGTAGTCGTGCGTGTTGGCGATGAAGAGCTGGTCGATCCAGTCGTCTTCCTTGGTCTGCGTGGCCTGCTTGCCGCGACCGCCGCGTTTCTGTGCGCGGTATTCGCTGAGCGCCTGGCTCTTGATGTAGCCGGTGTGCGAGAGCGTGACCACCATGTCGGTCGGCGTGATCAGGTCCTCGGTGCCGAGGTCCATCGCGTTGTGCTCGATCACGCTGCGGCGCGCGCCGATCTTGGTCTGGCCGAACTCGGCCTTGATGGCGGCGAGCTCGTCGGAAATGATCGCCGTCACGCGCGCCGGCGTGTGCAGGATGCTCAGCAGGTCGGTGATCTGCGTCATCACTTCCTTGTACTCGCCGATGATCTTGTCCTGCTCGAGGCCGGTCAGGCGCTGCAGGCGCATCTGCAAAATCTCGCCGGCCTGGTCGTCGGACAAACGGTACAAGCCGTCGGGCTGGATGCCGAAGTTCTTCGGCAGCCCTTCGGGACGGTAGGCCTCCAGGCCACCCGGGTTGTCGCCAGCCACGCGCGAGAGCATCTCGCGCACCATCGCCGAGTCCCAGCTCTTGCTCATCAACGCGGCTTTGGCGACCGGCGGCGTCGGCGAGGCCTTGATGGTCTCGATGAACTCGTCGATGTTGGCCAGCGCCACGGCCAGGCCTTCGAGCACGTGGCCGCGTTCGCGCGCCTTGCGCAGCTCGAACACGGTGCGGCGCGTGACCACTTCGCGGCGGTGTTCCAGGAAGACCTCGATCAGGTCCTTCAGGTTGCACAAGCGCGGCTGGCCGTCGATCAGCGCCACCATGTTCATGCCGAAGGTGTCTTGCAGCTGGGTCTGCTTGTACAGGTTGTTCAGCACCACCTCGGGCACTTCGCCGCGCTTGAGCTCGATCACCACCCGCATGCCCGACTTGTCGGACTCGTCCTGGATGTGGCTGATGCCTTCGATCTTCTTCTCGTGCACCAGCTCGGCGATGCGCTCGAGCAGCGTCTTCTTGTTCACCTGGTACGGGATCTCGTCGACGATGATCGACTGGCGCTGGCCCTTGTCGATGTCTTCGAAGTGCACTTTCGCGCGCATGATCACCTTGCCGCGCCCGGTGCGGTACCCGTCGCGCACGCCCGACAGGCCATAGATGATGCCGGCGGTCGGGAAGTCGGGCGCCGGGATGATTTCCATCAGCTCGTCGATGGTCGCGCCCGGGTTCTTCAGCAGGTGATGGCAGGCATCGACCACTTCGTTCAGGTTGTGCGGCGGAATGTTCGTCGCCATGCCCACGGCGATGCCGCCCGAGCCGTTGACCAGCAGGTTCGGCAGCCGCGTCGGCATGACCAGCGGCTCTTTTTCGCTGCCGTCGTAGTTGGGGCCGAAGTCGACGGTTTCCTTGTCGAGGTCGGCGAGCATCTCGTGCGCGATCTTGGCCAGGCGGATTTCGGTGTAGCGCATCGCGGCGGCGTTGTCGCCGTCGACCGAGCCGAAGTTGCCCTGGCCGTCGACCAGCATGTGGCGCATGGAGAAATCTTGCGCCAGCCGCACGATGGTGTCGTAGACCGACTGGTCGCCATGCGGGTGGTACTTGCCGATCACGTCGCCCACGATGCGGGCCGACTTCTTGTACGGCCGGTTCCAGTCATTGTTCAGCTCGTGCATCGCAAACAGTGCACGCCGGTGCACCGGTTTGAGGCCGTCTCGGGCGTCGGGGAGGGCGCGGCCCACGATCACGCTCATCGCGTAATCGAGGTACGACCGGCGCATTTCCTCTTCCAGGCTGATGGGCAGCGTTTCCTTGGCGAACTGAGTCATGCGGTTTTTTTGCGACGAAGCCTGAGGAGGGCGCTCGGAGCCGGCAAATTTCTGCTGTACCCCCAACGCAACCCAAGATTGTAATTGGCGTTGGCTGTCGCGACGAAGCAACATCAACCCGGCCGAGCGCCCGGCGGTGCCCCAAAAAGAGGTTCGTCGAATGCCCTATGGCACAATAAGTCGGTCGGTGGTCAGCGCCCGTGCTGCGGGAGTTAACCAGTACTTTCCGATTCCGGTTCGGACGTTTTGCAGAACATTACTGCGCCTTCCCTCGAGAGGAGAATCATGAAGAAACTGAACAAGGTGGCGTCGCTCTTTGCAACCGCTGCCCTCGCAACTTCCATGTCCGGCGCGTTCGCGCAGTCGGTCGACAATTGGGTCAACGGCAGCGGTAACCTGCCCTGGAAGAACGGCACCAACGAACTGTGCTGGCGTGATGGCTCGTGGACCCCCGCCACGGCCCTGGCCGATTGCGATGGCGCGATCAAGCCGATGGCTGCCCCCGCACCTGCGCCTGCTCCGGCACCTGCTGCTGCTCCGGCACCCGCACCCGCCGCTGCTCCGGTCGCACCGCCGCCGCCCCCGCCGCCGCCCGCTCCGGTGAGCGAAAAGGTGACCTTCGCCGCTGACGCGTTCTTCGACGTGGCCAAGTGGAACCTGAAGCCCGAAGGCCGTGCCAAGCTCGACGACCTGGTCAGCAAGATGGGTGGGATCAACCTCGAAGTGATCATCGCCGTCGGCCACACCGACTCCGATGGCGGCGATGCCTACAACCAGAAGCTGTCGGTTCAGCGCTCGGAATCCGTGAAGGCCTATCTGGTCAGCAAGGGCATCGAGAAGAACCGGGTCTACACCGAAGGCAAGGGCGAGAAGCAGCCTGTCGCCGACAACAAGACCAAGGAAGGCAAGCAAAAGAACCGCCGCGTCGAAATCGAAGTGGTCGGTACGCGCACCAAGAAGTAATCAGCCTCACGCTGACCTTGAAAACCCCGCTGCGGCGGGGTTTTCTGCTTTCTGGCTCACGCACTCCCACGTCGGCATTCGATACGATAGGCCCATGACACAAACGATCAATGCCGATCCCCAGGAACTCGCCAAATTCAGCGAGCTTGCGCACCGCTGGTGGGACACCGAGAGCGAGTTCCGCCCTTTGCACCAGATCAACCCCTTGCGTCTCGACTGGATCGATGCGCATGCGCCGCTGGCGGGCAAGCGGGTGCTCGACATCGGTTGCGGTGGCGGCATCTTGTCGGACTCGATGGCGCGGCGCGGGGCCAGCGTGCTCGGCATCGATCTGGCCGCCAAACCGCTGAAAGTGGCCCAGCTGCACGCGCTGGAAGCGCAGACGCCCAACGTCGACTACCGCGAGGTTTCGGCCGAGGCGCTGGCGGCTGAAGCGCCGGCTAGCTTCGATGTGGTCACCTGCATGGAGATGCTCGAACACGTGCCCGACCCGTCGTCGATCGTCGCGGCCTGCACGACGCTCGTGAAGCCCGGCGGCTGGGTGTTTTTCTCCACCATCAACCGCAACGCCAAGGCGTTTGTTTTTGCCATCGTCGGCGCCGAGCATGTGCTGCAGTTGCTGCCCAAGGGCACGCACGAGTACGCGAAGTTCATTCGCCCGAGCGAGCTGGCGCAGTGGTGCCGCCACGCCGGGCTCGACCTGACCGACACCCGCGGCATGGAATACAACCCGCTGACCCAGCGCTACTGGCTGTCGACTGACACCAGCGTCAACTATCTGCTGGCGTGCAGACGGCCCGCATGAAGACGGCCACCGGCGTGCCGATCCGAGCGGTGTTGTTCGATCTCGATGGCACGCTGATCGACAGCGCGCCCGACCTGGCGGGCGCGGCCAACGACATGCGCATCGCACGCGGCCTGGTGCCGTACCCATTGGCGCACTTTCGCCCGATGGTCGGCTCCGGCGCGCGCGGCATGGTCGGGCGGGCCTTCGAAGTGGCGCCGCCGGCGCCCGAGTTCGCTCCCTTGCGCGACGAGTTCCTGCAGCGCTACGAAGCGCGCATGACGCAGGACACGCGTGTCTTCGCCGAGTTGCTGCCGCTGCTGGATGCGCTCGACGCGCAGGCCTTGCCCTGGGGCATCGTCACCAACAAGGCCGCCCGCTTCAGCGAACCACTGGTGCGCGCGCTGGGCTTGTCCGCCCGCGCCGGCACTCTCGTCTGCGGAGACACCACGCCGCACGCCAAACCGCACCCCGAGCCGCTGCTCGAAGCGGCGAGGCGCATGCGTGTCGAAACCGGGGCGTGTGTCTACGTCGGAGACGATCTGCGCGACGTGCAGGCCGGCAAGGCGGCCGGCATGCTCACTGTCGCCGTCGGTTGGGGTTACCTCGGGCTGGGCGAGTCGATCGAGGCCTGGGGCGCCGACCACATCGTGCAAAACCCGCAGCAGCTCTTGCAGTTGCTCGCGATGGCCTAAACTATCAGCTCTGGGGCTGACCTGGCTTCGACGAAGGTGCGGAGTTGGAACAGTGCACGCCGAGCACCAGTTCGCTCGTAAATCCACTGGAAACAAAGTAACTGCGAACGATCAAACGTACGCCCTCGCCGCTTAAAACCGGTGAGCTTCGCAACAGTTGGCCGATGGGCTGGGTCTGAGGGGTAACCTGAAGGCTGCGAAGTCATACACATTGGCTCGTCCTGAGTTGGGTCACTCTTCACAGGACTAAATCTAGTGAATCGAGAAGTGGGTAGCGTGCTGCTGCGCGACCTGCGGATCTAAAACCAAATCAGTCAGCTAAGCGTGTAGATCTGCCCGGCAATGGCTTTCGGACGGGGGTTCGATTCCCCCCAGCTCCACCAGACGACAGTTCGGCGTTGACCGCCGATGAACGAAGCTCCCTCGCCCCCGGCTCGGGAGCTTTTTTCATGGGCTTGTTCATGGATGCTCGCGATACAAGGGGAAGCGCAATGACACCGCAACACCTGCTCGGCCACATCGACAGCGGCCGGCCCTGGCCCGAGGCCTGGCCGACCCCGGCCTTCACCGACCTGCCGTCGGCGTACCAGACGGCACTCGGCGTGCGGGCACTGCGCCTGCAACGCGGCGAAGTGCCGCGCGGCTACAAGATCGGCTTCACCAACCGCAACATCTGGCCGCGCTACCTGGTCTTCGCGCCGATCTGGGGCTCGGTGTGGAGCAGCACGCTGGCCTTCGCCGACGATGGCGAAGGGGTGGTCTCGCTGGCCGGTCTTTGCCAGCCGCGCATCGAACCCGAGGCGGTGTTCGGCATGAAGGCCACGCCACCGGCCGGCGCCACGCTGCACGAGCTGTTCGAAGCGCTCGACTGGGTGGCGCCGGGTTTCGAGGTGGTGCAGTCGCACCGGCCGGGCTGGAAGTTCAGTGCTGCGGAAACGGTGGCCGACAGTGGCCTGCATGGTCGGCTGCTGGTGGGGCCGAAGATTGCCGTGCGTCGGTTCGCGGGCAACGCGCAGGAACTGCAGGACAAACTGGCCCGCGCCCGCCTGGGCCTGCACAAGAACGGCGTGCTGGTCGAAGAAGGCGTGGGCGCGAACGTGCTCGACGATCCGCTGCGCGCGTTGCTGCACTTTCTCGAAGAACTACGCGCTTGCCCCGGTGCCACCGACTTGCAGGCCGGCGACGTCGTCACGACCGGCACCTGGACCGATGCCTGGCCGGTCGAACCCGGCGAGCGCTGGGCCGCCGCCAACGACAGCCTGCCCGGGTTGAGCGTCAGCTTCGTCTAGAGGCGCGGCGCGCGGGGGCACCGGCCGTGGGTTCCGGCTGTTCGGTGTCGAGGCCCTCGGCTTCGCGCTGGTGCCGGATGAACGCGCTGTCGAAAGACAACTTCTTCAGCGTCAGCGAATCCGGCGGCAGCACGCGCCACACTGGCGTCACGCGAGCGATCGGCGTGCCATCGGCCAGCGCGTCCCAGGCCGCTTCGGCCACGGTGCGCAAGTGAAAACCGGTGGTGATGGGGCAGGTGACTTCGGCACCGTGCGCGGCGGCCATCTCGGCTCGCAACTGCCGCGCGCTCAGGCTTCGGCCGCGGGGCAGGGTGCGGATGAAAGCGTCGACCATCAGCGCGGTGGGCACCAGCATGATCTGCCCGGCCTTCATGCCGGCGATGTCGATCGGGGCGGGCTTGATCTGGTGCGGCTTGCCGCCATGCAGGCGCTCGGCCCAGCTCTTTTTCAGGCGGCTCATGTCGTGATGCCTCCACCTTGCAAGGGCAACTGGATCAGCGTGCGCAGGTCTTGCGGCGCGGTGTCGCGCGGGCTGTTGAGGTATTCCTCGACGACCGGGCCGCTGGCCGGCTCGAAGCCGGAGTTCACGAGCCAGTGGCCGAACAGCCAGCGGTAGGCTGCCTTCATCGAAGAGTAGGGGCCAATATGCGTCAGCGTGGCGAACGTGGCGGCGGGAATCGTCGTGCGCCGCAACCCGCAGTCGGCTGTGGGCTCGGCAAAGCCCGCGACCGCGGCCTGTGCGCGCAACGCACCTTCGGCCACGAGATCGGGGTCGTCGAAGTACAACGTCAGCATGCGCATTCCGGGTCGTGCCAGCCCGGCCGCGGCCAGGCGCGTGAACAGCAGGTCGAATGTGCGACCGATCGCCATGTAGGAACCGCGGTGCTCCATCGTGAGCACCGGCAATGCGTCGGTGTGAAGCACCGCCACCTCGAAGGCCGGTGTGTGCGGAGTCTCGGGCCGAAGCTCGAAGTCGCGGTGCTGGCCTGCCGCCCGAAAGCGCGCCGGCGGCTGCCCGTAGACCGACTTGAAGGTGCGGTTGAACGACGGCACGCTCGGGTAGCCGGCCGCCCTGGCCACCTCGGCGACGGCCGCGTTGGAGCACGCGAGCTGCCCCGCCGCGCGGTGCAGCCGCAGGCGTTTGACGGTGTGGGCCAGCGTCTCGCCGTACATCGCGTGGTAGATGCGGTGCCAGTGGTGCGGCGACAGGCAGGCCAGTTCGGCCATCGCGTTCAGGTCGAGCGGCTCGTCGAGGTGGTCGTGCACGTGGTTGATGACACGTTGCATGCGGGGCTCGTAGCGTGCCCACTCGTGGTGGCCGGGGCTGGCCACCGCTTCCTGAACGGCGTACTCATGCTCCGAGCGGCGCTCCGCCTTCGCGCTGCCGATGACCTTGCCGACCCCCGTTTCTCGCATCGTCACACTCCCCGTTTGGCGTGAGTGCGAATGATGCCGCGAGCCGCTTTGACAAGTCTTGCGGACTTGCGCCCGCAGCGCCTCAGACCGCCACCGGCGCCTTGATCGCCGCGTGCGGCTCGTAGCCCAGCACCGCGAAGTCGTCGTACTCGTAGTCGAAGATCGACGCCGGACGGCGCTTGATCTCGAGCGTGGGATAAGCACGTGGTTCGCGCGAGAGCTGCAGCGCCACCTGCTCGGCGTGGTTGCTGTAGATGTGGCAGTCGCCGCCGGTCCAGATGAAGTCGCCGACCTTCAGGTCGCACTGCTGCGCAAGCATGTGCGTGAGCAGCGCGTAACTCGCGATGTTGAAGGGAACACCCAGAAAAATGTCGGCGCTGCGCTGGTAGAGCTGGCAGCTCAGTTTGCCGTCGGCCACATAGAACTGGAAGAAGGCGTGGCACGGCATCAGCGCCATCGCAGGCAGGTCGGCCACGTTCCAGGCGCTGACGATGATGCGGCGCGAATCGGGGTTGCTCTTGAGCTGCTTGACCACCTCGGCGATCTGGTCGATGTGGCCACCGTCGGGCTTCGGCCACGAGCGCCACTGCACGCCGTAGACCGGGCCGAGGTCGCCGTCGGGCTTCGCCCATTCGTTCCAGATCGTCACGCCGCGCTCCTGCAGCCATTTGGCGTTGCCGTCGCCGCGCAGGAACCACAGCAGTTCGAGAATGATCGACTTCAGGTGCACCTTCTTCGTGGTGACGAGCGGAAAGCCCTCGTTCAGGTCGAAGCGCATCTGGTGGCCGAACACGCTCTTGGTGCCGGTGCCGGTGCGGTCGGCCTTGAACACACCGTGCGTGTCGACGTGGCGCATGAAGTCTTCGTATTGAGAGGGCAGCGGGGAGTTCAATTCAATACGCTCCGAACAGTGTGTCGAGGGCTTCCTGGATCGTGGGGCGCTGCTCGCTCAGGTTCGCCACAGGTTTGCGCAACTCGGCCAAGGGTATCGCGCCCATCGCGGCGCTGTCGAGCACGACGGCGTGCCGCGCCACGCTGAAGCTGGGGTTCAGGTTGCGCGCCCGCGGGCCGAAAGCGGCCTCGGTGCGCAGCGGAACGACGACGCGCGTGGTCAAGGCGTCGATGTAGTCGTTCTGCACATCCAGCAGATAGGGTGTGTGTTTGCGTTCCGAGGCTTCCGGGTTCGGATAAACATCGTATCGCGCCATCGTCTCAGCGCCCCTTGGCAAAGCTGCGGTGCTTCGCGAGTGGCAGGCCATCGCGTTCGATGCGTTCGTTGTAGGCATCGATCGCGCCCTTGTTGTCGGCGTTCCAGCGCTCCCAGTAGCGGCGGCGCACCTCGGCGGCCAGCAGGGTGTCGACGGTCTGGGAGACGTTCATGCCCAGTTCGCGTGCCAGATCCAGCACCTTGGCATTGAGCGTCAGATTGGTGGCTCGCTTGGCGGCTGCATCGAATCGCAACATGTCATGGCTCCATTGATCATGCGCATCGATTATGCATGATCGGCCTGTGTGATCAGCCGGGTTGCCCAGGCCGGGCCTGGGGTGGCTTGCATGCCGCGTGGCTGAGCCAATCCGAACCCACACGCCGCAATCGAACCTTCAGCGGTCGAATTGCAGGGCGGCCAGCCGCGAATACAGGCCGCCGGAATTGACGAGCTGCGCGTGCGTGCCGGTCTCGACGATCTCGCCGGCTTCGAGCACGACGATGCGGTCGGCGCGCTGCACTGTCGAGAGCCGGTGGGCGATCACGAGGGTGGTGCGGTCCTTCATCGCCGATTCGAGCGCGGCCTGCACCATGCGTTCGCTTTCGGCGTCGAGCGCGCTGGTGGCTTCGTCGAGCAGCAGCAGCGGCGGGTTCTTCAGCATCGCGCGCGCGATCGAGATGCGCTGGCGCTGCCCGCCCGACAGGCGCACGCCGCGCTCGCCGAGAAAGGTCTTGTAGCCCTCGGGCAGGGCGCTGATGAAGTCGTGCGCGAACGCGGCTTGCGCGGCCGCGATCACTTCGTCGTCGCTGGCGGTCGGTTTGCCGTAGCGGATGTTCTCCATCGCGTCGGCCGAGAAGATCACGCTGTCCTGCGGCACGATGCCGATGCGCTCGCGCAGGTCGTCGAGCGCCACGTCCTTCACCGGCACGCTGTCGACCAGCACCTGTCCCGAAGCCACATCGTAGAAACGCAGCAGCAGCTGGAACACCGTGCTCTTGCCGGCGCCGCTCGGCCCGACGAGCGCCACGGTTTCGCCGGGCTGCACGTTCAGGTTGAAGTGCGACAGCGTCGCGTGTTGCGGGCGCGACGGGTAGCGGAAAGTCACGTCACGCAGCGCGACCGACGAACCCCCGCTCGTCGCGGCCAGCGCCGTCGGCTTGGGCGGCGAGGCGATCGGCGAGCGCAGGCTCAGCAGTTCCATCAGGCGTTCGGTCGCGCCGGCGGCGCGCAGCAGGTCGCCGTAGACCTCGGACAGCACCGCCACGCTGCTGACGAGAATGATCACGTAGACGACCGTCTGCCCCAGGTGCCCTGCGCTGATGTCACCACGCACAACGGCTTGGGTGCCCTGGTACAGGCCCCAGAGCAGCGCGCCGAAGGTGGCCGTGATGATGAAGCCGACGAGGGCCGCGCGCATGCGTGTGCGCTTCACGGCGGTGACGAAAGCGTTCTCGGTCGAGAGGTCGAAGCGCTTCGCTTCACGCAGCTCCTGCGTGTAACTCTGCACCACCGGAATCGCATTCAGCACCTCGGCGGCGATCGCACTCGAATCGGCCACGCGGTCCTGGCTGGCGCGGCTGAGCTTGCGCACGCGCCGGCCGAAGTACAGGCTCGGCAACACCACCAGGATCAGGATGCCCAGCACCTGCGTCATCACGTAGGGGTTGGTCACGATCAGCATCGTCATCGCGCCGATGCCGAGCACGGCGTTGCGCAAGCCCATCGACAGGCTGGAGCCGACGACGGTCTGCACCAGCGTGGTGTCGGTCGTCAGGCGCGACAGCACTTCGCCGGTCTGCGTGGTCTCGAAGAACTCGGGGCTCTGCGTCACCACGTGGGCGTAGACCGCGTTGCGCAGGTCGGCCGTGACGCGCTCGCCGAGCCAGGTGACCATGTAGAAACGCAGCGCCGAGAACAGGCCGAGCGCCGCGCCGACCGCGAACAGCGCGAAGAAGTGTTCGCGCAAGGCCATCACGCGCGCGCCGGGGTCGGCCGCGACCAGGCCCTGGTCGATCAGCGACTTCAGCGCCACCGGGAACACCAGCGTGCTGACGGCCGCGAGCACGAGAAACACCACGGCGAGTGCGATGCGCCCGCGGTAGGGCCGCAGGAACGGCAGCAGGCCGCTCAAGGACTTGACGTTGCGGGCGGGCGCCTCCGCCGCGGGTGTGGCGGGCGCGCTGATCGTGGCGGTGCTGGGCATGGCCGGCAGTGTAGGGCAGCGGCCCGCCACAGCGGCTTCGGCCCGACGTTGGCATCGTCAAGCCTTGACAATAGTTGCCTAGGCATCTATAGTTCGTGCACTCCCTTCCGCAAGGCAAACCCGTGGCCCGTCCCCCCGCTCCCGCCGACTTCTACCGCGCCGGCACCTACTGTGCCGAAGAGAGCGTCGGCTACCTGATGAAGCGCATCATGCTGTCGATCGTCTACCAGGCCGACAAGCGCCTCGACGCGCACGGCCTGACGAGCGCGCAGTGGGGCCCGCTGCTGAAGATCAAGAACTCCGGCAGCGCCACCGTGGCCGAACTGGCGCGCTGGTTGCAAGTGGATGCCGGTGCCATGACGCGCCTGCTCGACCGCCTCGAAAAAAAGGGCCTGTGCAAGCGGGTTCGTTCGACCGAAGACCGGCGTGTCGTGCAGGTCGAACTCACGCCCGAAGGCGAGGCCGCAGTCGCCGGTGTGCCGGCCGTGTTGAGCGAGGTGATGAACGCGCACCTGGCCGGTTTTTCGAAGACCGAATGGCTGGCGCTGAAGACCTACCTGAACCGCATGCTCGAGACCGGCGAGGCCTTGCGCGACGCCGATTGACCGGGCTGTTCGCGGAGTGAAACCATGAATCGATTCCCTGGCCGTCCTCGCCCAAATACCTGCCTAAGCAAATGAAGCCACAACAACTATCTGCGCTGCCGACGATCGGCGATCTGGCCCGCGAGGTGTCGACCCGTTGCGCCGCCTTGCCCACGGTGACGACCATGGTCGTTGCCATCGCCTCGTCGCTGGTGCTCACGCTGGCCGGTTGTGCCAGCAGTGCCGGCATCGCCCCGGTGGCGCAGGCGCAGGCCCCCGCCGGGCTCGACGCGGATGTTTCGACACCGACTGTCGCCGCTGACTGGTGGCTCGGGTTCGGCGACGCGACGCTGAACGACTTGATCCAGCGTGCGGTCACCGGCAACCCGACGTTGAAAGTCACGCAGGCGCGCCTCGCCCGCGCGCAGGCGGCCGTGGCGGGCGCACAAGCCGCCGGGGGCCCGCAGGTCAACGGCGTGTTCGACGTGACCCGCCAGCGTT
>Ga0209883_1000008_pt1 | contig 67210 bp, 68 predicted proteins | sample GWRWT4_21May14_FD_187196 | JGI IMG/M metagenome (GOLD analysis project Ga0209883, IMG submission 187196) | Sand microcosm microbial communities from a hyporheic zone in Columbia River, Washington, USA - GW-RW T4_21-May-14 (SPAdes) (version 2) | ecosystem: Engineered > Artificial ecosystem > Sand...
CCACGCACACAGGTGCGCTTGCCACCGAGCACCGGCTGTCGGCGGCGAGGCTGGGGCATTGGTTGTTCCAGGTGTCTGCGGCGGTGTACGTCGTCGCGGGCTTGGTGTACGAGAGCCGCATCTGCGGGATCGGACCGTATGCCGGATTCGGTGCCCAGCCGACCACGGCTCGGGTTGAGCTGGCGCGCCAGTAGGGGGACGAGAAGGTGCCGGTGATGTCGCTTGCCTGGATGTCCCCCGGCGAGCCGCTGGGGCTGTAGCAAGTGGTGGTACTGAGCGGTGAGCTGGTGCACTCCATCCCGTCACCACCGTACGAGCAGGTGGTGACGAGAAGGTTATTGCCGCTCTGGGTTCCAGCGGGACAGGCGGCGTAGACGTCGATGAAAGGATGGATGGTCGTGCAGGTCATCGACTCCCAGCCGCCCGTACACAACTCGACGGGGTCGTCGGCGATCATGGCGGTGAGACTGCAGGTGGTGCCGGAACACGACTTGTCTGCGACGTAGACACCTCGTTCAGAGGGGGTGAAGCTCGGCCAGTTGTAGGAGGTGCCGATCACCGCCACCCGCTGCGGGGTGATCACCGACGTCGTCATGTCGACGTCGAAGAACGCCAGCGGCGTGCCGGAACTGGTGACCCGAAAGTGCTGACTGGAGTCCGGTCGATCCGGCAGGCACTGCGTGGCGACTGCAGTTGAGCCAGAGGACGCCTGCGCGAACCAGTCGCCGGGGGCGCAGGTGGTCGTGCGATCGACCGCGACATTGAGCGAGTTCGAGCAGGCGTAGCTGCCCGCGGTCACATAGCGAGCGCAGGCACGAGTCTCGGTGTGGGTTGCGATGGTGGCATCGGTGGTCGTGCAGCCGCTGTAGTAGGAGGCAAGGCTCCCCAGATCCAGTGAGGGGTTGCGCGCGATGCGTGACGCTGCGGCAACTGAGGGATCATTCGGTGAGATCGTGGGGCGAGGGGTGTTCGCAGACGTGATGGCCGTCCGCAGCGCCTGGCAACTGGGGTCGTTCGGCGTCGCCGCACATGCGGCCAGCTTGGCGCTCACATCGGGCCCGAGGGCTGGGCGTCCGGCCAAAGCGGCCTCGGGAGGCGTGGTGGTGTACCCGGGCACGACACCTGTCGCAGAGGGTTGGTTCACCATGCCCCTGATGGTGGTGTTGGCCGCCCGCCCCGCAGCGACGCCCTGGTCATGCGAGGTCTGTGCGATCGCAGCGGTCTGAGCGAGGATCAGAGCCTGGGTCATGACCCAGACGATCAGGCGCTTGAACATCACGGTTCAACCTCCTTTCATCTTGGCCAGAAAGACCTGTGCTTCGCGCGAGTACTTCGGCGCGGTCCGCTGGATGAATCGCAGCGCGTAGTCGATGCTCACGTCGCCGGCGGCCAGGGCAAAGCTGTCTGCCGAGAAACACGCCCCTGCCGCGCAGGGGGTTGGCACTGACCGGTCCTTGATCAGCACGAAGGAGGGTGTGGCGGCGATCGCGAAGCGGTCGAAAGCCTGTGGGTCGATCTGGAAGCCGACCTTGCGCTGGCCGATCACGCGCTGCACGCGGGCGACGGTCTTCTGCATCGAGTCCTCGACCAGGCCCCGCAGCACCAGGGTTGCTCCAGTGCGTGCAGCTTGGTCGACCAGGCGCTCCAGCGCCGGCTCGGGCATCGAGAAGCTCACGAACACCAGGAGTGTTGGGCCCACGGGCATGCCAGCCTTGGCAGGGTCTGGGGAGCCCATTGCATCGAAGCCGCCGGCGATGGCGCCAAGGTCGATCTTTCCCTGGGTCTGCGGCTGCGGCAGAGCGTCGATGCGCGGCGCAGAGGGAACGGGCACCCGTGCAAGTTCTTCGTCGGTGGGCATGCGGTGCTTGCGTCGCGCCGCGTCGATCTCCTTGTCGGTGATGACCGGCTGATTGCGCGCCGCGCGTGCGACATCTGCATCGGTCACCGGGCTCTTCGGTGACTGAGCGCAAACCGAGGCAGCCTGCAAGGCCAGCAGCAACGCTGCGGCTTCCAAGACGCGGCGGGCTTGGAGAAGTTCAGTAGCCAACACAGCAGTTCCTCTTGCGGAAAAGCATGAAGGCGAAGTCCTCGCCCAGGACCGGGTACTCCTTTCCGGCGCCCCAGAGGACCGTCGTGCGGCCGAAGGGCTGGCAGCACTTCCCGTCGAGTTTGTCGGTCGATGGGATGGGGTAGGTGAGGTTCGTCTTGTAGGACGACTTGTCCATGATCGGCTCGAAGTACGGGCCACAGAGCCCGCGCGAGCCGTGCCATCCCCAGGCGATCAGTTCACGATGCATCTTCGCCGTGAGGCGTTGCGCCAACAGGGCTGCGGTCCGGACGCCGCCCATGTGGTACTGCACGTGGCCGTCCAGGGGGTAGATGCCGCCTTGGCAGCCGGCACACCAGAAGAGGGTGTTCAGGCCGAAGCCGACCGTCGCTGCCACGCAGTCTGCTGCACAGGCGGCGATAGCAATCGGATTGGCGAAGAGCACGGCGTCCGGGTTCAGGATCAAGGTCAACTCGTCGTCGTTCCAGAGGGGATCGACCTCGGTGAGGTAGGCGAGATCAAAGCTCCCGCGCTCAAGGCACGGGAAGTCGGTGACGACCTCGAGCCAGTAGAGAACCGGGTTGGTGTAGAAGTGCGCTTGGTAGAAGGAGCCACCGTCGCCATCGCCCTCCGGGCGTGTGAACCTGGCGGCCTCAGGCGCGGCAATGCCAGGATCCAGATTGAGACCGCCCAGCGAGGGAAGGCAGAACGGCTTGCGAGTCGCTTCGACGTGGCGCGCTGGCTCCCAGAATCCGATCGACAGGCCGATCGTCGGATTGACACCGCAGCTGCAGATCGGGTTGGCCGGGTTGTCGCCGTTGTCCTCCTGCCCGCCGAAGTTCGCGATCGTGGCGCCGCCGATGGTGATCGGCAGCAGGCAGGACCAACAGATGTCGGTCAGCGGGTTAGGGAACTTCCCCGTGCAGGTCGCCATGCCGGCTGCCGTTGCAGACGACGAAACCAGCAAGCACAGGACCGCGAAGATGCGCTGGAAGAGGTTCATCGCACAGGCACCTCATCGATGCGCAGGCGAAGCCCCTCCTGCGAGACTATGGCCGGAACAGCCGCGATCCCGAACTTGCGGACGAGTGCCCCCTCCTGGTCGTAGAAAACAGGCTTGTTCCAGCGCTTCATCAAGTCCAGGTAGCTGCCGCCCACTAGGATCGGCTTGACCTTGCCCTGGTAGCGATCAATCAGTTCACGGGCCTTGTTCACCTGGCCCGGATCGCGGGCGTCGAAGAACAGCAGGTGCTTGGAGAGGGAAACGACCTCGAGGGGGTTCTTGCGCGTTCCCGCCGGAAAGAGAACGGCTCCCTTGCTGTCAATGACGTTGGACTGCAGGGCGAAGCTCGGGTCGAAGTAGAACGTCCGTGCAGCCTCGGCTCGTCGGAGACCATCGACCGGCCGCGGGTTGTTGACGGCATAGGTCGCGCGATCTCGTGCCTCCCGCTCGTGGCGCTTGAGTTCCCCGCTTGCCTCCTTGGCTCGCAGCCTGGCCATGATCACCTCAAGGAGATTCCTCTCCGCGACCGGATAGGTCGGGCCGATCGTGCCGAGGTTGTCGGAATGCGCCGCGCCCGCCCAGCACGCCAGTGCCAGGAGGAGCGCAGGGAGTTGGGACTTGCGCATGTCACTTGGCCGGGCAGGCGATGGAGGCGCCCAGACGCTGCAAGGCGGCGGTATCGCGCTCGTGGGACGCTCGGACCATGTTCATCAGCACCGGATCACCGCTGCCTTGGGCGAATGCGCGGCGCAATTCGACGGTGCGCAACGCGCGGCCACAGCGGCTTCGAAACGCAGCCATGTAGGCCTCGGCGCCGTCGCGCGCCGGCGGCGCAACCTGAGCCAGCAGCGCGAGATAGGTATCGATCGGAACGTCGTCCTGGAGGTCCAGGCGTTCGCCTTGAGCGGCCACCGTGCCTGCCAGGCACAAGATCGACAGCAGGAAGATCCGGTGCATGCGGTCCTCACAGTAAGGGGATGACCCGCGACCTGACGTCTTGCACGCGCACCAGTCCGCTCAGGCTGTATCGGGAATCGAAGCTGTCTGGGCTTGTTCCCTGCACGTACAGGTGACCGGCGGGAATGACGGTCGGGGCGATCGGATCGAGCAAGCGATGGTCGAAGGCATGCGTCTTTGCGCGGCCCACCAGCACGCCGTTGACAAACACGTTGCGGCCCTGGACGGTCACCACGTCGCCAGCAACGCCCGCAACCCGCTTGAACAGAGCCTGATGCCGCAGACCTGGATACGCCTTCTCGCCAGCCGGACCCTCGAAGGCGTAGACCACCAGGTCGCCCCGGTCGATGGAGGACGATCGGAAATCGACGAGTGCAACTTTGTAGGGGAGGCTGGGCGTCCAGTTGAATAACAGGGGCAGGACCGGGACGTGGTGGGCGAAGAGGCGGACGAGGGCGAGGACCCAGATTGCGGCAACGAGAACGGACATAACCCAGTGCCGCCGCAGGTCGAATAGCACCACGCGGCTGCCGTGCAGCAACCACTGGCTCAGACCGACTCGCGAAGTTGACATGGCGTTGGCTACGACTTGGCGCCGACCTTCGCCTTGAGGGCGGCGGTGAGGTCGATTGCGTTGGACCAGCCACCGGCAACGGCGGACTTGACGACCACCAGGCAGCGGCACTCGTTGGGGATCTCGCGCAGCGCGCGATCCAGGCGGTCGCCGAAGGCCTGCGCCTGCGCATAGGCTCGCTGCCGATCGTCTTCGGTCTTGCTGGCCGTGAGCAGCGCGGCGAACTCCGACTCCTTGGCGCGGTAGACCTCGGCGATGTCGACAATCCCGATTACCTGGGCAGGCTTCACGACAAGGCGGTCGTACGCCAGCAGGGCCCCTGCAGTCACGAAGACGGACACGAGGGCTTGGGTGGCAAGGGAGCTCATACGGTGTACCCCCGCCGACGGAGGAGCTCGGTGATGGCGTCGTCGATCGACAGGCCTTGCCTTCGCAGGGCATCCAGCGGCGCGTTGTCGTCCAGCTTGTTGCTGAAGAGCAGGTGGGAGAAGGGGTCCAGGATGATGCGCGCGACCCCCTCGCCTATGGGCGATGTGATGTAGCACTCGGAGAACACGCCGGGCTCCATGCGCAACGAGTTCAGCAGCCGCTTCTTCGGCTCGTCCATCGAGAACCGACCAGTGCGGGCGAGCAGTTCGATCGATTCGGGCTTTTGGCGCAACAGGAACGTCCAGTCCGAACACTTCAGGGCAGACTCCATCTGCGCCGAGGTGAAGTAGTCATCGCCGTTCTGAGTCGCCGTCACGAGGCTGCCGCCGTATTTGCGGGCGCGGCGGGCCGCCTCGTCGATCGCGGCAGCCATCACCAGGTCGTTCTCACTCGAGTCACCGAGTTGCTGCTTCAGCTCGTCGATGAACCAGACCTTCTTGCGGTCACGCGTCAGGTACATCTCGCGGGTGATCGCGTGGAAGAGGATGATGTTGACGACCGCCTGCAGGTCGGGCTTTCGCTTGAGCTCCTCGCTCTCAATGACGACGAAGTCGTTGGAGAAATCGATCGTGTTGCGACCGCTGAAGAAGCGCGCGTACTGGCCACCTTTGGCGTACGGGTTGAGCATCACCGCGAGGTCGCGCACCCGCTGGTCGTCCTTGATGCCTAGCTCTTCGATCGTTCCGGGCACGAAGGAGTCGCGCAGGATGGTCATGTCCAGCTCCTGGCCGTACTTGGCCCAGAGCTTGAGCAACATTGCCGAGATCGCCTTCATCTGGACCTCGTCGAGCTGCTTCATCGAGGCCATCTTGGCGATGGCCGGGAGCAGCATGTCGATGTCCTCGTTGATGTCCGTGACCAGCGGGAACGGGTTCAGCGAAATCTCGACGTCCGGTCGGAACTCGATGAATGTGCCATCCGCCTTGCGGCACAGCTTCTCGAACGAGCGCCCGAGGTCCTGCATCCAGATCTTCGCGCCGATGGCACGGTAGGACCAGGCCAGTTCGTTGAGCAGTACCGACTTGCCGGAGCCGGGTGACCCGATGACCGCGGCGTTGTAATTCCCGTCGTTGTCATACAGGTCGAGGGTAAGCAGTTGGCCGCGGCGGCCGGCGAACATCAGGGTGGGCGTCTTGCTGCCGCGCCATTCGGCCAGCACCGGCGCGAGGTGGATCGCGTTGGCCATCGTCTTGCGGGTGACGCGCTTCATCTTGCGCAGATCACCGTGGAAGGCCGGCGACAGTGTCATCGGCAGGCTGGCCAGAAGGGCCTGGCGGTGCTTGTAGACATCGGCGTTCAGCTCGAAGCCCCTCGCCCGCCAGATGGCCTTGGCTGTTTCCTGTGTCTGAGCGACCTTGGCCGGGTGGCAGAAGAGGCCGAGCTGGTGGTACATGCTCACCAGCGCGCCACCGGTATCGATCGCGTCCGCGGCGGCCGACCAGTCGCGTGCCTTCTTGGCGACATCGGGCATCACCACGGCCATCTTGCTGCCCGCGTTCTGCGTGGCCCGGACGTGGTTGGCCGTGACCACGGTCTTGGTCGAGTTGGGGTCCAAGATGTAGACGCCCATGGTCAGCAGGAACGGCGAGCTGTACTGCAGCGCTGGCTGCATCAGGTCGCCGACGAGTGCCCCCATCTGCCACAGCCCGAACCGCTCAGGGAACGACTTGATGGAGAAGAAGCGCACATCCAGGCCATCGCCGGCGCCCTCCTTCCACAGGTGAAGTCCGTTGGAGCGCGCGTCCTGGATCGTGTCGTGGTCGACGATCTGGTCGCGCAGCTCGCGCCCATCGTCGTAGTGCAGGTCGGGTGCAGTTGCGGCGTCGATGCGGTCCGGATTGACGAACAGGGAGCACCAGTTGATCAGGTCGGCGGCATCGCAGACCCGGTTGGGAAGCGAAGCCGAGCGCAGCGTGGTCGCCATGCCATCGCGCAGACCGACGATGCGTTCACGGTCGGACAGATTGCCAGGATCGGCCTTGACCGAGACGCTGACCATCAGGCGGAAGTCGCGGATGGTGTAGTGGAAACCTTGCGTCAGAGAGTGGTGAGCCCCGTGGGACAAGTGGGCGTAGCGGCGTCTGGCCAGCTTGCGGTACAGGTTGTCGTTGCGAGCGGGACGGCCGAATGCCTGTGCCTTCTGGATCTGATCGCGGTCTTCCATGCGCAGGTTGGCGTACTTGCGCAGCGGCGGGCAGATGTGGGGAGAAGCGAAGAGGTGGAACTGGACGCCCGTGTCCGGTGGGCAGTTCGAGTAGAGCGACACCAGGACATCGACCATGCGGTCGTCTGCGCCGCTTTGCGGCATGACCTCCAGCATGAAGCCCATACCATCCTTGTTCACGAACAACTGCTCTTCATCGAGGTAGGAGATGTAGGGCAGCCAACTGGCGAACTGATCCGCGGGCGATTCGTCCTTGTGCCCGAAGGAGAACAGTCCCGGTCCGGACCTGTCGCTGGCCCCCGCGGACTCAGCGGTGCCAAAGAGGTTGAGGCGAAGGGACTCGAGCATAGAAGTGCCCTCCAGAGCTATTGGTCAGCGGCAGGCGTGCGGCCCTGCAGCGCGCGCAGGGCTTGCGTGAGCGACGGCGCGTCCTCGGTCGGAACTGACGAAGGACCATTCGGGCCGGCTGCCGCGCCAGCCGATTTCGTAGCCGCAGGCGGCCGCGGCGCGCGGATCGGCATGAAGGCGTCGCGCTGCTGTCGCTGCACGTGGTCGACCAGCCAGCGGCCGTTGTCGACCTGCACATAGACGAGGCTTTCCCCGACGAGATCGCGGTCAGCGTCTTCCCATGCCTTGATCCAGAGCCGCAGGACACGCGGTGCCGCGCGCAACGGTGCCGCCACATAGGCCGCCCCTTCGTCGCCTGCGGCCGGGCGCGTGGACGCATTGAGCATTGCCGGCGCTGCACGTGGCGTGCCGGCGGGAGGGGCCGACTGCGGCGACGTATCCACCGGTGGTGCAGAGCGCCTCTGCGCTGGAAGGTTGTTCTGCAATGCGTTGTAGTAGGTGCCGGAGACGGAGTCGCATCGAACGCCCTCAGGGGCCTTGCATGCGTACTTCGAATCGCCGTCGAGGCCTGAGAACGCACAGCCCTGGAGCAAGGCCGCGATTGCGATCACACAGCCAGTCGGGACGAAGAACCTGCTGCTCATGGCGCTTTCTCCTGGGTGATGGCCTGTGCATTCGCGACCGGCGCTCTGCTGGCAGCCGCAGCGGCTATGCGGCGTTCGACCTCAGCGCCAGGCACATAGCCGGTGGTTCGGGTGCCGTCCGCGTAGAAGATCGTTGGCGTCCCGTTGACACCGAGTTGTCGTGCCAATTGGAGGTTGCGCTCGAGCGGCGTGGCGCACTCGGCCTGGCTGTTCAGGCCAGTGGTGTCGGCGTTGAGCATCACGGCCTGCCAGCTCTTCACCGGATCGGGGGAACACAGCACCGCCTGGGGCAACTGCCGCCCCTGGAAAGGAAGCAGGAAGGTGTAGACCGTGACGTCCTGCAGCTTGGCGAGTTCCGGCTCGAGGCGCCGGCAGAACGAGCAGGCCGGGTCGCTGAAGGCGTAAAGGGTGCGGGCACCCGTTCCGTGAACGACCTTCAGGGCGTCCTGCAGCGGAAGCCTTCCGATGTCGATCGGCTTGTCTGCGCCCTCCATCGTTTCGGAGGCCGGCCGAGCCGATTGCGCTCTCGCGAGTTTGGGACCGGTGATGTCGGTGGCCGTCTTCGCGTCGAGGAGGCGGCCCATGATGAAGTACCGTGGGTTCTTCGCCGAGACGAACGCAACGTTCGGGCCCATCCAGACTTCATAGATTCCAGGCACCTCGCTCGCCGCAACCGACGTGAAGGTGGTCGCTGGGTAGGTGCGCTTGAGGGTGGCGAGCAGCCGAGCCTCGTCGGCGGAGGTGTTGGCCAGGGCGGATTGCAACGCCAGCGCCAGGACGGGGCCAGCCAGGACGCATCTATTCTTCATCGGAGGTCACCTTCAGATAGCGCTCTGCCGGATCCGAGCGGCCGGGCATTGAGGTGGAGGAGTTGGAGGCCGTGTTGGGGTCGGATCCGTCGATGCGCACGCCCTTGGTCAGGACGACATCGATCTCTCGGCCGGCATCAATCTCAATGATCGGAAAGGTCTGCTCGGCAAGCTTGATGTAGTACTGGGCCAACCGGTCGAGGGCCTTGCCGACCCCTGAGCCGATGCCGGCGCGGTACGCATCGGAGCCCGAGGCGGTCGCGACAGACCCCAGAGGTGAGGTGCTGTACGTCGTGTTGGCCTGGGAGAAGCCCTGACCGATTCCGCTGACGACGCCGGCCAGCAGCGCGTTGGCCAGCATCTGGCCTTGCTTGGTCACCAGGCGGCCTCGCATGCCGACCTTGCCATCCTCACCGAAGACGGACCCTTGAATCTTCACTTCCAACGGATCGCCATTCGGTCGAACGCAGGACAGCAGTTCGGTTCGAAGGTATGCGCGCTCCGAGCTGATGTCGCCGTACCCGGCCGCAATGACGAAGCATTCGCGGTACTCGGCGCGATAGCGGTTTGGCAGGACAGAGTTGTCCGACAGGCGGATCAGCACCGGGTGCGGGTTGCTCTGGGCCTGGCCACCGGTCGGCGCGTCCAGACCACCGAGCAGTTGCCCCTTCGTGAAGCTGATCGGCAGGAAGCTGTCGAGCGTCTCCCGTGGCTTCTTGCCGCCGCCTTCGGCTGCGTCGCTGGCGCGCGCGGGCGCGGCAAGCGTGACACGCATCAGCTGAGGTTGGACTGGCGCTGCAGCGACATCGATCCCGCTCGGCGAAGAGGTGCCGGGCAATCCTGGTGGCATGGCACCACGCTGGTAGGCCACGGGGGGTGGCGGTGGAGGTGGCAGCGTGCCAGGCGCGCGCGGCAGGGCCGCCTCAGGAGGGTTCGCCAGGGCCGGTTTGGCCGGAGCAGCCGCTGTTGTCGGCGCGGAGGCCGCTTGAGCCGCGTCCACAGGACGCGTCTTGAGTCGCTCCTCCATCTCCGCGAGGCGGCGCAGCAACTCCTGCTGCTTGTCGGTGAGGTCGCGATTGACCTTGCGCTGTTCGTCGCGTTCGGCCTTGTAGCTCTCGAGCTCCTTGCCAGCCTTGCCGATCCAGACCTCGGAGTCCTTCACCTGTGAACCCGGTGCCATCAGATCGACGTTGGTCGGCCGGACCTCGCTCTTGGCCGCGGCGGCTGCAGCGCGCTGCGCGTTGTCCCCGGAGCCCGCCGAGAACACAGCCCACAGGAGTGCAACTCCGCCGCCGCATATGACGGCCGCCACGGTCCACTGCCGCGCGCGCGGCGACATGCGCTCGGTGATGCCCGTCCAGCGCTCTCGGAGGTTGTCGACGAAGGCTGGCATGGTCAGGTCCCCTGGCGGATGACGTAGACGGTGGTGCTTTCACCGGGACGCAGGTTGTGGTTCTCGATCGAGATGGCCAACACGTTGCCCCGCTCGCGGTCGAATTCCTGCTCGGCCAGGACCATGTCCTGGCTCGAGACGTTGGTGAGCAGGTAGCGCTCTCCGATCAGGCCGCGGCCCTCGTACTGGCGTACCAAGGCGAACTTCGCCTCCTGCCAGAGCTGGATTGGCCGGTTGACCTCTTCCACGCGGATGTCAGCGGGCGCGCGCTCCGAGCTCATAGCCACCAGCATTCCCTTCAGGGAACGGACGTGTTGAGAGGTGCGGGCCGCTGCGCTGGCGCCACCGGGCTCGACGCGGGACAGCCGAACGGTTTTGTCCCGGATGACGATCGTGTCGGCCGGCGTGTCGGAGCGTCGCAGCAGCAGGGTGTAGGTCGCATGTTGGGTCGAGACGAACAGGTTGACGGGCTTGCCAGGTCCGCCAACCGGGCGCACGTAGATCTCGCCCTTGTCGACGTCGCACTCAAGGACGATCTCTCCGGCCGGGTTGATCGAGCCGGTCGGTGGCATCGGTGCCGCGCCCGGCTGGGCGGGTGCCGCGTTGGTGATCGCCGAGCCGCAGTTGGTCGAGTAAATGTTGCCGAAGACGTTCGTGATGGACGAGCCGTCGACGCGGATACGGGTAGGCTCTTTGATCGACAGGACCGCCTCGACGGAGACGCCGTCGCTGGCTTCGACGAGCTGAAGCGCGTGCGAGGGCGTCGCGCTAACGAGCAGGAGTACCGTTGGAATCAGCAGCGCCGACGCGAACTTGCTGGCCAGGTTGCGCATACGGGATCTCCTTGAACGACTGGATGTGGACGCGACCGCCGACGTACTGGAACTGCGCCAGATACGAGCGGGTCTCGGGATCGGTGACGTCAGCACCGTTGATCTGCCTGCGCAGACGGCCTGTGACGACCACGGACTGCTTGGCTTCGTCTGCGGCGAGCTGCTGCACGAGAAAGAAGGTCGTGGCGTTGTTCGTGCGCAGCCGTTCGGCCTCGATGTCCATCTTGGTTTTCATGGCCGCATGCTGGTCCGGGGCGACCCAGTTCAGCAGGACGTTCTTCTTCCAGTCGACTGTTGTGGGGGTGACGTCCAGGACCAACCAGGCCACGTAGCTGGCCATCTCTTCGAGATACTCCCGGCTGGCCTTCTCTTTGGTCACCCAGAAAGTCCGGTCGATGTTGGGCGGCACGATGACGGTGCGATCCGAGCCGACGATGCTGACGATCACCACGAGGCAAAGGAGCACGGTGAGCGACAGTGCTCCGACGATGCCGCTGAGAACACGGTTGGCGCGTCGCTGTGCGCGCAGGTCGTTCTGGTGCTGAGCGAAGTCCATGGGTGCGGGTCCCTGTGTGGTTCAGCCGACCATTCGCCGGATGTGAGAGGGGGGTGTGGCGCGGAGCGCTGTCACGGGGTTCGTGGGCAGGGCCCAGTAGGCCCAGTGCATCGCGAAGGCCGGATGCTTGTCAGCCTTGGTCCGCGAGATCCACCGGCTGAGGAAGAAGCCGGCCGCGCTGCAAAGCACGAAGCCCCACTTGGTGCCGGACATCCAGCCGAGGAAGAGAAAGAAGACGAAGGGGAACGCGACGTCGGCATCCCAGAAGCCGAGCTTCCATTGGTCGTCCAGGCGCCGTGGGATGTAGGTGTCCGACTGCATGGCGTTCCCCTTGCTCCGTGTCCGCTGCCAGAGGGTTCAGATGACTGCGCCGAGGATTGCGCCGGCGATCGTGAGCCCGACTGCGCCGAAGATCGCCATGCCCAGGTAGAACAGAACAGGGCCGAAGTTGCGCAGCGCGGCCAGGCTGATGAAAGCGACCACGAAGCCCACGAAGGCGACCAGCGCCTTGACGCCCGGGCCCAGCGCAGCGAGTTGCGTCAGGGCCGACACCAGCGGGCCGGTGATGCCGGTAAAGGCCACGAGGTCCAGCGCATAGCTGGGCGCCACGGCCACCATGCCGGCAAGGAAGGCGAGGAAGAAGCCGAGGCCCAGCATCACCTTGCGCGAAGGGAGGGCCAGGGTCGGTGCGGCGGTTGCATGCATTGCGTTCTCCAAGAGAAGGTGGTGAGTTCAGGGAGTCGGGCGGACGCTGCCGAAGGAGGCGATGGCCCGCTGCACGATTCGCTCAGCCCCGAGCTCGAGTGCCAGCTCGACGCACGCGTCGGCGAGATAGCTGAGGTCGATGACTGGATCCCTCGTGGATTTCTGGATGCGCCGCAGCTCGGCGAAACTTTCGCTCCGGACGATCGTTGCCTTCCAACCGGGGCGAGGCTTGCGCTTGTGCTGCGGGGATGCAGCCGACGAAGCGCCCGTGGCCGATTGAACGGCTGCGAGTGCAGGGGCGGCGGGAGTGGTGCGCGCGGGGCGAGCAATGGGGTGATCCATCACATGACTCCCGAGCTGGTGAAGACGACTTCCACGCGACGGTTTCGGCTGCGGCCGGATTCGTCGTCGTTGGGCGCGATGAAGCAGCACCTTCCCTTCGCGTCGATCGCGATCACGTTGGGTAGATCGGGCACGACGTCGCGGATGAAGTTCCGGACGGCCAGGGCGCGAGCCAGCGCCAGCTGCTGGTTGATGCCATCGGGGCCGATGCTGTCGGTGCGTCCTGAGATGACGATCCGATCGGACTCGCGCGCCAGGTGCAGAGAGCGGCGAAGGGTTTGGCGGGACTCCGCCGTGAGGGTGGCCGACCCGAACGGAAAGGTCAGGAGGATGTGCGTGTCGACGGATTCGGCACGCGATGTGATGGCGGGCGACGATGCAGCACGAGGTGGAGCAGGGGATCGCGGCTCGATGGCAGCATCGGAGGCGGTCACCCGGTTCGCTAGGTCATCGGCAGTGGCTGCAACGGGCTGAGTGACGGGGCCGGCGAGCGTCTTGGGTGTGACCGGGGGACAGGCGGGCTCCGCACAGGCGGCGAAGTAGGCGTTCTGGCCGAAGTTCAGCTGGACGATGCGAAGCGGAGCAGGGCGCGCCGCTGCCGGGGCCGCCTGGTCTTGTGTCTCGTGCGCACGAGGCACGAACGAGCACGAGGCCGTGGCGACCACAAGCGTGGTGGCCAAGCCGCACGCCACTGTCACCCTGGTGAGGCGCAGGTTCATGGTGTGACCCTTGCAGACAGAATGAACGGTGCTGAATGCGCGGCCACGGCTGGCGAGCTACCCGGCTGCGATGTGGACAGTTTCGGCGCGCGATGGCTGGTGCCTTGACCCGGAAGGCGTCTGTACACGCGCCAGGCATACGTGGACCGTGCGGCGCGGCACGCGGCGCCCTTGAGCTGGGTGCATGCGGCGTTGTAGGCGCCGACGGAGTCCCAGCTCACGCCTTGGCGTGCGAACTGGTCGGCCAGCAGCCAAGCGCCAACCATGATGTTCGTGCAGGGCTCGTAGAGGTCGCGCTCGCTGATCCCGAAGCGCGCCAGCGTTGGCAGATGCGAGCTGTTGATCTGCATGAGCCCGATGTCGTAGCTCTTCGTACGGGCACGATGGGTCACGTTCACTGCCACCGGGTTGAGATCGGACTCGGCTCTGGCTACTGCGTAGAGCAAGTGCGGCGACACACCGTAACGGGCACCGGCGTCGTTCCAGCAAGCGTGAGCGACGCCGGGGGCGTGCAGGGCAGCGAGGGAAGCCACGGTTGCAAGTGCGCGTGAATGCAGCATGGTTCAGGCTCGCTGGTCAGCCTCTGCCGCGGCACGAGCGGCGCAATTGAGGCGCGCCTGGGTAAGCACCCTGCGAATCGGGTCGTGCTCTGCGCGAACCACCGCAACGCACCCTGTCGCGATGGCATCGAGGTCGAACTTCGGATTTGGGTGGGAGTTCCACGAGGCCCGGTGTTCGCGGAGCAACTCGTCGAACTGGCGGCGCCACACGTGGCAAGTGCGCCGTGGCGACTTCGGATCGCGCGCACCGAGCTCGGTGCTCAGAAAGAGCTGCAGTCGGGCCAGACTTTCGGTGCTGGAAAGGACCAGCTCGATGCAGGCCGAGAGCAGATCGGGAAAACGAAAGGTCGGCGACTGGTTGGAGTTGCTGGTGTAGACGCTGTGCAGCCAGTCGTGCTCGAGCAACCAAACGCGTGTCATCAAGATGGCCGGAGGCTGTGCGGCGACGACGTTGTGCGGCATCGATGAACCTCGTGAGTGAGCGACTTCGGTGTGCATGTGCTGTAGCCCCGATGAGGCCCGCGACATGCGACACCTCAGGTCGAGAGCGTAGAAAGCAATTCGATGTCGCTCAACTCGAAACGCGGCACCAAGTCCCCCGAAATTTCGACCGTCGATTTCGCCTGTTGCCAGTCAGCGCCCGCAAACGAAGCGGCCCGCGTGAGGGCGGGCCGCTGGACTCAAGTCGCTGGGTGCAGGTCAACGAATCAGGTGGTAGTTCGCGATCGTGCGGCTCAGCATGAAGAGCATCAGCAGCAGGGCCCCGATCGTGTACAGGGGGCTCACAGTGAAGGGCAGGAACAAGGCGACCAGCACGAGTGACAGCAGCGCGATGCCGGCCGTGGCACTTGCGGTGTAGACCTCGGCGCTGTGAGCTGCGAACTCGCGGGCCCGCACGCTGCGTACCGCGAACCCGTCGACGGCGCACACGAACATGAAAACCATAAGCAGTGGAAGAACGTGCAGAAGCGTCGCAGCACGCAGGGCGGCCAGGGTGAACAACGCGTCGACGGACTTGAAGTAGGGCGAGGAGAACAGGCGCGTGCTCATCTGTCCGAACTCGACCGCCATGGCGGTATTGATTCCGGGGCCTGCCACCTGGACCGTTTCGGGTGGCGGAGAAGAGACGTTCATGCCACCGGCCTGGAAAGTCAGCATCCGCTCAAGAATCCGGTCGGCGGCGGCCATGCCCCAAAGCGTCGTGTTGAGTTCGTGCTCGGACCTCACGGTCTGCATCAGCCGATCGGGCGGAACGGCCGAGGGGATATAGAGCACAAGGGCGAGCACGCAGCTCAGGGCGGCGATCCAGACGATGCGGATCATGACGGCGCCCCTTCGCTGCGCGCGGCCGAGCGGTCGAAGTCGGGATTCAGAATCGGGAAGCGGCCTTTGATGAGCCGGCCGCCCGATACCTGTGCGAAGTACTGCAGGTTGGGGAGCTTCCCAAGCATGTCGGCCGGAATGCGCTCTTCCATCGCGTCGGTGATCTGGACCGACCGGCCGCTGCTCCAGTCACCCAGGTGGGTGTCGGCGCCGAGGTTGCGGCCGACCCGCATGGTGTGGATGCCGGTCTTGCCGAAGGTCTCGACGACGAAGTCCTGTGTGGGCCGATCCTTTGTGCGCAGGGCGAAGAGGTTGTTCAAGTTGCCCAGGGCCATCCGGGCCGCATCCTCAGAGCCCAGCCGGTTGGCCAGATCCGCCAGGGTCTGCATCGCGCAGATTGAGTGGATGCCTCCTTCAGCACCCTTGTTCAGGATCTCGATCAAGGGCTTGTTGATGACGTTCGAAACCTCATCGACGACCAACGTGATGCGGCCTTTGATGTCCAGGTTGTAGCGCATGCCAGCACGTGCGGCCATGTCGGCCAGGGCCAGGGCGCCGATGGCCGATGCCACGGACGGGTCGGGCAGCGAGTCCAGACACATGTACAGAACATGGCGGCCGCGCTCGATCTTCTCGAAGTTCATGATCGGCCGGGTGTCATCGAGGTCGAATGGGTCCGGCGAGAGGCTCTTTCCGAGGTCGCCGGAAGTGAGCATGGACAGGATCGGCAGCAAGCTCGCGGTGATCTTCTGGTAGTGCTCGCGGTTGTGGCGAAAGACGCGGATCTGATCGTCGATCACACGCTCATGCTGGTTTTGCGGGACCTGCTGCTCGTAGTAGGTGACGTAGGCGATCAGTTGGGGGCTGGTGACTTCGGAGGGCCTTCTGATCTGGCCTCGGGCGGCCTCCTGCAGGAGTTTCCTCATCTCGACCGAGTCTCGCCATCCACGCGGCAGGATGCGGTCGAAGAAGTGCGTGAGGGAGGCCTCCAGCACCGGCTCCACGCCGCCCGCAACGTATTTGATGAGCTTGACCAGGTTGGGTCGATCCTCCAGGCTGACCAGCCCCTGGACCACAACGTTTACGGCGTCCCAGCCGAATGCGCTGAAAGTGCCGTCCTTGTCGGCGGGCATGATCGACTGGAGGCGGCTTGCGATTTCGGTGGGTTTCTGCCAGTTGAAGGTGAAGTCGAGCCGGACGCCGACTTCGGGGAACGCGGGGTGGAACTCGAGGAAGGTGTCGGGCTGGCGGTAGTCCTGGCAGGCTCGCTGGACGACCCGCTTGAGCCGGCGGCTGTTCTTGGGGTCGATGAACACCACGACGTCGCCGCGCTTGATGGCCTGGGTCAGCAGAGTGGCCAGTGCGACGCCTTTGCCGGCCTGCGTGGTGCCGACCAACAGGGTGCCGCCCTCGAAGTTCTGCAGCGGCCGGTACAGCGGCTGCTCCTTGGGTTCCACGCCGTGGATGAAGGGCATGCCGATTTCCGCATCGGGCTGCGGATCGACGGTGTAGCCCAGCAGGGATAGCAGCGACGGCGGGAGTGTGAACTCCTTGTAGTCGATCTTGGCCAGCTCGTACAGGCGCTGGGAGTGCAGCGGCTGCCATTCGAATCCGAACCCCAGAAAGACCAGGCTGGGGTCGGGTGTCAGCTGAGCGAGGCGTCGCGTGGTGATGACCTGCATCGCTCGTCCGGATAGCGAAGCGCGCACCGTCAGCACCCGCATCGCCTGGCGGGCGCGAACGATCATCATCAGCATCGCAAACGCGGAGAGTGCCAGCGCGAACGGCGTGAACAGCGCGCGTGATCCCGTGACGTACACGAAGTACAGAAGGCCAAGTAGCCAGGCGGCCGCAGCCCAGGCCTCGTACGCGGGCCGCCACGGCATTTCATAGGGTCGGACAAGCATGGCGTTGCCTTACTCAGGTTGCTTGGAAGTCGGCCGGATCGAGCCCCTGGATGTGGGCTGGCCTCACGATGACGCCGGCCTGCTCCTGGCCCGCGATGTCGTGCTGGTAGGTTCTTGGCCGACGGTCCTTGGTGCCGACCAGCATGTCCACGTCGGCGAGGGCACGCAGCGCGACGCTGATGTCGATGCTGTTGGCCTTGAAGTGGGACAGCGGCACGAAGACGCCGGACGCGACGGTGATGGCCGCGGCGGACCTTGGGTCGCCATTCATCGTTGCGACGGCGGCTTGCAGGGCCTGGCGGACCTGTGGCACCAGGCGCAATGGAGCCTTCAGCGCAAACTGGCGCGTTGGTAGGGCTGCCGGCGCCGCCGTGGCGTTGGGCTCTGTCGCGGTGCCCGATGGGGCAGCCAGCTCTGTTGGTGGTTCGAAGCCGAGCGTGGCCTGCACGTCCTCAGGCGGCCGCTGTTGCTCCGCCTCCGCTTTCATGGGGCTTTCGGGCCGGGAGATTGGGGAGGCGGGGCATGCTCCATTGGCCGTAGTCGCCGGCACCGCCGCCGGTGAGCCTGCAACCGATGTCGGGTGATTCGCGATGGAGGGCGCAGAGCCGGCAGTTCGCGCGTGTGCCGTGGACGTTCGCGCAACAAGTGGCTGTGCCAGAACCTCGACCGACCGAGCCAGACCAGCCAGCAGGATGTCGGGCGACGCCAGGCGAATGGCCTCGTGCGGCGATGAGCTGCCCGGGGGCAAGATGTTCCAGCATGCCTGCCCTTCGGGCGGCGCGACAAGAACCCCGGCAGCGGTGAGGATCTCGACGATCGTCTCCGGGGCCTTGGGAATGCCGCGAAGCTCGTCGTCCTCGAGCACCTTGCGGATCTCCGCGGCAGCGTTGGGCCAGACGATGAACAGCCCCTCGGTGCCGAGCCACACCCGCGATCGCTCGGTGTTGGGTGACCATGCTGGGTGGGCCGCGACCAGTTGGCGCATCGCATCGAGCAGGTAGCGTTCGATGTGCGCACCGAGGATCGGCCGGCCGTAGCGATGGGCGCTGGCCGCCAGGTCACGATCGATGACCAGCGCCGCGGACCGTTTCACAAGCTCGATCAGGATGCTCTGCTCGTGAAGCAGTGGGATGCCTGTGATGGAGGCCAGCATCTGCGGCACGACGACGTTGTTTGCCGCGGCGAGGTGCTGCATCGAGTCGGGCGACACGATATGCGGGAGGGCAAACAGGCTCAGGCTGCGGCTCTCCGGCGCATTGGCAATCCAGCGAACGAAGAAGCGACGGGCCTTGCGGCGCTCCAGCCAGACTGTCAATGGAACCAGGTAGGCGGGCCACTCGTTGCCTTGTTCATCGGTAACCGTGGCGTGGCTGAGCGTTCTATGCAGTTCGCTGCACAGGCCTGCGAGAAATGTCGCCTGTCGCCAGCGCGGTTCGAGTTCCTTGCGCACGGTGATGGTGGCCCGACCGGACACGATGTGTGCGTCGGTGCCTTGTAGGGCGAAGAAGGCCACCTCCAGGCCCAGGCGAAAGAGTCCGCCGGCCGTGCAGAAGAAGTTGTCGGCTGTCGCAGGAAGCAGGTTGACGTACGAGGCGTAGCGACGGATAGGCTCAACAATGTCGCGGCTGAAGGTTTCGCCGTCGCAGCCGTAGCAGTACTTGAAGCGCTGGAGGAACTCGCTCTCCGAAGCGATCAGATCATCGACCGTCGACGCGCAGATGCCGGGGTCCACGGAGGGATGTCCACCGCTCGAAGGCAGGCCGGTGAGACCCGCGGGTTCGGTCCGCGGCAGTGGACCGACGCGATGCCGCTGGCGAATTTGAAACAGATCGAGCAGGCCCATGGTCCACACCACGTCATGAGTGGCGACGATCATCCAGCGAGAGGGGCAGGCGCTTCAACTCGAAAGGCCGGTCGTGCTCCCCCCGGAAATGCGCCGTCGGTGGAGGCGTCGCGCGGATCGGTAGCTCAGGTCACGCGGCGAGCGCAGGCAGCAGGATCCGGTGGCGCCGGATGAGCATGCAGAAGGGACAGCCGGACGGGTGGGAATCGGCCTTGCTCACCAGGTAGTGGGAGCTGCAGGACGCGCATTGCAAGAGTTCGAGCTTTTTCTCCGTTACTCCCCAGATTCCGTCGAGCAATGCGGCGACCTCGAAGCACCGGTCGAAGCTCACAGGCTTGGGATAGTCGCGGCAGGCTCGGCGTGTCGATTCGAAGGCCGCACACATGGCTTCGGTGAGCGAAAGGTCCAGTCGGACGACCCGCCTGAAGTGGGACGCGAAGACCGCGTACTGCACTCTGTGCGTGACCTCGGTCTTCGCGGACCAGGTGGCCAGCGGCATCGGTCTGGAGAGGTAGGCGCTCGTGACGGTGGGCCGCCCACGCGGCGCGCGGAACAGCTTGGCGCGTGGCTCCTCTGCCAGCACCGCAAGGACCTTGTCGCCAGCGCCCAACTGCTGCAGCCGGCCGACCAGCCGAACGTGCGCGATGTCCAGGTCCAGTTGCCATGGCGCGTCTTGCCTGGGCCGGTTCGACTTCGGCGGATCAACTGGCGGCGCAGGCGGGGAGGAAGCGCGGACACGCGCTCGAGCACGGGACTTCAGCCGCCAGTCGGTTCGACACACCGGGCAACTGTCACGCTGGGCCATCCCATGGGGTGCGAGGTATGGGCTGCGGCAGTTCAGGCACTCGACGAAAGAGAGACCACTCTTCGTCGCGGCCCAGATTCCGTCAAGCCTGGAGATCAGGAAGAAGGCCTGGTCGAAGCCGAAGGTGGAGTCGGGCTGGGTGGCGCGGTGGTGCCGGAAGGCGGCAATCAGCGCGTCCGCCTGCATGAAGCCTTCACGGGTCAGGCGGCGGTAGTGAGTCGCGAGGAAACAGGCCTCGGCCTGCAGGCGCCTGGTGGTCTTGAAGAAGAAGTCCTCCGAGTACTGCGGTCGTCCGATCGGGGCCGGGTATCGCTCACAGTAGACGGCTCGCAGGATGTACCCCGGCGTGAGGCCGGTAAGGTGGGCGATCGTGCGCGGTCGAGCCCCCAGGATCACGCACTCGCGCGCCGTCTCCAGCGCGCGAAGGCTGTACGCCGAAGGGCTGCCCATGCGTCACCGCCGTGACGCACTCAGGCGTCGGCGACTCGGGTTGCCCGCGCGGTGGCCGAACGCGCCGAGGCGATGGCCGGGGCGATCCCAGGGGGGAGCGCGAGCAAGGAAGACAGGTCGCTTCGAGGCAGGAACAGGGCCTGGTCCCCGATGCCGCACACGAAGCTCAGCAACTCGTCCGGCGCGCGACTCACGATGGCGGCGAAGTCCTGGCGGGCGAGCCCGAAGCTGCACACCGCGTCGCCCATGTCCCGCATCGCGGCATCGCGCATGAGCAAGAGAAGGTTCAGGTTCGCTCGCTGAACCTGCGAGAGAGAAGTTGGATGGTCCATGGTCTATGTCCCGGTCTGCCGTGTGGCTGGTCGACGCGGGGCGGTATGCGGACCCAGCGTCAAGTCGAAACGGCGTTGCCGTGGCGACTTGAGCGAAAGATTACCGATTCTTGGCGCCAGGTGTCAATGATTATTGGCGTTACAAGTCCCAATGAACAGACTAGACGACTCTGGAAGTAAATTAGTTAGTGCCTATGTCGTCAGTATCAGATTGTGAATATGCGGACTGCGCCAAAAAGTTCATCGTCCGCGGGAGCTCTGATGGGCATCGACAAGGCGGGCCCGCAGTGCGCTGGCCTTGCTGGCCGGTGCCGTCGCCTCAAGCCCTTAGGCCGGCTCAGCCGGGCGTCGTCGGGGATGTGAAGCCCACTTGCAGGGCATTGAAGATCGACAGTGGGCGCGTGGGCTTTTCGAAGAGCAAGGCCCGGTAGGACGCGCCCACCATGACGAGCTCATCCTCGCTCGCCGCGCCTGTCGCGATCTGTCCGGTGAGGATCACCACGGGCCCAGATGGCACGCGCGCGCGGATCTTCGAGAGCAGGTCTCTTGCGGTGTTGTCACCCAGCAGCCAGTCGACGACGAAGCCGTCGAATGGTTGGCCCTCCATCGCGGCCAGCAGATCGATCGCGCAGTTGAAGGGCTGGGCGTCGAGGCCCTTGGCACCGAGGAAATCCACGATCGACTGCGCCGAGTCGCGATCATCGTCGAGAACGGCCACCCGACGGGGCGGTGCGCGCTCGAACAGCAGGCGCGCCAATTCGTAGCTGGGACTGTCGGAGACCTCGGCAGCTGGTGCGACGGTCCATTGGTCGGTGGTGGAATCGTGCATGGCCACCATGGGTCCGATGCGTCCGGGTAGGGGTTCGCCGACGGGCCAGATCGTGCAAGGCATGGCCGCGCCACCGAATGGCAGCGTGGCGGGGATTCCTGGTGCGTCGGCGAGTGCCGACATGATCGGGATCAGAGGCTCGTGAAAGTGGCTGGCGAGCTTCTTGATCTCGTCGATGGTCCAAGGGGCCTCGCCAATCATGCGTCGGCGCACCTGGGTGTACGAGATGCCGATGGCTGCTTCGAGAGCGCGAATGCGCTGACGCTCTGGCACTCCGTGCCGGTCCAGCATCGATTCGATGAAGGCAGCGAGGGCTCGGTGCCGATCTTCTTCTGAGTGTTCGGCTGCCATGCCTAGCCCAACAGGATGAGCGGAAAATTTGCGTGCGGAGTCATCATTCGTCGCCGCCAGGTGCAAACGAAGGCCAAATTACTTGGCTCTCGTTGTTCCTTGTTTTTGTCCCTCCCCGCAACCGGCGGATGCTACTAGATTTTGCAGCGATCGTCGCCTTCGGCGGGCACGGAACACGGAGCGATGCTGTGGGCAGTCGGCGTACCGACGAACCTACCCCGAAGAAGAAGCTTATGTCCTTGCGGACCGTTGTGCACGGGTAGAAGTGGCAAGCAGGCGAAAAAGTTGGGCCTCGGGAGAGCCGTGGACTGCAGCCTGAGAGTACGACAAGAACTCACCGACGATCGAAGCGCCCCAAGCCGTTGCAGGTAGCGCTTCAGGGCTGGGGGTTGGGGCTGGCGTCGTGCTGCGCCGAAGCTCATGTTTCGGTCGCGCACAGTTCAATGCCCGATGGCCATCAGATTGCCATGCAGCTGTCGCTCGTCGGTACCGGCACTCGGCCAGGAGCGGTCCTTGGTTCGCCGGCAGCGTCGACGTGCCAATGGCCGGTGTCCAGGCAGTGCCGACACGAACCCGAGCTTTTCTTCATCCTGCCTCTCAGATCAGGGCGCTCAACAATGGAGTCGTTGCTGACCGTCCTTTGCTTCTTCAACGCTTCTTTGCCGGCAGGACGATCGATGATCATCGAAACTCGAGGGTTTGCCCCGGCGGTCCGGCGGGTTCCCGGGATACCTTCTTGCAGCGTGAACTGATAACCTCGTTCACCCTTTGCAAACTTGGTTTCCATGGCATCGCTACCCGATTGCTGCGTCGTGTTGTTGGGCACCAACGAGCTGGCCGACCGTGCCTTGCACCGCCATCTGCGCGGCCACTACGCGGTGCACTGCGTCGCGCGCATCGCCGACGTCGAGAAACTGGCGCTCGACCACCCGCCCGATGCCGTCGTCTGCGAACAGCAACTCGATGACGGCCGGGGTGTCGATCTGCTGCACCGAATGCGCTTCGCGTACCCGCATGCGGTGCGCGTGCTGCTGCTGCAAAGTGCCCGGCGCGAAGAGATGGTCCGAGCGATCAATGATGCGGCGGTCTACCAGGTCGTATCTCCGCCGTTCGAGCCCGAGCAGCTCATGCTTGTCCTCAAGCGCGCGCTGGAGAGCAGAGAACTCTCGCGCCTGCACCGCTACCTGAGCCGGGAGCTGAAGTTTGCCGACGACGTCATCCGGCACGAGAACGACCGCATGTCGCGCACCTTGCAGGAAACCTATCAGTTCGACACCATGGTGTTCGTCAGCGACAAGATGGCCGAGGTGTGCAACACCGCCCGCAAAGCCGCCTTGACCGATCTGCCCGTGCTGATCGAAGGCGAGACGGGCACCGGCAAGGAGCTGATGGCCAAGGCCATCCACCACTTCAGCGCCCGCAAGCAGCAGACCTTCCTGGCGCAGAACTGCGGCGCGATCACCGATGACCTGCTGCTGTCCGAACTGTTCGGCCACAAGCGGGGCAGCTTCACCGGGGCCATCAGTGACCGGCTCGGACTGTTCGTCGCTGCCCACCAGGGCACGGTGTTCCTCGACGAGATCTCGGACATCTCACCCGCCGTGCAGGTCGGGTTGCTGCGCTTTCTGCAAGATGGCGAGGTCAAGGCCATCGGAAGCGACAGCACGAAGCACGCGGACGTGCGCATCATTGCGGCGAGCAACCGCCCGATCCGGCAGTTGGTCGAGGAAGGCAAGTTCAGGCGCGACCTGTACTACCGCCTCAAGGGTTTCGAGATCTCGATTCCGCCGCTGCGCGAGCGGCCGGAGGACATTCCGGTGTTGACCGATTTCCTCATCAAGAAGTATTCCGAAGTCTTCAGCCGCAACATCCCGGGCGTGGCGAGCCAGGCGCAGCAGAAGCTGCGTTCCTACGCGTTTCCCGGCAACGTGCGCGAACTGGAAAACGAGATCCGCCGGACCGTCGCCACGGTCGAGAACGGCGAGTTCATCACGCTGCAGCACCTGTCGGCCGAGATCGCCCGCGCGCGGCCGCGGCCGGACCGCGCGTCGCCCCAGGCCGTGACGCTCGACGGGCGCACCCTGAAAGATCGTGTCGAACAACTCGAAGCCGCACTGGTTCGCGCCGCGCTGGAACGCCATCAGGGCAATCACACGCACGCGGCGGATGAGCTTGGCCTGTCACGCGTCGGTCTGAGCAACAAGCTCAAGCGCTACGGTATCGAACGCCCGGGCCGGCCGGAAGCCGCGTGAGTGACGCTGACGACCCAGTCGACCCCGGCGCAGCCGAGCGCTTCGTGCGCTCCTTGGTGGCGCCGGCCAAGCCAATAGGCGGCTACCGCGAACTCGGCACCACGGCCCTGGCTGCGCGGCTGGGCCTGCCGGACGACAAGCTCAGCGGCCACTGGTGCAGCCGATGCCAGGGCATCTGGTGGGGCTGCACGCTGGAAGTGGAGTGCCCGGTCTGCGGCAACCGCCGAGGCTGAACCGGCCAACGCTGCGCTGCCGAACACGGCGCACGAACCGGATACTTGCTTGTCAATTCCCCGCCTTGCAAACCATGTTTGCAGCGCCGCGAGGCCGGATTCGACGCGCGGAATCCGGCCGTAGCCCGGTGAACTACGGAGATACCCGCAGCCCTTGAAAAGTGGCACGTGAAGTGCAAACAGATCCGGCGCCAGCAGCCCGCTTGGGGCCTGCCGCAAGCGCTTCACCCCTGTTTTGTTGGGTCCGAAAAAGGAGATCTTCGATGGCCAATCTTTTGTGGTTGCAAGGCGGTGCCTGTTCGGGCAACACCATGTCCTTCCTGAACGCGGAGGAGCCCAGTGCCTGCGATCTGGTGACCGACTTCGGCATCAACGTGCTGTGGCACCCCTCGCTAGGCGTCGAACTCGGTGAGAACCTTCAGAAGTTGCTGCGTGACTGCGTGTCCGGCGCCGTGCCGCTGGACATCTTCGTGTTCGAGGGCAGCGTCGTGAACGCACCTAACGGCACCGGCGAATGGAACCGCTTTGCCGGCCGGGCCATGAAGGACTGGGTGAAGGAGTTGTGCAACGTCGCCAAGTTCGTCGTCGCCATCGGCGACTGCGCCACCTACGGCGGCATCCCAGCAATGGCGCCCAACCCGAGCCAGTCCGAGGGGCTGCAGTTCCTCAAGCGCGCGCACGGGGGCTTCCTCGGCAAAAGCTGGGTGTCGAAGTCCGGCCTGCCGGTGATCAACGTGCCGGGCTGCCCAGCGCACCCGGACTGGATCACGCAGATCGTCGTCGCCGTCGCCACCGGCCGCGCTGGCGACATCGGGCTGGACGAATTTCAGCGCCCCAAGACCTTCTTCCAGAGCTTCACGCAGACCGGGTGCACACGCAACATGCACTTCGCGTACAAGGTTTCGGCCACGGCCTTCGGCCAGCGCAAGGGCTGCCTGTTCTACGACCTGGGCTGCCGCGGCCCGATGACCCATTCGCCGTGCAACCGCATCCTGTGGAACCGGCAGTCGTCGAAGACGCGCGCGGGCATGCCCTGCATGGGCTGTACCGAGCCCGAGTTCCCGTTCTTCGACCTCGCGCCGGGCACCGTCTTCAAGACGCAGACCGTCATGGGCGTGCCCAAGGAATTGCCGGCAGGGGTGGACAAAAAGGGCTACATCGCACTGACCGGCGCGGCCAAGAACGCGGCACCGAAGTGGGCCGAAGAAGACATATTCGTCGTCTGAGCCGACCACAGCACAACAGGAGACATCGAATGAACAAACTTCCCCTTCGCGGCGTCGCCGCCCTCGCGCTGATCGGCTTCGCCGGTACGGCCGCTGCGCACACCGGGCACGGCGGCGAAAGCTTCTTCGCCGGCCTGGCCCATCCCTTCGGCGCGGACCACCTGCTGGCGATGCTCGCGGTCGGCCTCTGGTCGGTCTTCGCCTTGCCCACCGCGCGGGCCTGGATGGGGCCGGCGGCCTTCATGGCGGCACTGCTAGTCGGTGCCGCCGCCGGCGCGGCCGGCGCTTTCGGGCCGCTGGTCGAAGTGGCCATTGCCTGCAGCGTGGTCGTCCTCGGCGCGATGCTGGTGGTGGCGCGGCGCATGCCGCCCGCGCTCGGGCTCGGGCTGGTGGCGTTGGCTGCCACGCTGCACGGCCTGGCCCACGGCGCCGAGGCGCCGCAAGCGGCCGGCTGGGCGGGCTACGCCACCGGCTTCCTGCTCACCACCGCAGCCCTGCATTTCGGCGGGCTGTTCACCGGCCTGGCAATGCGACGCGCATTCACCGCGCGCGCCGCGCAGTTGGCCGGCGGCCTGGGCCTCGCCTGTGGCGGCGCCGGTCTCTACCTTCTCAGCCAATTCTGAACCTGCACCCCATCAGAGGCCCCACCATGACCGTACAGACACTCGACATCTCCCCCGTCGGCCGCGTGGAGGGCGACCTCGACATCCGGGTCGACATCCAGGACGGCCACGTCGTCAACGCGTGGACGCAGGCCGAGCTCTTCCGCGGCTTCGAAGTCATCCTGCGCGACAAGGATCCGCAGGCCGGCCTGGTCGTCACGCCGCGCGCCTGCGGCATCTGTGGTGCCTCGCACCTGACCTGCGCCGCCTGGGCGCTGGACACCGCGTGGCAGACCGAGGTGCCACGCAACGCCATCCTCGCGCGCAACCTCGGCCAGCTCGTCGAGAGCCTGCAGAGCCAGCCGCGCTACTTCTACGGCCTGTACGCCATCGACCTGACCAACAAGAAGTACAAGAACAGCAAGTACTTCGAGGAAGCCTGCCGCCGCTTCGCGCCCTTCACCGGCACCTCCTACGAACATGGCGTCACCATCTCCGGCAAGCCGGTGGAGATCTACGCCTTGCTGGGTGGCCAGTGGCCGCACTCCAGCTACATGGTGCCCGGTGGCGTGATGTGCGCGCCGACGTTGACCGACGTGACGCGCGCCTGGGCCATCCTCGAGTACTTCAAGATCAACTGGCTCGAATCGATGTGGCTCGGTTGCTCGCTCGAGCGCTACGAGCAGATCAAGTCCTATGACGACTTCATGGCCTGGCTCGACGAATCGCCGAAGCACGCCAACTCTGACCTCGGCTTCTACTGGAAGATGGGTCTCGACATCGGGCTCGACAAGTTCGGCGCCGGCGTCGGTAAGTACGTCACCTGGGGCTACCTGCCCCACGAAGACAAGTACCAGAAGCCGACCATCGATGGCCGCAACGCCGCGCTCATCATGAAGAGCGGCGTCTACGACTCGGCGACGGACACGCACTCGTTGATGGACCAGAAGTTCGCGCGCGAGAACCTGACCCACGGCTGGTACGACGAAGGCACGGCCGACTTCCACCCCTTCGACCGCACCACCAAGCCGATCCAGAAGAACACCATCGACCACAACGGCAAGTACTCGTGGTCGTCGGCGGTGAGCCACGCCGATTTCGGCCGCCTCGAAGCCGGCCCGTTCGCCCGCCAGCTGGTGGCCGGTGGCAAGCACGGTGAATCGTGGCAGCACTACGACCCGCTGGTACTCGACATGTTCAAGAAGATGGGTGGCGCCAGCGTCCACCTGCGCCAGATCGCGCGCATGCACGAGACCATCAAGCTCTACCGCCAGGCCGAACACTGCCTGCGCGAGTTCCGGCTGAACGACCCCTGGTACATCAAGCCGCGCGAACGCGACGGCCGCGGCTGGGGCGCCACCGAAGCCATCCGCGGCGCGCTGTGCCACTGGATCGAAGTCAAGGACGGGAAGATCAAGAACTACCAGATCATCGCCCCGACCACTTGGAACGTCGGCCCGCGCGACGGCCAGCAAGTGCGCGGCCCGATCGAAGAAGCGCTGATCGGCACCCCGATCGCCGACACCCGCGACCCGGTGGAGGTGGGGCACGTCGCGCGCTCCTTCGATTCCTGCCTCGTCTGCACGGTCCACGCGCACGACGCGAAGACCGGCCAGGAGCTCGCGCGCTTCCGCACCGCGTAGCATCCAGCGCCAGGGTTCTTTCTGTTTCTCAAGCCGAGGGAACAAAAAATGCCAATCGACCTCGACGGGAGCATTCGCGCCCGGATGACCAAGCTGATGGCCGACGGTCTGAAGACCCAGACCGAGCCCTTTCCCTACACGACGGAAGACTTCACGGCGCTGGTGGACGAATGCGGGGCACTCGACGCCGACGACGTGGTGGGCAAGATGGTGCTGACCGGCTGGATCGACAAGCCCTACGGTGAAGATAACATGCGCTGCCAGGAGTGCATGTACTACCTCGTTCACCGCAAGTGGTGCGACCTGCCGGAACTCGACCTGCCGGCCGAGCCCGATTGGTGGTGCCGGCTCTGGCGCATCTGACGCGCACGACCGGGAGTTCCGCCATCGACGAGCCCGCGCTGCTGGCGCACATCGAAGCCCTGATGGTCGGTGGACTCGCGACCGCATGGAAGACGCGGGCCTACACCTCGGAGGAAGTGAACGCGGTGACGGGCCGCCTGCAGGCGCTGGAGCCTGAGGATCTGGAGGGCCGCCTGGTCGTCGCCGGCTTCACCGAGACGCCATACGTGGCACCGGACGATGTCGACGCCATCGAGCAAGCCTGTGCCACCTGCATGTACTTCGAGCGCCACCGTGGCTGGTGCAACCTTGCGGAACTGATGCTGCCGGTGAAGCCCGAGTGGTCCTGCATCCTGTGGCGGATCTGACCGCGCCGGCCGCACCCAGCCTCGTCGTCGTCGGCTGCGGCAACCTCAATCGCAGCGACGACGGCGTCGGCGTGCGCGTCATCCACGCCTTGCGCTCGCGCTGGGCGGACGGTGTGCCCGAAGGCGTCAGGCTCTTCGATGCCGGCACGGGCGGCATGGAAGTGATGTTCCAGGCGCGCGGCGCCAGTGCCTTGCTGATCATCGACGCCTGCAGGTCGGGCTCGCCGCCGGGCGCCGTGTTCACGCTGCCTGGCGAAGAGATCGACGGTGCGCGCGAGCCGACCTACAGCCTGCACGACTTCCGCTGGGACCACGCGATCTACGCCGGGCGGCGCATCTTCGGTGCCGCCTTTCCGAGCGACCTGACGGTCTACCTGATCGAGGCCGAATCGCTGGCGCTCGGCACCGAACTCAGCGCGTCGGTGCAGTCGGCGGTCGGCAATGTCTGCGACTTCATCGAAGAGCGCGTGCGCCGCTGGTGCGCCCAGGCGGTGTGAGCGGGCAGGTTCGCATCGGCGACGGCCGCGTGCGGCTGCCGCGCGCGATCTGCGACCGCTACTTCGCCGGTGCCAGCTCGGCCGCCCTGCTGGAACGCGACGGCGAGGTCTACCTGGTGCCGCTGGCCGGGCCGAGCGCGGGCGGGCTGCTGCTCAAGCAAACCAATGCCCAGGGCGACCGCGTCTTGCTCGCCCCTGACTTCCTTGCTGAGCGTGGCCTCGGCCAGTTCGTGGCCGAACGCACGTTCGACGTGCGCTGGGTCGATGAAGCGGGTGCCTTGCTCATCGAAGGCCTGGGAAGCTCACCCACCGGCTGAGCTGACGCCGGAGCGCGCTGCAAACTTGCTTTGCGCTCGCAAACCTGATTGACGGCGACAGGGTCGCTGAATACATTGGGTTTTCCTTGAACGACTGCAGTCGGAGCCGGCCGTGCAAACACTCTCCCAGTCACAGCTCGACGCCGCGCTGGCCGCCGCCGACGACGCCGACGCGTCGCCCGAAGAGCGGGCCGAGATGCTGATGGAAATTGCCATGGGCATGCAGCAAAGGCCGAAGTCGGCGCAGCAGCTGCACGATGCGGTGGCGCTCTACGAAAGAGCACAGCAGCTTGTGCCCGCCAGCGCGCCGCTGCTGCGGGCCCGCATCACCGCGCGGATGGGCACCGCGCTTCAGGCCCTGCAGGATGGCGGCGCGACCAGCCTGGATCGCGCCCAGCAGTGCCTGCACGACGCGATCGAGGTCATGCAACTGCACGGCCAGCCCGAGGAAGTGGCCGAAGCCGAACTCAACCAGGGCCTGGTGCTGCAGGCACTGACGGGCATGGGGCGCGGCCGCATCACCGATGCCATCGCCGCCTACCACCGGTCGCTGCGCACGTTCACACGCGAAGGCTATCCGCAGGAATACGCGGTGCTGCACAACAACCTGGCGATCTGCTATCTGTCGATGCCGGCCACCGACGAGCGTGGGCGCATGCGCGAGGCCCTGGCGGTGCAGTCCTTCGAAGAGGTGCTCAAGGTCATCAACCTGATCGACCACCCGAGCGAATACGCGATGATCAACAACAACCTCGGCAACGCGTTGCAGTACGCCAGCAGCAGCCATGTGCTCGAGAACAACCTGCGTGCGCTGGCGGCCTACGACGAAGCGCTGAAGGTGCGCAACCCGCGTGACACGCCGCTCGAATACGCCAACACCATCGCCAACAAGGCCAATGTGCTGCGCAACCTGGTGCCCGACCCGGCGCAGGCGGGCAGCGACGCCGCAGACCCGCTGGCCGACGCGCTGGCGCTGCTGCGCGAAGCGCAAGGTCTTTTTTCATCGCATGGCGATGGCGAGAAGGCCGCGATGATGCAAGAGGCCGTTGACGACGTCGAGCACGAGCTCGCGCAGCGCCGGCTGCAGTCCCACTGACACTTTCAACCTCCCTGGAGTCACCCGCATGACGGTCACGAGTCTTCTGCTTTTGTTCCTGCTCGCGCTCGCGCTGGCGCTCGCCGCCGGCGCCGCCAGCGGCATGAAGATCGGTGCCGAAGCGCTTGGCAAGGAACTCGCTGCGATGATGGGCGCCTTCTTTGGCCCCACGGCCGTCCTGCCAGCCGCCGTGGTTGGCTTGGCGATCCTTTACTTCACCCGCTGAGGTTGCCGTGCTGACCATGTTCCTGAATGCCGTGAAGCTGTTCTTCGCGGGCAAGTTGTTTCGTGATGGCCGTGCCGTCTTCAAGCAATGGTTGAAGGGGTTCGCGCTGAGCCTCGCCATCCTGCTGGTGGTGGGCTGGCTGGTGTCGCCGCTGGTCGGGGTCGTCGTGGCTGCATTGGTCGGCGGCTTCGCGCAGCCGCTCTTGTTCAAAGACCTGAAGTACGCCTGAACGGCCGGTCGCCATGACTGCACGCGACGGAACCCTGGACCACAAAGCGGCCGAAGCCGACTCGGCCGCCGAACTGGCGCGCCGGGCCGCCGAACTTGCGCGGCTGGAGGCTCTGGCCGAGGGCTGGGAGCCGGGGCAGCAGGCCGTACTGTCGGCACTCAAGACGGGCATCGAAGCGCTGAATGCCGAAGCCTTCAAGCGCCTGATCCGCAGCGTCAAGAGCGACCCGGCCGCCATGCCGGCACTGCGACAGGCCGTGGCCGACCCCTTCGTCTACCAGGTGCTGCTGTTTCACGGGCTGGTCAAGGAGCCGATCGAGACCCGCGTGCGGCGGGCGCTCGATGAGGTGCGGCCTTCGCTGAAGGAGCATGGCGGCGACGTCGAACTCGTCGCGGTCAAGCTGCCGGACACGGTGGAAGTGCGCCTCGTCGGTTCCTGCCAGTCCTGCCCGTCGTCGGGCGAGACCTTGAGCGAAGGCGTCGAGAAGTCGATCAAGGCCCTGTGCCCCGAGATCACCACCGTCACGCGCGTGAGCCGTGGTGCGCCGGAACTCACCGCCGACGGTGCGCAGGTGGTTCGCTTCGTCAGCCCCTTCGCGCGCCAGCAGGATGCCGGCTGGGTGGACGTCTGCGCCGTCGGCGACCTGACCGACGGCGGGCTGGCTGTGCGTTCGGTGGAGGGGCGCGATGTGCTGCTCTACCGCCAGGGCGATCAGGTCTCCTGCCTCGACAACGCCTGTGCCCACATGGGCATGCCGCTGGACGGCGGCCAGCTCGAGAACGGCACGCTGCGCTGCCCGTACCACGGCTTCGTCTACTTGCTGGAAACCGGTGAATGCCTGACCGTGCCCGAAGTGCAACTGGCCGTGCATGCCGTCAAGGTGGTTGGCGAGCGCGTGGCCGTGCGGCTGCGCCGCTGAGCCGCTGAGCCGCCGGACCTCGCCATGAGCACGACCACCACCCATGTGTCGCTGGCCCCGGCCGCCCGCCGGGCGCCCGCCGCAGCCGTGTCCTGTGCGCCCCTGCTGGCCGAGCACGGTGCGCGAGTCATCCTCGGCGCCACCGACGACCCGCTGGGCATGGCCTTGCCCGTCGTGCCATCGGCTGCGTCGATGTTCGGCCCGCGTGGCGTCTGCGCTGCACCCGACGGGTCGCTCTGGGTGTCCGACACCGGCCACCACCGCATCCTCGGCTGGCTGCGCACACCCGAGTCCGACAACGCGCCGGCCGACATCCTCTTCGGCCAGCCCGCCTTCGACCGCGAAGGCCGCAATGCTGGCGGCAACCCCGGCGCCGACACCCTCAACGTGCCCACCGGCATCACCGCCTGCGGGCCAGACGGCGCAGGCCTCGCGGTGGCCGATGCGTGGAACCACCGCGTGCTGATCTGGCACCGCCGTCCGACGGCCTCACACCAGCGGCCCGACGTGGTGCTGGGCCAGGCCGACTTCGACCAGGGCGTCTCCAACCGCGGGGCCGACCGGCCGAGCGCCAGCACCCTGTTCTGGCCCTACTGCGTGGCCTGGGATGAGGGCCGGCTGTGGGTGGCCGACACTGGCAACCGACGTGTGCTGATGTGGCAAGGCCTGCCGCAAGCGAACGGCGCGCCGGCGGCGCTGGTGCTCGGCCAGGAAGACTTCGACACGCGCGACGAAAACGGCGGCGGTGCGCCCACGGCCAGCAGCATGCGCTGGCCGCACGCCATCACCTTCCCGGCCGGTGGCTTGTGCATCGCCGATGCGGGCAACAACCGGCTGATGCGCTGGCTGCGCGTGCCGCAGACGAACAACGCGCCGTCCGACGTGATGGTCGGCCAGGCCGGTACGGCGCTCGTCGAACACAACCAGGGCAGCTACTACCCGGATGCGGCCTGCCTGAACATGCCGTACGGCGCCGCCGTCGTCGATGGGCTGATCGCCGTGGCCGACACCGCGAACTCGCGCCTCCTGGCCTGGCGCATCGCCGACCTGACTGCGCACGGCGCCACCGCGCACGCCCTGGCCGCCCAGGCCGACTGGAACAGCAAGGGTGACAACCGCTGGCTGCCGGCCGCGCGCAACAGCGTCTGCTGGCCCTACAGCGTGGCGCTGGCGCCGGGTACCGCCGGCGCGGGCCACACCCTGCTGGTTGCCGACTCGGGCAACAACCGCGTGATGCTTTGGCCGCTGGAGTCCGCACGGTGAACGACACCCTGGTCGCCGAACAGATGCGGGTGCGCGGCACGGTGCAGGGCGTAGGCTTTCGCCCGACGGTCTGGCGCATCGCCAGCGAGCTCGGCATCGTCGGCTGGGTCGCGAACGACGCGCAGGGCGTGCTGATCCACGCCGTGGCGCCGGCAGCCGGCCTCGACGCTCTGGCTCGCCGTGTGCAGGCCGAAGCGCCGCCGCTGGCCCACATCAGCGCCTTCGAGCGCACCGGCATGGGCCTGCCCGCCACCTTGCCGGTGGCTTTCGTCATCGGCCACAGCGACGCTGCGCAGCAGGGCGGAACATCGGCGCCCCGCGAAGCGTTTTCCGCTGTCGCGGCCGACGCTGCCACCTGCGCCGCCTGCGTGGCCGAGATCTTCGACCCCTTCTCGCGCCGCTACCGCTACCCGCTGACCAACTGCACGCACTGCGGCCCGCGCCTGAGCTTCGTCACCGGCGTGCCCTACGACCGGCCGCGCACGACGATGGCCGGCTATGCCCTGTGCGCCGACTGCCAGGCCGAGTACGACACCCCTGCCGACCGCCGCTTCCACGCCCAGCCCATCGCCTGCCACGTGTGCGGCCCGAAGCTGACCCTCAAGCGCATGGACGGCCGCGCCTTCCCCATCGACAGCTACACCTTCCTCGACGACTGCGACGCCGCCGGCACCCTGCTCGCCAAGGGCTACATCGTGGCGATCAAGGGCGTCGGCGGTTACCAACTGGCCTGCGACGCGACGCAGCCCGCCGCGATCGAGCGCCTGCGCCAACTGAAGCGCCGCGAAGCCAAGCCCTTCGCGCTGATGGCTGCCAACGTCGAAGCGGTGCGTGTGTGGTGCCAGGTGAGTGAGGCCGAAGCCCAGGCCCTGCAAGGCCCGGCCGCACCCATCGTGCTGCTGGCCCGGCGCAACGACCTGCCGCGCACCGCGCCGGTCGACGCGAAAGACCTGCGCATCGCCCCGGAGGTCGCCCCCGGCCTCGACACGCTCGGCTTCATGCTGCCGGGCAGCGGCGTGCACCACCTGATCCTGCGCCGTATGAAGCGGCCGATCGTGCTGACCAGCGGCAACCTCAGCGACGAGCCGCAGGCCATCACGGTCGAGGAGCTGGCCGCGCGCTTCCCCGAAGGTATCGACTACGTGCTCGACCATGGCCGCGCCATCGCCCGGCGCGTCGACGATTCGGTGCTGCGCGTTATCGACGGCGCGCCGCAATTGATGCGCCGCGCGCGAGGTTTCGCGCCCGTGCCCATCGTGCTGCCTGCCGGATTCAGCGCCGCGCCGGCCGTCCTGGCCCACGGGGGCGAGCTGAAGAACACCTTCTGCCTGCTGCGCGATGGGCAGGCCATGCTCTCGCCGCACCTCGGCGACCTGGCGGACGCAGCGACGTATGCCGATGCCGAGCGCGCCCTGGCCGACCTGCAAGCCTATTTCGCTTTCCAGCCGCAGCTTCACGCCTGCGATGCCCATCCTGAGTACTTGTCGTCCAAGCGGGCGCGCCGCGCGGTGGTCGAACGGTTGGAGGTGCTGCACCACCACGCCCATATCGCGGCCTGCCTGGTCGACAACGGCTGGCCGCTGGATGCCGGGCCCGTCGTCGGCGTGGCGCTCGACGGGCTCGGGCAGGGGGAGGGCGGCGCCCTGTGGGGCGGCGAATTCGCGATCGCCGACTACACCGGCTTCGAGCGCGCCGGCACCTTCAAGCCGGTCGCACTGCTGGGCGGCGAACAGGCCATGCGCGAGCCCTGGCGCAACACCTACGCGCACCTGATGGCCGAACTGAAGTGGCCATCGTTCGCGATGAACTATGCCGAGCTCGAACTCTTCGACTTCCTGAATGGCAAGCCGCGGGCGCTGCTCGACGGCATGCTCGCCAAGGGCGTGAATTCGCCCCTGGCCTCGTCGTGCGGGCGCCTGTTCGACGCCGCCGCCGCCGCCATGGGCCTGTGCCGCGAACAAACCGCCTACGAAGGGCAGGGCGCGATGCAGATGGAAGCCCTGGTCGATGCCGAAGTGCTGCAGTACGAGGACGACGAACTCGCTTACCCCTTCGGCATTCCGCGCCTGCCCGGCAGCCGCCTGCCCTACATCGAGCCGCTGGCGATGTGGACGGCCCTGCTCGGCGACCTGGTGCTGAAGACGCCGGTGCCGACGATGGCGGCGCGCTTCCACAAGGGACTGGCGGCGGTGATCTGCAGGATGGTCGACAAGCTCGCGCAAGCCCACGACGCCTACCACCCGCTGCGCCACGTTGCGCTCAGCGGCGGCGTGTTCCAGAACCGCGTGCTGCACGAACGCGTGGTCCAACAACTTCGCGCGGCCGGCTACACCGTGCTCGTCCACCGCCAGGTGCCCTGCAACGACGGAGGGCTGGCGCTGGGCCAGGCCGCCGTCGCGGCCGCTCGGGCACTGAGATCTTCAGCTCAGGAAACCGCGCCATGTGCCTAGGCATCCCCGGTCGCATCGTCGAGATCACCCACGCGGCCAACAAGCTCGCGATGGTCGAAGTGCTCGGCGTGCGGCGCGAAATCAACATCGCCTGCGTCGTCAACGACGAGCACCCGGTGGACGGCTGCGTCGGCGACTGGGTGCTGGTCCACGTCGGCTTCGCGATGAGCCGCATCGACGAGAAGGAAGCGCAGCTCACGCTCGACGTGCTGCGCATGCTGGGCGAAGCGCAAACCGAGATCGACGCGATGCGCGACAGCGACGCTGCACTGGCCGCGCGATGAGCGTCGAGGCGCAGCTCTCGGGCCTGTACCCGCACCTCGCGGGGCCAGGGGTGCGCGTGGCCGAGCCCACCGCGCTGCACGCCGGCCTGCTCGATGCGGTTCGCCTGAAGGCCGCCGACAGCTTGGCGGTGAAGCAGCAGTTCTTCGCCCTCGAAGCGCCGCGCATCGTCGAGGCCGCGCGGCTGCTCGCCGCTAGCTTTCGCAGCGGCGGGCGGCTCTACACCCTGGGCAACGGCGGCTCGAGCTGCGATGCGGCGCATCTGGCGGTCGAGTTCCAGCATCCGGTCACGGCGGGGCGGCCGGCCTTGCCGGCGGTCAACCTGAGCCAGGACATGGCGATGATCACCGCCGTCGCCAACGACATCGGCTTCGCCCACGTCTACACGCGTCAGGTGCTGGCGCACGTCGGCGAGCGCGACTGCGTGGTGGCCATCTCGACCAGCGGCAACTCCGAGAACCTGCTGGCGGGTCTGGCCGCCGCCAAACGGCGCGGCGCGACCACGCTGGGCCTGGCGGGTGGCGATGGCGGGCGCATGGCCGCGAGTGCGGACGTCGACCTCTGCCTGGTCGTCGCGACCGACAGCATCCACCGCGTGCAGGAAACGCACGTGGCGCTGTACCACATCCTGTGGGACCTGACGCACACCCTGCTCGCCGACGACCGCGCGCCCGACCGCGCATCACAGGGCGAGATGCGATGAAGTACGCCGACGAGTTCCGCGACCCCGACCTGGCGCGCTCGCTGGTGGCCGAGGTGACCCGCCTGGCCGATGCGCTGGCCGCCGGCAAGCCGCGCCCGCTGCAGGTGATGGAGGTCTGCGGTGGCCACACCCACACCATCTTCCGCTACGGCCTGAAGGATCTGCTGCCGCCCAGCCTGGAATTCGTGCACGGGCCAGGGTGCCCGGTGTGCGTGCTGCCGATGGGCCGGGTGGACGACTGCGTGGCGATTGCCGAGCACCCGCAGGTCATCATGACGACCTTCGGCGACGCGATGCGCGTACCCGGTTCGAAGAAGAGCCTGCTGCAGGCCAAGGCCGACGGCGCCGACGTGCGCACCGTGTATTCCCCGCTGGACGCGTTGAAGCTCGCGCGGCTGCATCCGGACAAGGAAGTGGTGTTCTTCGGCCTCGGCTTCGAGACCACGATGCCCAGCACTGCGATGACGGTGCTGCAAGCCGAAGCGCAGGGCGTGCGCAACTTCTCGCTGTTCTGCAACCACATCACCATCATCCCGACCGTCAAGGCCATACTCGATTCGCCCGACCTGCAGATCGACGGCTTCCTTGGCCCGGGCCACGTCAGCATGGTGATCGGCAGCCGGCCCTACGACTTCATCGCGAAGCAGTACGGCCGCCCGCTCGTGGTGGCGGGCTTCGAGCCGCTGGACATCCTGCAATCGCTGTGGATGGTGCTCAAGCAGATGAGCGAAGGCCGCAGCGAGGTCGAGAACCAGTACAAGCGCGTGGCCCCCGAAGGCGGCAATGCGGCCGCGCTCGAGGCCATCACCCGCGTGTTCGAGCTGCGCGAATTCTTCGAATGGCGCGGCCTGGGCTCGATCGACCATTCGGGCGTTCGCATGCGCGCCGCCTACGCCGCGTTCGACGCCGAGCGCCGCTTCTCGGTGCCCAACCTGAAGATCGCCGACCCGAAGAGCTGCCAGTGCGGCGAAGTGCTGAAGGGGGTGATCAAGCCCAACCAGTGCAAGGTCTTCGGCACGCTGTGCACACCCGAGACGCCGATGGGGGCGCTGATGGTGTCCAGCGAAGGCGCTTGTGCGGCGTACCACCAGTATTCGCGCATGGCCTTCGTCAAGCGCGACTCGGCCCCGGCCACCTGAAAGCCCGACCATGGCGACCCTGCGGGACAAATCCATCACCATGGCCCACGGCGGCGGTGGTCGTGCGATGCGCGAACTGATCGACAAGCTCATCGTCCCCGCCTTCGACAACCCGAAGCTGGCGGCACTGGAGGACCAGGCCTGCGTCGGCCTCGCCGGCCTCGCCGAGCATGGCGACCGGCTGGCCTTCACCACCGACAGCTACGTCGTCGCGCCCCTGTTCTTCGCCGGTGGCGACATCGGCAAGCTCGCGATCTGCGGCACCGTCAACGACCTGGCGATGGCGGGTGCGGTGCCGCTGTACCTGTCCTGCGGGTTGATCATCGAGGAAGGGTTTGCCACCTCGGACCTCGAGCGTGTGCTGGCCAGCATGTCGATAACCGCCCAGGCCGCCGGCGTGCAGGTGGTGACGGGCGACACCAAGGTCGTTAACCGTGGCGCCGCAGACAAGCTTTTCATCAACACCGCCGGCATCGGCGTGGTGCCGCGTGGCGTCAACATCTCGGCCACGCGCGCGCGCCCGGGAGACGTGGTCATCGTCAATGGCTCGCTCGGCGACCACGGCGTGGCCATCCTCGTCGCCCGCAACGAACTCGAACTGCACAGCAGCATCGCGAGCGACTGCCAGCCGCTCCACGGCCTGGTGCAGGCGATGCTCGCGGCATGCCCCGACATTCACTGCCTGCGCGACGCCACGCGGGGCGGCCTGGCCACGGTGCTCAACGAGTTCGCCGTCAGTTCGCAGGTCGGCATCCGCCTGCAGGAGCGCGCCCTGCCGATCAAGCCAGAAGTGCGCGGTGCTACCGAGATGCTGGGGCTGGACGTTCTCTACATGGCCAACGAAGGCAAGCTGGTCGCGGTGGTGCCGCGCAGCCATGCCGCTGCCGTGCTGGCGGCGATGCGCGCGCACTCGGCCGGGGCAGACGCTGCCATCGTCGGCGAGGTACTGGCCGAACCGGCGGGCCACGTGGTACTGAACACCGCATTCGGCGGCGAGCGCGTGGTCGACATGCTGGTGGGCGAGCAATTGCCGAGGATCTGCTGATGCACGAACTCGGCATCACCCGCAGCATGGTCTCCATCGTCAGCGAACGGGCGCAGGGCCAGAAGGTGCTGCGCGTGACGCTCGAGGTCGGCCGCCTGTCGGGCATGCTGCCCGAGGCCATCCGCTTCTGCTTCGACGTCTGCATCCAGGGTACGCTGCTGGAAGGTGCCGCGTTGCACATCATCGAAACCGAGGGCCGGGGCCACTGCGCTGCGTGCCACGCCGAGCCGGTGATGACCGCGCCGCTGGGCCGCTGCCCCGCGTGTGGCGAGCCGACCCTGCGGATGGTCGCCGGCACGGAACTCAAGATCAAGGAAATGGAGACGGAATCATGTGTGTGACCTGCGGATGCGGCGACGGCGAGACGACGATCACCCCGGTGGCCGAGGGGCACGACCATGACCATCATCATGGCCATGGCGACGATCACGGGCATGAGCACAGCCACGATGGTCATCACGCGCATGGCCACGAGCATCACGAGCACGGTCACAGCCACGGGCACACCCACACCCATGCCGACGGCACGACGCACACCCACGCTCACGAGTCGGCGCATGCGCATCCTCACCCGCACGGTCTGCAAGTGCCCGGGCGCGACACGCAGACCATCGCGCTCGAAACCGCCATCCTCGGCAAGAACCAGTTGCTGGCCGAACGCAACCGGGGCTGGCTGGAAGGGCGGGGGGTGCTGGCGCTGAACCTGATGAGCAGCCCGGGCTCGGGCAAGACCACGCTGCTGGAGCGCACCATCGGCGACTTGAAAGGCGCCCTCGATATCGCCGTCGTCGAAGGCGACCAGGCCACGCTGAACGATGCCGAGCGCGTCCGAGCCGCAGGCGCGAAAGCGGTGCAGGTCAACACCGGCACGGGTTGCCACCTCGAGGCCGACATGCTCGAGCGTGCGATGAAGCTGCTGGCGCCGGCCGCCGGCTCGCTGCTGGTGATCGAGAACGTCGGCAACCTCGTCTGCCCCGCGCTCTTCGACCTCGGCGAGAAGGCGCGTGTGGTGATCTTCTCGGTGACCGAAGGCGAAGACAAGCCCTTGAAGTACCCGCACATGTTCAACGTGGCCGATGTGCTGCTGCTGAGCAAGATCGACCTGCTGCCGCACCTTCGGGTCGACCTGGCCTTGATGATGGAGAACGCGCGAAAGATCAACCCGCGACTTCGCATTTTCCCGGTTTCCGGCTACACCGGGGAGGGCATGCTGGCGTGGTATTCATGGTTGCGTGAGCAGTTGGCCAGCGTCACAGGCGGCCTGGCGACCCAGGGCAGCCCCCTCGAAGATCGGCGCCCTCTCACCGGCCTGGGCGAATCTCCGGTTCCAAGATAGACCCGCCATACACCCGCAGGTCCGCCACTGGCTGCTGTGGGTCGGGCCTTGCCAATGGCCACGCCGGACCGCTCGCCCCGAAGGCGCCATCCGGCTTATCGCGGTAGGGATGCCCGTTACCGGGCACCCCCCGCACAGATCCGTACGTGCCCCATTCGGGCATACGGCTCCTACCTCGGGTGTTTGACGGCAAAGCGGTCACTCGGCCACGGATGAAGGATGCGGGGCGTCGGTAGCCAGTCATTGGAAAGCCTGCTCATGCGCGACCAACTCATACCATCCCGTTGTCCGCGACGCCGTAGCGTTCGCAGCCAGAGACGGACGACGTGGTAACGGAACAAGCCCAGCGCCCGACTGTTCGTGGGCACGGCGTGGTAGGCGAAGTAGCCCCTGACCACCGCCCTCAGCCACCTTCCCTGTTCAGGGATCGCAATATGCATGCGCGTGCGCAGAGCCCTCTTGATCTCCAGGAGCCTCGCCCTCATCCGATCGACCCGGGTCTTGCGGTGGAGCAAGAACGCTCCCCGTTTTGACTTGCCGCAGATGAAGACAAAGCCCAGGAACGTGAAGGTCTCCGGCTTGCCCAGGCCACGTCGCTGTCTGCGTCCGGCCGCGTTCCGGCCGAACTCCAGCAACCGCGTTTTCTCCCCGTGCAGTTCGAGTCCAAACCGCTCGAACCGCGTTCGCATCGCGTCCCAAAATCGCCGCGCATCGGCTTCGTGCTGGAAGCCGACAACGATGTCGTCGGCATAGCGCACGACGATTACGTTGCCCGTGGCCTCCCGCCCTCGCCACTGCTTGGCCCAGAGGTCGAAGACATAGTGCAGGTACACATTCGCAAGCAGCGGTGAGATCACGGCCCCCTGCGGCGTACCCTCTGCACTGACGCTCCACTCCCCCTCGTCCAGGACACCCGCCTTGAGCCACTTGCGCACAAGGCGGAGGACGCGCTCGTCGCCGATCCGGTGGCCTAGGAACCGGATCAGCCATTCCTGGCTGACCGTGTCGAAGAAGCTCCGAATATCCGCGTCGAGTATCCAGTTCACCGGGGTACCGCTGATCGCCACCGACAGTGCATCCAGCGCATCGTGCTGGCCCCGCCCGGGCCGGAACCCGTACGAGAACCCGAGGAAGTCTTCCTCGTAGATGGCATTGAGCACCGCGACGAGCGCGCGCTGGACGATCTTGTCCTCCAGCGCGGCGATACCCAGCGGGCGCTGCTTGTCGGTACCCGGCTTCGGTATGAACCGTCGCCTCACCGGCAGCGCTCGATATCCGCCGCTATGGACCCGGGCATGCAAGTCGAGGAGGTTGTCCTCCAGTCTCGCCTCGTAGTCCTCCCATGTCACGCCATCAACCCCGGGAGCGGCACGGCGCTTGAGCGCCAGGAACGACTCCCTCAATAGGTCCACGGTGACGTGGTGCAGCAGCGCAGTGAACTCTTCCTTCTTCCGCTGCCTTGCAGCGTTCCGTACACGGTCCAGCCCCTGTGACACGCTTTCGCGGCTCTGTGTCCGTCGCGTGTGCGGTTGTCCCGTGTTTCCCTTGGTCCCGGTCCTTGGCTCCACCCACTCCGCCGCCGGTTGCCCGGCCTTGTTCGCAGGTTTCACAGCTACTGTGACCGAGTCTGACTTCTCGGGCCCGTTCATCATTGGCTACGGCTCCTCGCCTTCCCAATGCGGGCCAGCCCATACGGCGGCTGGTCAGACCCGAGATCTCCCGGTTCCCGTGCAAGGAACTTGCGCACATGCCAGTGTCTCAGACCACGCCGGGTCGTTCGGGCGCTTGCGATGGCGTGCCCGACCGTGTTGCTTTCCGCCTTGATGACGGCGTCAGCACCCAGGTCCAAATCAAATTTTCGAGGCTCAATGGCTGGCCTGTGCGTTCCCCTGCCGACGCTTCGCCGACACCCTCGCGGGAGCCTGCGCACGGCTCGGGGGCCGATGTGGTTCGCTATTCCTTCATCGCAGTGGACTTGCACCACCTACTCCTTGCCGGTCTCCCGGCGCACCATCAATATTGAGGATGCCGGCAGCGGTCGTTGGCCGGCCACGGTCTCGGCCATAAGGAGTCGGCAGCCACCGGCTGCTGACGGGTGATCCAGCGTGTGTGCAGCAACAAGCGCGCAGCGTAAGAGGAAGGGATTTTCAGACGCCCCTCTTTCCTTCCCCACGGCGCCCCGAACACGGCCCTCGACGCGTGCGCGTTGGACCACCAGGTGATCCGCCACAAGCTGATGGACATGCGCATGCGCATCGAGTCCACCCGCGCCTGGCTGGATACGGTGACGCTGCGCGCCGACACCAACGACAAGGGCGCCGAATGGATAGCCCAGGTCTGCCTGCTGAAGAACTACGCGACGCGGACCATGCAGTTCTGCGCCGATGCCGCGGTGCAGATCTCGGCCGCACGGACTTCATGCAGGGCACGGCGGCCGAACGCATCTACCGCGAGGTGAAGGTGATGACGATCGGCGGCGGCACCGAGGAGATCATGAACGAGCTGGCCTCGCGGCAGCTGGGCTTGCAGGCGCCGGCGACCGCCCCGCCTGCTGCAGCGGCCCGGTGAGTTGCTCGATCGCCCCGATCTGCACCCGATGCACGCGCTGGCGCCCGTCCAGCCAACGCAGCAGCGGCCCGCCCGGCGGCAGGCCTGCGTGCAGCTGGATGCGCTGGTAGGCCGCCGTCAGGCCGCGCAGGTGTTCCAGCAAGGCCTCGGGTTGCGCCAGTTCGCCCACGCGGCGCTGCAGCGCCAGCAGCTGCACCTGCACGCCTGCCGAAGCCGCCATGCGCTGTGCCTCCGCCAACTCGCGCGCCAGGTTGCTGGCCACCGTGCCGGTGCGGCGCACGCCCAGCGCACGCAGCTGCAGATGGGTCTGCGTCTGCTTGCTGGCCACCGCCGCCAGCAACAGCCGCGCCAGCAGGTCTGTCCACAGGGCACAGACCTGCTGTGGCGCGGCTTCGCCAGGCGAAGCCGCGAGGCGGATCACCGCAGATCGAAGCGGTCGAGGTTCATCACCTTGGTCCAGGCGGCGACGAAGTCGCGCACGAACTTCGGGCCGCCGCCGCTTTGCGCATAGACCTCGGTCAGCGCGCGGAGCTGCGAGTTGGAGCCAAAGGCCAGGTCAACGCGGGTGGCCGTCCACTTCAGCGCGCCTGTCTGGCGGTCGCGCCCTTCGAAGGCGTTGTCGCCGGTGGGCTTCCACACCGTGCCCATATCGACCAGGCTGACGAAGAAGTCGTTGCTGAGCTGGCCGGGGCGCTGTGTGAAAACGCCTTGCTTGGCGCCGCCGACCGTGGCGCCCAGCACGCGCAGGCCACCGACCAGCACCGTCATCTCCGGCGCGCTGAGCGTCAGCAGCTGGGCCTTGTCGATCAGCATGGACTCGGGCGAGACGCTGTAGGCCGCCTTGCGGTAGTTGCGGAAGCCATCAGCCTGCGGCTCGAGCGCCGCGAAGGACTCCGCATCGGTCTGCGCTTCGCTGGCGTCGGTGCGGCCCGGCGTGAAGGGCACTTGCGCCGCATGGCCCGCGGCCTTGGCGGCAGCCTCGACGCCGGCATTGCCGGCCAGCACGATCAGGTCGGCCAATGAGACGCGCTTGCCGGCGCTCTGTGCGCTGTTGAAGCTGCTCTGGATGCCTTCCAGCACCGCCAGCACCCTGGCCAGCTGGGCCGGCTGGTTGACCTCCCAGTCCTTCTGCGGCGCCAGCCGGATGCGTGCGCCGTTGGCACCGCCACGCTTGTCGCTGCCGCGGAAAGTGGAGGCCGCGGCCCAGGCGGTGGACACCAGCTCGCTGACCGACAGGCCGGAGGCCAGCACGCGGGCCTTCAGATCGGCCGCATCGGCGGCGTTGATCAGCGGGTGGTCGACGGCGGGCACCGGGTCTTGCCAGATCAGGTCTTCGGCCGGCACTTCCGGGCCGAGGTACAGGCTTTTCGGGCCCATGTCGCGGTGGGTCAGCTTGAACCAGGCGCGGGCGTAGGCGTCGGCGAACTCGGCCGGGTTGGCCAGGAAGTGGCGGGCGATCTTCTCGTAGGCCGGGTCGAACTTGAGCGACAAGTCGGCCGTGGTCATGTGCGGCGGGTACTTCTTGCCGGGGTCATGCGCGTCGACGATCATGTCCTCGGGCGCCACGTCCTTGGCGCGCCACTGGATGGCGCCGGCGGCGGTCGTCATCTGCTCGTAGTCGTACTTGAACAGCACCTTCAGGTAGCCCATGTCCCAGGTGGTGGGATTGGGCTTCCAGGCCCCTTCGAAACCGCTGGTCGTGGTGTCGCCGCCTTTGCCGGTGCCGTGCTTGTTGACCCAGCCGAAGCCCATCTCCTCCATCGGCGCGCCTTCCGGCTCGGGGCCGACCAGGGCCGCATCGCCGGCGCCGTGCATCTTGCCGAAGGTGTGGCCGCCGGCCACCAGGGCCACGGTCTCGTAGTCGTTCATGGCCATGCGGGCGAAGGTCTCGCGCACATCCTTGCCGGAAGCCATTGGGTCGGGCTTGCCGTCCGGGCCCTGCGGGTTCACGTAGATCAGGCCCATCTGCACGGCCGCAAGCGGGCTCTCCAGCCGGCGCTCACCGCTGTAGCGGCTGTTGGGCTTGTCGCTGGTGGCCAGCCACTGCTTCTCGGCGCCCCAGTAGACGTCCTCTTCCGGCGCCCAGATGTCGGCGCGACCGCCACCGAAACCGAAGGTCTTGAAGCCCATGGTTTCCATGGCCACGTTGCCGGCCAGGATGAAGAGGTCGGCCCAGGAGATGGCATCGCCGTACTTTTGCTTGATCGGCCACAGCAGGCGACGTGCCTTGTCGAGGTTGCCGTTGTCGGGCCAGCTGTTCAGCGGCGCAAAGCGTTGGTTGCCGGTGCTGGCGCCGCCGCGGCCGTCGGCCGTGCGGTAGGTGCCGGCCGCGTGCCAGGCCATGCGGATCATCAGGCCACCGTAGTGGCCCCAGTCGGCCGGCCACCAGTCCTGCGAGTCGGTCATCAGCGCGACCATGTCCTGCTTCAGCGCCGCATAGTCAAGCTTGTTGAAGGCCTCGGCATAGTCGAAATCCGGGTCCATCGGGTTGGAGACGGGCTGGTGCTGGTGCAGGATGGCCAGATTCAGCTGCTCGGGCCACCAGTCGGCGTTGGATTGGGCACCCTGGGTCGCGCGGGCGCCGGCGGCGTGGAAGGGGCACTTGGCTTCATTGCTCATAGATGTTTCCTTGAATGGATGACAGTAGAGGGCATAGTGTTTGACTAACAGCCGCTTCGATCTAGTTGAGAATTGCAATGAAAGGCATTGCCGGCGTGTATTGCCGCCCGGCCCGGGCGGCTGCGGGCTCGCGCCGCCTGCGCCACAGCTGCTAAGTTTCTGTTCATGAGCGAGTCCAGCGTACTGCGGGGCTTCGCACTGCTCGGCAGTGCGACCGCGCAGAATCAGGCACTCATTGCGCTGCTGCCGTCAACCCTGGCTTTACGGGCAGGGTGCATCTCCATCCACGCCACCCACTTCATCCGCTCTCGCAACCGCACGACTTAACAAGGAGTCACCTCATGGCCAAGACCAGGAACGCCACGCCGCCGGTGAACATCGGCATCTCGGAGAAGGACCGGGCCGCGATCGCCAAGGGACTGAACGCGCTGCTCGCCGACACCTACACGCTCTACCTCACGACCCACAACTTCCACTGGAACGTGACCGGGCCGATGTTCAACACCCTGCACACCATGTTCATGGTGCAGTACACCGAACTCTGGAACGCAGTGGATCCAATCGCCGAGCGGGTGCGCGCGCTCGGCTTCCCGGCGGCGGGCAGCTACGGTCAGTTCGGCAAGCTCAGCTCGCTCGAGGATGCGCCCGCGACGCCACCCAAGGCGCTCGAGATGGTGCGCATCCTGGTCGAGGGCCACGAGGCGGTGGCGCGCACCGCCCGCGGCGTGTTTCCGCTGGCCGACAAGGCGTCCGACGAACCGACGGCCGACCTGCTGACGCAACGCCTGACGGTGCATGAGCAGGCGGCTTGGATGCTGCGCTCGCTGCTCGAAGAATGACGCCTGTGGGCCCCCGCGCCGGCCCACGGCGCGAGCCGGGCCGCTGCGGATAAACGGCGCGATGTCGACCGACTCGGCCATCGGTCACGTCTTCGCCCTCGAGCGTGATGCGTTCGGCAAAGCGCGGCTGCAGCGTTGCAGCAACGGCGGTCGGGCTGTCGATGACGATCGCCGGATTCGTCGCGGCTATAGCTGACATTGGAATAGTCAAATGGACGGCAACGGCGGGCAGGCCAATCATGCGTCACACCACAGGAGTTACCGCCATGCGCGTCCCGTTCTCACAGAGTCTTGCCAAGACCGGCACCTTCGCAGTGCTGCACTTCGGTGTGGCGTTTTCGATCGCTTATCTGCTCACCGGCAGCCTCGCCATCGCCAGCGCGATCGCGCTGATCGAGCCCGCCGCCAACACGGTCGCCTACCTGCTGCATGAGCGTGCCTGGGCGCGCTTCACGTCGGCGGCACCGAATCAGTTGCGTGCCGGCCCGGCCGCGACGGCGCAGCTGGCACCAGCCCAGCCAAGCGCGTGAAAAAGTCCAAAAAGGTCTTCGATACGCACTGTGGGTCTTTGATGTGCAGGGGCACGCCGCAGGCCGCGGCCTGCGCACAGCACATGGCCATGCGGTGATGGTCGTAGGTATCGACCGGGGATAGGTTCATCAAACGCCCTTTCCCCTGCCCGGCACACCCCGAGCACGGCAGAGCAGGGGTGGAACATAGCGCCCGAAGCGCCTTGGACCTGTCTTTGGATGCGGGCTGAGATCTGTTGGGCGCGGGCCGCTCAGCCGGTCCAGCGGAAAGGCATCGTTCTCTGGCGCCGTTTACAGATACCGCGTTTCGTCGGACCTCATCCATCGGTCTCGAGGGCCCTTGGACGCAGCCGACCCGAGCGGCCCGTGTCGCCGGGTCGCTTGAACTGTCGCGGTTGGGCAGCGTCAGGCCGCTTGGAGCGCCTGGCCACGGGCCGGCGCGCGAGGGGGTGGGGTGCCTGTGTGTGGGTTCGACCGGCCGCTTCAGGGCGGCGAGTTCAGGGTCGCGAGTGTCGCCGACGGGTCGATAGCACCCAGCGACCGGCGCGGTTGGGTTGCCGGAAAGCTGTCGTCGACGCCATGTTCCCAAGAAGGCAAAGCATGAAGGCCAAGTCCGAGTTGCTGGCATGACGTTGCAGTTGCTCAGGTCCGCGCCTTTCAACCACACCGGCATGTGGGTTCCTGGCCACTGGGAACTGCTCTGCGCCCTGCAAAGGTTGCATCCACCGGCGGAGGGCGGACTTGAAGACCAGAAATCGTGCTGTAGCTTTGCCAAGTGGTCACCGCGGCACTCAACCCCATCTATCGCTGTGATGCCGTCTCGCACGCGATGAACCAGGGCAAGGAAAGCCAGATCCTGGAGTTGCTTTGCGCCTGGAGGCATGTCGCTGTCCTCCACAGCCGTGAACAGTGGCGGCTCTTCTTTGAGAAGGGGAACTTCGACGGGCGTGCCATGACTCGTACCGGCTACGAGGTCGTAGGCACCAGCTTCGGCCAGATGATTCGACAACAGTGCGTGGGCATTCTGGGATCCTTCATCTCGTGCCGAGCGGCCGAGTTCCGCAACGCCGCAAACAGTTCCTCGCTCGACGACTTGACGAAACACCAACTCCACTTCATCAACCGCTGGAAGGCTTGGTTCTCTTTGTCCAGACCGCTGGTGATGAGGGACGGTACGGTCATCCCAGTAGAAGTTCGACGGTTGGCCAGGGCCATCATGCGTGGCATCCTCCGGCGGCACCGCTTGCCGAGATTGCACCGAGTCGGCATGGTCATCGACCAGCGCATGGTCACTCTCGCCGCTTCACAATCGTCGCGGAGGTACGGCTGGTGGCTCAGGTTGTCCACGCTGGAAAAGGGCAAACCAGTCTGGGTGCCGCTCGTGCAAACCGAGCGCATGGAAGCACGGCCGGGCAAACGCGCCCTGACCATCCAAGTGAACCAGGACCGCGAGAAGGGAGGCCTGCGCTTCGGCATCGTCACGGACTGCTCCGCGCAATTCGCAGCCAGTCGGGAGGCGTACATGCCGCGGTGCGGGTCGCTCGCGCTCGATGTGGGCCTGAAGACGCTCTTAGCGGCCAACGATGGCAGTCGTTTCGGCCAGCGATGGGGAGAAAGGCTTGCCTGGTACGACCGACGCATCACTGCATTGGACAAGCGCCTCCAGCGCCAAGGAATCAGGCTCAATCGGAGTGCGCGCTACCGGGCCTACGTGCGGCAGTTGCGCGGTTGGATCGAAAGTGAGATCGGCCGCATCATGAACCGGCTGGTGCAGACCCATGCGCCAGCTTCCATCGTGACGGAACTGCTGGACTTCCGTGCTCCTGGCCTCAGCCGAAGACTGAATCGACTGATTGGAGCCTTCGGGAAGCACGCACTGCAGGCGAAGCTCTTGGACCTGGAGCAGCGCTTCGGGATCGAACTGGTCAAGGTCAATCCGGCGTACTCAAGCCAGCAATGCAACCGCTGTGGGTACGTCGACAAACGCAACCGCCCCAGGCAGAGCGTGTTCCGCTGCCTGTTCTGCGGATCTCAACGCGACGGAGATGTGAACGCCGCCCGCAACCTCTGGGACAGACGCTCTGCCCCGGCTGAGGGTGCCGAGCGACATCCCAGAAGCATCCTCGCTGGGTTGGTGCAGCACTTCAATGCGCAGCACCCTGAACCCCGCGAGAGACTGAACGGCACGAAGGGTCGTGCCGCCGATCCTCGTCCGTCCAACCCGTACTTCAGGGGCTGGACGGACGGGGTAGGTCTAACCGGATCAAATGTGCGTCACAGGTGATCCGGATACCCAAATAGGGACGTCGCGAGCGCGACCTCCGTCCGTGGGTGATGACGACCTCAAGGGTCGTTCGATTCAGTTCAGGCGGCTTCCGCCAACTCGGTCCACTCCTTGGCGGCCTGGTCGAGCATGCGCCCGCCGATGGCTTCCAACTCGGTGCAACGGTCGTAATGGTCGACCTCCTGTGCGTAGCCGGTGACGGCATTGACCAAGCCGAAGCCAGTCAGGTCGCCGTCCTTGATGAGTGCTCGCAGCACACCGGCCTTCTCGTGCTCCTGCAGCAGGTACTTCACCGCCAGGCGCTCGACGCTCTTGACCGGGTCGCCGACCAGCTTGATGCCCATCGTCTTGCGCATGCGCTCGGCGATCAGCGAAAAGGTGGCCTGCGAGACGGCCGCTTGCACGGTGTCGCGAACCTTCAGGAAGAACGCGGCATCGTCGGCGGCCAGCGTGTCCTCCTTGAAGAAGGTGACCTCGTCGGACGAGGTCTCGGTCATCCGCCCGATGTGGGTCTTGCGCATGGCCTGGTCGGCCGCGATGAGGCCGTTGCGGCACAGCAGCCGGAAGACCAGCGGGCTCACCGACAGCGAGCCTTGGCCGGTCTCCGAGTTGCTGATGACCACCCCGGCGTGCACGACATCGCCGGGCGCCAGTTCGAACTGGACGCGGGACGTCACGACCTTCAGGTACATGCGGCTGTCGGTGACTTCGCAGGACTCGACCCGGGCGCCGGGCAGTTCACGCAGCATGGGGTAAACATGCGCCAGCAGGTCGTAGTTGTCCAGCCGGCGGTAGCGGTCCGACAGGAACGCCCGAGCGTTGCCGTCGAGTGTGCGAACCATGCGCTGCTCGGGCTGCGCGTGAAGCCAGGTGTCGATGTTGCGATCCAGCAGCGCGGGCTGATCGGTGCGCATGCGCTCGAAGTAGGCGAACGGGATCTTCAGGCGGTCCGCGAGCTGCCGGCGGCAGTTCTCGGTCGTCCTGAAGGTCCGCACGCCGTCGTGCGTCTCGATGTTGAGGACCGACGTGCCGCTCTCGCTGGTGACGTGGTGCATCAGCGGGGTCGGAACGATCATGTCCTGCTTCGTCGCGAGCTGCCGCTCGAGTTCGGTGGCGAGGTCGACGAGGGAACGTCCGTACTTCATGGAGATCTCCAAATGAAATACGGGGACGGCTCTACCCCTGCGGCGGGGAAGCGCGTCCCCGCGGGGGTGTTGGCTCAGCGTGGCTGAGCGGCGATGCGGCACGAACGGAGGCCGTCGTGCACTGGGATTGAAGGGCTACCTTTGCTGAAGCTCAGCGTGGCCTGGCAGCTGCCACTTGGGAAACACTCTTTCGCTGTGCCCGCCCGGGGCACACCGAAAGAGAGGGTGGCATTGCTGCCACCCCCGAAAGCCTACGCCGCGCGCTTGTCCTTGGCAAGCGAGGCGAGCCAGATGTCGGCCCAGTCCGTGCCCGCCTGTCGGGGTACGAAGACTTCGACCGTGCGAGGGACGCCGGCCTTCTTCGCTTCGCGCACGAGGCGCTGGGCGAGGATGTATGCCGAGGCCTGGCCAGCGAACTCCGCGTCGCTGTCGTTGTCCGCGTAGATGCAAACACGCTGCACCTGCTCGGGGATCCAGATCCTCTCCAGGTTGCCGCAGTTGATGGCCGCCCAGGTGGGCTTCCCGGTCCGCAGACGGACCGCCAGCGCGGTCTCGATCCCCTCGGTGAGCGCGAGTTCGTCCGTGGCCTCGTCGAGACGCACGGCCGCGCCGTTGATGCCTGCGGACAGCAGCTTTTTGGACTGGTCGCCCAGGGCCTTGCGGCCGTCCCTCAGGTAGGTCCTGTGCAGGGTGACGGCGTGGCCGTCCGGGCCCTGCACGCACGCGATCATCGCGGCGTAGCTGGCAATCAGCTTCGAGCGCTTCTGCCCGGGCTGCTTCTCGTAGTAGCCCAGGGACGGATGAAACCGCAGCGTCCTGGGGTAGGCGCCTTGGTTGATGCCGCGGCCGCGCAGGTAGCGGTCGACTTCGTCGCCGATGGCAACAGGCTTGGCCTCTGTCCAGGTCTGGTGGCACAGCCGCTTCATCCGCTCCGGCGACGGACCGGCCAGGCCGGACGATGCCGCCAGCCGCACCGAACCGACGAGTGCTTCGATGTCGTCGAGCAAGTCGCTGAACCGTCCGCCACGTACTGCGTGCGCGAGCTTCAGGCCGCCACCCGCACCGCAGGAACGGCAGTGGTAGTTGCCTTCGCCGAACTTGTCGGTGTACTGGAAGCGGTCGGTGCCGCCGCAGCCGTCGATGGGACAAGGAAGGTTCTTGCCCTTGAGAATCTCTTCGTCAACGCCCAGCGACCTCAGGATGGGCGTCCAATGCCCGCGCGCGCGGGACTTCACGTCGCTCACGCGCGCTTCAAAGTCATGGTTCATGGTCTTGTCCGATGGGTTGAGGCTGGGTGGCCGGAAGCCCGCCACAAGGGCGGGCCTCCGCGCACCCCAGCGCTTCGTTGGAAGATTCAGCTGCAGCTGCCGACGTGGTTGCACTCGGTGCAGCGTTCGCAGCCATCCACGCGTCGCAGCGCGCGCGCTCCGCACTCGGGGCATTGGCGGCCGCGGGTCACGAAGCTGGTGGGTGTGAGCAGCGTGCCGTTCTGGCCGCGAGCAGCGGATTCAGCGTCGCCCTCCAACTGCAGCTCCAGTTGCCGAGACAGCCTTGCAGACATCTCGAGCACGGGCACCTGCCTGCCTTGGGCATCCAGGAACCCGCGCTTGGCCAACATCTGCTGCAGCCAATAGCCAATCGCGGCGACCTCGGAGTCATGCCAGCGCCTGGCGGTGTGACCATCGCCACGTAGGACGACGCCACATTGCACGGGCCCCTTGTCCCAGACCACCTCGCGCATGTTCTGCAGCGCTTTCTCGATCGACCCGCCGGAGCGGCCGACCATCGAAAGCATCCGCATGTTCGAGGCGATCCATTGCTGGCCCTCGTCGCGTTGCCCGGCCGGCATGAAGAACTCCACCGGCCGTTCGATGACGACCTGACGGCCGTCGGCGATGCCCGCCACGCGCATGAAGTTGATGGTCAAGTAGACCGACTTCTTGCCTTCGCTCGTGCAGTACTCGACCTTCGAGGTCACCCCTTCGAGATCTCCCTCCGGCCGGCTGTCGAACTGCCTGCGCAGCGGGTCATCACCTTCCGATGTGGGCGAGGCGGCCGCCGGCGCGTCGTTGACGCTGAGCACCGAGCCCGTGACGGGGTTGGGCCGGAAAGTCGCCAGTCCCTTGATACCGGTCTGCCAAGCCTGCAGGTACAGGTCCTTGAAGTGCGCGTAGGGGTAGTCCGCCGGGACGTTGACCGTCTTGGAGATGGCGGTGTCGATGCAAGGCGCCACGGCGGCCACCATGGCCACGTGGTCGGTCGCGCTCAGGTCCAGCGCGGTGATGAACGCCGATGTCAGCGGCGCCTGCTCCCCCTTGAGATGCCGATACAGGCGCCACGCATGGTCCTCGACGTCGTATTCCTTCGTGCCGCCGTCCGGCATGCGCTTCTTGCGCTGGTAGCTCCAGCTGAAGGCCGGCTCGATACCGTTGCTAGCGTTGTCCGCGAAGGCCAGGCTGATCGTGCCCGTGGGCGCGATGGACAGCAGATGCGAGTTGCGGATGCCGTGCTGCCGTATCTGCTCGCGCAGGTGCGCTGGCAGACGCGAGGCGAAGGTGCCTCGCGACAGATAGAGATCGGCATCGAATGCAGGGAATGCCCCCCGCTCGCGCGCCAGTTCCACCGACGCCGCGTAAGCCGCGTCGCGCATCAACTCGGCGATGCGCCTGGCCTCGGCGCGCGCTTCAACCGAGCTATAGGCAAGACCCAGCATCACGAGGGCATCGCCCAGGCCGGTGAAGCCCAGGCCCACCCGGCGCTTGGCGGTCGCCTGCTGCTGCTGTTGCGCCAGCGGCCACACCGTCGTGTCGAGCACGTTGTCCAGCATGCGCACCGCGACGCGGGCCACTTGGGTGAACCGGTGGTCGTCGAAGCGCGCCGCCGGCCCGAACGGATCGAGGACGAACCGGGTCAGGTCGATCGAACCCAGGCAGCAGCAGCCGTAGGCCGGCAGCGACTGCTCGCTACAGGGATTGCAGCTCTCGATCGTCTCGCAGTACGACAGGTTGTTGTCGCGATTGATCGTGTCGATGAAGAGCACGCCGGGTTCGGCGTGGTCGTAGGTCGACCGCATGATTTGGTCCCACAGGTCGCGGGCCTTTACGGTGCGGTAGATCCAGGCACGCTCACTGCCTTCGCGCAGACGCGCGCCGCAGGCCTTCTGTGCTTCGCCCGGTTCGGCTCGGTGAACCAGGTCTACCTCGCCATCGGCCAGGACGGCCTGCATGAACGCATCGGTCACGGCGACAGAGAGGTTGAAGTTTTTCAGCCCACCATCGTCCTTGGCGTGGATGAACTCCTCGATGTCCGGGTGATCGCAGCGCAGGACGCCCATCTGGGCGCCGCGTCGCGCACCAGCGCTTTCCACGGTCTCGCACGAGCGGTCGAAGATCTGCATGTAGCTCACCGGCCCCGATGCGTGGCTGCGCGTGCTGCCGACCCACGCGCCGCGTGGGCGAATGCGTGAGAAGTCATAGCCCACGCCGCCGCCGCGCCGCATGGTTTCGGCGGCTTCGGTCAGCGCGGTGTAGATGCCGGGATAGCCATCGTCGACTTGCGCGATGGAGTCGCCGACTGGTTGCACGAAGCAGTTGATGAGCGTGGCCGCCAGGCGGGTGCCTGCGGCGGACTGGATGCGACCGGCCGGGAGGAAGCCCTGCTGCAAGGCCCACAGGAAGGCTTCACGGTGCTGGTCACGACGTTCTGCTTCGACTTCCGCGAGCGAGCTCGCGACGCGGGCGTTGACGTCCTCGATCGACGTCTCGTCGTCCTTGCAGTACTTCTCGCGCAGGACATCGAGGCTGATCGATTGCGGCTCCAGCGCCGAAGTTGCGGGGACAAGGTCTCTGAGGTTCATGAAAACTCCTCGGTAACGGGGTACCCACTCGGCAAGGCGCTGCCGGGCCGCTCGCGTTGTCGCGAGGCAACCAGCAACGCTCGGATGCGCTTTGTGGGCGGGTGGGCGGCGGACAGCCTTTGCAGGCCGATCGGTGTGCCGCCCGGCGGGGGGATGGCCCGGACCAGACGGGGTCTGATCCGGTGTTTGGCCACTGTTTGGCAGCGACCGCGATTGAAGGGCTGACTTCGCGCCGTTAGGGCGCCAGGCCTGTCAGCTGCCTGCTGGGAAACGACGCTTTCCGAAGGGGTGCATTCCCTCGGGAAAGAGCCGCGAGCACCGCTGGCCGTCCTCGCGAACGGCTTGCCGGCCGGTCAACAGGCTGGACGGGAGCGGGCCACCGCGGTCAGCCGCGCCGCCGGGAAGGCGATGCGACTGGCCACGGTGGTGCTCTGGATCTTCAGCGTCCGCGCCGCGGTGGCACGAACTGCCGGTCCTTGATGCGCCAGGTCGGCGAGACCGCGTAGCCGGTGGGCGTGCGCCGGCCGGTGTCCTCAAAGAGGCCGGTGGCGAGCAAGGGCGCGATCAGCGGTTCGTTCTCGGACCACGCCTTCACGCAGAACTCGTCGTCGGCAAGCGTGACACCCGACGGCGCCAAGTTGCAGCTCAGCGTTGCCAGAGGCTCCGGCATCTCATCGTCGGCTGTGTAGAGCTCGACGTACAGGGCACCGCCGATGGGATAGCGGCCCACATGGATGGTGGCCGGGCCGTAGGGGGTCTGGGCAGAGCCGATGGAAGGCAGATTCATCGACATGATGGCTTCTCCTTGAAGGGGCCGGCGGGTGACGGCCGGTGGTTTGAATCGCGCTATTGCGGCAGCGGCTCCGTGTAGAGCAGGCCGCACGCCATGGCGCTTCCGATGGGATGGCTGGCCAACTCGCGCGCCGTCGCCAACACCTCGTACGGCATCGCACCGTCGAGCCGGGCGATCTGGAACCCAGCGACATCGGCATGCACCTGGTAGGCAGGCCGATCGGCGCCGGCGACCACGAACGTGCGGCCAGGGGCGCCGGTGAGGACTTCGCTTTCCTTGACGAGATGCTCGAGTTCGTCGAGCGATCGCACCGGCAGCAGTTGCTGCATGGGCAACGCGCGGATGTACAGGTTCAGGTTGTTCACGGGGTCTCCTGTTGGTCGGTGACGACGCAAGTCAGGCGGTGGCTTGCCGCGGGAATGCGGCTCGCCGGCCCACTCCTGGTGGCTGGGAACGCTGTGAGGACGGGCATGGGGCTTTGCCGCGTGCGACCCTCACCGGTCTGGTCCAGGAAGCACAGCAGATGAAGGGGACGCCACGCCAGGTCTTCGTCGATCTCGCCGACCTCCTCGGACGTTGGCTCCGGATCGAAGCCCTCGAGCGGCTCGTCCAGCTTTCCGGCGATGCCCCAGAGCACGAAGACGAACAGCAACAGCACCTCGGGCCGCATCAGTTGAGCGGGCATGGGGCCTCCTGCGACTCCTCGGCGACGAGCAATGGCAGTGCGAACAGATCGCGCTGCGTGGCCTGCGATGACGTCGACGCCTCGTGGCGTCGGATCTGCTCGTTGAGCCACTGAGGATTCGCCGTCAGCTGGGCCGCGGCGAAGTGGGGGTCGCTGTAGAACAGCTCCTGGGCCCACTGGGGATAGCGAGCGATGGACTCACGAAGCCAGCGGCGCGCGTTGACCAGCAGCCATTGGCGCAACCCGTCCACGTCGACCAGACCGAAGTACGCAGTGGGCGACAAGGGGCTTGTGCCGACCACCCGAACGCACGAGGCGAACGAGAACGGAAGGTGATCGTTCGACGGATTGGTCAGTGCCCAGTCCAGGGTCTCGATCTTCTCTTCGAGTGGCGTCTCGGGATCAGTCAGCTTCTTCAGCTCCTGTAGCAGCACCCAGTGCAACTGCACGACGGCTGCCTCGCTCCACTCGGGAGCGTCCTCGACTGCGATCAGCTGCCTCAGTGCGTCCTGGGTCTGTGGCGGCAGTTGATGCAACTGCAGGGTGTGGACGGCATCGGCGTTGCCGGGGATGGGGTGGTTCTCGTCGAGGTCAAACAGCGAACCTCGGATGCAAGCGTTGGCGACACTCATGTTGAGCATTGCTGCCTCCATGGGAACGCGAAGCAACGCCCATCCCCGAAGGGGCAGCAGTTGCCCCGCGGGGGTTGAGTGGGTGGCCGGTCATGAACCGGCGTATAGGGCTGGCTTGGGCGGCGAGAGCCGCTGGATCGGTGTGCCAGCTACCGATCGGGAAAGACCTTTCGGCGCACGACGAAACGGGTCGCGCCTCGAAAGGCTGATCGGCGGATGTGGATGTGCCCGGGGACGGGCGGCGCGTCGGTTCGACGCTCTAGAGGGCTTGCCTGATTTGAGGTGCAGGGCCAGCTACTGCACAGGCTAGAACCTTAGCGCCTCGCCTCGGGGGTTGTCAACGACGAAGCGACGGGCGATTTGGAGGGGGGGTTGGACCCGCCTTTACGGTGGCGCGCGCCGGCGGCGCTCGGGATGATTGAGGGACCCGCCCAACTCCCCTTGGACAATGGAGCACGCCATGAACACAACTCGACTCGCCGTCATCGACACCGGCCAGGTGAACGAGCGCATTCTCAACAAGGACGAGTACCGGGCAGACTTTCGCAAGGTCGAAGGCGCTTCGCTGAAGCGGACCACGCACCTCTCCAGCCCGCATGCCAAGCGCATGTTCGCGCGCTGCTTCTACAGCTTCCAGGCATCGATGTACTTCATCAGCCAGCTCGGGCGCGCGAAGCTCAACCACGAGGTGGTGGAGCGCATCGAGCAGAACATCCGGGAAGCGCTGGACGCTGCGACCGACGAGATCAACAAGGCGATTGACCAGGCCGAGGCGCTTCTGAAGCACCACAACATCGAGACGCTGGCTTCCTACGACACGGTGCCGCTGCAGGAACAGATCGGCATCACGTCCTCGTTCGGCAGGCGCTACTTCGACCTCATGCACAAGCTCGACATCGTCATGCCGATGATGGAGACGCTGGCGATCGAAGAGATCATCAGTGAACGCGAGCTCGAGACGCGCCGATCGCTCTACAAGCGGGTCGTGCTGAGCATCTCGACCAAGGCGCGCAATCTCTGGATGGGAGTGCGGCGGCGCATGAACGAAAGAGATGCACGACTGGCCGCGGAGGCGGCCGGGGCTAAGCCGCAGGCCTCACGGCCGGCCAACCGGGGGGCCAACGATTCCATCGCTCGCGATGCGGCGCCAGAAGATCCCGTCGTCGAAGCCGATGCGGGGGCCGCAGGGGATCAAGCGGCCGCGCCCGTGCCGTCAGAGACGCCGGGGTCGGAAGTCGTCGGTCAGGAGGCCGAGGCGGTGGCCGCGAGCGACTAGCTGTCGAGGCCGAGTCGCACGACGATCCACCGCCGGAGCGCCGCGCTGCCTTCGGCGTCGGCAACCAATTCCTTCGGTGTCTTTCCTTCCAGTTCGGCGATGGGAAGCGACACCCAAAGCGAGTAGCCGAGCGCTGCTGGGATGAGACGCTCTGGTGCTTCCTCGAGTCCAAGTTCCAGCAGGAGCCTGCGGACATGGGCGATGGCCATCAGGTCAGCTGGCATGGCTTGGGAATCAGGATCCGAACCCAGCACCGGCCTTCAGTCCGGGCGTTCGCTCGAGTAGTCGACGCGTCGGTAGCGGTCCATCACCCGCATCTCGACCACACCGAGCCACTTGGCCACCACGTCCGGTGACTTGCCGCGACGAAGCTGGCGCAGCGCAAAGGTGTGGCGCAGGCGGTAGGCCCCACCTTCGACCAGGCTCTTGTCGATGCCGGAGGCTTCGAGGACCGATTTGACGGCGTCATAGTGGGTCACCTTGCCCCACTGCTTGCCTGAGCGCGTCGCGGGAAACAGGAAGTCGCCGGCGAGCCCCTGTTCCTTGTGCACCTGTTGCCAGTACGCCAGCACGCGACCGGCCCACTTGATGATCGGGGCTTCCCGCTCGGGACTGTCGCCGTGCGCAGGCACGTGCACTGTGCTTGGCACGCCCTTCTCGTCACCGGTGCGCATCACGGGGGAGGTCAGGCGGAGCACCCGGACGTCTGCAGGGGTCAGCCCTGAGCCGAGATGCAGCGCGACGGCGGACCGATTCCGCAGTTCTTGCCAGGTGATATCGGCGCCGCGGCGCCCCGAGCGGGGCAGGCCGGCAGACAGGTAGTTGACGAGGACGCGGGCTTCGGTGGGGGCCAGGTAGTCGGGCAACGTGTCGCGCCGGTTGGCATTGGCGTAGAGCCATTCCTCACGGGATTGCAGCAGCGTAGCGGCCGAGCGGTTTGGGGAGCACGACGCATCGGCGCGTGCGCGAACGTCGAGTACGCCATCGATGAGGGTCAGCAGGCGCCACGCATGGCGAGGCGTGAACTTGCCTGCCTCCTTGAGCCGGCTGGGCTTCGCGCGCGCCGCCGCACTCGGCTCGAGCCGGCTGTTGATGAAGGCGCCCAGGTCTGCCTCGGTGATGCTGTCCAGGCTCACAACAGGCGCCTGGCTCAGACACCACTCGGCGAACGCCTGCCAGAGGACCGTGTAGGCCCGGACGGAGGAGGCCAGCGTGATCTTGCGCGAGACCGAAGTTCGTTGATGTGCGAGCCACTGATCGAACGCCTCTTGAAAGCCCCGCGCTTGTGCTGCCGGGTCGGAATCGTCGAACAGATCGAGGGGCTGGGGGCGCATGGAGGCAATCATAAAACCGAACCAACGGCGGAGGGTGTTGCTTCCCAGCATGCCTGCGCTCCAGGGACGTGCCGACCCTCAGAAGAAGCCTGCCAAGAGGTGAGCGAGCGGCGGCGCCGTTGGTTCGGTTTCGAAGATGGCTGGGCGGTCGCCTTGTGTCCCTCGTAGGGATGCACCGCAAAGTAGGACCGAGAACTCCCCCCATCGGGGGGCAGCCATCGACTCGCTCGTTTGGGCGATCGGTTTGCCAGTGGTCCCGCGTAAACATGGGGGGTGGACGCGCTCGAATGGAGCTTGCCCGCAGACGATTTGCATGGGCTGTTTCGATCCGTCGGGTCGCAGCGGAGAAGGAACGTGGAAACTCTGCGTTCACCGAAACGCGATTGGATGCATGTCGAGGCGACGCGCGTAACCCATGTGGCATGGCTTGACGGAGCGCAGACCGCAAGCACTCTGGTGCATGGACAACAGGAAAACACCAACCGGGCGGCACGCCGCTGGAGCAGGCAGACGGATCAATCTCAGGACGATACGAACCATGACCGAGCAGGGCAGGGCCGCGGAGGGACCGCAGGTCGACGTCGCGGGCAAAGCGCAAGGCTGGGACTACTCGCCCGACGCCGGTGAAACAGCTCGCGCGATGACGGCCAACGCGGTGGTTTCGGCGGTGGCCAACGTCCCCCTGCTCCTGGCCGCCGTGGCTCTGGTCGTCTACATGGCCTTCGAGGCGGGGTTGAGCACACCGGGTGCAGTCTTCGGGGCTCTCGGCTTGACGGCATCCGGTTGGCGGTGGTCGATGAGCAAGCGCTACCGCATGCGTGAACCTTTCGACGAGGGGACGGAGCGATCGGCACGGCGTGAGGTCGAGCTCAACGCCGGCTTGTCAGGCCTCATGTGGGGCTACGGTGCACTGGCGATCTACCCCCACCTCCGGGAAGTCGCGCAGATCGCCTACCCGATGCTGCTGGCCGGATCGGCCGGCGTGGCGGCCCTGTATGCACCCCTGGCGGGGCGCGCTTACCTCTACATGATCGTTCCGCAGGTGGCATCGCTGGTCGCCGCGCACCTGGCCTTCGACGGCCTTCGCTCGATCGGGCTTGCGGCCATCGTTGCGGGCTTCGGGTTCACGATGCATCGGTCCGCGCAGTTGTCCAAGGCAGCTGGCCAGCGGCTCGCCCGTGCCCTCCTGGAACGAGACCGCCTGCGGGCAGACCACGCGCGCCTGGCAGAGCTGGAACTTACCGAAGCCAAGCTGGCGGCGGAGTCCGCGCGCACCGAGGCCGCAGCCACCCGCGACCTGTTCATTGCCAAGGTCTCGCACGAGTTCCGAACACCCCTGCAGACCATCGTTGCCCTGGCAGATCTGCTCGCCCTCAAGACGGCAGACGAGAAGTCCAAGGGGCTCCAGGAGCCCGTCCAACGCCTGTCGCGGGCTGCGGACCAGCTGATGCACCAAGCCAACGATCTGGCCGCTTTCGTTCGCGCCAACCAGGCGGCGAGCTACGAGATTCGGGAGCGCCCAGTGCGCCTGGACGAAGTGGTGGCTACTTCGATCATCGAGCTTCGGGAACTGGCCAACCGCAAGGGGGTCGACGTGCGCGTCAGCGTCCCTGCCATCTCGCTCCAGGCCGACGACATGCGCCTGCAGCAGATCATCGGCAACTTGGTGAGCAACGCTGTGAAGTACACGACCAGGGGCCACATCGAGATCCAGGCGGAAGTGGATGACCACGAGCCGCACACGATGACCCTGTGCGTGAACGACACCGGCAGCGGAATCCCTGCAGAGGTTCTTCCAAACGTCTTCGAACCGTGGTTCCGTGGGACGCGCGAAGCCCGAGGCCTGGGACTCGGGCTCTCGATCGTGAGGTCACTGGTGGCGCAACTCGGCGGGACGGCGGAAATCAAGTCGGAGATCGGGCGCGGAACGAACGCCTGTGTGCGCATTCCCGTGAAGGTCCTGCCCCAGCACCCACACCATCCACCAACCGGTTCCTCAGGCCTGTCGGATCTTCACGTCCTGGTGGTCGACGACGAAGACTCGGTCCGCAATGCAGTGGCAGACCTGCTGCGGGCCAAGGGGGCGATCTGCGTGGAAGCGCCAGGCACCGAGGAAGCGCTGCTGGAGCTGAGTACGAAACCGTACGAGGTCGCGCTGGTGGACATCCAGATGCCCGGTGCGGATGGCTACGAACTCGCCCGGCGGCTGAAGGCTCGCCATCCCGAGTGCGAGACCAGGCTGATTGCGATGAGCGCTTTCGGGCTGTCGGAGGAGCACGGCTACCTGTTCGACGCCTATGTGGCCAAGCCGTCGAAGGCCGACACGATGGTCAGCACGATCATCCAGACGCTGGCACGACGGGGAACGGTCTCAGCCAGAACGGCCGGGGTGGGTGGCTCGGGTGGGAGGTCAGGGGCATGCTGAAAGGGACGTGGGGCTACGGTCCATAGGAGGCACCGGACCGGATGTCAGCCGCCCCGGAACGACGGAAGGATGTCGGTGACGGACACGGCCCGCAGGTCGCCTACCAACCTTCCTTGCACGTCGGTGATGACAAGGCCTCTTCGCGCTGCCTCCCGACAGAGCGTTTCCAGCCGCGGATCTGCAAAGCTCGTTGGCGGATCGTACGCATGCACCTGGAGGCCTGCGACCGCCAGCAGGCCGTCAGCAGACTGCTGGTCGCGGTGAGCGGCAGGGCCGCAAAGGCCAGCGAGCGCCGTTCGCAATGGGGAGGTCCGGGACTTCATGGCGGCACCTGTACAGGGCACACCATCGTGCGTGCCACCGCGGAGCCGTGCAACTCGAAAGGCCGGATCTACCCCCCGCCGAAATCGGCCGTCGAGTCCCGTTCAAGGGCTGCTCCGCGGCGCGACCCAGAAGCCTGAGCGGCTCCTCGCCGCAGCGACTGCTGCGTCAATCTTCGAGTCCGGGGCGCCATGCGCGCACGACGGCTTTGAACTCCGCCTCGTAGCCCATGCTGTCGGGATAACGATGAACCCGGCCAATCAAGCCAAACACGACAGTCATGTCGGCCACGATGGCGGTATCCAGGGACCAAAGCGACGTCAGATCGAATGCACCACAACTGCCCGAGTTCCACCAGGCGAGCAGGAAGTCAGCCACCACGCGGCTTTGTCCACTGTCGCGCTGGGCATGCGCCAAGAGGCGATCAAGCGCGGCCAATTCTTCTGCTGTAGCTGGCTGCGACGCGTGATCGACCGCGGCAGCGAGCATCGCCTTGGCGATGACTGCATCGGGTTGCCGCGGCGGCGTGATCATGAATTGGCTCTCCAGGCGGGCGGGCGGGGACCGGTAGCGAAGATCGTCGCGATGATGTTCGACTCGCACAGATCAGGAACAGTGGGCATTGTGCTTGGCGGACGGGCGAATCACACACTGACGCGCCCGCGTTGCGCCCGACCGACGGCAGACCATTCAACCGTCGGATGAATGGTCGGCGAGGCTCGCACCTTCCGCAAAGCGCTGTGCCATGTCACTGGCCAGCACTTGCCCGGCAGCATCGAGGGTGGGCAGTTCGACTGCCGGCGAACCGTCGACATGCATGGGACCGCCGAAGTCGCTATCGTAGAAATCACCGGCGTGCTCGCCCTCGGAGTGGTAAGCGTGGAAGTCGGACTTGGTCAGATCCACGCCAAGCCTCGCCGCGAAGTTCTGGTAAGCCCAGGCCCGCAGCGCCGCACCCTTGCCGGCGGCCTCCTCGGCGAGTGCGCGCAATGCGTCGACATCGCCTTCACGGGCCAACTGCTCCAGGGCCCAGGCATCGCCCTCGTGCGCCAGGTCGTCGAGCGCCTGGCGCGAGCCCTGTTCGACAGCGATCCGTAGCCACTTGTGCCGCCGCTGTTCGGTAGGAGCGAGCTCGGCCATTCGACGCGGATCGACCTCGCCCTTGAGGCCTTCTGCACGATCGTAGAAGCTTGCGTCCTCGAACGCGCTCGCATACTCGGCGGCGGCTTGGCGCACCCCACCGAGCGCCGCCAAGCGCAGGTGGTGCTCGTAGGCGCGGTACTTTGGAGCCTCGAGCAGATACTGGTCGGCCCAAGTCTGCTCGACTCTGGTCAACACACGGCCCTTCATCGATTCTTCGTAGAGATAGGGATTCGGCTTCTGGCAACGAAACGCGCACGCGATCTTGTGGTGAACCCTTGGGTGGAGTTCGCGCGAGGCCAGGTCATCGAGCAAAAGCGGCGAACGAGAGAGGTTGGCCGCTGGCGACGGCGGCGGCACCGAGGCCGGTTCATCCTCGAAGTCCAGGTCGTCTTCGTCCCCGTCGTCATCGGTCCACTCATCGGGCCGGCTGTCCGAAGTGCTCCCAACCAGCGGCCGGGTGAGGGCGTCGATCGACTCCCACGGCAGGGCACCGATGCGGCGCTCCTGCAGGAGCGAGTACACGGTCGACGCCGCGATCGAGCATGCATGCTGAGGGATGTTCAGCTGCAGGGCCCGGCCTGCGAGCGATGGCCCGTTCTCAGGGCCGAGATCTCCGATGCCCGCATCGCTCAGGACACAGTCGGCGCGAAACGCTGCCCACGATCCGTAGCCGAAGGCCGCAGCGAGAAGCTCGTGGACGTGGCTGCGCGCGACGGAAATGCCGCAGGTGGTTTGGAGTTGGTGGTGCGCAGTGTGCGCGAGGTTCTTGACGGTCATACGTCTTCCTTTGCCGTGAGCAACGTCGCAACAGGTCGAGCGCACACGTTTAAAGACCCGGCGACGAAGCCCGGTAGGGAAGAACGTTGACGATGTAGGGAGAGGCCTTTTTCTACTCGCGTGCAAGTACGGTGGGCACCTTACTTTGCATTCTACGCAAGGCGGTCTGGGCTTCAAGGGGGTGTTCGCATCGGACGTCAGTCGCTCCATCCGCACCGACCGGCACATGCGAATCAGCACCAACAATCGGAGACACTTCCTGGCATGCGCCGGTAACCGGCCACCCACAAGAGCAACACTGGAGGAGGACTGCCCATGAAACTGCCGCAACGCCCCAAGCGATTCATCGTCATCCCGCGGCCCTCGACACCAGCGGTCGCGCCGACCTCGCTGCAGACGATGCGCCTGATGCACCTTGGCCCGCGCCCGCCTGCCAAGACTGCAGTAGCCAAGAAGGCCGCTCCGGCCGCAGCTTCGCGTGCTGCGCGAGCGGCAACACCAACGGTTTCTTATGGTGCGCCGGTCAAGGTGGTCAACCGTTCGCCGGCCGACGGGGCGTTGCTGCTGGAGCCTCAGGATCACGTCACGCTGGATCGCTTGAAGGCGCAGGCACCGCAGGGTGCGAAGGTGCTGGAGGAGCAGTGGTACAGCCTGGAGCGGCCGGCCAGGCCGTGGTCCACCCAGAGCGCGGCGCTCAAGAAGCCGCGGCTGCGCGCCGGTCACACCGTGACCTGGTCGGTGACCGTGGTGCTCGACGGCGGCCAGCGGCGGCGCCTGCCGGATGCGCTGGTCACCGTGATGACCGACGAGGACAAGGGCATTGGCGTCGAAGGCACGACGAATCGGTACGGCAAGGCGAGCTTTGTGCTCAGCGACAAGACGAAGCGCATGGATGCGATCTACGTCGACCCACTGCATTCGGGTTGGCCGATGCGCCTGGCCGAGGTGCTTGTTGTGCCCGGCGGCGTCGAGATCGCCGTGGTACCCATCGACCTGGCGGTCGCCGACGGGCGCGGCACGGTCTACGGCAAGCCGGCGGCGGGTTCAGGCAAGACCGTTCGGGTCGCGGTGGTCGACACCGGGGTGGGGCCGCACAGTGCGCTCAAGGTCAAACGCGGACTGAACACTACCGCCGCCGAGTCGGGGCGGCGGTTCCGGGACGAGGACGGGCACGGGTCGCACGTGGCGGGGGTGATTGCCTCGGCAGCGGCGGGCTGGCGCCGCGGCGAGGCCAGCGCGGTCGAGCTGCATGCCTACCGGATCTTCGAGTCAGGCGACCCCTACGCGTCGAGCTTCGCGATCGCTGCGGCGATCAAGGATGCGGCCAACCAGGGCTGCGACCTCGTCAACCTGAGCATCGGCGACAGCATGGCCGACGACGGCATCCGCGACGCGGTCGAGTTCGCCTGGGCCCGGGGCTGCGTCTGCATCGCGGCCACAGGCAACGACGGCAAGGGGCAGGTGGACTACCCGGCGCGCTACACGCAGGCAGTGGCCGTTTCGGCGATCGGCCTCATCGGTAGTTGGCCGGCCGGCACCTACCTGGACTGGACGCTGAGCGCCTCGCGAGGCAAGGCGCTGGGCGGACAGGAGAGCTTCCTGGCCAGCTTCTCCAACCGCGGCGCCAAGGTGGCGCTGACGGCGCCTGGAGTGGGGGTGGTTTCCACCATCTTCTCCAGCCGCTGGGGGGTGATGTCGGGCACCTCCATGGCCACGCCGATCGCCACCGGCGTGCTGGCGCGCCGGCTCGCCGCGAGCCCTTCCGTGAAGGACCTGCCGCGCGACGCCGCCAGGTCGGCCGAGATCGTGAAAATGGCCCTTCAGGCGGCCGAGGACATCCATTTGCCCGCAGGTATGCAAGGCAAGGGCTTGGCCCGATAATCCGGGCACCATGAGCCGCTACGTCTTCTTCAACAGCGATGCCCAGGACGCCAAGGTCCTGACGGCGGCCAAGAAGACTGCGCGCTCGCGCGGCGCGACGGTGGTCAAGTCGCTGGCCGGCACGATGCTGCTGGAGATGACGCCGGCGCAGGTGCCCGAGGTCGCGCAGGCCTTGCCGGGCTGGCGCTACTCGGTCGAGCGCAAGACGACCCGGGTGCCCGAGCGCAAGCCGCTGGAGCGCTCCAAGGCGCGAGGCGCACTGGCGGCAGCTGCCAAGGGCTAGATTCTGGCCCTACGGGGTTCGAATCCGGACCGCTACGCCTCGATTTGCGCCTCTCCGGGTGCAAATCTGAATGAGCGACGATACTGCTTATGTCAACTCCATGCACATCTCCGCGCCGACCCCGAGCAAGCCCCACCTGAACTGGGGCCCATGGTCCGGGATGTCCGTCCGGAACACAGCTGCTCGAATCCGGAACAACCAGCAAGGTTTCTGACACGAAGCAGGCCTAGACTGCGACAGTCATCCGAGAAACCGGATCAGTTCGTGGACCACTTGTCGGAAGTTCTCAAGATACTCGATGGCGCGTTGCGTGCCAACGCGAGTATGGCGTCGAACTACGCCGGCTTGCTCGCCGACAAGCTGGAGCAGTCTGGCGATCGTCAGCAGGCCCGCCAAATCCGTGAACGCCTTGCGCGCGCCCCGGTAGGCTTGGCCACCGCTCAGGACGGCGCCCGCGGGATCAGTCTGGACAATCTGCCCGTCGACGGCGAAAGCCGCCTGCATACCGTCGACGTCAGCCAACCCACAACGGAGACAGTCCCATTGGTGCTACCCAGCGCGATCGAGGCGCGGGTACACGAGTTCCTCGATAGCGTGCGACACCACGATGCGCTGTTCCGCGCAGGCGCTTCGTTGGCCAACAGGCTGCTTGTACATGGCCCCCCTGGCACCGGAAAGACACAGTTGGCGCGCTGGCTTGCGGCCCAACTTGAGGTCCCCCTGCTCACCGTGCGATGCGATACCCTGGTAAGCAGCCTGCTTGGCCAGACCAGCCGAAATTTGCGCCGCGTCTTCGAGTACGCGGAACAACGGCCGTGTGTGCTCTTCCTGGACGAGTTCGACGCACTCGGATCGGCTCGTGGGAACGAGCGCGATGTCGGCGAACTTCAGCGCGTGGTCATAGCGCTGCTGCAAAACATCGACGCGATGCCCGACAGCACCGTCCTGTTGGCATCGACCAATCACGATCAGTTGCTCGACGCGGCAGTCTGGCGCCGATTCAGCTTTCGCATCCCCATGCCAATGCCGGATGCAGTCATGAGAGAACACCTATGGCGCCAGTTTCTGGGGTCGTACGCACCGAAGGATCTGCGCATGACGACCCTCGTGGCTCGCTCTGACGGGTTGAGTGGGGCGGTGATCGAACAGGTGTCACTGGACGCCAAACGCAGCGCGGTCCTGGCAGGGCTGACTCAAGTCGATGAAGACGAACTGTTCAGGCGCCTTGGTCTGGCCATCGCACTGATGGAAAGCGTGCCGCTGAGCACGCGCGAGGCGGAGATCACTTGGTTGCGTCGTTGGGACCAAAAGATCTTCTCGCTGCGGACGTTGGCCAAGCTTTACAAGATCTCATTGCGCCACGTCACCAACATAACTCAGGAAGGGAGCCCGAATGGCAACAAGGAGGACGGGAAGCCAGTCATCGAACCAGAGTGAGCAGCGTCACCAGCCGGACACGCGCAATCATCCCGTTTGCCGAGCGGAACCTACGGGGCATCGAGCCACGAGGCAGTGCCCCCCGCGTCAGAATAGTTGTCGCCTCCATAGACCAACCCAGGGGGCGGCGATGAAGGACGGACTTGGCTCGATACGGACAGGCATTCAAGGACAGAGCGGTGGCGCGGTTGCTGCCGCCGGAGAGCGCAGCGATCGACGTGGTTGCGCGAGAGGTTGGGATCGGCACGGATACGTTGGAGCGCTGGCGCGAGGATGCGCGGTCCAGGCCCG
>Ga0209883_1000010_pt1 | contig 65767 bp, 67 predicted proteins | sample GWRWT4_21May14_FD_187196 | JGI IMG/M metagenome (GOLD analysis project Ga0209883, IMG submission 187196) | Sand microcosm microbial communities from a hyporheic zone in Columbia River, Washington, USA - GW-RW T4_21-May-14 (SPAdes) (version 2) | ecosystem: Engineered > Artificial ecosystem > Sand...
AAATGGGCATCCTGACGGTGGGCGTGGTGACCAAGCCGTTCGAGTTCGAAGGCAACCGCCGCATGAAGCAGGCCGACGCCGGCCTGGCCGAGCTCGAAGCCAACGTCGACTCGCTGATCGTGATCCTGAACGACAAGCTGCTCGACGTGCTGGGTGACGACATCACGCAGGACCAGGCTTTCGCGCACGCCAACGACGTGCTGAAGAACGCGGTCGGCGGCATCAGCGACATCATCCACATGCCGGGCCTCGTGAACGTCGACTTCGAAGACGTGAAGACCGTGATGAGCGAGCCGGGCAAGGCGATGATGGGCACCGCGATCGCGAGCGGCCCCGACCGTGCGACCAAGGCCGCCGACGCGGCCGTGGCCTGCCCGCTGCTCGAAGGCATCGACCTGTCGGGCGCGCGTGGTGTGCTGGTATTGATCGCGGCCAACCGCAACACCTTCAAGCTGGCCGAAAGCCGCAACGCGATGAACACGATTCGCCGCTACGCCGCCGACGACGCGCACGTGATCTACGGCACCGCGTATGACGAAAGCCTGGGCGACCAGCTGCGCGTGACGGTGATCGCCACGGGCCTGTCCCCGCAGCGCCGCCAGCAGCAGGCGCCGATGAGCGTGGTGCACAGCCAGCCGATGCAGCGCACCGGCACGCACGACCTGCCGATCCTGCAGAACGCGCTGTCGCAACCGATGCAGGCCGGTGGCAACGCGCCACACGACTACAGCGCGCTGACCACACCGAGCGTGTGGCGCAACGGCCGCACCGCGGCGGCCAAGGTCGATGCGCTGGCGAGCAACGGCATGGACGAGATCGAGATCCCGGCCTTCCTGCGCAAACAAGCCGACTGATGCTGGCCACACGCCCTTTCCTGGCGCGCCGGCGCCGGGAGAGGGTGGATGCTGAAAGTCCCGCGCTGGATCAGGCGGGGCAGAAGCCTCCTAAAATCACCGGCATGTTGCAGCAGCGCACCCTCAAGGCCATGACGCGGGCCGTTGGCGTGGGGCTGCACGGCGGGCAGCGGGTCGAGCTGGTGTTGCGGCCGGCGGCCGTCGACACCGGCATCGTGTTCCGGCGCGTCGACCTGCCGGTGCCGGTGAATATTCCGGTCAACGTGGACGCGGTCTGCGACACGCGCATGGCGACCACCATTTCGCCGGGTGGCGACAGCGGCGCACCCAAGGTCAACACGATCGAACACCTGCTCTCGGCGTGCGCGGGCTTGGGGCTGGACAACCTCGTCGTCGACATCACCGCCGAAGAAGTGCCGATCCTCGACGGCTCGGCGGCGTCGTTCGTGTTCCTGCTGCAAAGCGCGGGCATCGAGCTGCAGGCGGCGCCCAAGCGTTTCCTGCGCATCCTCAAGCCCGTGGAAGTGCGCCACGGCGAAGGCGCCTCGGCCATCTGGGCGCGGCTCGACCCGTTCAACGGCTACACGCTGACCTTCGAGATCAACTTCGACCACCCGGCCGTCAACCAGACCGGCCAGCGGGTGGTCTTCGACATGGGCTCGGGCCAGTACAAGCAGCAGATCGCGCGCGCCCGCACCTTCGGCTTCACGAAAGACGTGGAGACGATGCGCTCGCGTGGCCGCAGCCTGGGCGGCAGCATGGACAATGCGATCGTGGTCGACGATTACAAGGTGCTCAACAACGAAGGCTTGCGCTACGACGACGAGTTCGTGAAGCACAAGATCCTCGACGCCATCGGCGACATGCATGTCGCCGGCCATCCGCTGCTCGCCGCCTACAGCGGCTTCAAGTCGGGCCATGCGTTGAACAACAAGTTGCTGCGTGCCGTGTTTGCCGACCGCAGCAACTACGAGCTGGTCACTTTCGAAGACGCGGCCCGCGCACCCGCCGGCTTTGCCGAGCTGGCGCCGGCGTGGTGACGGACCTGCCTTGAACGATGCTCATCTTCCGCTGGATCTTTCTGCTGCTGCTCGGCGCCGGTGCGGTGTGCCTGGCCATGTACGTGGGCACCGGCCAGCAGCGTTATCGCCTGATCGGCATTCGCCTCGTCAAGTGGACGGTGGTGGCCGCGCTCGCTTTCTTCGCGGTGCTCGTGCTCGAGCGGCTGGTGGTGATTCTGTGAAGGTGAACCCATGACGGTATTTCGCTGGATCATGGCGGTCATCGCGGCCATTCTGGCCACGGGCTCGGTGGTGTGCTTCGTGCTCTTCATCACCCTGGACATCGACACCTGGATCCAGCGCGCGCGCAGCTTCCGGCGTGGCACCTACCTGGCCTGCCTGACGTGGTTCAACGTCGAGGTCTGGGGCCGCGTCATCTGGACCATCATCCACTGGTGACGGCGAGGCCGAGGAAAGCGAGCACCTCGGTCAGGTGTTGTTCCTCGAACCCGGTCAGCGCGTGATCGCTGCCTTCGAGCAGCTTGACCTTGCAGCCGCGGTAGCGGTTGCGCATTTCCACCCAGCTCAGCACTTCGTCGCCCTTGGCGATCACAGCGAAGTAGCGATCGGGCCGTGTCAATACAACAGGCGCGATGGCACGCAGTTCATCGATGAACTCGGGGCGAAAGAAGAAGCGCTCGTCGCTGTGCCAAGCGGTCGTCTCGCCAATGTATTTCGCCAGGTCGCGTGCCGGCTCGATGGCAGGGTTCAACAGCACCGCGCGGCAAGCCAGCTGCTCGGCGACGGTGGTGGCGTAGTAGCCCCCGAGCGAGCTGCCGATCACGGCGGTCCGTGCCACGGGCCAGGCCGCGGTGCCCTCGAACAGCATCTGCATCGCTTCCGCCGGCGAAGGCGGCAACTGCGGGCACCACCATGTCAGGTCGGGCCGGTGCTGCTGCACCCACGCCGCCATCACACCTGCCTTGGTCGACTGCGGCGACGAGCGAAAGCCGTGCAGGTAGAGCAGGTGCGTGACGGGCTCGGCGGCCATCAGCGTGCCGCGCCCAACGCCTCCAGCAACCTGGCGTGCACGCCGCCGAAGCCGCCGTTGCTCATGCAAAGAATGTGGTCGCCGGGCCGCGCCGCTGCCACCACACGCTGAACGAGCTCGGGGATCGTGTCGCAGACCACGGCCTGTTTGCCCATCGGGGCCATCGCCTGCACCGCGTCCCAGCCGAGCCCGCCGCTGTGGCAAAACGCGAGGTCGGCTTCTTCGAGCGACCACGGCAGCTGCGCTTTCATCGCACCGAGTTTCATTGTGTTGGATCGTGGTTCGAACACCGCGAGGATGCGCTCGATGCCGACCTTGCGGCGCAGCCCGTTGACGGTGGTGCGCATGGCGGTCGGGTGGTGCGCGAAGTCGTCGTAGACACGGATGCCGCGTGTTTCGCCGATCAGCTCGAGCCGCCGCCGCACGTTCTCGAAGCTCGCCAGCGCCCGCGCCGCGACCTCGGGCGCCACGCCCACGTGTTCGGCCGCGGCGATGGCCGCGATCGCGTTCAGCTGGTTGTGTTCGCCGAGCAGCGGCCACTCGACCCGCGCGATCTTCAGGCTGCCACGCAGCACGTCGAAGGCATGCGGCTCGCCGCGCGCGCGCAGCGCACCGGGCTCTTCCTTGCGCGCGCCGAAACGCTGCACCTCGCTCCAGCAGCCCATCGTCAGCACCCGCTGCAGACTCTCTTCGCGTGCGTTGACGACGAGCCGGCCATGCGCCGGCACGGTGCGCACGAGGTGGTGGAACTGGCGCTCGATCGCCGCCAGGTTCTCGAAGATGTCGGCGTGGTCGTATTCGAGGTTGTTCAGGATCGCGGTGCGCGGCCGGTAGTGCACGAACTTGCTGCGCTTGTCGAAGAACGCGGTGTCGTACTCGTCGGCCTCGATCACGAAGGGCGAACCCGGCTGCGTGTTGCCCAGCCGCGCCGAGACGCCGAAGTTGAGCGGCACGCCGCCGACCAGAAAGCCCGGGTTCAGCCCACCCTTTTCGAGCATCCACGCCAGCATCGAGGTGGTGCTGGTCTTGCCGTGCGTGCCGGCCACGGCCAGCACGTGGCGGCCCTGCAGCACGTTGTCAGTCAGCCACTGCGGGCCGCTGGTGTATTGCGCGCCGGCGTCGAGCACGGCTTCCATCAGCGCGTTGCCGCGGCTGACCACGTTGCCGACCACGTAGAGGTCGGGCGCGAGCGCCATCTGCTCGGGGCCGAAGCCTTCGATCAGCTCGATGCCCAGCGCTCGCAACTGGTCGCTCATCGGCGGGTAGACGTTGGCGTCGCAGCCGGTGACCTTGTGGCCGCTTTCGCGCGCGAGGGCGGCCAGGCCACCCATGAAGGTGCCGCAGATGCCGAGGATGTGGATGTGCATCGGGCCATTCTAGGAGCGGCACAGGCCCGCGCCAGCGTGGAAAATGGCGCCCATGTCGTCCTGGATCACCAGCAACCCCATCGCCTACCCGGCGCTCGAAGTGGTGCACATCACCGGCATCGCCTTGTTGGTGGGCAACCTGGTGCTGGTCGAACTGCGCGTGTGGGGGCTGGGGCGCACGCTGCCGCTGCCGGCGCTGGCGCGTCTGGGACTGACGGTGTCGCTCGTCGGCTTCGGCCTGGCCGCCGCCAGCGGCCTGTTGATGTTCGCCAGCCAGGCGGCCGAGCTGATGGCCAACCGGGCGTTCGTGATCAAGATGGGCCTGCTGACGCTGGCTGGCACGAACGCCGGGCTTTTCCACGCCCGCGACGGGCTGACCCGGCTCGACACGCTCGCGCGTGTGCAGACCGCACTCTCGCTGGGGCTTTGGCTCGGCGTCATCATCTGCGGCCGCTGGATCGCCTACCGCTGAAGGAGCCTCACATGCAACGTCGTCTTTTGATCGTCGGGGGCGCGAGCGCGCTGCTCGCACCGCGTGCTTTTGCCCACCACGGCTGGAGCAGTTTCGACCAGGACCGCCCGATCTGGCTCGAAGGCAAGGCCGTGAAAGTGGCCTGGGGCAACCCGCACGTCGAGATCGACCTGCAGATCGCCGCCGACCTGAAGTTGCCAACCGATCTGGCCAGGCGCGCGCTGCCGGCGCAATCGGCCAACGTCGACGGGCCGCGCCTGCTGGCCGCCGCGCAGTTGCCGACGCGCCGAGACCCGGTCTGGGAGATCGAGTTCGCGCCGCTCACGCGCATGGAAGCCTGGAAGGTGCCGCCGATCAAGGTCGGCGACACGGTCGCGGTGCTCGGCTTCACGCTCGTCGGCGAGAAAGGCGAAGCAGTCTTGCGCGTCGAATACCTGTTCGCTGGCGGCAAGACCTACGGCATGCGCTCATCGCCGATCTGAAGAGCGCTCAGAAGCGCAGGCTGTCGGCCGCGGCCGCGACGGTCGCGGCGATGTCGGCCGGGCTGTGGGCCGCGCTCACGAAGCCGGCCTCGTACAGCGCCGGCGCCAGGTACACACCGCGGTCGAGCATCGCGTGGAAGAAGCGGTTGAAGCGCTCCTTGTCGGTCGCGAGCACGGCGTTGTAGTTCTGCGGCAGAACGCTCGCGAAGAAAAAGCCGAACATGCCGCCTTCGCAGTCGCCGACCATCGGCACGCCTGCCGTGTTGGCCGCAGCCACCAGCCCGTCGACGAGCGAGCGGGTGCTCGCACCCAGCGCTTCGAAGAAACCGGGTTGGCGGATTTCGCGCAGCGTCGCCAGCCCGCAGGCCGTGGCGACCGGGTTGCCCGAGAGCGTGCCGGCCTGGTAGACCGGCCCGAGCGGTGCGAGCTGCTGCATCACATCACGCTTCGCGCCGAAGGCCGCCAGCGGCATGCCGCCGCCGATGACCTTGCCGAACACGCTGATGTCGGGCTCGAAGCCGGGGATGGCCTTGGCGTACAGGCTTTGCGCGCTGCCGAGCGCCACGCGGAACCCGGTCATCACCTCGTCGAACACGAACAGCGCGCCGTGTTGTGTGCACAGCTCGCGGATGCGTTTCATGAATGGCACCGAAGCGCGCACGAAGTTCATGTTGCCGGCGATCGGCTCGATCATCACGCAGGCGATTTGCCCGCCGTGCAGCTTGAAGGCTTCTTCGATCTGCTCGACGTTGTTGTACTCGAGCACCAGCGTGTGCTGCACCACTTCGGGTGGCACGCCGGCGCTGGTCGGGTGGCCGAAGGTCGCGAGACCGGAGCCGGCCTTCACCAGCAGCGCGTCGGCATGGCCGTGGTAACAGCCTTCGAACTTGACGATCTTGCTGCGACCGGTGGCGCCGCGCGCCAGGCGCAATGCGCTCATCGCCGCTTCGGTGCCCGAGCTGACCAGGCGCACCTGGTCCATGCTCGGCACCAGGCTCAGGATCTCTTCGGCGAGTTCGACCTCGCGCTCGGTCGGCGCGCCGAACGAGAAGCCGGAGGCGGCTGCCTTCTGCACCGCTTCGAGCACCGCCGGGTGGCCGTGGCCGAGGATCATCGGGCCCCAGGAGCCGATGTAGTCGATGTAGCGTTTGCCTTCGGCGTCGACGATGTAGGGGCCGTGGCCGCTCTTGATGAAGCGTGGCGTGCCGCCGACGGCGCGGAACGCCCGCACCGGCGAATTGACGCCGCCGGGAATGACCTTCTGGGCGCGCTCGAAAAGCTGGGCGTTGGTGAGTTCAGTGGACATGGCGTGGGTTCTTCGGCGCGACACTGTCGTCGGTGGGTTCGTCGGGGCCGGCCTCGCCTTCTTCGCCGGGCGGCAGGGCCCAGAAGAAGCGGTCGGGCAGCACGTTGCCCATGCCGGGGCGAAAGCCGGCGTCCAGGGCCTGGTCGAGGAAGGTCAGCGCTTCGCCGACGGCCGCCTGCAGCTCGGCGCCGGCCGCCAGCAGCGCAGCCAGCGAGGCCGACAGCGTGTCGCCCGCGCCGACGAAGCTCACTTCGAAGCGCTCGAATTTCTCGCCGGTGATCGCGCCTTCGGGCGACGCGAGCACGTTGTCCATGAACTGGTCGGTCGTCTTCGTGCTGTGGATCAGCACGCTCGTGACCAGCACGAAGCGCGTGCCGTGCTCGCCCGCGGCCACCGCCAGTTCGCGCGGCGAAGCGGGGCGCTCGCCCTCCCAGTCGGGCAGCAGGAAGTCGGTCAAGGTCTGGTGGCTGCCGACGAGCACTTCGGTCTGCGGCAGCACGAGCTCGCGGAACGCGTCGAGGTAGGCCTGCTGCTCGTCTTCTTCGACCCACGACAGGTTGGGCATGTAGGCCACCAGCGGCACGTCGGGGTAGTCGGACAGGATCTCGGCGACCGCGCTCACACCTTCGGCCGAACCGAGAAAACCGACCTTCCAGGCCGCGATGGTCACGTCTTCCAGGATGCTGCGGGCCTGCTCGGCGATCACGTCGGCGTCGAGCGCGTGGTGGTCGAAGACCTCGGCCGTGTCGCGCATCACGATGCTGGTGACGACCGGCAGCGCGTGCGCGCCCATGGCTGCGACAGTCGCCACGTCACCGGCCGTGCCGCCGGCGCCGGTCGGGTCGCTGGCATTGAAGCTCATCACACAGGCCGGTGCGATCTGCTCTTCGACGGCGTCGGATTCGGGCTCGGGAATGGGGGTTTCAGAGGTCATGGGAAGCAGTCCGAAGCAGCGATTTCAAGGGGCCGAAGCTGCACTTGCGCAACCCGGCCAAACCTCTAGACAAACGTGAAGAATGTTGCGTATGTACCTACAAAGACTTGATTTTTTGACTAAGTGCACCGCTAGAATCTGGTCGCATTGTAGTGAAGCAAAGAGCCTTACGTGAGCGACCCCAAAACCTGGATGTGCCTCATCTGCGGATGGATCTATGACGAGGCCGCCGGTGACCCTGAGCATGGCATCGCGCCCGGCACGGCCTGGGAGGCGGTGCCGATGAACTGGACCTGCCCCGAGTGTGGCGCCCGCAAAGAAGACTTCGAGATGGTTCAGATCTGAGCCCCGAGGCCGACAACACAAACGCGGGCTGCACCGCGCCCCGTCGTTGAGGAGAATGTTCGTTGAGCAATCAGGCCCCAGCCGGCGCCGCAGGCATCAAGGTGCTGGTCATCGATGACAGCAACACGATCCGGCGCAGCGCAGAAATATTCCTCAAGCAAGGCGGCTACGAAGTGCTGCTGGCCGAAGACGGCTTCGACGCATTGTCGAAGGTCAACGACCACGATCCCGACTTGATCTTCTGCGACATCCTGATGCCGCGCCTCGATGGCTACCAGACCTGCGCCATCATCAAGCGCAATCTGAAGTTCTCCGACGTGCCCGTGATCATGTTGTCGAGCAAGGACGGCTTGTTCGACAAGGCGCGTGGCCGCATGGTGGGCTCGCAGGACTACCTGACCAAGCCCTTCACGAAAGACCAGTTGCTGCAAGCCGTCGAACTGCACCGGCGTGTTGTTTGATACGGCCGGTGCGACTGTGTGGTGGGCGAGCGTGCGCCAAGGGGTTGCATATCGCCGAGACTCCAACGTTGATGTTTAGGACCAGATCATGACGATCCGCAAGATTCTTTTGGTCGACGATTCGAAGACCGAACTGCACTTCATGTCCGACCTGCTCGGCAAGCGTGGCTTCGCCATCCGCACCGCCGAAAACGGCGAAGAAGCGATGAAGCGCCTGGGCGAAGAAACCCCCGACCTGATCCTGATGGACGTGGTCATGCCGGGCCAGAACGGCTTTCAGCTGACCCGCGCCATCACCCGCGACCCGCGTTTTGCCAACGTGCCGGTGATCATGTGCACGAGCAAGAACCAGGAAACCGACAAGGTCTGGGGCATGCGCCAGGGCGCCCGCGACTACATCGTCAAGCCGGTCGACGCCGACGAACTCGTGGCCAAGATCCACGCCTTCGACTGAACTGCGCCTGCGCACACCACGGACCGAACCCGCACGCCCGACGGACAACCCTGAATGGCCAACAAGCAAGCACTGCGTGACCTCCAGAGCCGCCTGGCCGAGCGCCTGCAGGCCGCGCGCACCCAGGCGCGCGGCAAGTCGTGGCTGGCGGTCGAGTGCAGCGGGCGCGGCCTGTTGTTCCCGTTGCGCGAAGCCGGTGAAATCTTCGCGCTCGCGCCGATCGTGCCGGTGCCGCACAGCCACCGCTGGTTCCTCGGCGTGTCGAACCTGCGCGGGCATCTGCACGGTGTGGTCGACCTGGCCGATTTCCTGGGCGTGAAGGCGCAGGAACTCGGCCGCGAACATTCCCGGCTGGTGGGTTTCAACCAGTCGCTGGACATCAACTGCACCCTGATGGTCGACCGGCTGTCGGGTTTGCGCAGCGAGGCCGAGCTGACGCTCGAGCCCGAGGTGGTTGGGGCGGCGCGGCCCGCGTTCGTGGGCGTGCGCCTGCGTGACGACGCCGGGCGCGTCTGGCAGGAGTTGAACCTGGCCGAACTGGCCGCTGACGAAGCTTTTCTGAGGGTCGTGGGCTGAACCCCGCGCCCACGCAGACACACAAACGAGAGTGCACGAGGTCGATATGAGCTTGCTGAACAAGATCAAGGGTTGGGGCCAAAAGGGCGGGGCCACCCCCGACCACGACCTGGCGGACGAAGTGCCTTTCGGCGACGCTTACGCGCCCGCCGGCGGTGCCTCGACGCAAGGTCGCGCGAGCGACCCCAACTCGGTGTCCAGTCTGGAGGTTCCGACCTTGCAGCAGCCGATCGATCACGACACATCGATCATTTCAGAGGCCGCGCCTTCGGGCATGGCCGAGTTCTCGGAAACACGCTTGCCCGAGGCCGCCGTGCCGGCCCTCGCAGCGGCCGGCACCGGCTTGCCGGTGATCGGCAGCCGGCCTGTTGCAGAGCAGCAGCGCATCCTGTTCTTCATGATCGTGCTCGGCTTCATCGGCCTGATCGCGATGACCTTGTTGTCGGTCCGATCGGCGAACCAGGGCTCGGCCCAGGTGGGTGCCAGCGGCCAGGCGCTGATGCAGTCGCAGCGCCTCGCCAAGTCGGTGTCTCAGGCCTTGATCGGCAATGTGCCGGCCTTCACCGAAGTGCGCGAGAGCATCGACGTTCTGACAAGGAACGTTCGCAGCCTGAAGACCGGCGAAGGTGTCGTCGCGGCCGCGCCCCAGGCGGTGCAGGGCCTGCTCGAGCCGATCCTGCCGCTGGTCGACCGTGCTGAAAAGAACGCCACCACGATTCTCGGCCAGCAGAAGATCCTGACCCAGGTGGGCGAGGCGCTGCGCTCGATCAACCGGCAGTCGTCGGACCTGCTCGAAATCGCCGAGACCATCTCGTCGCTGAAGCTGCAGCAGGGCGCTTCGCCTTCAGAGCTGTCGGCCGCCGGTCAGCTCGTGATGCTGACGCAGCGCATCGGCAAGTCGGCCAACGAATTCCTGACGATGGAAGGCGTGAGCCCCGAGGCCGTGTTCCTGCTCGGCAAGGACCTGAACTCGTTCCGCGAAATCGGCCAGGGCCTCAGCGAAGGCAACGCCGAACTTCGCCTGGCACCGACGCGTGACCCGGCCACCAAGGAGCGCCTCGACGCGCTGATGAAACAGTACGAAGAAACACGCACCCAGGCCGGCGCGATTCTGGGCAACCTGCAAGGGCTGGTCGCGGCGCGCGAAGCACAGGCCACCGTGGTGGCCGACAGCGAAGCCTTGCGCAAGGGCCTCGAGACGGTGCAGGACAAGCTCGGCACCGAAACCGGCTTCAGCGGCCTGAACTTCGTGCTGCTGCTGCTGGCGGCGCTCGTGATGCTGCTGGGCGGTGTCGGCTTCCTGCGCCTGTATGTGCGTGACCAGAACGACCGGCGCAGCTCGGCGGAAGACCAGCGTCTCGCAGCCGAACGCGAGCAGCAGGAAGCGAAGCGTGTCAACGACGCCAACCAGGCGGCCATTTTGCGGTTGATGAACGAACTGCAGGCGGTGGCTGAAGGTGACCTGACCCAACAAGCGACGGTGACCGAAGACATCACGGGCGCGATCGCCGACTCGGTGAACTACACGGTGGAAGAGCTGCGCACGCTGGTGTCGCAGGTGCAGGGCACGGTGGGCCGCGTGACCGAAACGACCGAGAAGGTCGAGGCCACGTCGACCGAACTGCTGGCCACCTCGAGCGAACAGCTGCGCGAGATTCGCGACACCGGCGAGTCGGTGCTGCAGATGGCAGGCCGGATCAACAACGTGTCGGGCCAGGCGCAGGAAACCGCCGCGGTGGCGCGCCAGTCGCTCGAAGCGGCCGAGTCGGGCCTGCGCGCGGTGCAGAACACGATCGGCGGCATGAACTCGATCCGCGACCAGATCCAGGAAACCTCCAAGCGCATCAAGCGGCTGGGTGAGTCGTCGCAGGAGATCGGTGAAATCACCGAGCTGATTTCCGACATTACCGAGCAGACCAACGTGCTCGCGCTGAACGCCGCGATTCAGGCCGCCTCGGCCGGTGAAGCCGGTCGCGGCTTCTCGGTGGTGGCCGAAGAAGTGCAACGCCTCGCGGAACGCTCCGGCGACGCGACGCGCCAGATCGCGGCACTGGTCAAGACGATTCAGACCGACACCCAGGACGCGGTCGGCGCCATGGAGCGCAGCACCCAGGGCGTGGTCGAGGGAACGCGACTGACCGACGCGGCCGGCACAGCGCTCGGCGAAATCGACCGGGTGTCGCGCCAGTTGTCGGACCTGATCGAACGCATTTCGAACCAGGCCTTGAGCGAAGCGCAGTCGGCCAACGTGGTGGCGGCGAACATCCAGCACATTTTTGCGGTGACCGAGCAGACCGGCGAAGGCACACGCTCCACCGCCCAGATGGTGCGCGAACTGTCACGCACCGCTGAAGAGCTGAAGCAATCGGTGGCGCGGTTCAAGATCGAATAATTCGACTCAACAACGATGAGCGTGACGATGAGCCAGAAGCCCGCCGAAACCGGTGACGACCTCAGCGCCCTGGCGTGGGTGCAGGAAGAGTTGCGCCGCTCGCTCGATGCCGCGCACAAGGCGCTGCGGCGCTTCGTCAAGGAAACCGAAACCCTCGCCAGCTCCGACATCGAGGCCGTCGACCCGGCCGTGCTGCGCGGCGCCCGCACCCAGATCCACCAGGGCGTCGGTGCGCTCGAACTCGTCGGCCTTCCCGCCGCCGCGATGGTGCTGCGTGCCAGCGAGGCCGCGGTGCAGCGTTATGTGAGCAAGCCGCACAAGCTCACCTCGCTGGTGATCGACGACATCGAGCGTGCGTCGTTCGCGCTGCTCGACTACCTGAGCCGCATGCTGGCCAACAAGCCGGTGTCCACGCTCTCGCTGTTCCCGCAATACCGTGCCGTGCAGGAAGCGGCCGGCGCCGACCGGGTGCACCCGGCCGACCTGTGGGCGGTCGACTGGCAGTGGCGCGACCTGCCTTCCGACGCGCAAGCCACACCGCGCCAGCCCGACGCTGCCACGCACGCCGCCCTCGAGGGCCTGCTGCTGGCGATGATGCGTGCGTCGAACCCCCTGGCCGTGGCCGAGCGCATGAGCGACGTGTGCGCCGGCCTGGGTGCCGGCGCCACGCAGCCGCAGATCGGCAACCTGTGGAAGCTCGCTTCCGCCGTGTTCGAGGCCCAGGCCCAGAGCCTGCTCGGGTTCGACGTGTTCAGCAAACGGGTGGCGTCGCGCCTGCTGGCCCAGTACCGCATTCTCGAGCGCGGCGAGTCGGAGCTCTCCGAGCGCCTCGCGCAAGACCTGCTCTTCTTCTGCGCACAGAGCGCTGCGCCCGGGCCGGGCGACCATGCGCCGCGTCTGGCCGCCGTGCGGCGTGCCTACGGCCTGGCGCAATACGCGCCGGTCGACTACACCGTGAGCCCGCTCGGCCGCTTCGACCCGGCGCTCGTGGCCCAGGCGCGCAAGCGCGTGACGGCCGCCAAGGAAGCCTGGTCGGCGATTGCCGGTGGCGAAATGCACCGCCTGGCCGGCCTGTCGGAACAGTTCGCGCTGGTCGGCGATTCGCTCAAGCGCCTGTTCCCGCTCGGCGAGACCTTTGCTGCCGAACTGCAGCAGTCCGTGGCCCAGACCCAGCAGACCGGCGCAGCGCCGTCGGCGCCGCTGGCCATGGAAGTGGCGACCAGCCTGCTGTACGTGGAAGCCGCGCTCGAAGACGCCGAATTCGACAACCCCGAACAAGCCACGCGCGTGAAGCGCCTGGCCGAACGCCTGGCGGCCGTGCGCCAGGGCCGCGCGCCCGACCCGCTCGAGTCGTGGATGGAAGAGCTGTACCGGCGTGTCTCCGACCGGCAGACGATGGGCAGCGTGGTGCAGGAGCTGCGCGCATCGCTCTCCGAAGCCGAGAAGCTGATCGACCAGTACTTCCGCAACCCGACCGAACGTGATGTGCTGATCCCGGTGCCCAACCAGCTCTCCGCGATGCGCGGCGTGCTGTCGGTGCTGGGCATGGACCACGCCTCGCACGCCTTGCTGCGCATGCGCGACGAGGTCGACGGCCTGGTGCAGACCGAGATCGACCCGGCCCGGGTTCACCAGGCCGGCGTGTTCGACCGCCTGGCCGGTAATCTCGGCGCGCTCGGCTTCCTGATCGACATGCTCAGCGTGCAGCCGCAGATGGCCAAGTCGCTGTTCCGCTACGACGCCGACGCCGGCACGCTGAGCCCCGTGATGGGCCGCGGCGAAGTGCACGCCCCGAGCGCCACCAGCGCGCCCGCGGTCGACCCGCGCCTGATCGAACAGGCCCAGCAGCTGGCCCTGGCTTCGGTCAGCGAAGACGTGTCGGTGGAAGACGTGTCGCGGGACCTGCAGCGCCTGTCGCACGAAGCGCAGGCCGCCGACCAGCCGGCGCTCGCCGCCACCGTGCTGAAAGCACAGGAAGCGCTGGAAGCGGCACAACACCCTGAAGAACTGGCCAATGCACGCGGCGACTTGTCCGACGCGCTGGCCGACTTCGTCTCGACGGCGTCCGACCCGGTCGGCCTCGAGCCCGAGCGCTCGACCGGCCGCGTGACGACGCCGATGACGCTGAGCTTCGCTGATCCAGACCCCCGCGCCGGCGCCGATCTGGCCGAAGACGACGAGATGCGCGGCATCTTCCTCGAAGAAGCGCAAGAGGTGCTCGACACGGCGCGCGCGGCCCATGCCGACCTCGCCCGTTCGCCGGAAGACATTTCGGCGCTCACCACGCTGCGGCGCGCGTTCCACACGCTCAAGGGCAGCTCGCGCATGGTCGGGCTGAAAGAGTTCGGCGACGCAGCCTGGGCCGGCGAGCAGCTCTACAACAGCCACCTCGCCGATCAGGGCGCAGCGGCGCCCGCGCTGCTGGAGTTCACGGCCTGGTCGCTGACGCACCTGAGCGACTGGGTGGCCGCGATCTCGGCGAAAGACGACGCCGGCCACAGCGCGGCGGCCGTGAAAGCGGCCGCTCAGCGCGTGAGCGAAGGCCTCGCACCGGCCGGCAGCACCGACACCTCGGACATCGCGCTGCCGCTGTTGCCGCCCGAGTTGCCGACTGCGGCCGACCTCGACCTCCGCGGCCTGTTGCCGGTGGCGCCCGAACCTCTGCCCGAGGTCTCGTTCGAATTCGATCTGAAGGGTGCCGACAGCGCTCACGGGTTGCTCGATGCGGGCCTGCCCGACTTGCCCGACCCGTTCGCGCACTCTGCCACCGAGCCGATGCCGCTGCGCGGGGCCGACGAAGTGCCGCTGCCCGACGTTTCGGTCGACCTGATCGACCTCGATCTGGGTTTCGACGCAGTGGTCGAAGCCGCACCCGAGTCGGTGCACGCCGCCCTCGATGAATTGCCCGAGACAGCGCCACAGCCAGAACCCGAAGACGAACTCGTCAAGCAGGTCGGCCACCTGCGCATCGGCATTCCGCTGTTCAACATCTACCTCAACGAAGCCGACGAGTTGTCGCGCCGCCTGACGACCGAAATTGCCGAATGGGCCATGGAGTTGCACCGGCCGATCGGCGATGCGCCGATCGCGCTCGCACACTCGCTCGCCGGCAGTTCCGCCACGGTGGGGTTCAGCGACCTGTCGCACCTGGCACGCGCCCTCGAACACGCCCAGACCCGATCGCTGGCCATCGGCCACGGCACGCCCGAAGAAGCACGCCTGTTCGTCGATGCGGCAGAAGAGATTCGCCGCCTGTTGCACCAGTTCGCCGCCGGGTTCCTGAAAGAACCCGACCCGGCATTGCTGGCCCGCCTGGCAGAGCATGAGCGCACTTCCGCCAAACGGCTCGAAGCCGCGACCGCGGCCTCCGAACTGGAGCAAGCGGAGCCGGTGGCCGAGCCGGAGCGCGAGACCGCGTTGCCGCTGATGGCGATCACGACCGCCAAGGCGCCATTGGCCGCGGGGGAGCCGCCGGTCGCCGAACTGGTGATGGACACCGCGCATGCGGCGCTGTCGATGCCCGCGCCGTTCACCGTGTCGGCCTACGGTGATTCGCAATTCGGTGCGCTCGGCCTGACCGAACTCAAGCCCTTCGGCGACCTGCCGGTCGAAGCCACGCGCGGCACCGGTGTCTCTCACGCGCTGGTTGACGCCGACGACACGATCGACGCGGTGGACGCGATCGATGCCGAACTCTTCCCCATCTTCTCCGAAGAAGCCGAAGAGCTCTTGCCACAGCTGGCATCGAAGCTGCGCGATTGGGTGCGTCGCCCCGGTGAAGCCGCCCACCCGGCGGCTTGCATGCGCACGCTGCACACGCTCAAGGGCGGTGCCCGTCTGGCCGGCGCGATGCGCCTGGGCGAAATGGCGCACCGGCTGGAAACCCGCATCGAGCACGTGCTGGCACAACAGCCGGTCAGCGCGCCCGATGTCGAGACATTGCAGATCTACGGCGATGCGCTCTCGCAGACTTTCGACGCACTGCGTCAGCACGACACTCCGGCTGCACCGCTGCCCGCGGTGAGCGCCGCGCGCGCCGCCGAGCCTGCCCGTGCGCGCCCCGAGGCGGTTGTGCCTGCGGCGCCGCTCGAAGTGCTGCTGACCGAGGCGCCGCGCGAACTGGTCGAAGAGCCCGCGCCCACGACGCCCAGCCAGGACGACGTGATCACGCGGCCGGCGGCGCTGGACGAACCGGCCTCGCCGATGTCTGCGCAAGCCTTGACCGAGCCTGCGCCCGTGCTGGCCGCGGCAAGGGCCGCCGTGACGCCGATCGACTTCACCCGCTTTTCGCGCACCGAGGCGGTGGTTCGCAAGGCCCCCGAACGCACCCAGGGCACACAGTCGGCCGTGCGCGTGCGCGCGCCGCTGCTCGACCGGCTGGTGAACCTGGCCGGCGAAGTCAGCATCACACGCTCGCGCATCGATTCCGGCGTGTCGCAGATCAAGGGCTCGCTCGGCGACCTGACGGAAAACCTGGAACGGCTGCGCGCGCAGTTGCGCGACATCGAGTTCCACGGCGAAATGCAGATGACCTCGCGGCTCGAAGCCGCGAAGGCCGCGTCGCAGACCTTCGACCCGCTCGAGTTCGACCGCTTCACGCGCTTCCAGGAGCTGACGCGCATGATGGCCGAGTCGGTCAACGACGTGCACACGGTGCAGCGCAGCCTGCAGCGCTCGGTCGAGAACACCGAAGACGAACTGGTGGCACAGGCGCGCATGACACGCGACCTGCAAGACGACCTGCTGCGCACCCGCATGGTCGAGTTTGAAGGTTTGTCGGACCGGCTGTACCGCGTGGTGCGCCAGGCCGCCAAGGAAACCGGCAAGGCGGTGCGGCTCGACATCGTCGGCGGCTCGATCGAAGTCGACCGCGGCGTGCTCGACCGCATGACCGGGTCGTTCGAACACCTGCTGCGCAACTGCGTCGGCCACGGCATCGAAGCGCCCGATGTGCGCACGGCCGCCGGCAAGGACCCGACCGGTTCGATCATCGTGGCGCTCACGCAAGAGGGCAACGAAGTCGGCGTCGAGTTCCGTGACGACGGCGCCGGCCTGAACCTGGAGCGTATCCGCGCCAAGGGCGTGGCGCTCGGCCTGATCGACGCCAACGCCCACTCGACCGATGCCGAACTCGCCAACCTGATCTTCACCCCGGGCTTCTCGACCGCCGAATCGGTGACCGAGCTCGCCGGCCGCGGTGTCGGCATGGACGTGGTGCGCTCCGAAGTGAATGCGATGGGGGGCCGGGTCGAAACCGCGACTGCGGCCGGCAAGGGCACTTCGTTCCGCATGGTGTTGCCGCTGACCACGGCGGTCACGCAGGTCGTGATGCTGCGTTGCGGCGAGACGAACGTGGCCGTGCCATCGACGCTCGTCGAGGTGGTGCGCCGCGGCACGCCGCAGGAGATCGAGCAGTCTTACGCCAGCGGGGTGTACACCATGCCCGAGCGCACGGTGCAGTTCTTCTGGCTCGGCGCCTTGCTGCAGCTCAGCCCGCGTTCACAGGGCCAGGCCGAACGCACGCGCACGATCGTGGTGATTCGCAGCGCGCAACAGCGCATTGCGCTGCACGTCGACGAAGTGCTCGGCAACCAGGAAGTGGTGGTCAAGAACCTCGGGCCGCAACTCTCGCGCATGCCGGGTCTGGCCGGCATCACGCTGCTGGCCTCGGGCGCGGTGGCGCTGATTTACAACCCGGTGGCGCTGGCCACGCTGTACGGCGACTCGGCACGCGCCGCCACCAACGCCGCGATGCGCGCCCCGGCGCTGCTACCGGCCGCACCGGTGCTCACCCGGCCGGACGAAAAGCTGGCCCCGCTCGTGATGGTGGTCGACGATTCGCTGACGGTACGCCGTGTCACGCAGCGCCTGCTGCTGCGCGAGGGTTACCGCGTCGTGCTCGCTAAGGACGGCCTCGACGCGCTCGAGCGCCTGGCCGAAGAGCTGCCGCAGATCGTGCTGTCGGACATCGAGATGCCCCGCATGGACGGTTTCGATCTGGTGCGCAACATGCGCGGCGACGCGCGCCTGCGCGAGCTGCCGGTGATCATGATCACCTCGCGCATCGCGCAGAAGCACCGCGACTACGCGGCCGAACTCGGCGTCGACCACTACCTCGGCAAGCCGTATTCGGAAGAAGACCTGCTGGCGCTGGTGGCCCGCTACACCGCGTCGCGCGTCGCCGCCTGAGCGTTCCAGCCGCCGGGGCCGTGACGGCCCCGGCGTGTGTCACTTCCCCGCTTTCACCACACTGAATCGTGCCAGCGTGCGCTCGCGTGCTTCGTCGTGGCGCACGATCGGCAACGGATAGTTCGTGCCCAGCACCACCCCCGCGCTCTGCAGCTCGAGCGGACGTGCTTCCCACGGCGCGTGGATCAGCTTGTCGGGCAGCCCGGCCAATTGCGGCAGGTAGCGGCGAATGAACTTGCCCGAGGCGTCGAACTTCTCGCTCTGGCTCACCGGGTTGAAGATGCGGAAGTACGGCTGCGCGTCGCAGCCGGTCGACGCTGCCCACTGCCAGCCGCCGTTGTTGGCCGCGAGGTCGAAGTCGTTCAGGTGCTCGGCGAAATAGGCTTCGCCGCGGCGCCAGTCGATCCCCAGGTCCTTCACCAGGAAACTCGCGACCACCATGCGCAGCCGGTTGTGCATGTAACCGGTCTGGTTGATCTGCATCATCGCTGCGTCCACGAGCGGGTAACCGGTGCGTCCTTCGCACCAGGCGGCGAACAATGCGTCGGCCTCGGGGCCTTGTTCCCACTCGATGCGGTCATAGTCGGGCTTGAAACTCGCCCCGACCACCTTTGGGTGGTGGTGCAGGATCTGGTGGTAGAAGTCGCGCCAGATCAGCTCCGAGAGCCAGACCTCGGCGCCGCGCGAGCCGGCCGCGATGCCTTCGGACGCAGCGCGCGCGAGCTGGCGGATCGAGACGGTGCCGAAGCGCAGGGCCACCGACAGGTAGCTCGGCCCTTTCACGGCGGGGAAGTTGCGCGTCTCTTCGTAGGCGTCGATGCGCTGCAGGAAGTCGGCGAACAGCGCTTGCGCGCCGCTGCTGCCGGTCGGGATCTTCAGGGTGGGCAGGTTGCTGGGCTCGAAGCCGAGTTCGGCGAGTGTCGGAACGGCCGTTGCCACGGCCTTGGGCGGCGCGGCCAGGCTGTCGGCATGCGACTCGATCGGGTAGGCCTTCAGGAAAAACGGCTCGACCTTTTTCAGCCAGGCGTTTTTGTAGGGCGTGAACACGCTGTAAGGTTTGCCGGTGCCGGTGAGCAGTTCGCTGCGCTCGAACACCACGTGGTCCTTGCTGCTGTGCCAGGCGATGCCGACAGCAGCCAGCGCATCACGCACCTGGACGTCGCGTGCCAAAGCGGCGGGCTCGTCGTCGTGGTTGGCGTAGACCGCCTGCACACCCAGTGTGCTCGCGAGTTCCGGCAACTCGCTGCGGGCGTGGCCGTGGCGCACGATCAGCCGAACACCGAGGCGGCCGCGCGCTTCGCCCAGCTCGCCAAGCGTGCGGCTCAGCTCGTCGACGCTGTCGCGGATGAACTCGACACGCCGGTCGCGGCGCGGCAACGTGTCGAGGATCTCGCGGTCGAAGATGAACACGCACCAGACCTCGCGCGCGGCGCGCAGCGCGTGGTACAGGGCGGCGTGGTCGTCGGCGCGCAGGTCGCGGCGAAACCAGACGAGGGCGCGGGGCAGAGATCTTTCCATGGGGTGGGAGTCTGCCGCAGGAATAAAATGCGCGCATGTCAGCCCCGCCGGTCAACTTCACCAACCACTTTCTCATCGCCATGCCGGGCATGGGCGACGGGGCTTTTGCCGGCAGCGTGGTCTACCTGTGCGAGCACACCGAGAAGGGTGCGGTCGGCCTGGTGATCAACAAGCCGATCGACATCAAGCTGAAGAACCTGTTCGAGAAGGTCGAACTGACACTCGACCGCGAAGACCTGGCCGATTCGCCGGTCTACTTCGGCGGCCCGGTGCAGACCGAGCGCGGTTTCGTGCTGCACGAGCGGATCGACGGCGGCGAAGGCGAGGGCGGGCACTACAACTCGTCGCTGCAGATCCCCGGCGGGCTGGAAATGACGACCAGCAAGGACGTGCTGGAAGCGCTGTCGAACGGCGCCGGCCCGAAGAAGATCCTGGTGACGCTGGGTTACAGCGGTTGGGGTGCCGGCCAGCTCGAAGACGAGATGAGCCGCAACGGTTGGATCAACGTCAGCGCCGAGCCCGGCATCATCTTCGACACGCCGGTCGAGCAGCGTTACGACCGGGCCTTGCTGCTGCTGGGCATCAGCTCGGGCATGCTGAGCCAGGAGGCGGGGCACGCATGAGCTCGGTCGTACCGACTTCGCTTGCCACGCCCGCTCTGCACTCTTTTCTTGCTTTCGATTACGGCACCAAGCGTGTCGGTGTCGCTTCGGGCAACACGCTCACCCGCACCGCCACGCCGATGCGGACCATTGCAGCCGAGGGTGAGGCCCGCTTCACGGCGATCGCGGCACTCATCGAAGAATGGCGGCCCGACGCGCTCGTGGTCGGCGTGCCGTTCCACCCCGACGGCGCGGCACACGACAATACCGCTCGTGCCCGGCGTTTCGCGCGCCAGCTGCACGGCCGCTTCCGCCTGGTCGTGCACGAAGTGGACGAGCGCTACAGCACGACCGAAGCCCACGCGCAGGGCGCGGCCGACGCCGACGCCGCCTCGGCCGCGATCATCCTGGAGCAGTATTTGAGAACGCTGGAGACCCCCTCATGAGCAGCCTGCACCTCGACGCCGAAGCGCTGTACGCCGACCTGGCGCGCGGCGTGCGCGGCCTGCTGCAGCCGGGTTCCGTATTGGTCGGCATCTGGTCGGGCGGCGCCTGGCTGGCCGAGCGCCTGCAGCGCGACCTGGGCCTGGCCGGCGAGCACGGCGTGATCTCGAGCGCGCTGCACCGCGACGACTTCGGCTCGCGCGGCATGACGGCCGGTGCCGACCACACCCGCCTGCCTTTCGACGTGAACGGCAAGCCGATCGTGCTGGTCGACGACGTGCTCTACACCGGCCGCACGATCCGGGCGGTAATCAACGAGTTGTACGACTTCGGCCGGCCTTCGAGCGTGACGCTGGCGGTATTGGTCGACCGCAACGGGCGCGAGCTGCCGATCAGCGCGGCGGTGTCGGCCGCGCGCATCACCTTGCCGGCGGCGCAGCGCCTGTCGCTGGCGCGCGATGACGCGGGGCGCTTCAGCTTCGACATCAAGGGAGAAGCGTGAACATGCTGTCCCGACGCAACCCGCAGCTCAACGCCCACGGCGAGCTGATCCACCTGCTCTCGATCGAAGGCCTGCCGCAGCCGGTGCTGCACCAGATCCTCGACACGGCGGGCACCTTCCTCAGCGTCAACGACCGCGAGGTCAAGAAGGTGCCCTTGCTGCGGGGCAAGAGCGTGTTCAACCTGTTCTTCGAGAACAGCACGCGCACCCGCACCACCTTCGAGATCGCGGCCAAGCGGCTTTCGGCCGACGTGATCAACCTCGACATCGCACGCTCCAGCGCGGCCAAGGGCGAGAGCCTGCTCGACACCATCGCCAACCTGTCGGCGATGCACGCCGACATGTTCGTCGTGCGCCACGGCGAAAGCGGCGCGCCCTACCTGATCGCGCAGCACTGCGCGCCGCACGTGCACGTGGTCAACGCCGGTGACGGGCGCCATGCGCACCCGACGCAGGGCCTGCTCGACATGTACACGATCCGGCACTTCAAGCAGGACTTCACCCAGCTCACGGTCGCCATCGTCGGCGACATCGTGCACTCGCGCGTGGCGCGCTCCGACATCCACGCGCTCACCACACTCGGCGTGCCCGAAATCCGCGCCGTCGGCCCGAAGACGCTGGTGCCGGGGGATCTGTCGGCGATGGGCGTGCGCGTGTGCCACGACATGAAAGAAGGCATCCGAGACGCCGACGTGATCATCATGCTGCGCCTGCAGAACGAGCGCATGAGCGGCGCGATGCTGCCGAGCGCCGGCGAGTTCTTCAAGAACTACGGCCTCACGCCCGAGAAACTGGCCTTCGCCAAGCCCGATGCGATCGTGATGCACCCGGGCCCGATCAACCGCGGTGTCGAGATCGACTCGCTGGTGGCCGACGGCGCGCAGAGCGTGATCCTGCCGCAGGTCACCTTCGGCATCGCGGTGCGCATGGCCGTGATGTCGATCATCGCGGGCAACAACGCCTGATGCACCCATGAAGATCCTGATCCAGAACGGCCGCCTCATCGACCCCGCCACGGGCCGCGACGAAACCGGCGACGTGGCCATCGCCGCCGGCCGCATCGTGGCACTCGGCAAGGTCAGCGCCGACTTCGCTGCCGATCGTGTCATCGACGCCGCGGGTTTGATCGTCGCCCCCGGCCTCGTCGACCTGGCGGCACGCCTCGGCGAGCCGGGCCACGAGCACGAGGCGATGCTCGAATCGGAAATGGCCGCGGCCGTGGCCGGCGGCGTCACGAGCCTGGTGTGCCCGCCCGACACCGACCCGGTGCTCGACGAACCCGGCCTGGTGCAGATGCTGAAGTTCCGCGCCCGCAACCTGAACCTGGCGCGGGTCTTCCCGCTCGGCGCGCTGACGCGTGGCTTGCAAGGCGAGGTGCTGACCGAGATGGCCGAGCTGACCGAGGCCGGCTGTGTCGGGTTTTCGCAGGCCGAGGTCGCGCTGAAAGACACGCTGGTCTTGCATCGCGCATTGCAATACGCATCGACCTTCGGCTACACGACCTGGTTGCGGCCGGCCGATGCGTGGCTGGGCAACGGCGTCGCGGCCAAGGGGCCGCTCGCCACGCGCATGGGTTTGTCGGGCGTGCCGGTGATCGCCGAGACGATCGCGCTGGCCACTCTCTTCGAGCTGGTGCGTGACACCGGCGCGCGCGTGCACCTGTGCCGCCTGAGCAGCGCCGCCGGCATCGAGCTCGTGCGCCGCGCCAAGGCCGAAGGTTTGCCGGTCACCTGCGACGTGAGCGTGAACCACCTGCACCTGACCGACATCGACATCGGCTACTTCAACGCCTCGATGCGGCTGACGCCGCCGCTGCGCCAGCAGCGCGACCGTGACGCGATCCGCGCCGCGTTGGCCGACGGCACGATCGACGCGCTCGCCAGCGACCACACGCCGGTGGCGGCCGATGCCAAGAACCTGCCCTTCGCCGAAGCCGAACCCGGTGCCACCGGGCTGGAGTTGTTGCTGAGCCTCGCTTTGAAGTGGGGCGCCGAGACGAACCTGCCGCTGACCCGCAGCCTGGCCACGGTCACCAGCGCACCGGTGGCGGTGCTGGGTGACGCGCTCGGTTCCTTGTCGGCCAGCGCCGGCCGGCTCGTCGAAGGCGGTGTCGCCGACCTGTGCGTGTTCGATGCCGAAGCGCGCTGGACCGTCGCCCCCGGCGCCCTCAAGAGCCAGGGCAAACACACCCCGTTCAGCGGCTACGAGGTGCCCGGCCGGGTGCGCTGCACCGTGGTCGCGGGTGGTGTGGCCTACGAAGCGCCGCAGGGATGACCTCGCGGCTGCGTGCGGCCGGCCGGCTGCTGCGCTGCGTGTTGCACGGCGTGCATGGCGTCGTGATCGTGCTGCTGCGCTTCGGTTCGATGCCCACGGCACGGCGCCAGTTTCACGTGCAATGGTGGGCGACCAAGACGCTGCGCCTGATGGGCATCACGCTGCGTGTCGAGGGCTCGCCCGTCGCCGGCCCGGTGCTGCTGGTCGCCAACCACATTTCGTGGCTCGACATCATGGCCGTGCACGCAGTCTGCCCGCACGCCCGCTTCGTCTCCAAGGCCGACGTGAAGTCGTGGCCGCTGATGCGCCACCTGGTCGATGCCGGCGGCACGCTCTACCTCGAACGTGAACGCAAGCGCGACGCCTTGCGCGTGGTGCATGCGATGGCCGAAGCGCTGAAGGCCGGCGACACCGTGGCGATCTTCCCCGAAGGCACCACCTCCGACGGGCAGGCCCTGCTGCCCTTCCACGCCAACCTGCTGCAGGCGGCGATCGCCACCGAAACGCCGGTGCAGCCGGTCGCGATCCGCTTCAGCGATTCGACCCACACGATCAGCCGCGCGGTCGAGTTCGTCGGTGCGACGACGCTGGCGCAGAGCTTGTGGAGGGTGGCCAGCGGCAACGGGCTGGTCGTGCGCGTGGCCTTGTTGCCGCCAAGGGCGGCGGCGCAGGCCGACCGGCGCGCGCTGGCCGAGCAGCTCCGCAACGACATCGCGGCGGCGCTGGCCGCCTGAAGCTTCAGCCCTTCTTGCCCTGCGCCGCCACGGCCGCGGCCGCCTTGGCCGCCGCTTCGGCATCACCCAGGTAATAACTGCGGACAGGCTTCAGCGCATCGTCGAGCTCGTAGACGAGCGGAATGCCGTTCGGGATGTTCAGGTTGACGATGTCGGCGTCGGACACGCCGTCCAGGTACTTCACCAACGCGCGGATGCTGTTGCCGTGCGCGGCGATCAACACGCGCTGGCCCGAGTGGATCGCCGGTGCGAGCGTCTCGTTCCACAGCGGCAGCACACGCGCGACCGTGTCTTTCAGGCATTCCGTCAGTGGCACGTCGCCGGGTTTCAGCTTGGCGTAGCGCACGTCGCCACGTTCGCTGCGCGGGTCGGCGGCGGCTAGCACCGGCGGCGGCGTGTCGTAGCTGCGGCGCCAGACCAATACCTGCTCGTCGCCGAACTTCTTCGCCGTCTCGGCCTTGTTCAGCCCTTGCAGCGCGCCGTAGTGGCGCTCGTTCAGGCGCCAGTCGTTGACGACGGGCAGCCAGGTGCGGTCCATCTGGTCGAGTGCGTGCCAGAGTGTCCAGATCGCGCGCTTGAGCACCGAGGTGTAGGCCACGTCGAACTCGTAGCCCTCGGCCTTCAGCAAGCGCCCAGATTGCTGCGCCTGCTGCACGCCGAGCGGCGTGAGCTCCACGTCGGTCCAGCCGGTGAAGCGGTTTTCCAGGTTCCAGGTGGATTCGCCGTGGCGAATCAAAACGAGCTTGTGCATGGCCGGTTCCGGGTGGGGTGGATGGGGGCTTTGGCCCACGCAAGCAATGCGCCAAGCGCTGGAATTCTATAATCGCCGACCTGACACTTAATCCTGGCGCGCCTGTGAAGTTCTTCATCGACAACTGGTTCCTGTTTCTCGCCGCCGCCTCGTCGGGAGCCTTGCTCATCTGGCCGATGATCAACAAGGGTGCCGGCGGCACCGGCAAGGTCACCGCGAACGCCGCGGTGCAGCTCATCAACCGCGAGAAGGCGGTGCTGATCGACGTGAGCGAGCCGGCCGAATACGCCGCCGGCCATGCCGTCGGTGCGAAGAGCGTGCCACTGTCGAGCCTGGAAGCCTCGAACGACCTGCCCAAGAACAAGGCGCTGCCGCTGGTCGTGTTGTGCCCGACCGGCAGCCGCGCCAGCCGCGCCGTCGCCACACTGAAGAAGCTCGGTTTCGAGAAGCCGCAGGCCCTCGCCGGTGGCCTGGCCGCGTGGCGCGAAGCCAACCTGCCGGTCGAAAAGACCGCCTGACCGGAGTGATCGGCATGCAGGCGGTGAAGATGTACCTGACGCAGAGCTGCCCTTACTGCGTGCATGCCAAGGCCTTGCTCAAGCAGCGCGGCGTCGAGCAGATCGACGAGGTGCGGGTCGACCTCGAACCCGCCGAGCGCAGCACGATGATGCAGCTCACCGGGCGCCGCACGGTGCCGCAGATCTTCATCGGCGCCACCCACGTGGGCGGCTGCGACGACCTCGTCGAGCTCGACCGCCGCGGCGAACTGCTGCCCCTGCTCGCGGGCGCCTGAGCCGGCCCGGCTGTTATATCCGCTCGGCCATAATGCCGGGCTCCGCTCAGCGCGCACCCGCGCGGGCACTCTCATCCAACCCGAGATTCCCATGGCCGACGAACCCCAAAGCCCCGTGTTCCAGATTCAGCGCATCTACCTGAAGGACCTGTCGCTGGAACAACCCAACTCGCCGCAGATCCTGCTCGAGCAGGGCCAGCCGCAGGTCGACATCAACCTCGGCCTCGGCGCCGAGCCGATCGCCGAAGGCGTGTACGAAGTGACGGTCACGGCCACGGTCACGACCAAGGTCAACGACAAGGTGCTGTTCCTGGTCGAAGCCAAGCAGGGTGGCATCTTCGAGATCCGCAACATCCCCGAAGACCAGCTGCAGCCGATCGTCGGCATCGCCTGCCCGGGCATCATCTACCCGTACCTGCGTGCGATCGTCTCCGACGTGTGCACGCGCGCCGGCTTCCCGCCGGTGCTGCTCGCCGAAGTCAACTTCCAGGCGATGTACGAATCGCAGCAGGCGCAGAACGCGGCGCCGAGCAACGGCTCGGGCATCATCACCAGCGCGAACTGAAAACGCTGGCGCGCCCGGCCTGAACCGCGACGTTTCAGCATTCGCATGAATCTCACGGTGCTGGGCGCGGGCGCATGGGGCACGGCGCTGGCGGTGAGCACTGCCAGCCGCCACCCGACACGCCTGTGGGCGCGCGACCCGGCGCAAGCGGCGCAGATGCGCTCGCTGCGCCGCAACATGCGCTACCTGCCCGAGGTGGTGCTGCCGCCGACGCTGCAGATCACCTACGACTTCGACGCCGCGCTCGCCCATGCGGGCGACGGCCTGGTGATCGTCGCCACGCCGATGGCGGGGCTCGACGGCATGCTGCGGCGCCTGAGCGCGCACCACGGCGGTGTGCTGTGGCTGTGCAAGGGCTTCGCGCCGAACAGCGGGGCGCTCGGCCATGAGATCGCGCGTGCGCTGAACGTGTCGTCGAGCGTCGGTGTGTTGTCGGGCCCGAGCTTCGCGATCGAGGTGGCACGGGGCCAGCCGACGGCGCTGGTCGCCGCGAGCAGCGACGACACCCTTTGCGAGCAGGCCGTCGAAGCGCTTCACAGCGACAGCCTGCGCGTCTACACCTCGAACGACCCGGTCGGCGTGGAGGTCGGCGGCGCGGTGAAGAACGTGCTCGCCATCGCCACCGGCATCGCCGACGGCATGCAACTCGGCCTGAACGCCCGCGCCGCGCTCATCACCCGCGGCCTGGCCGAGATGACGCGCCTGGGCGTCGCACTCGGCGCGCGCGTCGAGACCTTCATGGGCCTGTCGGGGCTGGGCGACCTGGTGCTGACGGCGACCGGCGACCTGTCGCGCAACCGCACGGTCGGGCGCCTGCTCGCGGAAGGGAACACCTTGTCCGCGATCCTCGCCGACCTCGGCCATGTGGCCGAAGGCGTGGGCACCGCGCCGATGGTGCTGCGCCGCGCGCAGGCGCTGGGTGTGGACATGCCGATCACGCAGGCCGTGGCGCAGGTGCTCGAAGGCAGCACCACGCCGGCCGAGGCGCTCGAACAACTGATGGGCCGTGGTGCGCGGCCCGAGAACATCTGACGGAGACAAAACCCATGCAACGCCGAATCTTCCTGCACAGCACGGCTGCCGCGGCGACCACGCTGGCGCTGCCATCGTTCGCGCAAGCCTGGCCGAGCCGCCCGATCAAGCTCGTGGTGCCGTTCCCGCCCGGCAGCTCGCCCGACATCATCGCGCGCCTGCTCGCCGAGCCGCTCGGCCAGGCGCTGGGCCAGACCGTGATCGTCGACAACAAGCCCGGCGCCGGCGGCAACCTCGGCACCGGCCTGGTGGCGAAGGCCGATCCCGACGGCTACACCCTCCTGTTCACGATCCAGGGCCCGCTCGTCACCGCGCCGTTGCTGAGCGCGAACCTGAACTACGACCCGTTGAAGGACCTGGCGCCGGTCACGCTCGTGGCCACCTCGCCGAACGTGCTGGTCGTCGACCCGAAACTCGGCGCGAACACACTCGCCGACTTCGTGCGCATCGCGAAAGAGAAGGGCGGACAGCTCAACTACGGCAGTGTCGGCAACGGCAGTGCCGCGCACCTGGCGATGGAACTGTTCAAGGCCCGCGCCGGCCTCGACATCGTGCACGTGCCGTACCAGGGCTTCCCGCAGGTCGTGAACGCGATCCTCGGCGGCCAGGTGCAGGCCGGCTTCATGGTGCCCGGCATCGCGATGGGCCAGGTGCGCGCCGGCAAGCTGAAGGCGCTGGGCGTGACGACGCTGGGGCGCTCGGGCTCGCTGCCCGACTTGCCGAGCTTCGTCGAGCAGGGTTACGGCGGCTTCGAGGCGATCTCTTGGCAGGCGGTGCTGGCGCCGGCCGGCACGCCGAAACCGGTCATCGACCGCGTGTCGCGCGAGCTGATCCGCATCATCAAGAGCGACGACGTGCGTGGCAAGATCCTCGGCCAGTATTTCAGCGCTGCAGGCACGGCGCCCGAAGCGCTGGCAGGTTTGATGAAGAGCGAGCGCGAGCGCTGGGCCAGGGTGATCAAGGCGGCGGGCGTGAAGCCGGAGTGAAGGCCGCGCCGGCTACGCACCGCCGGCATAGGCGTTCTGGCGCCAGGCCTCGAACACCGCGACCGCCACGCTGTTGCTCAGGTTCAGGCTGCGCTGCTCGGCGCGCATCGGCAGGCGCACCCGCTGCGAGGGGGCGATGCTGTCGCGCACTGCTTCGGGCAAGCCGGCGGTCTCCGAGCCGAACACGAGCCAGTCACCTGCTGCCCACTGCACCTCGGCGAACGGCCGGCTGCCGCGCGTCGTGAAGGCGAACAGGCGTTGTGCGTCGGGGCGTTCGGTAACGATGAAGGCCGACCACGATGCATGCCGGCGCACCGGCGCGTACTCGTGGTAATCGAGCCCGGCACGCTTGAGCTGCCGGTCGTCCATCGAAAACCCGAGCGGCTCGATCAGGTGCAGGGCGCAGCCGGTGTTGGCCGCCAGCCGGATCACGTTGCCGGTGTTCGGCGGGATCTCGGGCTGCACGAGGACGATGTTGAACATGCGCCGATTGTCGTTGTGCGGCCCACTCAGGCCGCATCGTCGAGCGGCGTTCGTGCCACCACCCACACGTGAACCCGTGCGGCACCGGCCTGCAGCAGCACACGCGCTGCTTCGGAAACGGTGGCGCCGGTGGTCATCACGTCGTCGACGAGCGTGACGGTCGCGCCCGACAACTCGGCGCGGCGCCGCGGCTCGATCGCGAACGCGGTGCGCACGTTGCCGGCGCGCTGGTCGGGGGCCAGCGCGAGCTGGTGCGGTGTGTCTTTCACGCGCAGCAGCAGGCTGGCGTCGGCACGGCAATTCAAGACGCGGGCCAACCGCCGCGCCAGCTCCCAGGCCTGGTTGTAGCCGCGCTCGCGCAGGCGTGCGGCGCTGAGCGGGATCGGCAGCAGCAGCGCGGGTGCGGGCTCGGCACTTCGACCGAAGGTGTCGAGCAGCCGTCGGGTCAGCGGCGGCGCGAGGTCGAGCGCCGAGTGGAACTTGAACTGCGTGATCAGGCTGTCCCACGGATGGGCGTAGTCCACGGCCGCCAGCGCCCGTTCGAACGGCGGCGGATCGGTGAGGCAGGCGCCGCACAGGGCGGCGCCCGCCGGCACCTCGATCGCGCAGCGCCCGCAACGTGGCAACACCGGTGCGAACTGCGCCACGCACAGCGCACACACCCGCTGCGTGCCCCAGTCGTGGCACACCGCGCACTGGCTCGGTGTGGTGGCAACCGTGTCGAGCAGGCAGGTCAACAACATGGCCTCAATATACTGGCCGTCACGATGCCGATACCCGCCCCCGACAATGCCCGCCGCCTCGATGCGGTGGCGGTGAACGCCGCACTGCGGCGTTTGGCGCGCACCCCCGAGCCGCCCTGGCTGCACACCGAAGTGGCGCGGCGCATGGCCGAGAAGCTCCGGGTCATCCTGCTGCAGCCTGAACTCGTGCTCGACTGGTGGGGTTTTCTCGGGGCCGGCAGCAGTGCACTGGCGCTGGCCTACCCGAAAGCGCAACGCTGGATCGTCGAACCCGACGCCATTTGGGCCGAGCGCAGCCGCGCGGCTGCGCGCCGGCCATGGTGGTCGCCGAACCGCTGGGGCGGCGGTGGCGTGGAGGTCATCGAGCAGGCCCAGGAGATTCCGCCCGGAGCCCAGCTGATCTGGGCCAACATGATGCTGCACGCGGTCGTCGACCCGCCGGCTTTGTTCGAGCGCTGGCACCAGTTGCTGCGGGTCGACGGCTTCGTGATGTTCTCGTGCCTCGGCCCGGGCACGCTGCGCGAGCTGCGAGCCCTTTACGAGCGGCTTGGCTGGCCCGCCCCGACGCCGGTTTTCATCGACATGCACGACCTGGGCGACATGCTGGTTCAAGCCGGCTTTGCCGACCCGGTGATGGACCAGGAAACACTGACGCTGCAATGGGACAGCCCGGCCGCGCTGCTGAACGAATTGCGTGCGCTCGGCGGCAACACCGCCCCGGACCGTGCGGCGGGGCTGCACACGCCCCGCTGGCGGCGCGATCTGGAACGCGAACTGAGCTCGCTGCGTGGCCCCGACGGCAAGCTCGGCCTGAGCTTCGAAGTGGCCTACGGTCACGCCTTCAAGGCGGCGCCGCGTCTGCGTGCCGACCAGCCGACGATGTTGTCGCTCGACGACATGCGCGCGATGCTGAGGGCCGGGCGGGCGAGCTCCGGCAAAGGCCTGGGCCCGTGAGCTAAAATTCGCGGGTTGAGTCGGGTTCGGCTGACAACAAGACTCCGGTGCGGCGCGGTTCGCCGCTCGGTCAGGTTCAAGATTCGTTCATTTGGCAGTTTCACAAGGCAGTCGGCGCGGGATGTCAGCAACCCTCATTCACCCCTCGATCGTGCGAGCGTCGGCGGCCAGCCCTTTGCGCTTCGGGCGCGAGTCGGCCAGCGGCGAAGCCTCGGTGCAATGGGTGCTCAAGCGAAACTGCTCGATCACGCCGCGTCAGATGTTGTGGTTCTTCGGTTCGCTCAGCCTGGTCTCGCTCGCGATCGGCGGCTTTTTCTGGCAGCAGGGTGCCACTCTCGTTTTGCCCTTTGCGTGGATCGAGCTGACCGCCGTTGCTGCCGCGCTGTTCGTCTACACGCGCCACGCCACCGACAGCGAACACATCGAGCTGCAACCCGGGCGCCTGATCGTCGAACATGCTTGCGGCCGGCGGGTCGAGCGGGTCGAGTTCGTGCCGTCGTGGGTGCGGGTCGAGCCCGAGTCGGGTGACCGCTCGCTGATCGAACTGTCGGGCCAGGGCCTGCGCATCTGCGTGGGCCGCTTCGTGCGCCCCGAACTGCGCCGCCAACTGGCCGAAGAATTGCGGTGGGCTCTGCGACGCTGGCAGTCGCGCGACCCGCTCCGGGAAAAAAACTGAAAATGCAACCATGAAGACGATGAACGCAATCATTTGCAATGCCGGGCGCCGTGTCGCCGAGTTCAGCCTGACCCTGGGCGCCCTGCTGGCGAGCCATGCGGCCGTGGCGGTGGGCAACCTGCCGGGCGGCCCGGCCGTCAACCAGCTCGACCTTCACCCGCCGGTCACCGACATCGCGGCCGACCAGCGCTGGCTGCACTACTTCATGCTGGTGATCTGCACGGTCATCTTCCTGGCGGTGTTCGGGGTCATGTTCTATTCGATCTTCAAGCACCGCAAATCGAAGGGTGCGAAGTCGGCCAACTTCCATGAAAGCACCACGGTCGAGATCGTCTGGACCATCGTGCCCTTCATCATCGTCATCGGCATGGCGCTGCCGGCCACCAAGGTCGTGGTCGCGATGAAAGACACGAGCGCCGCCGACCTGACCATCAAGGCCACCGGCATCCAGTGGAAATGGGGCTACGACTACCTGAAGGGCGAGGGTGAGGGCATCGGCTTCGTCTCTACGCTCGACGCCACGCAGCGTGAAATGTCCAACTCCGGCAAACCGTCGGGTGACGACTACCTGTTCAAGGTCGACAAGCCGCTGGTCGTGCCCGTCGACAAGAAGATTCGCATCATCACGACCAGCAACGACGTGATTCACGCCTTCATGGTGCCGTCGTTCGGCATCAAGCAGGATGCGATCCCCGGCTTCGTGCGAGACACCTGGTTTCGCGCCAAGGAAGTGGGTGACTTCCACGGCCAGTGTGCCGAGCTGTGCGGCAAGGAACACGCCTACATGCCGATCCACGTGAAGGTGCTGTCGCAGGCCGACTACACGGTGTGGGTCAATGGCCAGAAGAAGGCGATGGCCGCGCTCGCCGACGACCCGACCAAGGTCTGGACGTTGCCCGACCTGATGGCCCGGGGCGAGAAAGTCTATGCCGCGAACTGCGCCGCCTGCCACCAGGCGTCGGGCAAGGGCGGCGGCCCGATCAAGGCGCTGGACGGCGCGGCCGTGGTGACCGACGCCGACCACGCCAAGCAGATCCAGATCCTGCTCAACGGCCAGAACAACGGTGCGATGCCGGCCTGGAAACAGCTCAGCGACACCGAGCTCGCCGCGGTGGCCACCTACACGAAGAACAGCTGGTCGAACAAGACCGGGCAGATCGTGCAGCCTTCCGAAGTGGTCGCTGCGCGCAAGTGAGCGCCCGGTACCGGTTGCACAGAACATCTCCGCAAGATTTCAGTATTGAAGAACGGGAATTGCCATGAGCGCAGTCATTGATCACCACGGCGGCCACGATCACGCCCACGGGCACGACGACCACCACCACGGGGCGCCGACCGGCTGGCGCCGCTGGCTGTTCGCCACCAACCACAAGGACATCGGCACGATGTACCTGCTGTTCTCGTTCGCCATGTTGATGGTGGGCGGGCTGCTGGCGATGGGGATCCGCCTCGAACTGTTTCAGCCGGGCCTGCAGTTCGTCAACCCGCAGCTGTTCAACCAGCTGACCACGATGCACGGTCTGATCATGGTGTTCGGCGCGATCATGCCGGCCTTCGTCGGCTTCGCGAACTGGATGGTGCCGCTGCAGATCGGCGCGCCCGACATGGCCTTCGCGCGCATGAACAACTTCAGCTTCTGGCTGCTGATCCCGGCCGGCGGCATGCTCGTCGGCTCGTTCTTCATGCCCGGTGGCGCGCCCGCCGCCGGCTGGACGCTCTACGCGCCGCTGACGTTGCAGATGGGCCCGTCGATGGACGCCGGCATCTTCGCGATGCACATCCTCGGCGCCAGCTCGATCATGGGCTCGATCAACATCGTCGTGACCATTCTCAACATGCGCGCGCCCGGCATGACGCTGATGAAGATGCCACTCTTCTGCTGGACCTGGCTGATCACCGCCTACCTGCTGATCGCCGTGATGCCGGTGCTCGCCGGTGCGATCACGATGACGCTGACCGACCGCCACTTCGGCACGCACTTCTTCAACCCCGCCGGCGGCGGCGACCCGGTGATGTACCAGCACATCTTCTGGTTCTTCGGCCACCCCGAGGTCTACATCATGATCCTGCCGGCCTTCGGCATCGTCAGCGCCATCATTCCGGCCTTCGCGCGCAAGCGCCTGTTCGGCTACACCTCGATGGTGTATGCCACCGCGTCGATCGCGATCCTGTCGTTCATCGTCTGGGCCCACCACATGTTCACGACCGGCATGCCGGTCACGGGCCAGCTGTTCTTCATGTACGCGACCATGCTGATCGCAGTGCCCACCGGCGTGAAGATCTTCAACTGGATCGCCACGATGTGGCGCGGCTCGATGACCTTCGAGACGCCGATGCTGTTCGCGGTCGGCTTCATCTTCGTGTTCACGATGGGTGGCTTCACCGGCCTGATCCTGGCGATGGCGCCGGTCGACATCCAGCTGCAGGACACCTACTACGTCGTCGCCCACTTCCACTACGTGCTGGTGGCCGGCTCGCTCTACGCCCTCTTCGCGGGCGTGTACTACTGGGGCCCGAAGTGGACCGGCGTGATGTATTCCGAAACCCGCGGCAAGATCCACTTCTGGGGTTCGCTGATCGCCTTCAACGTCACCTTCTTCCCGATGCACTTCCTCGGCCTGGCCGGCATGCCGCGCCGCTACGCCGACTACCCGATGCAGTTCGCCGACTTCAACATGATCGCGTCGCTCGGTGCGTTCTGGTTCGGCCTGATGCAGGTCTACTTCTTCCTGTTCATCGTCGTGCCGATGATGCGCGGCAAGGGTGAGCCGGCACCGCAGCAGCCCTGGGAAGGCGCCGAAGGGCTGGAATGGGAAGTGCCGTCGCCGGCGCCGTTCCACACCTTCGAGCAGCCGCCGAAGCTGAACGCGTCCGCGACCAAGATCCTTGCCTGAGCGACAGAACCGGTACGCTGTGATGACGCCCGAGCAGAGGAAAAAAAACGTGCGCTTCGGCCTGACGCTGGCGTCGATCGCGGTCGTGATCTTCTTCGGCTTCATGCTCAAGAGCGCCGTGCTCGGCATGTGAGCACGAGCCAGCCGCCAAGCCATGTCCGACACGTCGAGCCCCCGCAGCAGCGCCGCCGCATCCTTGCGTGGCGACAACCGCCGCATGGTGCGCAAGCTGCTGGTGGTGACGGCGCTGATGTTCTGCTTCGGCTACGCGCTGGTGCCGATCTACCGCGCGATCTGCACGGCGCTGGGCATCAACGTGCTGTCTTTGTCCGAGCTCGCCACCACCGCCGGCATCACGAGCTACGACACGAACAGCCAGGTCGACCTCGGCCGCACGATCACGATCGAGTTCGACGCCAACGCGCGCGGCCCCTGGGAATTCAAGCCGGCGCAGCGCTCGGTCGACGTGCACCCGGGCCAGCTCACCACCGTGATGTACGAGTTCAGGAACACCCAGAACCGCACGATGGCGGCGCAGGCGATCCCGAGCTATGCGCCGATGCAGGCGATGCCGTACTTCAACAAGCTGGAGTGTTTCTGCTTCAACGAGTACACGCTCAAGCCCGGCGAGGTCAAACAGTGGCCGGTGGTGTTCGTGATCGACCCCAAGCTGTCGAAGGACGTGAAGACGATCACCCTGTCGTACACGTTCTTCGAGGTGGGCGGCAAGGTGCCGGCGGCGCCGGAAGCGGCGGTCAAGGCGGTGGTTGTCGATGCTGAAAAGGCCCGCTCATGAGCACGCCGGCCGGCGGTGACCTGAAACAGGCGGTGCAACGCAAGGGCTCGTTTCTGCAGACGATGCGGGCGGTGGCGTGGTCGTTCTTCGGCGTGCGCAAGTCGAGCGACTACGAAAAAGACGTGAGCCAGCTGAACCCGGTGCATGTGGTCATTGCCGGCGTGATCGGTGCGGCGATCTTCATCACGCTGCTGCTGCTGCTCGTGAACTGGGTGCTGGCCACCGGTGTCGCGAAATAAACCAGCTCAACATTCAAAGAATCAGGACTTCAGGAGAAAACATGTCGGCAGCCGCACCCCAGGGGCACGCACCCTACTACTACGTTCCCGAGCCTTCACGCCACCCGGTGATGGCTTCGATCGGCCTGTTCTTCGTGATCCTCGGCGCGGGCCAATGGATCAACGGCCATGGCTGGGGCGCCTACTCGCTGGTCTTCGGCCTGGCCATGTGGGCCTTCGTGCTGCAGCAGTGGTTCCGCCAAGCCATCCGCGAGAGCGAGAGCGGCCTCTACAGCGACCGCATCGACGTCTCGTTCCGCTGGAGCATGAGCTGGTTCATCTTCTCCGAAGTGATGTTCTTCGGCGCGTTCTTCGGCGCCTTGTACTGGACCCGCCTGCACGCACTGCCCAACCTCGGCAGCCTCGAGAATGCCGTGCTCTGGCCCGACTTCAAGGCCATCTGGCCGAGCAACGCCGCCGGCGCGACCGGCTCGCCGGCCGGCATCGTCGACCCGTTCACGACCATGGGCCCGTGGCCGCTCCCGACGATCAACACGCTGCTGCTGCTGACCTCGGGTGTCACGCTGACGATTGCCCACCATGCGCTGGTGGCCGGTCACCGCGCCCGCACCATCGCGTTCATGTGGATCACGGTGCTGCTGGGCGCGACGTTCCTCGGCGTCCAGGCCTACGAATACATGCACGCGTACAGCGACCTGAACCTGAAGTTGTCGTCCGGCGCTTACGGATCGACCTTCTTCATGCTGACCGGGTTCCACGGTTTCCATGTGTTCGTCGGCATGCTGATGCTGCTGTTCATCACGATCCGCCTGATGAAGGGGCACTTCACGCCGGACCGCCACTTCGGCTTCGAAGGTGCGGCCTGGTACTGGCACTTCGTCGACGTGGTATGGCTGGGGCTCTACATCGTGGTGTACTGGTTCTGATCCGTTTCAGACCCGAATCACAAACGCCGCTGAACGCGGCGTTTGTTTTTGGGTCGATCACTTGCCGAGCGGAATGCCCGTGGGGTGGATCCACCCCGCCCACCAGCTGAACAACACACATGCGAACAACAGCACCGACAGCGCGACCCGCAGCGCCAGCGCCCGCATCATGCTGCCGCTTCGTGTCTTGCCCTCACGGCCGCCGCGCAGCATGAACACACCGGCCATGGCGAGCGCGCCGATGATGCCGACGAAGGCGACGAGGATCAGGGTCTTCATGGCCGCCGATTATCCGCCGCGGGGTCGCGCGTGTCGGTGACGGCCACGCCATCACCCCGTCGCCGCGCGTGGGTGTTGCTCGCCACGGTGCTCGGCGTCGCGCTGACGGCCGGCCTCGGCACATGGCAACTGAACCGCGCCGCGCAGAAGATCGCGATCCAGTCCGCGCTGGAGTCGCGTGCGCTCCTGCCGGTGCTGTCGGCCGCCGATCTGGCGCGCGATGCCGATGCCGCGGTGCTGCAACACCACCGGCCGGCGCGCCTGCGCGGCCACTGGGTCGCCGAGCGCACCGTGTTCCTGGAGAACCGCCAGATGAACGCGCGGGTCGGCTTCTACGTGATCACGCCGTTGCAGCTCGAGGGCCGGCCCGAGGCGGTGCTGGTGCAGCGCGGCTGGGTCGTGCGCAACCTGAACGACCGCAGCCTGCTGCCGCCGATCGCCACACCGTCCGGCCCGGTCGAAGTCGAAGGGCTCATCGCCCCGCCGCCGGCACGGCTGTATGAGTTCAGCGCCGTGGCGGCCGGCGCGATCCGGCAAAATCTCGACCTGACGGCTTTCGCCCTCGAGACGGGTTTGCGGCTGGCGCCGCTGTCGCTGCAACAGCACGACTCGGCGAACACCGCCAACGACGGCCTGCTGCGCCAGTGGCCGCTCCCGGCGGCCAATGTGCAAAAGCACCACGGGTATGCGTTCCAGTGGTTCGCATTGAGCGCCTTGATGGCAGGTTTGTATGTCTGGTTCCAACTCCTCCGACCGCGGCGCAAGCGTGATGACTGACAAGAGCGATCCCCTGAGTTTCACTGTGCACTCCATGCCGACGCCGGCACTCGACGGCGCCGCGCGGCGCACCTCGAGCGGGCGCTGGAAGATGCTGATGGTGCTGCTGGTCTGCGCCGCGCCCGTGGTCGCGTCGTACCTCACCTACTTCGTGATCCGCCCCGAAGGCCGCACCAACTACAGCGAGCTGATCCAGCCGCTGCGGCCGATGCCCGAGAAGCTGCCGCTCGTCGACCTGCAAGGCCGCGCGGTCGATGCTGCCGCGCTCAAGGGCCAGTGGTTGCTCGTCGTGATCTCGGGTGGTGCCTGCGACGGGGTCTGCGAACGCCAGCTCTGGATCCAGCGCCAGCTGCGCGAAACACTCGGCCGCGATAAGGACCGGCTCGACAAGGTCTGGCTGATCAGCGACGCCGCGGTGCCGCGCGCGCAGACGCTCGAGGCCGTCAGCGCCGGTGTGCCGGTGACCGTGCTGCGCGTCGCACCCGAAGCGCTGGCGCAGTGGCTCGCGCCGGCCCCGGGCAGCATGCTGGAGCAGCACATGGTCGTGATCGACCCGCTCGGCAACTGGATGATGCGGGCGCCTGCCGATCCGGAGCCGGCCAAGCTCAAGCGCGACATCGAAAAGCTGCTGCGGGCCTCGGCCGGCTGGGACAAGGCGGGGCGCTGAGTGAACCCGCCTGCCGCCTACGACCTGAGCCCCATCGGCACCGTCGCCCTGGTGGGTGGCTTGCTCGCGCTCGGGCCGCTGCTGTGGGTGTGGCTGCGACCGAGTTCGGTTGCTCCGGGCGAGCGCACAGCGGCCCGGCTGAAGGCGCTTACCCTGGTCACGCTGTTCCTGACTTTTGATCTGGTGCTGTTCGGCGCGTTCACGCGGCTCAGCGATTCCGGCCTCGGCTGCCCCGACTGGCCCGGCTGTTACGGCAGCGCCAGCCCGCTCGGCGCCCAAGCGCAGATACAGAGCGCGCAGAGTGCGTTGCCCGGCGGCCCGGTCACGCACGGCAAGGCCTGGGTCGAGATGATCCACCGTTACCTCGCCACCGGTGTCGGTGCGCTGATCACCGTGATGGCGCTGATGAGCTGGCTCGAAGCGCGCCGGCGCCGCGCGGCGCTCTCGCCCTGGTGGGCCACCGCCACGCTGGTGTGGGTCTGTGCGCAAGGGGCGTTCGGCGCGCTCACGGTCACGATGAAACTCTACCCCGCGATCGTCACGCTGCACCTGCTCGGCGGCCTCGGGCTGCTGGCGTTGCTGGCGGTGCAGACGCGGCTGTACGAGCCGGCGCGGGTGCAGTTGTCGCCGGGCCTGCATGCCGGCGTGTGGCTCGTGGCGGCGCTCAGCGTCGTGCAGATCGCACTCGGTGGCTGGGTCAGCACCAATTACGCCGTGCTCGCCTGCACTGACTTCCCGACCTGCCAGGGCGTGTGGTGGCCGGTGATGGACTTCGAGCACGGCTTCACGCTGCAACGCGAGCTCGGTGCCGGCAAGGACGGCGGCTACCTGCCGTTCGCGGCACTCACCGCGATCCACTTCGTGCATCGCCTCGGCGCCTTCGTGGTGCTGGCGGCGCTGGTGCTGCTGGCCTGGCGCCTGTTCGCGACCGGCCAACCCGCGCTGCGCCGCTGGGCGATGGGCATCGCCGCGGTCGCGCTGTGGCAGCTCGCGAGCGGCCTGAGCAACGTGGTGCTGGGCTGGCCGATCGTCGCCGCGATGGCCCACACCGGTGGCGCCGCGGCGCTGGTCACGTTGCTCGCCGCGTTGCTGACGCAGGGGCGCCGGACGAGCGAAGCCCGCGCCGCGGCGACCGCGCCCGACCACCCATGGCGAGCGACTACGTAAAATGCCGGATTCACTGCGCACCATGTCCGACACCCTCACCCAACCCGTGCCCGCCAGCGTTTCGCTGCCGTCGCGCGCGCGCCAGTTCTATGCACTGACCAAACCGCGCGTGGTGCAGCTGATCGTCTTCTGCGCCGTGATCGGCATGCTGATGGCCACGCCTGGCCTGCCCGACTGGCGCGTGGCGCTCGCTGCGACCGCCGGCATCTGGCTCGTGGCCGCCGCCGCGGCCGCGTTCAACTGCCTGGTCGAGCAGCGCATCGACGCCCGCATGGCGCGCACCGCATGGCGGCCCACGGCCCGCGGTCAGCTCACCAACACGCAGACGCTCACGTTCTCGGCCGTGCTGTGCGCCGCCGGCAGCGCGCTGCTCTGGTTCGCGGTGAACCCGCTGACGATGTGGCTGACCTTCGCCACCTTCGTCGGCTACGCGGTGATCTACACCGTGATCCTGAAGCCGATGACACCGCAGAACATCGTGATCGGCGGCGCGTCGGGCGCGATGCCGCCGGTCCTCGGCTGGGCCGCGATCCGTGGCGACGTGGGGCCCGAGGCGCTGATCATGTGCCTGATCATCTTCCTCTGGACCCCGCCGCACTTCTGGGCGCTGGCGCTGTACCGCGCCGAGGACTACCGCAAGTCGGGCCTGCCGATGCTGCCGATCACGCACGGCTCGGAGTTCACGCGCCTGCACGTGCTGCTCTACACGCTCGTGCTGTTCGCCGGCACGATGCTGCCGTTCATCTCGGGCATGAGCGGGCTGATCTACCTGGCGGCCGCGGTGCTGCTGAGCGGCGGCTTCGTGGTCTACGCGTGGAAGCTGTGGCGCGAATACTCCGAAGCGCTCGCGCGCAAGACCTTCCGTTATTCCATCGTCTACCTGTCCTTGCTGTTCGCGGCACTGCTTGTCGACCACTACCTGAGCCCGCTGCTGTGAAACCACTTCGCTTTCTGACGACTCTGGTGCTGGCCACCGCGCTGCTCGGCTGTGATCAGCTCGGCTCGCCCTCGGCTCAAGTGCAATTCAAGGGCGTCGACATCACCGGCGCCGAGTACGCGCGCACGCTGTCCTTGCCCGACCAGAATGGCAAGGCGCGCACGCTCGACGACTTCAAGGGCAAGGTCACGGTCGTGTTCTTCGGCTACACGCAGTGCCCCGACGTGTGCCCGACCACGATGGCCGAGCTCGCCCAAGTGAAGAAGGCGTTGGGCAAGGACGGCGATCGCGTCCAGGGCGTGTTCATCACGGTCGACCCCGAGCGCGACACGCCGGAAACTCTCAAAGCCTACATGGCGAGTTTCGACCCGAGCTTCGTGGCGCTGCGCGGCACGCCTGAAGAAACCAAGGCCACGGCCAAGGAGTTCAAGGTGTTCTACGCCAAGGTGCCGGGCAAGGTCGAAGGCAGCTACACGATGGACCACACGGCGGGCTCGTACGTGCTCGACCCCAAGGGCAAGGTGCGCCTGTTCGTGCGCTACGGTTCGCCGGCCGAAGCGCTCACGGCCGACCTGAAGGCGTTGCTCGCGGCGGGCTGACTCACCGGTCTGCCAGAAAAAAAAGCGGCCCCGCAGGGCCGCTCTTTTTTGTCAGCGTGATGCGATCTCAGGCTGCCGGCGCCAGCGCCTTGCGCATCTTCTTCATCGCCGCCACTTCGATCTGGCGAATGCGCTCGGCGCTCACACCGTACTCGTCGGCCAGCTCGTGCAGCGTCATGCCGCCACTGCTGTCGTCGTTGACCTTGAGCCAGCGCTCTTCGACGATCCGCCGGCTGCGTGCGTCGAGCGCGTCGAGCGCCAGCGCGATGCCGTCGCCGGCCAGCCAGTCGCGGCCCTTGGCCTCGATCACACGGGTCGGCTCGCTCGCGTCGTCGGCCAGGTAGGCGATCGGTGCGTAGCTCTCTTCGCTGTCGTCGGTCAGCGGCTCGAGCGCCACGTCACCACCCGACAGGCGCGTTTCCATCTCGAGCACTTCCTCGCGCTTGACGTTGAGCGTGCGCGCCAGCGTGTCGACCTCTTTCTGGGTCAGCGTGCTGCGGTGCGTGTCGACGTCTTCGGCGTCGTCCTTCATGCTCTGTTTCATCGAGCGCAGGTTGAAGAACAGCTTGCGCTGCGCCTTGGTCGTGGCGACCTTGACCATGCGCCAGTTCTTCAGGATGTACTCGTGGATCTCGGCCTTGATCCAGTGCATGGCGTAGCTCACGAGGCGCACGCCCTGGTCGGGGTCGAAGCGCTTCACGGCCTTCATCAGGCCGATGTTGCCTTCCTGGATCAGGTCGCCGTGCGGCAGGCCGTAGCCGAGGTACTTGCGCGAGATGGACACCACCAGGCGCAGGTGCGAGAGCACCAGCTTTCCGGCCGCGTCGATGTCGCCGCTGGCGCGCAGGCGGTTGGCGAACGCGATCTCTTCCTCTTGCGTCAGCAAGGGCACGCGGTTGGCGGCCGAGATGTAGGCGTCCAGGTTCCCGAGCGAAGGCACCAGGGCCCACGGGTCGCGGACGGTCAATGCAGAAGCGGTGGAGGTGTTCATGGACATATCAGACAAGCCGATCTCCTTTGGGTTCCGCAAATATTAGCACTCGACCGAGCGGAGTGCTGATCGAACTTGGCGATTACCCTGATAGCTTTGAGAAGCCGGTCACGGGTGAGCGCTGCAAATGCTTTTCAGGTTTGCGAGCGCTAACAAATACGTTGAATCGACCGCAAAACGGCATCAGCCAAAACGGGTGTCGATGCGCTCCAGCAGGTCGTCGACCACCGCCAGCAGCTCGTTCACGCTGACCGGCTTGGTGAGGTAGTGGGTGCACCCGGCCTGGAACGCGGCGTCGATCTGCTGCGCCAGCGCGTCGGCCGAGACCACGATCACGGGGATCGCCGCGGTGCGCGCGTCGGCCTTCAGTTCGCGCAGCAACTCCATGCCGCTGATGTCGGGCAGGTGCATGTCGAGCAGGATCAGGTCGGGCCGCCGGGCGCGGATCGCCGCCAGCCCGCCGCGGCCGTTGATCGAGACTTCGAGCTGCACCTGAGAGCGCTGCGCGAGGATGCCGCGCATCACCTCGACGTTGGTTTCGTTGTCTTCCACGTAATGCACGATGCGGCGGTGATATTCGGCCGCCGGCAGCGGCGTGTTCTCGAACTCCGAGCGCACCGTGTCCGGGTCGGCCGAGCTCGGCAGCGTCAACATGAACGACGAGCCCTTGCCAGCGATGCTGCGTGCCTTGAGCGAGCCGCCCATCAGCTCGGCCAGGCGCTGGCTGATCACGAGGCCGATGCCGGTGCCTTGTTGCGCCGAGCGTTCACGGCCGAGCCGGTTGAAGGGCTGGAACAGCTCGCCGAGTTGCTCGGGCGTCATGCCCAGGCCGGTGTCGGTGACGGCGATCTCCACCGTATCGGGTGCGCTGACGCGGCTGGCGATGTGGATGCGGCCGGCCTCAAGGTTGTACTTCACCGCATTGCTCAGCAGGTTGGTCAGGATCTGCTTCACGCGGGTCGAGTCGCCCAGCACCGTGGCCGTGCCTTCGCCCAGCTCCTGGATGATCAGGATGCGGCGCTGTTTGGCGTCGCCTTCCACCATCGCCACGCTCGCCGCCAGCAACTCGCCCAGGTTCAGCGTTTCGGTGTGCAGGCGCAGGTTGCCCGACTCGATGCGCGACAGGTCGAGCACGTCGTTGATCATCTCCAGCAGGTGCCAGCCGGCCTGCTGGATCTGGCTCACCCAGGGCTGCTGGGTGGCGCTCAGCGGCTGGCGCTGGTCGAGTTCGAGCAGCTGCGCGAACCCCAGCATCGCGTTGAGCGGCGTGCGCAGCTCGTGGCTCATGCGCGACAGGAATTCGCTCTTCGCGCGGTTCGAGGCTTCGGCCGCTTCACGCGCTCGCTCGGCGTCTTCGAGCTTCAGGTGCTCGGTGATGTCTTCGGCCACGCCGACGATGTGCAGCGGCTGGCCCTGCGCATCACGCAGCAGCGACACGGTGGCCTGCACCCACACCGTGGCGCCGCCCCTGGCGATGTAGCGCTTGTGGCGGCGGTACATCGGGATCTCGCCACGCACCAGTTGTGCCGTCAGGCCGGCGTCTTGCGCCACGTCTTCGGCGAAGGTGTAGTCGGGCGGGCGCAGCGCCAGCAGCTCGTGTTCCGTGTAGCCGGTGAGTTCGCAGAAGCGCGGGTTGGCCTGGATGATCTGGCCGTTCAGGTCGGTGTAGACCACGCCGATCGGCACGTTGTTCAGGATGTTGCGAAAGCGCTGCTCGCTCTCACGCAGCGCCGCCTCGGCACCTTCGCGTTCGCGCATTTCAGACTGCAACGCGGCCGTGCGTTCGCGCACCGCGGTTTCGACGCGCTGGGCCCGCCCGGTCAGTGTCAACATGAAGCCCGCCAGCATGGCCGTGGACAGCAGCCCCACCAGCGCGAACAGCCACACGTCGCCGTTGTGGGCGCCGGGCAGGCTGCCCGGGTCGGCGTAGACCCGCAACTCCCACTCGCGGCCCGCATAGCTGAGCGGCCTCGCTTCGACGAACGCCGGTGCCACCGACTCGCAGCCCGCCGGGCCTGCCAGACGCCGCCGTGCCTGGCCTGCGCTGGCGTCGACGATGCACAGATTCAGGTAGGCCGGAACCGTCGGCAGCAGGCTGGTGAGTTGATCGCCCATTCGCAGGGTCACGAACACCACGCCGCGCAGTGTGGTGGCCGCCTGCGCCTGCGCGCGTCGCGCGTAGAGCGCCTGGTAGACCACGACGCCGCTCTGGTCTTCGCCGGCCAATTGCTGCGTCAATCTGAAACCGGCCGTGGCCGCGGGTTGCCCGGTGGCATGGGCCTTTTCGATCGCGGTGCGCGCGGCGGGGATCGACATCACATTCACCCCGAGTGCCGCGGTGTTGCCGGCCGGCGGTTCGATGTAGTGAATCACGATCAACTCGTCGCCGGGCGCACCGGCGTCGGGCCGGTCGAAGACCGCAAAGCCCGGTTTGCCCTCGGCACGCACCCGCGCCTCGAACGCCGGTACGTCGTCGCGACGCACGCGTTCGCTCCAGCCCACCGCCTGCAGCGTGCCGGACCGCAGCCAATGCTGCGCGGCCAGGCGCATCTCTTCCGGCGACACCTCTTCAGAGGCGACAAAAACGCTGTGCAGTGCCGCCAGCGCCTGCAAGGGCTCGTGCAATTGCGCGCGCATGGCCGCGACCGCGGCGGTGGCGTCGCGGTCGAACGCCGAACGGGCCCGCTCGTTGTTCCACTTCGCGACCTGCAGAATGCCCAGCGCCAGCAGCACCGTCACCAGCCCGAGCGACACGCCCACGGTCAAACGCCGCGGTGCCCACGCGGCGCGCGGGCGGCCGAACAGCGTCAGCAGGATCGGCGTGGCGATCAGCACGCCGAGCACGTCGCCGACCCACCAGGTCGCAGCGCTGAAAGGCAACGCGGCCGCCGGCAGGGTGCCCGACAGCCAGAGTGCCAGGTTCGCGACTGTCGGGCTCACCAGGCACGAGGCGAGGCTCCCACCCAGAAAACCGAGCACGTCGCGGGGCTCGGCGAGTTCGAGCGGCTGGCGCACGAAGCGTTTGATCAGCGCAGCGCCGACCCAGGCCTGCAGCGTGGCGCCGATGGCGATGACGGCCGGCATCAACAGCGTGGCCGGCGTCAGGCCTTGCAAGTCGCTGCGAATCGACAGGTTCACGAACAGCGCGCCGAGCGCGATGCCGGGCAGGGCACGCCGGCCGAAGATCAGCAGGGCGCCGAGCGCCACGCCGGCAGCCGGGTACAGGGGCGAGGCAAAACCCGGCGGCACCGCGAGGGCCAGAGCCGCCTTGCCCGCGATGGCGTACGCGATTGCGGTCAGCAGGGACGCGAGGACCCAGTGCAGATCGTGGAGCTTTGGGGTGGCCAAGCGCGGCGCAGGGTGCGTTGTGCGGCTACACGTTGAACAGGAAGTTCAACACGTCGCCATCCTTCACCACGTACTCCTTGCCTTCGGCGCGCATCTTGCCGTTGTCCTTCGCGCCCTGTTCGCCCTTGAAGGCGATGAAGTCGTCGAAGGCGATCGTCTGCGCGCGGATGAAACCACGCTCGAAGTCGGTGTGGATCACGCCGGCCGCCTGCGGCGCGGTGTCACCGATGTGGATGGTCCAGGCGCGCACTTCCTTCACGCCGGCGGTGAAGTAGGTCTGCAGGCCGAGCAGCTTGAACGCGGCGCGGATCAGCCGGTTCAGGCCCGGTTCGGTCTGGCCCATTTCCGAGAGGAACATCAGCCGGTCGTCGTCGCTCATCTCCGACAGCTCGGCCTCGGTCTTGGCGCAGATCGCCACCACCGGCGCGCCCTGGCTGTCGGCGTAGGCGCGCAGCTTGTCGAGGTGGGGGTTGTTCTCGAAGCCGGTCTCGTCGACGTTGCCGACGAACATCGCCGGCTTCGCGGTGATCAGGCACAGCGGCTTGACCAGCACCATGTCTTCCTTGCTGAACGCGATCGTGCGCACCGGCTTGCCCTGGTTCAGCGCGGCCATGCACTTGTCGAGCACCGCCACGATCTTCTGCGCTTCCTTGTCGCCCGAGCGTGCCACCTTGTTGTAGCGGTGCAGGCCTTTTTCCACGGTGCCCATGTCGGCCAGGCACAGCTCGGTCTGGATCACTTCGATGTCGGAGATCGGATCGACCTTGCCGGCCACGTGGATCACGTTCTCGTCGTCGAAACAGCGCACCACGTTGACGATCGCGTCGGTCTCGCGGATGTGGGCCAGGAACTGGTTGCCCAGCCCTTCGCCTTTCGATGCGCCGGCCACCAGCCCGGCGATGTCGACGAACTCGACGATCGCCGGCACGATGCGCTCGGGCTTGACGATGCTGGCCAATGCATCGAGCCGCGGGTCGGGCAATTCGACGATGCCCACGTTGGGCTCGATGGTGCAGAACGGGTAGTTCTCGGCCGCGATGCCGGCTTTGGTCAGGGCATTGAAGAGGGTGGACTTGCCGACGTTGGGCAGGCCCACGATGCCGCATTTCAGGCTCATGGAAATCTTTCGACTTTTCGGGGGTGAGCGCGGATTTTAGGCGCCGGTCCTAAACTGGCATGCAATCACTGCGCGGAGCCGCCCATGAGCGAACTCGAAGTCCTGCATCCCCACCAGAAAGACCTGGGTGGCGGTTTCGTCGTGCGCCGCTCGCTGCCCGCCGCGCAGCGTCAGGCCGTCGGCCCGTTCGTGTTCTTCGACCACTTCGGCCCGATCACCGCGCAGCCCGGTGACAAGCACGACGTGCGCCCGCACCCGCACATCGGCCTGGCGACGGTGACCTACCTGTTCGAGGGCGCGATGATGCACCGCGACTCCACCGGCGTGGTGCAGCGCATCGAGCCCGGCGCGGTCAACCTGATGACGGCCGGGCGTGGCATCGTGCATTCCGAGCGCACGCCGAAAGACCTGCTCGGGCACGAGCGCCGCAGCCACGGCCTGCAGCTGTGGCTGGCGGTGCCGGCCGAGCGCGAAGAAGACGCGCCGGGGTTCCAGCACGTGCCCGGCGGCGAAATCCCGGCGCGCGACATCGACGGTGTGCTGGTGCGCGTGCTGATCGGCAGCGCGTTCGGTTTGACCTCGCCGGTGCACACGCTGTCGCCCACGCTCTACCTCGACCTGAACTTCGCGGTGGCCTCGGGCGCATCGCTGACGATCCCCGCCGCGGCCGAAGAGCGCGCCCTCTACAGCACCGACCACGACTTCGAGCTCGACGGCGAACTCGTGCCCGCGTTCACGATGGTCGTGCTCGAAACCGGCGCCGAGCCGGTGATCACGGCCCCGCGCGGCGGCCGCATCGTCCTGGTCGGCGGCGCGCCGCTCGGCCATCGCTTCATGGTCTGGAACTTCGTTTCCAGCCGCAAGGAGCGCATCCTGCAGGCGCAGGACGACTGGGAAGCGCAGCGTTTCGAGCGTGTGCCCGGTGAGACAGAATTCATCCCCTTGCCGCCGCGCCGACCCTGACCCTTGAGCCCATGAGTTCCACCGAACCGAAGTCCGAAGCCACCTGGTGCGCCGAGCGCGGTGCCGACGTGGCGGCCTGCCTGCAACGGCAGGACATCGAACACGGCCGCATCGGTGAGTGGCCAGCCTGGCACGTGATGCCTTACGCCAGCGTCTGGGCGGTGGAAAGCCCGCACCGGCCCGAGTGGATCGGCTGGTGGGTCATCTGCGGCGACTTGCCGAGCGACGTGCTCGCCGCACACGACCTGGCCACGCCGCGCGACGCGCTGCGCGCCTTCGGCAAACGCTGGCTGCTGCACGGCGAGTCGCTCGACCGCGGCGACGTGCCCGCGGCCTGGGCCCACGAGCCGCACGTGGGGCTGCCCAAACTCGCGGCCCTGCTGAAGCGCCGTGGTGCCGCCTTGCAGGTCTGGGCCGACGACGCCACGGCCTGGCCGGCCGAAGAAGACTGACGCCTCAGGCGCGGGCCGGTGCGCCCGTGCCGCGCAGCATCAGCACGTTGCCCAGCACCGCGAGCGCCGCACCCATGAAGGTCAATACGTCGGGTCGAAACCCTTCGAGCCCGACCGACACCAGCAAGGCCAGCAGCGGCGTCATCACGCCGACGCTGCCGGTCGGCCCCGGGCCCAGCCGATCCTGCAGCGTCAGGAAACACGCGAACGTCAGCACCGAACCGGCCAGCGCGAGGTAGAACAACGAGATCCACCACGACGCGGCCGTCGGCAGTGCGAAGCTGTGCCCCTGCAGCAGCGCGAACAGCGCCGCCACGGCGGCGCCGTACAGCATGCCGAAGCCGAGCGCCGGCCAGAGTGGCAGGCCGTTGTCGCGGTTGCGGCTCGCGGTCAGGCTGCCCACCGACGACAGCAGCACCGACGCGAGCGTGAACAAGGCGCCGAGCGTCGTTCCGGCGGCGTCGGCCGCGCGGCCGAATTCCGGCCAGAAGATCAGTGCCACGCCGCACAGGCCGAGCACGCCGCCGAACACGAAGCGCCGCGTCACCCGCACGCCGAACAGCAGGCGCGCACCCAGCCCGGCGACCAGCGGCGAGGCCGAGTAACCGACCGCCACGAGGCCCGAGGCCACGTGCTGTTCGGCGTGGTACACGGTGATGTACGACACGCCGTACAGGAAGCAACCCTGCAGCGCCAGCAGCGCGTGCGCGCGCAGCGAAAACCGCAAGGGCTGGCCGCGCAGCGCGCAGGCCGCCAGCACCACCGCGCCGGCCAGGCCGAAACGCAGCGCCACGCCGACCTCGGGTGATGCCTGGCCGATCTGGTAGGTGATGGCGTGCCAGGTGGTGCCCCAGGTGAGCACGCAAATGGCAAAGAGCTGCCAGTCTTTCAGGCGCTGCATGCGCGGCAACGGTCAGTCGAAGCGGTAGCTGGCGTTGCCTGTCATGCCTGCACGCAGGGTGCGGTCGAACCCTTCCACGATCACCGCGTTCATGCCGAAGGTGAGCGCGCCGTCGAGGCGCGCGTCGGCGCGGTAGGCCTGGAGCGCATCGCCGACCGCGTGGCCGGGCACGCCGGTGAGCGGGTCGACGTCGGGGATCGGGCAGCGCGCGCAGGGCTTGACCAGCTTCAGGCGCACCGGGCCTTCTTCGGTGCCGATCGTGATCTCGTCGAGCGGGTCTTCGCCGTGGGCGTCGAGCCCGTCGAGCACGATGTTCGGGCGAAAGCGCGCCATCGTCACGGCCTCGTGGCCCTGCGCCTGCAGGCGGCGGTTCAGCTCGGTCATCGAGGCCGCCGAGGTCACGAGCAGCGGAAAACCGTCGGCGAAGCCGTTCTCGGCCTCGATCGTGCCGGTCCAGCGGCGCTCGGAAAGGCGCCGCTGTTCGGGGTCGAAGCGTACCAGCCGCAGCTTGGCACCGAGGAAGTCGCTGAACCACTGGGCGCACAGGTCGCCCATGTCGTAGGCCGCCACGTCGTCGTCCCAGACCTTGGCGCGCACCGGCTTTTCGACCGTGTCGAGCGCGATGTGCAGGGCCAGCATGCCGGGCGCGCGCAGGATCATCTCGTAGGAGCGCAGCACCGGCTGGATCAGCGCCATGCGCGGCAGGTGGCGCTGGGTGACGAACTGGCCGCGTTTGTCGACGACCATCCAGGCGCGGTCGAATTCGAGCCCGGTCTCGATCAGCAGGCTCTCGCGCAGGCTGATGCCGGCGCACGATTTGACCGGGTAGACGTGCAGCGACTGCACGCTGACCTGGAGTTCGTTGTCGGTGGAGACGATGGCATTGCTCACTGGGTGTTCCTCGCGGCGAACGCCGGAGTCGAAGGGGAGGAATTGTGCCCGTACCGCGAAAGCTGCAAGGAACATGCCCTCCTTACAATCGATGTCGATGGAACGATTCGACGTGCAGGTTCTGGGTGCGGGCATCGTGGGGCAGAGCCTCGCGCTGGCGCTGGCGCGCGCCGGGTTCACCGTGGCGCTGCGCCCCGAGGCGGTGCGCAGCGGCGGCGAAGACGTGCGAGCGTATGCGCTCAACGCCGCTTCGGTCGGCTTGCTGCGCAGCCTGAAGGTCTGGGACAGCCTGCCGGCCCACGCCGCGACAGCGGTGCTCGACATGCACGTGCAAGGCGACGCGCCGAACGCCGCGCTCGACTTCTCGGCCTGGCAGCAGCGGGTCGACGCACTCGCCTGGATCACCGACGCCGCCGTGCTGGAACGCGCGCTGGCGCAGGCGGTGCGCTTCGCGCCGCACATCAGCCTCGTCGACGCCGAGGTCGAGGCCCCACTGACGGCGCTGTGCGAAGGCAAGGCCTCGGCCACCCGCGCCGAGCTCGGCGTGCGCTTCGAGCGCCACGACTACGGCCACCAGGCCATCGCCGCGCGGCTCACCGCGTCGCAAAAGCATCAAGGCACGGCGCGCCAGTGGTTCGGCGCACCCGACGTGCTGGCACTGCTGCCTTTCGATTCGCCCGAACCCGAGCACTCGTACGCGCTGGTCTGGTCGCTGCCCGAGGCGCGCGCGAAAGAGATGCTGGCATTGGACGACGCCGCATTCGAAGCGCAACTGATGCTCGCCACGGCGGGCGCGGCGGGTGACCTGAAGCTGGCCTCGAAACGCGCGGCCTGGCCGCTGATGCAGGCGCGTGCCGAAGCGTGGTCCGGCCCCGGCTGGGTGCTGCTGGGCGACGCCGCGCACGTGGTGCACCCGCTGGCAGGCCAGGGCCTGAACCTGGGCCTGGCCGACGTGGTGGCGCTGACCCGCGTTCTGGTGGCGCGCGAGCCCTGGCGTGCGCTCGGCGACGAAAAGCTGCTGCGGCGCTATGCTCGCGAACGGCTCGCGCCCACCTGGGCGATGGGCCAGGTCACCGACGGCTTGTTGCGCCTTTTTTCACATCCGCAACCGCTCGCCAAGGAACTTCGTAACCGGGGCCTGACTCTGGTCAACCAACTCGTCCCCCTCAAGCGCTGGCTCACCCAACGCGCGCTCGACTCCTGAAAGCCCCCCGATGAACAAGCTCCTTCGTTTGGCCCTGGCCGCCGGCATCGCCGCCCTGTTCGCGCACGCCGCTGTCGCGCAGGAGGCGCTGATTCGCAAGAACATCGCCGAGCGGCTGCCCGACTTTCCGAAGATCGACGAAGTGACGAAGACGCCGATTCCCGGTGTCTACGAGCTCCGTGTCGGCACCGAACTGGTCTACAGCGACGAGAAGGGCGAACACATCATCCAGGGCACGCTGATCGACACCCGCACCGGCGTGAACCTGACCGAAGCGCGCATCGACAAACTCACCGCGATCGACTTCGCCAGCCTGCCGCTGAAAGACGCCATCGTCTACAAGCAGGGCACCGGCGCGCGCAAGCTCGTGGTGTTCTCCGATCCGAACTGCGGTTACTGCAAGAAGTTCGAGCGCGAGATCGTGCAGGTGAAGGACGTGACGGTCTACACCTTCCTGTACTCGATCCTCGGTGGCGACTCGCCCGAGAAGTCGCGCAACATCTGGTGCGCCAAGGACAACACCGCCGTGTACCGCGACTGGATGGTCAACGGCGCCGTGCCGCCTCGCGCCATGGCGCAGTGCGATGTCGCTGCCCTGCAGCGCAACATGGCGATGGGCAAGAAGTACCGCGTCAACGGCACGCCGGCGCTGGTGTTCGAAGACGGCAAGCGCGTGCCCGGCGCCTTGCCACCGGCGCAGATCGAAGCGCAGCTGACCGCGAGCCGCGCCAAGTCCTGAGCCGCGCGGCTACAGCGAGTCGACGGCAGCGAGCAGCGCCTGCGCCTCGGCGCGAACCCGGGCCCGTTCGGCCGGGGCCAGCCGTCCCACGCTCTTGGCCATCAAGGCCGTGCGCGGGTTGGCCGCGAGTTCGGCCTCGTGCCGGTCGAGAAAATTCCAGTACAGCAGCGTGAACGGGCAGCCGGGCTTGCCACTCTTGGCCACGTCTTTCGGCGTCGGTGCGTACTTGCAGCGTGAGCAGTGGTTGCTCATGCGCTGGATGTAGGCGCCCGACGCCACATAAGGTTTGCTCGTGAAGCGGCCGCCGTCGGCATAGAGCGCCATGCCGGCCACGTTCGGCAACTCGGCCCACTCGACCGCATCGACATACACCGCGAGGTACCAGTCGGCCACCTGCTTCGGGTCGACTTCGGCGAGCAGCGCGAACAGGCCCGTGACCATCAGGCGCTGGATGTGGTGCGCGTAGCCGTGTTGCAGCGTCTGCTGCACGGTGTCGCGCACACATTCCATCTGCGTTTCGCCGGTCCAGTACCAGCCCGGCAGCGGGCGTTGGTGCTGCAGGTGATTGGCGTCGGTCATGCCCGGCATGTCGAGCCAGTACACACCGCGGATGAACTCGCGCCAGCCGAGCACCTGGCGGATGAAACCTTCGGCGCTGGCGAGCGGCGCGCGGCCGTTGCGGTAGGCCGCTTCGGCGGCGGCAATCACTTCACGCGGGTCGAGCAGGTGCAGGTTCAGGCTGGTCGAGAGCAGCGAGTGCCAGCCGAAGGGCGTGGCCGTCCACATCGCGTCCTGGTGCTCGCCGAAATTCGGCAGGCGCGCCTCGATGAAGGTGTGCAAGGCCAGCAGCGCTTGCGCGCGGGTGACCGGCCACATGAACGACTTCAGCGAGCCCGGGTGGTCGGCAAAGCGTTCCTGCACTTCGGTGAACACCTGCCGCGTGAGCGCATCGGGTTCGAAGGCTTCGGCCGACGGGATCAGGCCCGGGCCGGCCTTCGGATAGGCCTTGCGGTTCTCGGCATCGAAGTTCCACTGGCCGCCCTCGGGCTGGCCGTCGGCGTCGAGCAGGATGCCGTGCTCGCGGCGCATCTCGCGGTAGAAAAACTCCATGCGCAAGTGGCGGCCGTACTTCGATGACCAGCGTGCGAAGTCGGCACGCGAGCACAGGAAGTGGGTGTCGTCCAATGCGCGCAATTCGACGCCGCATTCGCTCGCGACGGCGGCGATGCCCTGCTGCAAGCGCCACTCGCCGGCTTCGAGCAGACGCAGCGTCGAGGGGTGCAGGCGCTGCAGTTGCTCGCGCAGGCGACCCGGCAGGTCCGCGCAGGGGCTGTCGCCGAGCGCGACGTAATTTACCGTGACACCACGCTCGCGCAATTCATCGCGAAAGTGCCGCATCGCAGAGAGGAAGAGTGCGATGCGCGCCTGGTGGCTCCACACGTGGGTGGCCTCGCCGGGCGCTTCGATCATCAGCACCGCATCGCGTTCGAGGTCGAGGCCCGCCAGCGCAGCGCTGGCGTGGCTGAGTTGGTCGCCGAGCACCAGCACCAGCGTGCGCGGGTTCAGCGCCGCGCTCATGCGCTGGTGCCCGCCGCGCCGCGTTTCGCGTCACTCCGGCAACGGTCGGAGCAGTACTTCACGTCAGCCCAGTTTTTCGCCCACGCACGGCGCCAGGTCATCGGCCGCTGGCATTGCACACAGGGCTTGCTCGGCAGCGCCGCCTTGTTCCCCTTGAACCCGGTCATGCGTACTTCAGCTCGCCGGTCTTGCCGCGGAACACGCGGTACGAAAACACCGTGTAGCCCGCGATCGCCGGCACCGAGATGCACACGCCGAACAGGATGACCTTGAGCGCCGCCGGGCTGCTGGCGGCCTGCCAGATCGTCAGCTTGTCGATCACGACGAAGGGGTAGATGCTGTAGGCCAGGCCCAGGAAGCCGAGCACGAACACACCGATCAGCATCACGAACGGCAACCAGCACAGCGGGCCGCGCACGATCTGCGTCTTCAGCAACACGCGCACCGTGACCAGCGCGATGCCCGTGACGAGCGGGATCGCCATCAGCGCGATGATCTCGGGCAAGGCGAACCAGCGTTCGCGCACGGTCGCGCTGATCCACGGCGTGGCCATCGAGATCAGCAGCATGCCGGCGACCATCGGGCCCCACGCGGTGCGGGCCCAGCCGATCGCACGCTCCTGCAGTTCGCCTTCGGTTTTCATCACGAGCCAGGCCGCGCCGAGCAGCGCGTAGGCCATCGGCAGCGCCAGCGCGATGGCGCCGGCGAAGAGCGGGTAGTTCCAGCCCTCGCCGAAGCCGCTGATGTAGCGCCCGAGCATCCAGCCCTGCGAGACCGACGCGATCAGCGAGCCGGCGAAGAACAGGCGGTCCCAGGTCTTTTTGTGCGTGTCCTTGGCCTTGACGCGGAAGTCGAAGGCCACACCGCGCAAGGTCAGGCCGATCAGCATCAGCGTGACCGGCAGGTAGAGCTCGCCCAGCACCAGGCCATGGGCTTTCGGAAACGCGACGAGCAGGATGCCGATGCCGAGCACGAGCCAGGTTTCGTTGGCGTCCCAGAACGGGCCGATCGAGGCGACCATCACGTCTTTCTCGGCGTCGGTGGCGCGGTGCATCAGCATGCCCACGCCGAGGTCGTAACCGTCGCTGACGACGTAGACGAGCATCGAGATGCCCATCAGCGCCATGAAGATCACCGGCAGCATCGTGTCGAAGGTCATCACGCTCATGCGGTGCTCCCGGCCGGCAGCACGGGCGAGTTGCCCGCACCGGCCGGTGTCACGGCCTGTTCCACGGCGTCGATCTGCAAGACCTCTTCCGGCTTCTCGGCCATGTACTTCAGCACCGTCACGTAAGCGACGATCAGCGCGAGGTAGAGCGTGACGTAGAGCGCCAGCGTCAGGCCGATCATGGCCGAGGGCACGTTCGAGACCACGTCGGCCGTGCGGATCAGCCCGTAAACGATGAAGGGCTGGCGGCCGATCTCGGTCACGTACCAGCCGGCGACGGTCGCGACCCAGCCCGAGAACGTCATGCCGGCGAACACCCACAGCAGCGCGCGCGGCAGCGCCGCAGGCTGCCACTTCGCACGCCGGTACAGCCACCAGCCGAGCCAGCTCGTCGCCAGCATCAGCATGCCCACGCCGACCATGATGCGGAAGGCGAAGAACATCGGCAGCACCGGCGGGTGTTTGTCGCCGAAGGAATTCAGGCCCTTGATCTCGCCGTCGAGTTCGTGCGTGAGGATCAGGCTCGCCATCTTGGGGATCTTGATCTCGAAGTGGTTGCTGCGTGTTTCCTTGTCGGGAATGGCGAACAGCAACAAGGGTGCGCCCCGTTCCGTTTCCCACACCCCTTCGATCGCGGCGATCTTCGCCGGCTGGTGTTCGAGCGTGTTCAGGCCGTGCGCATCACCGACCATGATCTGCACCGGAATGGCGATCGCCGCGAGCGTGAGCCCGACCCGCAGCACCTTGGGCGCCGAACGCTGCGCCACGCCGCGCAGCAGCTGCCAGGCGCTCAGGCCGGTCAGCAGGAAGGCGCAGGTCAGCGCCGAGGCGAGCAGCATGTGGGCGAGGCGGTACGGGAACGAGGGGTTGAAGATGACCTCGAACCAGCTCGTCACGTGGTACACGCCGTCGATGACTTCATAACCGGCCGGCGTCTGCATCCACGAGTTCAAGGCCAGGATCCAGAACGCCGACAGCGTGGTGCCGAAGGCCACGAAGAAGGTCGCCATCAAATGCACCCGCTCGCTCACCTTGCCGTGGCCGAACAGCATCACGCCGAGGAAACCGGCCTCCAGGAAAAACGCCGTCAGCACTTCGTAGCCGAGCAGCGGCCCGGCGATGTTGCCGACCTTCTCCATGAAGCCCGGCCAGTTGGTGCCGAACTGGAAGCTCATCGTGATGCCGCTGACCACGCCGAGCGCGAAGCTCAGTGCGAACACCTTGGTCCAGAAGCGGTAGGCGTCGAGCCAGCCTTGGGCGGCGGCCTTGTCGGGCCCGTTGCGCGTTTTGAGCCAGCGCAGGCGGAAGAACAGCAGCACCCAGCCCATGCCGATGCTGATGGTCGGAAACAGGATGTGGAAGGTGATGTTGGCCGCGAACTGCATGCGGGCGAGGATCAGGGCGTCCATGGCGTTCCTTTCCTTTTCAGCGCTTCGTGCCGGCCACGGCCCGGCCGGTGAATTCAAGCACCTTTTGCACCTTGGCGCCCATCTTCATCAGGCGCGACAGGGTCTGCTGGTCCATGCGCTGCACGTCGTCGAACCACGTGGTGGTGAGCTCGATCAGGTCGTGCATGCCACGCATGCGCTCCAGCGCCACGCGGTCTTCTTCGGTGGCGGGTTCTTCGAGCAATGCGTTGCGCAGCATCGACAGCGTGGGTTCGATCTCGCGCCGGCGGCGCTCTTCGGCCAGCGTGCGGAAGATCTCCCAGGCGTCGCTCGGCGCGTCGAAGTATTCGCGCCGGTCGCCGCTCAGGTGGCGCAGGTTCACGAGCCGCCAGGCCTGCAACTCCTTCAGCCCCATGCTCACGTTGGAGCGCGAGAACTCCAGCTTCTCGGCGATGTCGTCGGCGTTCAGCGCGGTGGGTGACACGAAGATCAGCGCGTAGATCTGGCCGACCGTGCGGTTGATGCCCCAGCGGCTGCCCATCTCGCCGAAGTGGGCCACGAAGCTGCGAACCAGGGGGGAGAGCGATGTCATGCAATAAGTGTATCGAGTTTTCAGGAAATGCTGAAAACTCAGGAATTTGCAATGCAGGGTCTATGCGGCCTGCGGCGACAATCCGCGCATCGTTTTCGAGGAGCGCTGTTTGTCCGACGTGTCGCCTGTTTCGCCGTACCCGGTTGCCTTTCGCCTCGGGTACCTCGCCTTGTTGCCTTTTGTCGTCGGCGCAGCGCTGGTATGGATCGTGCGGCCCGACGCCCACCCGTATGTCACCTCGGCGCTCTCGGGCTACGCCGCGGTGGTGCTCGCCTTCATCGGCGGCATCCACTGGGGCTTCGGCTTTCGCGAAGAAGACCCACCGCCTCGCCTGTTCGTGTGGGGCGTGGTGCCGGCGCTCGTGGCCTGGGTCGCGGTGGTGATGCAGCCGTATGCCGGCCTCGTGGTGCACGGCGTGATGCTCGTCGTCTGTTACCTCGTCGACCGCAAGGTCTACCCCGAGCGTGGTGCTGCGCGCTGGCTCACGCTGCGCTTCCGGCTCAGCGTGGTCGCGAGCCTGAGTTGTCTTGTCGGCGCGGCCGGCAGCTGAACCGTTTTGTTCCCTACTTGCCCATGATCACGTACCGAATCGACATCGCCGACGCGCACGCGCACCTGTTCCGGGTCACGCTCAGCGTGGCGAAACCCGCCGCCGAGCAGCGCCTGAGCCTGCCCGTGTGGATCCCCGGCAGTTACCTGGTGCGCGAGTTCGCCCGCCACCTCTCGGGCATCGGCGCAAAGCAGGGCACGCGCGAACTGCCTTTGCAGCAGCTCGACAAGGCAACGTGGCTGGCGCGCTGCAGCGGGCGCAGCGCGCTCACGGTCAGCTACCTCGTCTACGCCTTCGACACCTCGGTGCGCGCCGCCTTCCTCGACGCGAACCGAGGCTTCTTCAACGGCACCGGGCTGTGCCTGCGTGTCGAGGGCTCGGAGGCGTTGCCGCACCGGGTCGAGCTGCGCGGCCTGCCGGCTGGCTGGCAGGTGGCGACGGCGATGCGCGCGGTGAAGGTCGACGCCGCCGGTCGCGGGGTCTACGAAGCCAACGGCTACGACGAGCTCGTCGATCACCCGGTCGAGATGGGTCGCTTCTGGCGCGGCCATTTCAAGGCCTGCGGCGTGGCGCACGAGTTCGTGGTGGCCGGCGCCTTGCCCGACTGCGACGGCGAGCGCTTGCTGAAGGATTCGCAGCGCATCTGCGAAGCCCAGATCCGCTTCTGGCATGGCAAGAAAAAACCGCCGTTCGACCGCTACGTCTTCCTGCTCAACCTGATCGAAGACGGCCACGGCGGCCTGGAGCACCGCGCCAGCACCGCACTGATCGGTTCGCGCCGCGACCTGCCGCCCACGGGCAAGGCCGAGATGACCGACGGTTACGCGAACCTGCTCGGCCTGATCAGCCACGAGTACTTCCACACCTGGAACGTGAAACGCCTGCGCCCGGCCGAGTTCGCGCATTACGACTACACGCAGGAGAACTACACCGAACTGCTGTGGTTCTTCGAGGGCTTCACGTCCTACTACGACGACCTGTTCCTGGTGCGCTGCGGCCTGATCGACACGGCGCGTTACCTGAAGCTGGTCAGCCGCACCGTGAGCGGCGTGCTTGCGCTGCCGGGCCGCAAGGTGCAGAGCGTGGCGCAGTCGAGCTTCGACACCTGGGTCAAGTACTACCGCAGCGACGAGAACACGCCCAACGCGACCATCAGCTACTACACCAAGGGCTCGCTGGTGGCGCTGGCGCTCGACCTCACGTTGCGCCGTGAAGGCAAGAGTTCGCTCGACGCGGTGATGCGCGAGCTGTGGGCCATGAGCGCGGGCGGGCCGATCGACGAGGCGCAGATTCGCGCTGCGCTGCTCAAGCTCGGCGGCCGCTCGTTCGATGCCGAACTCGACGCCTGGGTGCACGGCACCGACGACCTGCCGCTGCAAGGCGCGCTGGTGGCCTTCGGCATCGACTGGGTCACTGATGCCGCCACGCTCGCGCAGCGCCTCGGCCTGCGCGTCAGCGAAAGCGCGCTCACCGGCGTGAAGGTCAGCCACGTGTTGCGCGGGGGCGCGGCCGAACGGGCCGGCCTGTCGGTCGGCGACGAAGTACTGGCGCTGCAGGGCTGGCGCTTGCGCCGGCTCGACGACGCGTTGCGGCTGCTGGTGCCGAACACGCCGGCCACGCTGCTGGTCGCCCGTGACCAGCGTGTGCTGAGCTTGTCGCTCGTGCTGTCGGCCGCCGCCGCGCCGGCCGGCGCCGGCGTCACGCTCAAGCAGTCTGCCAAGCCGGCCGCGCCCGCGGCTGCGCTGCAAAAGGCATGGCTGTCGGCCTGAAGGCCCTGTTCGGGCCGGCCCCGAGCCCGGCGCGCCGCGCCGGGCTGGCCGGCGTGCTGGCGCTGGTGCTCGCCGTGCACGGCTGGCTCGCGCAGGAACTGGCCGACCGCATCGCCGACATCGACAAAGACACGTCCACGGTCGAACGGATCGACGTGGCGTATGTGCGTGACATGGCCTTGAGCGCACCGGTGGCTGCAGCGCCGGCCGCGCCGCCCCCTGCACCCGCCGCGCCACGTGCGGTGGCCCGCAAGCCTGCGCCCGAGCCTGCCAAGCCGGCGTCTGCCCCGGAGCCGGCCGCCGCGCCCGTCGAGCCGCCCGACCCGGTGCTCGCCGCAGCGCCGGTCGTTCCCGAGCCCGTGCCCGTGGTGCCGGCCCCCGATCCGGTTCCGGCGCCCGAGCCGCTGCTGGCCGCGAACGGCGCCGCCAGCGCGCCGGCCGCCGCGGCCAGTGCCGTGACACCCGCCGCCTTCGACTGGCCCTTGTCGACCCGCGTGAGCTACCTGCTGACCGGCAACTACCGCGGCGAGGTGAGCGGCTCCGCGCAGGTCGAGTGGATCCGCTCCGGCTCGCGCTACCAGGTGCACCTCGACCTCGTGGTCGGCCCGAGCGCGGCACCGCTGATCACGCGCCGCATGAGCAGCGACGGCGAGATCACCGCCGAGGGTTTGAGCCCGCGCCGCTACCAGCAGGACACCAAGGTCGTGCTGCGCGAACGCCGCAACCTGGTCGTCAACTTCGAGCCCGGCAGCGTGGTGCTCGCCAACGGCGACCGGCGCGACAGCGTGCCCGGCGTGCAGGACACCGCGAGCCAGTTCGTGCAGCTGATGTATGTCTTCAGCACCCGCCCCGAACTGCTGCGCATCGGCAACGCGGTCGGCATTCCGCTGGCATTGCCGCACAAGGTCGACGTGTGGACCTACGACGTGGTCGGCGAAGAAGTGCTGGCCGCGCCCTTCGGCCCGCTGCCCACCATTCACCTGAAGCCGCGCCGTGCGCTGGTGCCGAAGGTGGGCGAGCTGAGCGCCGAGATCTGGTTCGCGCCGCAGTTGCGCTACTTCCCGGTGCGCATCCTGATCCGGCAGGACGGCGACAACTTCGTCGATCTGATGATCTCGAAGCGGCCCGAGATGGCCGGTTCGTGAGCCTGTGTCAGGCTGGCGGGGTGTCGAGGAACAGCGTGGCGAAGTCGGCCGCAGCGCCGGGCCCGCGCATCCGCTGAAGCGAACCCTGGGCGGCCTCGAGCAGCGGCCGCAGTTCTTCCCAGCTTTGCGACTTCTCCATGCGCATCGCGATGGTTTCTCCGGCCGGGCCCATGTTGTCGATGAGGTGGCGCACCGCCAGGCGGCGGCGGTTTTCGAACCCGCGCTGCGAGACGATCGGCACGATCACGTCGACGGTGACCGGGCCCGCGCCGGGCACAGCCGGGCGCGCCGCGCTGGCCACCAACTCGATGTAACCCTGCTCGAGCAGCGCCTGCAGCGTTTCTTCGGGCTGCGCGAAGATCATCTTGTGCAGGTCGGCGTCGCTGCGCACACCGTCGACCAGGATCAATGCGGTGCGCAGGCGCGGCGCCAGTCGGTTGACACGGGTGTCAATCTCGATCTGGCCTCGTTCGGTCTTTCGGTAGATCGTTGCCATGGTGTCTCCGCTACTGCGCTTATGCTTCGCAGCGCAAACGTAACTCGTCGTCCATATTACAGGAGAGCCTCTTGACGCAGACATGCATTCTTACCGCTTTGCACGGAGCAGGCGACCGTAAAACGGCATTGATCACGCTGAACCGGCCCCAGCAGCTCAACGCGCTGAACGACACGCTGATGGACGAACTGGGTGCAGCGCTCAAGGCCTTCGACGCCGATGCGGGCGTCGGTTGCATCGTCATCACCGGCAGTGAAAAGGCCTTTGCTGCCGGTGCCGACATCAGCGCGATGGCGAAGTTCGATTTCAACGACACCTACGGCGGCGACTTCATCACGCGCAACTGGGAAACCATCCGCAGCATCCGCAAGCCGGTGATCGGCGCGGTCGCCGGCTTCGCGCTCGGTGGCGGTTGCGAGCTGGCGATGATGTGCGACTTCATCATCGCGGCCGAGACCGCGAAGTTCGGCCAGCCCGAGATCAAGCTCGGCATCATTCCCGGCGCCGGCGGCACGCAGCGCCTGCCGCGTGCGGTCGGCAAGGCCAAGGCGATGGACATGGTGCTCACCAGCCGGATGATCGACGCGGCCGAGGCCGAACGCGCCGGGCTGGTCTCGCGCGTGGTGCCGTTCGCCGAGCTGATGACGGTGACGCTCGCTGCTGCGCAGACCATCAACGAGCTGAGCGGCCCGAGCGTGATGATGGCCAAGGAGAGCGTGAACCGCGCCTTCGAAGGCACGCTGGCCGACGGCATCATGTTCGAGCGCCGGATGTTCCATTCGCTGTTCGCGACCGCCGATCAGAAGGAAGGCATGGACGCTTTCCTGAACAAGCGCAAGCCGGCCTTTACCCAGCGTTGACGCCGGCCAGCGCCGGGCCGCCCCGAGCGGTCGGCGATCCCCTCGGGGGGTGGCTGCGGTACGCCGCAGCCGGGGGTGCCATTCCTAGGGCTGGACCCAGCGCGCGCCGGATTCGTCGAACACGGCGCGGCGGTGGCCTTGCGCGTGCAGTTCCAACCAGTCGATCGCCAGCACCTGCGCCGTGACCACCGCGAAGAACTCACGCGGCGGTGTGCCGCCGCCCGCGAGACCCGGGCCGGGCAGCGCCGCGCCCGGCGCCACCGGCGCCAGGTAATCCTGCGCGGCCGGTGACAGCTTGATGCGCGCCCAGCGTGACGACACCGAGAGCCCCGAGTCCTCGACCGACAACTGCACGCGGCAGCGCAGTTGCCAGCCCAGCTCGGCCGACCACAACACGAGCGTGCCGCGCGGGTGGCTGCGCAGTTGCGCAACCTTGTGGGCGCGTGCGTCGGTGAACAGCAGCAGTCGCTGCGCGCCTTCGTCGGCTTCGCGCAGCACCACGGTGCGCGCATCGGCGGCGTCACCGTCCACCGTGGCCAGCACCGGCGTGCGCCAGCCGTGCTGCTTGTCGCTGCAGGCGCGGCCAAGCTGCTGCCACAGGCCGGTGCGAACGGCCGCCAGCGTTGCCGGCCGTTCGCCCATCTCGTTCAGCCTTCCTTGCGCAGCGACGGGAACAGGATCACGTCGCGGATGCTCGGGCTGTCGGTGATCAGCATCATCAGCCGGTCGATGCCGATGCCGCAGCCGCCGGTGGGTGGCATGCCGTATTCGAGCGCGCGGATGAAGTCGGCGTCGTAGAACATCGCTTCTTCGTCGCCGGCTTCCTTGTTCGCCACCTGCGACTGGAAACGTGCGGCCTGGTCTTCGGCGTCGTTCAATTCCGAGAACCCGTTGGCGTACTCGCGGCCGGTGATGAAGAGCTCGAAACGTTCGGTGATGCTCGGGTCGCTGTCGGACGCGCGCGCCAGCGGCGACACCTCGACCGGGTAGTCGATGATGAAGGTCGGCGCCCACAACTTCTCTTCGACCACCGCTTCGAACAGGCCGAACTGCAGCTCGGCGAGCTTCCAGTGCGCCGGCGCTTCTTCGCCGTGTGACTTGAGCGCGGCGCGCAGCACGGCCGGATCAACGGCCTCGGCAGCGGTCAAGCCGGCATGGGCGACGAGCGAATCACGCACCGTGAGCCGCGCAAAAGGCCGGTCCAGATCGACCTCCTTGCCACCATAGGTGAGCGTGGCCGAGCCCGTGGCCTGGCGCGCGGCGTGGCGCAGCACCTGCTCGGTGAAGTCCATCAGGTCGTGGTGGTTCCAGTAGGCCGCGTAGAACTCCATCATCGTGAATTCGGGGTTGTGCCGAACCGAGATGCCTTCGTTGCGGAAGCTGCGGTTGATTTCGAAGACCCGCTCGAAGCCGCCGACGATCAGGCGCTTCAGGTACAGCTCGGGCGCGATGCGCAGGAACATCTGCTGGTCGAGCGCGTTGTGGTGCGTGACGAAAGGCTTGGCGTTCGCACCACCCGGGATCGGGTGCAGCATCGGTGTTTCCACTTCCATGAAGTGGTGCTCGACCATGAACTGGCGGATCGAGCTCAGCGCCTTGCTGCGCGCCGCGAAGCGGGCCCGCGCGTCGCCGTCGGTGATCAGGTCGACATAGCGCTGCCGGTACTTCTGCTCCTGGTCGGCCATGCCGTGGAACTTGTCGGGCAGCGGGCGCAGGCTCTTCGTCAAGAGGCGCAACACGCTCACGCGCACCGAGAGTTCGCCGGTCTTGGTCTTGAAGAGCGTGCCTTCGGCGCCGAGGATGTCGCCCAGGTCCCAGTGCTTGAACGTGGCATACAACTCTTCGCCGAGCGCGTCGCGCGTGACGAACAGCTGGATCTGGCCCGAGCCGTCCTGCAGCGTCGCGAAGCTCGCCTTGCCCATCACGCGCTTGAGCATCAGCCGGCCGGCCACCACCACGTGCACGCCCAGCGGTTCCAGCTCTTCGTTCGATTTCGCGTCGTGCTGGCGCAGCAGTTCGGCCGCCTGGTGTTTGGGCTTGAAGTCGTTCGGGAACGCCACGCCTTGTTGGCGAATGAGCGCGAGTTTTTCGCGGCGCTCGGTGATCAGCTGGTTTTCTTCCGTCATGGGGGGCTCTCGGGTGAGGCCGCGATTTTAGGCGTGCTGCACCAGCGATATGGGCCGAGCGTGCGCAGGCCCATAAAATCGCCTGTTGCCCGTTCCGGGCCGAAGCCGCATCCCACCATGTCGAAACCCAACGTTCGCCCAGCGCAGAAGATCCGATTCGCGGTGGTGGGCTGCGGGCGCATCGCGCAGAACCACTTCGCCGCGCTGAAGCAGCACAGCGAGCGCGCCGAGCTGGTGGCGGTGTGCGACAACCGGCCACAGGCGCTGACCGAGGCGGTGGTGAAGACCGGCGCGCAGGGCTACGCCTCGCTCGATGCCTTGCTCGCGGGCAGCGACGCCGACGTGGTGGTGCTCGCCACGCCCAGCGGCCTGCACTCGCGCCAGGCCATCAAGGTGGCACAGGCCGGTCGCCATGTGCTGAGCGAAAAGCCGATGGCGACCAAGTGGGACGAAGGCGTCGCGATGGTGCGCGCCTGCCGCGATGCCGGCGTGAAGCTCTTCGTCGTCAAGCAGAACCGCCTGAACGCGACGCTGCAACTCGTCAAGCGCGCGGTCGAGCAGCGCCGCTTCGGGCGCCTGGCGATGGTCAACGTCAACGTCTTCTGGACCCGCCCGCAGAGCTACTACGACGACGCCCCGTGGCGCGGCCGCTGGGACATGGACGGCGGCGCTTTCATGAACCAGGCCAGCCACTACGTCGACATGGTCGACTGGCTGGTCGGCCCGGTCGACAACGTGCACGCCTACACCGCCACGCTGGCGCGTGACATCGAGGCCGAAGACACCGGCGTGATGAGCCTGCGGCTGCGCAGCGGCGCGCTGGCGTCGGTCAACGTGACGATGCTGACGCACAACAAGAACTTCGAAGGCAGCATCACGCTGCTGGGCGAGCGCGGCACGGTGCGGGTCGGTGGTGTGGCCGTCAACAAAATAGAACACTGGGAGTTCGAGACGCCGCACGACGACGACGCCAAGGTGGCGAGCGCGAGCTACGGTGTGGAAAGTGTCTACGGCCCGGGTCACCCGCTGTACTACGACAACGTGATCAACACGCTTCAGGGCGTGGCCAACGCGGCGGTCGACGGTTACGAAGGGCTGCGCTCGCTCGAAGTATTGATCGCTGCGTACCGCTCGGCGCGTGACGGCCTGCGGGTCGGCTTGCCCCTGGTGTTCTGACGATGATTCACGCTTCGGCCATCGTCGACGAAGGGGCGCAGCTCGGTGCCGGCACGCACGTCTGGCACTTCGCGCACGTGTGCGCCGGTGCGCGCATCGGCGAGCGGTGTTCGCTGGGGCAGGGCGTGTATGTCGGCAACGACGTGCACATCGGCCACAACGTGAAGGTGCAGAACAACGTCTCGGTGTATGACGCTGTCACGCTCGAAGACGATGTGTTCTGCGGCCCGAGCATGGTGTTCACGAACGTGCACAACCCGCGTTCGGCGGTGCCGCGCAAGAACGAATACCGCCGCACGCTTGTGAAGCGCGGTGCCACGCTCGGGGCGAACTGCACGGTGGTGTGCGGCACCACGATCGGCGCGCATGCCTTCGTCGGCGCCGGTGCGGTCGTGAGCCGCGACGTGGCCGACTTCGCGCTCGTGGTCGGCGTGCCGGCGCGGCGCATCGGCTGGGTCAGCCGGCATGGGGAGAGATTGACCTTCCTCGACGAGTCGAACGGCGAGGCCCTGTGTCCTGCAACGGGTGAGCGTTACGTCCTGCGCGATGGCGTTTGTATGCTCGCGAACGAGGCAAACGCATGACCGAGAAGCTCGACTTCATCGACCTGAAGAGCCAGTACGCGGCGCTGAAGGCCCCCATCGCCGAGCGCATGCAGCGCGTGCTCGATCATGGCCAATACATCATGGGTCCGGAGGTCAAAGAGCTCGAAGACCGGCTCGCGACGACCACCGGCGCGGCCCACTGCATCACGGTCGCCAGCGGCACCGAAGCGCTGCTGATCTCGCTGATGGCGCTCGGCCTGCAGCCCGGCGACGAAGTGATCACCACGCCCTTCACCTTTGCCGCCACGGCCGAGATGATCGTGTTGATCGGCGGTGTGCCGGTGTTCGCCGACATCGAGCCCGACACCTGCAACATCGACGCGTCGAAGATCGAAGCGCTGGTCACGGCGAAGACCCGCGCGATCATGCCGGTGAGCCTGTACGGGCAGGTGGCCGACATGGTGGCGATCAACGCCATCGCCGAACGCCACGGCCTCGCCGTGATCGAAGACGCGGCGCAGAGCTTCGGTGCGACGTACCAGGGAAAGAAGAGCTGCAACCTGAGCACGCTCGGCTGCACCAGCTTCTTCCCCAGCAAGCCGCTCGGTTGTTATGGCGACGGCGGCGCGGTGTTCACGAACGACGCGGCGCTGGCCCAGGCCTGCCGCGAGATCCGCGTGCACGGGCAGAGCGCGCGTTACACCCACACGCGCGTCGGCGTGGGCGGCCGCATGGACACGCTGCAGTGCGCCGTCGTGCTCGCGAAGCTCGAACGCTTCGAGTGGGAGATCGACCGCCGCCTCGCGCTCGGCGAACGCTACCGGCGCAAGCTCGCCGGCGTGCGCGGCCTGCGTTTGCTCGCCTTGCGCGACGACCGCGACTGCGTGTGGGCGCAATACACGGTCTTCGTCGAACACCGCGCCGCGGTGCAGGCGGCCTTGACGGCGCAGGGCATTCCGACGGCGGTGCACTACCCGAAGCCCGTTCACCACCAAGCCGCCTACGCGCAGTACGCGAACGCCGGCGATTGCCCGCAGAGCGTGCTCGCCGGCCAGCAGGTGATGAGCCTGCCGATGAGCGCCGACCTGAGCGAGGCACAGCAAGACCGCGTGGTGAGCGCCGTGCTGGCCGCGCTGCAGTGATGCCCGCGGACGAGCGCAGCCCTGCGCCGGCCGGCGTCGATTTCTCGGCGCTGTACGACGGGCACCCCGAGTACGTGGCGCGCCGCGCCAGCGGTTCGTTCGAGCGGGCGCAGATCGACGTCGAGGTGCGCTTGTTCAAGCTGCCGCAGCTGATGCGCTTGTTGCCAAACGGTCGTGCGTTGAACAGCGTGCTCGAGATCGGCTGCGCGACCGGCGAGTTGATCGACGCGCTGCCGGTGCAGGCCGGCGGCCGCAAGCTCGGCATGGACATCTCGGCGGCCAACGTGGCGGCGGCGCGCACGCGCTTTCCCGAAGTCGAATTCCGCTGCGGCGACTTTCGCGAGACGCGTGGCGAGCATTTCGACGCGGTGGTCATGAGCGACGTGCTCGAACACGTGCCCGAC
>Ga0209883_1000011_pt1 | contig 61883 bp, 53 predicted proteins | sample GWRWT4_21May14_FD_187196 | JGI IMG/M metagenome (GOLD analysis project Ga0209883, IMG submission 187196) | Sand microcosm microbial communities from a hyporheic zone in Columbia River, Washington, USA - GW-RW T4_21-May-14 (SPAdes) (version 2) | ecosystem: Engineered > Artificial ecosystem > Sand...
GAGTAATAAGCGAGCAGGCGCCAGTCGTTGGCCGTGAGGCCCGCGCCGCCAGCCTTCACCAGCGAGAGAACTTCCTTCACCGGCCGCTGTGCGTTCATGCCGAGCGTGAGCACCTCGGTGTAACGCTGCGCGTCGACTTCACCCGGCAGCCGCGTGAGCTCGGTGCCCTGCGGGTTGAACAGCACCATCGTCGGGTAGCCGCTGACCTTGAAACGTGCGCCGATCTTCTGCGCGCCGGGGCGGTCGCCGTCCACGTACACCGGCACGAAAGCGCGCGAGCGTTCGATGAAGTCCTGGCGGTTGAAGAGCGTGGCCTTGACCTGGTTGCAGGGCGGGCACCACTTCGCGCCCCAGTAGACGAACACCGGCTTGGCTTCGGCCTTGGCGAGGGCGAAGGCCGCGTCGATCTCGGCGTCGTTGCTGGCGTATTTCCACGCGATGCCGGTGTCGACGTGGTCGGCGACGGCGGCGGGCGCCTTGGGCGCGGCGGCCACCGGGGGCGCCACGTCGGCCGGCTTCGAGCAGGCGGCGAGCAGCGCGGCCAGCGCGAGCAGGCAAAGGGCGTGTCGGGTCGGGTTGTGCATGGCGAGTCCTTCGTCGATCAATCCACCGGCGCCGGCGCTTCGCGCACCGGGTCGTTCGGCCGGGACGAAGCGTACTGCGCCACGGCCACCCCCGCCAGTGTGAGGGCGGCGCCGGCCAGCTTGATGCCGGTGTAGCGTTCGCCCGTCACGGCCCAGGCCACCAGCCCGGCCACCGGCGGCATCAGGTACATCAGCGGCGCGCTGCGGGCCACGCCACGCACCGCGTTGACCCAGCCCCAGACCATCCAGCCGAGAAAGGCCGAGATCAACACGGCGTAGAACGTGCCGAGCCAGATCATCGGGCTGATCAATGCCCAGTCCACGTTCAGCCCGGCGGGCAGGCTCAGCAGCACGACCGGGCCGCTGCCCAGCAGCGTGGCGTAGGTCATCACCGTCACGCCGCCGTGGCGCTCGATCAGCGGCTTGGCGGCGACGGTGTAGTACGAGAAGAACGAGGCCGCGACCAGCAGCGTCAGGTCGCCACCGCTGGCCTGCCATTGGCCGCCGAGGAACTTGTCCGACAGGAACAGCAGCACGCCGGCGCAGGCCACCGCCACGCCGGCGAGCTGCCCGCGCGTGAGCTGCTCCAGGCCGTGCCAGCGCAGGATCAGCAGCGTGAACACCGGTCCCACGGCCAGGATCAGCGAGCTCGAAAACGCTGTCGACCAGTGGATGCCGAAAGTGACCAGGCCGACGTGCAACAAGTGCCCGGCGATGCCGAGTTTGAGCAGCGACAGCAACTCCGCCCCGGGCAGGCGCGGCCAGCGCGTGCCGTGCAGCCAGCACAGCAGCAGCGCCGCGGCCAGCGGCATGATGAGGTAACGCACGAACAGGAAACCACCGGGCGAGAGCGCCTTGAACACTTCCTTCTGCACACTGAAGTTCGCGCCCCAGACGAGGATCAATGCGAGCGCGGCCCACAAGGCCTGGCGGGCGCGGGCGGGGTTCGGGTCGGGCATCGGTGCGGTCAGGTCTCGGGGGGTGAACCCTGAGTGTCGCCGAGATGCGCCTGCGCGTCTTCGAGCCGCCACCCTTCCAGCGGTGTGGCGCGCGCCAACGCCATCCACAGGCCGAAAGGCATCTGCATCGCGCGCTTGGGCGCCGGGCGGGCCACGTCGAGCGTGGTGTCGGTGGCGACCAATACGCCGCACTCCGGCGGAATCTCGTCGGGCCGGGCAATGCCTTCGCGGACCACGTACCAGCACTCGCTGCTGAGCTGCAGGTACGCGGCGCGCTTGGCGGCGCTGCGCAGGTCCGACAGCAGATCGGAGCGCTGCACCTTGATCTCGTGCACGATCGGTTCGAGGTAGGCCTCGACCGTGGTGTGGCGCACCGAGAACACATCGGGCATGGCCATCACCCAGCCGCTGTCGACCTTCGCGCGCAGGCTCAGGCCTTGCCAGGCGATGCGCCCGGCGCGTGTCATCTCGCGTGCCACGCGCTCCACCAGCGCTTCGTGCGCATCGCGCCGCGCGCGGTTGCGCTGCAGCGTGTCGGCCAGGACCCGCAGGCCGGCGTCGGTCACCCGCAGCGTTTCGTGCCCGGCAGCGCTGCGCACCCGCTCCAGCAGGCCGGCCACCAGCAGCTCGACCTCGAGCGCGTCCTGGCACGGCCAGCCGGCGGAACGATAGACATCGCGCAGGCGGCGCCGGTGCAGTGCCGTGATCGGGGTCGTCGTGGCCATGGGCGCAAGCGTAGCGCCGCGTTCGGCGGCCGGGCTCAAGCCTGCGCGGCGCGCGCCGAAAACAGGTAGATTCCGGCCACCCGGCCTGCCACCCGGAGCGCCATGCGACTCATCGAACTCGAATCGGTCAAGCACCGCCTGCAGGTGGGCGTGCCGCTGCCCTTCAACGTGCGCCAGAGCGACCACACGCTGCTGCTCGCACGCGGCCAGGTGCTGGTGGGCGTGGAGCAACTGCAGGCGCTGTTCGAGCGCGGCATGCTGGTCGACCTGGCCGAGCTGGAAACCGTGGTCCACCGGGTGCTGAAAGCCCCGCCCGAGCAACTGCCCGGGCTCTGGGAAGAGTCGATCGAGAGCGCCACACACGCGCTGTACGCGCTGCCGAATAAAAACCTCGATGTCGTGGTCGACGACGTGGCCGCCCCGCTGGTGGCGCTGGTCGAGCGCGACCCCGACCTGGCCATCTTCCAGGTGCTGCGCCAGCACGGCGGCCGGCACGCGCAGTACGGCGCGAACCACTCGATTCATTGTGCGATCGCCGCCTTCCTCACGGTCCACCGCCTCGCCTGGAACAAGCCCGACATGGAGCGTGCCTTCAAAGCTGCGTTGACGATGAACGTCTCGATGCTCGAACTGCAAGGCCAGCTCGCCGCCCAAGCCACCCCGCTCACACCAGCGCAACGCGAGGCCGTGCACAGCCACCCGCAGCGCAGCATGCACATGCTGGCGCTGGCCGGCATCACCGACCCCGAGTGGCTGCAGGCCGTGGCCCAGCACCACGAAACGAGCAGCGGCAGCGGCTACCCCACGGGCCTGCGCGACGTGACACCGCTGGCCGCCGTATTGCACCAGTGCGACGTGTACACCGCGCGGCTCAGCCCGCGCCAGAGCCGCGAAGCCCTGGGCGCCGACAGCGTGGCGCGCAGCCTCTTCGCCGACCACCCGGGCGACCCGACCACCGCCGCGCTGATCAAGGAATTCGGCCTGTACCCGCCCGGCTGTTTCGTGAAACTGGCCTCGGGCGAAACCGGCATCGTGGTGCGGCGCGGGCCGAGCGCCCACACACCCGAGGTGGCGACCGTGACCAACGCCCGCGGCGCCGCTGTGAGCGAACCGCTGCGGCGCGACACCGCCCGGCCCGAATTTGCGATCGCTGCCCTGCTGGGCGAGCGCGCCGGCACGGCCGCCATCTCGCCGGCGAAGCTGATGGCGCTGGTCTGCGCCTGAGCCTGCGATGATCGCGGCAACCGCCCGCCGGGCGTTGCCGAAAGCGCCCAGCATGCCCGTGCCCTACCCCCACCTGCTCGCCCCGCTCGACCTCGGCTTCACCACGCTGAAGAACCGCGTGCTGATGGGCAGCATGCACACCGGTCTCGAAGACGGCCGCAAGCACTTCCCGGCCATGGCCGCGTTTTTTGCCGAACGCGCGCGTGGTGGCGTGGGCTTGATGGTGACCGGCGGCTTCGCGCCCAATATCGAAGGCTGGGCCAAGCCGCTGGCCGGCACGCTCAGCACGAGCGGTGGCGCCAGGCGCCACAAGCTGGTGACCGACGCCGTGCACGCCGAAGGCGGCAAGATCGCATTGCAGATCCTGCACACCGGCCGCTACGGCTACCAGCCGTTCTGCGTGGCCCCTTCGCGCATCCAGAGCCCGATCTCGCCGTTCACGCCGCGTGAACTGAGCGCACGTGGCATCGAGCGCCAGATCCGCGCTTTCGTGCGCTGCGCGAAGCTCGCCCGTGAAGCCGGCTACGACGGCGTCGAGGTGATGGGCAGCGAGGGTTACTTCATCAACCAGTTCCTCGTCACCCACACCAACCACCGCAGCGACGAATGGGGTGGCGCGTATCAGAACCGCATGCGCCTGGCGGTCGAGATCGTGCGCCGCGTGCGCGAAGCGGTCGGTGCCGACTTCATCATCGTCTACCGCCTGTCGATGCTCGACCTGATCCCCGACGGCAGCAGCTGGGAAGAGGTCGTCACGCTTGCAAAGGCCGTGGCCGACGCGGGCGCGACCCTCATCAACACCGGCATCGGCTGGCACGAAGCGCGGGTGCCCACCATCGCCACCAGCGTGCCGCGTGGCGCCTTCGCCTGGGTCACGCAGAAGATGCGCAAGGAGTTGCGCGCCGCCGGCTACACGCTCCCGCTGATCACCAGCAACCGCATCAACATGCCCGAGGTGGCCGAAGCGATCCTCGAAGAAGGCTGTGCCGACATGGTCAGCATGGCGCGCCCGCTGCTGGCCGACGCCGAGTTCGTCAACAAGGCTGCGGCGAACCAACGCGACCAGATCAACACCTGCATCGCCTGCAACCAGGCTTGCCTGGACCACACCTTCAAGTCGCAGCTCGCGAGCTGCCTGGTCAACCCGCGTGCCGGCCAAGAGACCACGCTGCTGATCCGTGCGGTGGCGAAGAAGAAGCACGTCGCCGTGGTCGGTGCCGGCCCGGCGGGCCTGGCGGCCGCGACCACGCTCGCCGAGCGCGGCCACCAAGTGCACCTCTACGAATCGGCCGCGCAGATCGGCGGCCAGTTCAACATGGCCAAGCTGGTTCCGGGCAAGGAAGAGTTCAGCGAAACGCTGCGTTACTTCGCGCGCCGCATCACGCTCACCGGTGTGCAGCTGCAGCTCGGCACGCGCGTCACCGCGGCGCAACTGCTGGCGCAGCAGTTCGACGAGGTCGTGCTCGCCACCGGCGTGCTGCCGCGCGACGCGAAGATTCCAGGCTCGGACGGCCCGAACGTGCTGAGTTATGTCGACGTGCTGCTGCACGCCAAACCGGTCGGCGCGCGCGTGGCCATCGTCGGCGCCGGTGGCATCGGTTTCGACGTGGCCGAATTCCTCGTCACCGCGCCCGGCCACTCACCCACGATGAACCTGCACGAGTGGCTCGCCGAGTGGGGCGTGGCCGACCCGGCCGCGGTGCGCGGCGGCGTGGTGCGCCCGCAGCCTGCGCCGGCCGTGCGCCAGGTCACGCTGCTGCAGCGCAAGCGCGGCAAGCTCGGCAAGGGCCTGGGCAAGACGACCGGCTGGATCCACCGTGCCGCCCTGCAGATGAAGAAGGTCGAGATGATCGGCGGTGTGAACTACGAGCGCATCACGCCGCAAGGGCTGTTCGTCACCTACGGCGAACAGCGCAGCGATGGGCAGCTGATCGAGTGCGACACGGTCGTGTTGTGCACCGGCCAGGAGCCGCTGCGCGAGTTGCTGGAGCCGTTGCGCAAGGCGGGTGTGAAAACACATTTGATCGGCGGCGCCGACGAAGCCGGCGAGCTCGATGCGAAACGCGCGATCGATCAGGGGACGCGGCTGGCGGCCTCGCTTTGACACCGCGTCGCGTCGTCACCTGCCGAAGAACGACGTCAGGATGGACTCCGCGTGCCTCTCGGGCAGCTGGGTCGCGCTCCGGCTGCCCGACTCGGAGAACACGCTGGCGTTGTCGGCGTCGGGCGCCACCATCTCGGGCCGGGCCGCATGCACCATCTCGTGAAGCAGCGTGCCGAGATCACCACGCCGTTTGCGCACGTTGATCAGGCAGAAGCGGGGCACCGTCAACGCCGAGCTCGGGCCGCCATCGGTCACGCCGAAGGCGTCGCCGGAGTCGCTGAACGGGCAGAAGATGACACGCAGCGTGTCGGGCTTGTCGGCGAGCGTGCGCAGGGCCGACTCCATCACGCTGCCGCATGACGCGGCCGAGCCGGCAATCACCTTTTCGGCGTCGATCACTTCCGGGCCGAAACCCGGGGTCGTGGCCCCGGTCGTGAAATCCATGCCGTGTGGTGCCAGCAGCTCACGCGCGCGCTTGTAAAGCTCGGCAAACAGCGCGTCGGCATCGCCGAACTCCCTGGCGCGGTTGGTCTTCTGCACGAGGATCCGCAACTTTGCCGGGCGCTGCTTGCTCGGTTTGAAAGGGGCCGGCGCCCCCACCAGCCCGGCTTGGCCGGCGCCGACGATGGCCGAGCGCGGCGGCGGTTCGCCCCCACCGTGCGTGCACACCACCCGGCCCGGCACGGCGCGCTGATCGAGCAACACGAGTTCTTCGTCCATCTTCGCGATGGTCATCTTGCCGACGATGTTGTCGGCGGTCGTCTGGTAGGCGCGGTTGACGATGTTGCGCTTGCGCTTGTAGGCGAGCACCGCGGCCGCCGTGGTCGGCCCGTAAAGGGCGGCACGCAGCTCGCTTTCGGAAATGCGGGCCTTTTCCAGCACCAGCAACAGCTTTTGAATCAAGCCGACGTGTCGGCCGGTGGCACCGGGCACGACGTGCGCCGTGTCTGCCACGAGGCAGGCCTGCAGACGAGGTTCATCTCGCAATAACAATGAGACCAGCGGCATGGTGCCCTCCCAGGTGGTTTGCCCGACAGGCCGCGCCCGGCGCGGCTGCGTGGCCGCATCATAGTCACCATGAGCGCTCTGCGCGTCGCGCCGGTCAGGCGTGCACGCGCAACCCCGACGCACCGGCTTCGATGCGCCCGATCACGGCGGCCTGATCGAAGCCCGCCGCGCTGAACACACGCAACACTTCAGCGGCAATCTCCGGCCGACAGCTCACCAGCAAACCACCCGACGTTTGAGGATCGCTGAGCAGATCACGCGCGGTCGCCGGCAGCCCGGCCGCGAGCGTGATCTCGCTGCCATAAGCATCCCAGTTGCGGCCCGACGCGCCGGTCACGAAACCATCGGCCGCCATCGCGTTCACGCCGGCCAGCAGCGGCACCTTGTGCCAGTCGATCACCGCCGTGAGCTTCGCGCCGCGCGCCAGCTCGAGCGTGTGGCCGGCCAGGCCGAAGCCCGTCACGTCGGTCAGTGCGTTCACACCGGCCATCGCCGCGAACTCGATGCCGGGCTTGTTCAGCATCGTCGCCGTCTTCACGAGCTGCGCGTAACCCGCGTCGTCGAGCTTGCCCTTCTTCAGCGCGGCCGAGAGCACGCCCACGCCGAGCGGCTTGCCGAGGATCAGCACGTCGCCGGCTTTCGCGTCGGCATTGCGGCGCACGCGGTCGGGGTGCACCAGGCCGAGCACGACCAGGCCGTAGATCGGCTCGACCGAGTCGATGGTGTGGCCGCCGGCGATCGGGATGCCGGCTTCGCGGCAGATGGTTTCGCCGCCCTTGATGATCTGGCCGATGGCTTCCAGCGGCAGCTGGTTCACCGGCATCGCCACCAGGGCCAGCGCCATGATCGGCTTGCCGCCCATCGCGTACACGTCGCTGATGGCGTTGGTGGCGGCGATGCGGCCGAAGTCGAACGGGTCGTCGACGATCGGCATGAAGAAGTCGGTCGTCGCGATCAGCGCCTGTTCGTCGTTCAGGCGGTACACGGCCGCGTCGTCGGCGGTTTCGATGCCGACCATCAGCTCTTTCGGGATCAGGCCGCCGCCGCTGTTCTTCAGGATCTGCGCCAGCACGCCCGGCGCGATCTTGCAGCCGCAGCCGCCGCCGTGCGAAAAACTCGTGAGGCGCAGCGGCGCGGGCGTGGTCGGCGTGGTGGAGGTCATGGTGGGCGATCGGTGAAGCGCAGCAATCACTGCGGTTCGGCGATTGTGTCAGCGCTCGCCGATCCGTGCAGTGCCAGCATGTCGGCCAGCAAGGCGCGCACGGCGGCACGCTCGGTGGCGGGCGTGAAGCGCGGTTCGCGCAGCGCACATTGCGCGCGCAGCCGGGCGAGGAAGGCGCCGTCGCCCGCCGCGCGCTGCATCAAGCGCACGAGCGCCGGCGCGTCGCCGACCGGGAAAAACCCGCTGTAGTCGGCACCGAGCAGGCCCACGTTGCCGTCGATGCGGCTCGCCAGCACCGGCACGCCGGAGCGCACGGCTTCGATCACCACGTTCGCGCCGCCTTCCATGCGGCTCATGTGAACGAGCGCCTGCGCGCCGGCCATGTGGCGCCGGGCGCTGGCGCGTGGCAGCCCGCCGAGCCAGCGGTACCGCGCGCAGGCCTGCATCGTTTGTTGTGCGAGCGTGCCAAGCGCCGGGTCGAGCGCAGCACCGATGTGGGTGATGTGCAAAGGCGCGTCGGCCGGCAACAGCCGGGCGGCCGCCATCAGCGTGGCCGGGTCTTTTTCTTCGCGCAGGTGGCCCACGGCGACCAGCTCGAACCTTGCAGGCGATGCGCCCGGTCGCACGAGCTTCGTCGCCGACTGCACGATCACGCGCGCCCGGGTGCGCACGGCCGCCGGCAGCGCCGCGAGCCCTTCGTCCTGCAGCACGATCACGTGGCTGGCACACTGCAAGGCATGTTGCGCGCGAGCTTCCGTTCGAATGTCCCGGTACAGGTCGGTGCCCGTCATCACCAGGGCCAGCGGCGCGCGCGGATGGGCCGCATGGAAACGTTCGATCGAATCGGCCGAGCGCCGCGCGTGCAGGGCGATCAGCGCATCGACGGGCGTGCCGTCCCAGGCCAGTGCGATCTGCACGTCGGCCACCGGCGCCAGGAATTTCTGCCAGCGCGATGCGGTGTGCCAGTTGCCGTTGTTCGCATCGGCCAGGGCCGGCGAAACGAGGCAGACGCGGGGTCGTGGGGAAACCATGGCGCGATCTTGTCATGCGCACAGGGCGGCCATGCTTGACGCGCGCCGGCTCCACGGCGCCGCGCTCGCCGAAGCCCTGCACGAAACCCGCGCGAACACCTGGGCGCTGGTGGCCGATCTGTCCGACGCGCAATGGCAGATGCCCGAACAAGGGGGGGTGAACCCGGTGCGCTGGGAGCTCGCGCACCTGGCCTGGTTCGCCGAATTCTGGGTGCTGCGCGGGCCGCACCAGCGCGCGGCCGACGGCACGGCGCGGGCGCTGCACCCGGCGCGCCACGCCGGGCCCGATGAACATTTCGACTCGGCGCGGCTGGCGCATGCGGCGCGCTGGCGCACGCCGATGCCCTCGCGCGGCCAGTTGGGCGAGATGCTGCAAGGCCAGCTCGATGCGTGCATCGAAGCGCTGCCGGGCAGCGACGACGACGCAGCCCACTATTTCCACCGGCTCGCGCTGTTCCACGAAGACATGCACGCCGAAGCCTTCGTCTGGCTGCGTGCCGCCCTGGGTTACGCGGCACCGGCCGGTTTTGCGCTCGCGCCATGTGGGCGCGCGGCACCGGTCGCCGTGCGCGGCGGCGAGTTTCAAATCGGACGACACACCGACGAAGCCGGTTTCGGTTTCGACAACGAAGGCCCTCCACGACACGTCACGCTGCACGACTTCGAGATCGACGCCACGCCCGTCAGCGCCGGCGAGTTCCTGCGCTTCGTCGAAGCCGGTGGCTACGACAACCCGGCGTATTGGCCCGATGCCGCAGGCGCATGGCGCGCGCACAGTGACAAACCGAACCCGCAGCGCTGGCGCTTCGAACAGAAAGGCGGTTGGCAAACCCGCTGGTTCGATCGCTGGCTGCCACTCGAGCCCGATCAGCCGGTGATTCATGTCAATGCCTTCGAGGCCGAGGCGTACTGCCTGTGGGCGAAACGCCGCCTGCCGAGCGCCGCCGAATGGGAACGCGCCGCCGCCCACATCCACTGGGGCCACAGCGTCTGGGAATGGACGGCCGACGCCTTCCGGCCCTACCCCGGCTTCACGCCCGGCCCGTACGCCGAGTACTCCGCCCCGTGGTTCGGCGATCATCGCGAGCTGCGCGGCGGCGCCTTCGCCACGCACGCCAGAATGCACGACCCGCGTTACCGCAACTTCTTCCAGCCGCAGCGCAGCGATGTCTTCGCCGGCTTTCGCAGCGTGGCGCTTTGAGCCTGTTCACCCTTCCCCGAAAGCAATCGATCCCATGAAGCATTCCCTCGCCAAAACGATCGTCGCCGCCGCGCTGCTGGCCAGCAGCGTCGCCACGATGGCGCAGACCACCGTGCTGCGTGTCTCGGCCATCCCCGACGAAGCGCCGACCGAGTTGCAGCGCAAGTTCAAGCCGCTCGGCGACTACCTTCAGCGCGAAACCGGTCTCGCCGTGCAGTTCACGCCCGTCACCGACTACGCCGCCGTCGTCGAAGGCTTGGCCAGCAACAAGATCGACCTGGCCTGGCTCGGTGGTTTCACCTTCGTGCAGGCCAAGATCCGCACCAATGGCGGCGCGGTGCCGATCGTGCAGCGTGCCGAAGACGAGAAGTTCACCAGCAAGTTCATCGTGCCGACCGACAGCCCGGCCAAGACGCTGGCCGACCTGAAGGGCAAGAACTTCGCGTTCGGGTCGCCCTCGTCGACCTCGGGCCACCTGATGCCGCGTTTCTTTCTGCTCAAGGCCGGCGTGAACCCCGAAGCCGACTTCAAGGCCGTGGCGTTCTCCGGCGCGCACGACGCCACCGTGGCCTTCGTGGCCTCGGGCCGCGCCGAAGCCGGCGTGCTGAACGCCTCGGTGATGGACAAGCTGGCCGAAACCGCGAACCCCAACGCCGCCAAGGTGCGCGTCTTGATGACCACGCCGCCCTACTACGACTACAACTGGACCGTGCGCCCGGGCCTGGAGCCAGCGCTCACGAAGAAGCTGACCGACGCTTTCCTCAAGCTCGACCCTGCCGTTGCGGAGCACAAGGAGATCATGGGCCTGCAGCGTGCCAGCAAGTTCATTGCGACCAAGGCGGCGAACTACGAAGGCGTGGAGGCGGCAGCACGATCGGCCGGCCTGATCAAGTGAGCGCGCCGGGCCGCCCCAAGCGCGAACACTCCCGCTCGGCGGGACGGCGCGCAGCGCCTAGGGTGCCCCGGTGAGCCTGCAACTGGACCAGCTCGGGCTGGTCCACCCCAACGGCCACCGCGCATTGCAGCGGGTGAGCCTGTCGCTGGCGGCCGGCGCACGGGTGGCGGTGATCGGCCCGTCGGGCGCCGGCAAGACGAGCCTGCTGCGGCTCGCTGCGGCATCACTCAGGCCGAGCGAAGGTCGCATCGAAGCGCTCGGTGCCAACCCCTGGCAGCTGAGCGCGGGCGGGCTGAAGCGGCTGCGCGCGCGTGTCGGCCTGATCCACCAGGCGCCGCCGATTCCGCCGCGGCTGCGGGTCGTCACCGCCGTGCTCGCGGGCCGGCTCGGCGCGTGGTCGTTGCGGCGCGGGCTCGCTTCGCTGGTGTACCCGGCCGACATCGTCGGCGCGCGCGCGGTGCTGGCGCGGCTCGACCTGTCGGACCGCCTGTTCGAGCGCTGCGACCGCTTGTCCGGCGGGCAGTTGCAGCGCGTGGGCATCGCGCGGGTGCTGTACCAGCAGCCCGAGTTGCTGCTCGCCGACGAGCCGGTCTCGGCGCTCGACCCGGCGCTGGCCGACCTGGCCTTGTCGCAGCTGGTCGCGCAGAGTGAAAGCAGCGGCGCCACGCTGGTCGCTTCGTTGCACGCCGTCGATCTGGCGCTGAAATGGTTCCCGCGCATCGTCGGCATGCGTGCCGGCGAGGTGGTGTTCGACGCCGCCACCGCGAGCGTCACGCCGCAGATGCTGCACGACCTGTACGCGACCGAAGGCGCGGCGCTACCGACGCAGGGTGTGCCGCTGGCGCTGCCAGAAGCCACCGGCAACGTCGTGCCACTCGCACGCCCGGGCTGCCGATGAACGCGGCCGTGGCCCGCGCGATCGAGCGCGACCCGCAGGCGCTGCCACGCGCCACCGCGCTGCTCGTTGCCGTGGTCGTGCTGTGGCCCATGCTGGTGCTCGCCGAGTTCAAGCCCTGGGCCTTGTTCGAGGCCGGCAACCTGCGCGTGATGCGCGACTTTCTGGTCGGCTTTCTGCCACCGGTCACCTCGGCCGAGTTCCTGGGCCTGCTGCTCAAGGCCACGCTGCAGACACTGGCGATGGCCACCGCCGGCATCGCGCTCGCGTTGCTGCTGGCGGTGCCGCTTGCCTTCGTGATGACGGAGTCGCTGTCGGTCTCGCGCATCGGGCCGGGGCGCGGGCGTGTCCTGGGCCGCGCGCTGCGGGCGGCGGCGCGTTGGCTGCTGCTGGCGCTGCGCGCGGTGCCCGAGCTGGTGTGGGCGCTGGTGCTGGTGCGCGCGCTCGGCCTCGGGCCTGGCGCCGGCGTGCTGGCCATCGCCATCACCTACGGCGGCATGCTCGGCAAGGTCTACGCCGAGATCCTGGAGTCGAGCGACACGCGCCCGGCACGCGCGCTGCTCGAGGCCGGCTCGGGGCGCGTCGCCGCACTGCTCTATGGCCTGCTGCCCGGCGCGGCGCAGGAGCTCGCGTCGTACACCGTCTACCGCTGGGAGTGTGCGGTGCGCGCCTCGGTCGTGATGGGCTTCGTCGGCGCGGGTGGCCTGGGCCAGTTGATGGACCAGTCGATGAAGATGCTCAACGGCGGCGAGGCCAGCACGATCCTGCTGATGTTCCTGCTGCTCGTTCTGCTGGCCGATTTTTTGAGCGCATCGCTGCGCAGGTTGCTGGCATGAACACCGGCGAACTCAGCGCGAGCGAACGCGCCACCGCCGCCGCGCCGTGCATCACCTGCGTGTGGGTGTCACTGGCTTTGCTGGCCGCGGTGGTCGCCAGCTTCGTCGGCCTGGGCATCGACTACAGCGGCCTGTTCTCGGCCGACTCGCTGCGTTCGATGGGGCGCTTCGTCGCCGAGTTCTTCCCGCCCGACCTGTCGGCCGCGTTCGTCAAGAAGACCGCCTGGGCCGCACTGCAGACGCTGGCCGTGTCGGCCCTCGGCACCCTGCTCGCGGTGCTGCTCGGCGCCGCGCTCGCGCTGCCTGCGGCGGGCCGTTTCGGCAGCGCCGCGCGCCATGCCACGCGCCTGCTGCTGAACCTGCTGCGCGGCGTGCCCGAGCTGGTGTGGGCCGCGCTGATGGTGCTGGCGGCCGGCCTCGGCCCGTTCGCCGGGGCGCTGGCGCTGGCCTTGCACACCAGCGGCGTGCTCGGGCGCCTGTTCTCCGAAGCGCTCGAGAACACGCCGCGCGATGCCGAACGCGCTTTGCTCGACGCCGGCTCGGGCGCCGCCGCCGCCTTCGCCTACGGCGCGCTGCCGATGGTGTTGCCGCAGTGGATGTCGTACACGCTGTACCGCTGGGAAATGAACATCCGCATGGCGGCTGTGCTCGGCTTCGTCGGTGCCGGGGGGCTGGGGCAGATGCTGTACTACCACCTGTCGCTGTTCCAGCAGGCGCAAGCGTCGACCGTCTTGATCGCGATGTTCGCGCTGGTGGTCGTGGTCGACGGCGCCAGCGCGCGGCTGCGCCGGGGGCTCGCGCCGGCCTACGCCTGAAGCCGCCTCAGGCGCGCATCAGCTTCGGCAGGTTCGCCATCGCGTCGGCCGCGCCTTGTTTGAAGCGGGCCATGATGGCCTGCTTGCCGGTGTCTTCGGGGTCGATGCCGGTCATCAGCTTGCCGAAGCCGTCGAGCCGGCTCTCGCGCACCCACTGGCGCAGCGCCTTGTCCTGCCCCCACTGATACTGGTTCATCATGTTCGCCATCAGCGCGCGCGGGTAGTCGGCCATCGTGTACGGGAATGGCACGGTGCCGCACAGGCTGTTCTTCTTCGCGCTGCCCTCGTAATGCGCTTCCACGTAGGCGACGAGTGCCGCGCTGAAGCTGGGCTGCGGCAGGCGAACGAGCTGAAGAAAGATCCTGTCGTCGCCCTCGAAGATCGGCTGCGTTGGCCGCGGCTCCACCGCCGACGCGGTGCAATCGATGAACAGCGTGTCCGGGGCCACCGGCACACGGCCCTGGTCGAGCAGCATCTCGTGCTGGTCGATGCGCTGCACCCGGCCGAGGCGAACGACGTCGCGAATGCGCCGCAGCACCTCGGCCTCGCCCGGCGCGATCGTGGCCAGGTGGAACATCGTGGGCGTGCGTTCGGGGTCGAGGCGCATCAGCGCACCGCAGGCTTCCAGGCGCAGGAACAGCTCGTCGGTGGACGTGGCGCGGGCGCAGGCCTCCATCTGGTCGGCCTGGCCGCCGATCACCTCGTTGAAGAACTCGGCGGCCGGCTGGGTGGTGATGCGGTTCACCAGCCAGGAATCGCGCGGCATGACCCACTGGATCGCGCTCGGGCTGGCGCCGGCCTGGATCAGCCAGATGGCCGCGTCCATGGCCGTCTTGCCCGCGCCGACGACGACGAAGCGGCGCGGCAGGCCGCCCTGGCGCGGGTCGGCCCACAGCCGCGGCAGCGCGTTCGGCGGCACCAGCCGCACGCCGGGCGCCACCTCGAAGCGGGGCGTGTGGGTGGACGGGATCGACGGGCTGAAGCAGGTCGCGTCGACCAGCTTCCTGCGCACGTGAACCCGGGTGCGTTCGCCCGACAGGATGGATTCGAACTCGCCGTCGCCCAGGTGGTTGCACATCGGGTGGTAGGCCACGCGCCCGCTCGGCAGCAGCTTGTGGTTCATCACGCGGTCGTAGTAGCCGCTGATCTCGGGGCCCGACGCCAGCTCGTACAAGCCCTTGTTGAGACCGATCGTGTCCTTGCGGTGGCTGCCCAGGGCCATCGAGTTGACGCCGTAGAACGCCGAAGGCTGGTGCAGCGTCACGAAGGAATAGGCGTCGTTCCAGTGGCCACCGGGTTTGCCGCGGCGGTCGACGATCGTGACATGGGCGTCGCTCTCGTCGAGCATCGTGTCGGCGAAGGCCAGGCCGGCGGCGCCGGCGCCGATGACGAGGTAGTCGGTCTCGATCGTGTTCATCTCGCGGGCACCGGTTGTGGGCGTGGCGCGGATGATGCCACTCCGGTTTGCGCCTCTTCGGGATTGACCGCCGCGTGGCGCGCCACGTAGGCTCGTGCTGCGATGAGCAGACTGTCCCTCTACATCAACCCGCGCGGTGCCAGCGTGCTGCACCGCACCGGCTTCTCGTGGCTGGCCGTGCTGGCCTGGCCGCTGTGGGCGCTGCACCGGCGGCTGTGGTGGGTGTTGCTGGCGTCGTTCCCGCTGACCTTGTCGGCGCATGGCGTCGCGAACTGGGCGATCGGGCTGGTGCCGGGCGAAATGCCGCAAGGTGCGCTGGCATTGGCCTGGCTGATCGGCTGGTCGCTCGCGGCGGGCCGCTGGGCCAACGGCTTGCACCGGCGCCTGCTCGAACGCGCCGGTTACCGGATGACGGCCACCGAGCTGCCGGCCGTGGAGCAGCCATGACGCTGCAGTCCTGCTGGGCCACGGTCACTGCGGCGCACGCGGCGGCCTTTGCCGACCCCGAATTCGGCGTCAACCAGTTGCTGGTGGCCGTGCCGGTGTTCGGCCTGATGCTGGCGGTGCTGATGGCGCCGGCCTGGCAGGCGATCTACGGCCGCCGCGTGCAGCGTTTCATGGGGCTGCGCGAGGTCGCGGTGCCCCCGGGCGCGTGGTGGCGGCGCCGTGAAAGTGCGCTCGGCCGCCGCCGTACCGTGGGCACACAGGCCGACAAGTCGATGCCGCTGGCGCAGGCCCTGCAACAGCGCGAGAAGCGCATCCGGCGCGCCACGCTCGCGGCCTACCTGGCCTGCGTGGCCTGGAGCCCGATGTTGTCGCCCTGGATGCTCGACATGGCGCTCTTCGACCACATCGGCATCGTCTTGTTCACGGCGGTGCTGGCGGCCGGCCCGGCGGCCGTGAACGTCGTGCCGCAAGGCTCCAAACGCCTGATGCTGGCCGGCGCGGTGGCGATCACGGCGGTCGCTGTCGTGAACGAAGGCGACATGGCGCTGGAAGACATGCTGGGCGCCGTCGCCATCGTGCTGATGCTCTACATCGCGAGCGTGCACCGCACGATGCGCGCGCTGGTCGTTCCCTTGCTGGTGCTGAGCTCCGCGGCGCTGGCCGGCGCAGCCGCCGCGCTGTGGGCCCTGCTGCCGCTGAACTGCCTGCCCGACGGCGGGCCGGCGGGCGGGCGCGACTGGGCGCTGAGCGGCGCCGTTCTGGCCAGCGTGGTGCTGGTGTTCACGCTCTGCCTGTGGCTCGGCGCGAAGGCGCTCGACGGCCTGGCCGCCATCCTGCGGCGCGGCTGGTTGTCCGACCGCTCGCTGGTGGCCTTCGCCGGCCTGGCCATGCTCGCCGGCGTGCTGGTGCTCGGGCTCGACGACCCGGGCGCCAGCGCCGGTATCCGGCTCGCGCTCTACACCGGCTGGATGGGCCTGACCGCCGCCGCCTACGCCTGGATGCTGCACCGCCAGCCCTGCCCGCAGGTCGGGCGCCGGCTGCTGATGCTGCGGGTGTTCTCGAAGGACCGCCAAGCCGAGCGCCTGCTCGACGCGATCCAGTCGCGCTGGCAGCTGGCCGGGCCGGTGCTCGAGATCGCCGGCCCCGACCTGGCCAAGCTGAACCTCGACCTGCACGAGTTCATCCACCTCGTCACTTTCAAGCTGCACGACCTGTTCCAGCCCGGCGAAGCGCCGGTCGAGGTGCTGGCCGCCAGCCTCGACCTGGCGCTCGACCACGAGGGCCGCTTCCGCGTCAACGAGGTGTTCTGCTTCGACACCTCGTGGCGCGGCGTGGTCGAGCAGATGATGGGCTTGTCCGACGCCGTGCTGCTCGATCTGCGCGGCTTCACCGAACAGCGCAAGGGCACGGCGTTCGAGGTGCACCGGCTCGCCGCCCTCGGCCTGCTGCCGCGCGTGGTGGCGCTGGGTGATGCGGCCACCGACTGGTCTTACTTCGAGCACTGCGTGGCCCGGCACGGGCCGGGGCCGGGCCTGGCACTCAAGATCGAAGCCGCCGACCGCGACGCGCTGGCTGTGTGCATGGAGCGCCTGGTCGAGATCGCCGACGCCGCCGGTCGCGCTCCGGCGCCTGTGGCAAGCGGTGACAGACAAGTGCCGCCGTTGGCGTCACACTGACAGCATGCGCACGACACCGCCCCGCCTCGCGTTCGCCCTCAGCGGCATCTTCTTGCTGCTGCCCTTCGTGCACGCCCAAGCACCTGGCGCCAAGCCGGGCGCGAGCACCGACGCCGTGGCAGCTTGCGAGCAGGCGGTTCAACAGTCGCTGGCGAGCAAGGGGGCGGCCGCGGCTGAACTCAAGTTCAACGGCGCGCCGACTTCGTTGCCTGACCGGTCGAGCGACGGCCAGATCGTGCTGCGCGGCGCCGGCAGCTGGCGCGCTGCCGGTGGCGTGCGCCGCTTCGAGTACAGCTGCAACGTGGACCCGCGCACGCCCGAATCCGTGGGCCTGGTGCTGCGCGACACGACGCCGGCGGCCGCGCAGGCCCGGCCGGCGCAGAGCACGCTCGAGCCCGACCTGCGCCACCTGTCGCCGGGCGCGTGCGAGGCGAGCGTGGCAGCCGTGCTGCAAAAGCGCTGGCCGCGTGTCTCGGAGATCCGGCTCGACAGCGGCGCACGCAGCCTCGTGCAATCGAGCCCGACCAAGGCCGAGCTGCACGGCCAGGGCCGTGCGTTGCCGGTGCAAGGATCGCCGTACACCGTCTTCGGGTTCGACTGCGAGATCGACCCGCGCGACGGCCGCGTGCTCAGCACGCGGGTCTCGGGCTGAGCCGGGCGGCCCTTGTCAGGTCGCCGGCTTGTCGCTCAGCGCCTTCATGTTCTCGATCAGCTCCTGGCTCATCGGCGCGTTCAGGTTGATGCCCTTGGGTGGAATGGGCGACAGGAACCACTTGCTGTAGAGCTTGTTGAAGTCGCCGCTCTTCATCAGAGCGGCGAGCGTGTCGTCGACCAGCTTCTTGAACGTGGGGTCGTTCAGCCGCAGCATGATCGCGTAGGGCTCGACCTGGATCGGCTCGCCCACCACCGCCAGCGTGGCCGGGTTCTGCGAACTGGCGCGCAGGCCGTAGAGCAGGATGTCGTCCATGCCGAACGCGACCGCGCGGCCCATCTCGACCATCAGCGCCGATTCCGAGTGGTCTTTCGCGCCGAGCAATTCGATGCCGAGCTTCTTCTCTTCGTTCAGGTTGCGCAGGATCTGGAAGTTGGTGGTGCCCGTGGTCGAGACGATGGTCTTGCCCTTCAGGTCGTCGAGCGACTTGACCTGGGTGCCGGTCTTCACGAGGAACTTGGTGCCGGTGTAGAAGTAGTTGGTCGCGAACTGCACCTGCTTGCCACGCGCGCTGTTGTTGGTGGTGGAGCCGCACTCGATGTCGATCGTGCCGTTCTGCAGCAGCGGAATGCGGTTGGCCGAAGTCACGGCCTGCAGGTTCACCTTCAGGTCGGCCCGGCCGGTGGCCTTCTTCACTTCGTCGACGATCTTCAGGCAGATCTCATGGCCGAAGCCCACTGGCTGGGCCTTGTCGTCGAGGTAGGAAAACGGGATCGACGACTCGCGGTAGGCCAGCGTGATCTGGCCCGAAGCCTTGACCTTGTCGAGCGTGGAGGTGGTCTGGGCCGGCGCCAGCGCAGGCGCGCTCAGCGCGAGGATCGGAAGCAGTTTCAGGAAGTTCGGTCGCATGGAGGCAGTCCTTCGTGGGCGAGGTTGAAAGTGCTCGGATGGTACGGTCTTGCGCACACAAATACCGCTAGGATTTGCGCTCGGGAACCGAAGCGCGCTCCGAGCACTCGCAGGAGCCGTGCCACTCGCCCGCCATCCAACCGCACAGGAGCCTGACGCGATGCCGTCGAAACTCAAGAAGATCGCCGCGCTCGCGGCTTTGGCGCTGGTCGCCGCCGCCAGCCACGCCGCCGACGAACCCAAGCTGCTCAACATCTACAACTGGTCCGACTACATCGCCGAAGACACGATCAGGAACTTCGAGAAAGAGACCGGCATCAAGGTCAACTACGACAACTACGACGCCAACGAAATCCTGCACGCCAAGCTGGTGGCCGGCAAGACGGGTTACGACATCGTCGTGCCGGGCGCGCACTTCGCCAAGGCGCAGATCGAGGGCGGCCTGCTGCAGAAGCTCGACCGCACCAAGCTCACGAACTGGGGCAACCTCGACAAGGGCCTGCTCGAACAGCTTGCCGCCGTGGACCCGGGCAACCAGTACCTCGTGAACTGGATGTGGGGGTACGTCACGGTCGGCATCCACACCGCCAAGGTCAAGGCGGCTCTGGGTGATCTGCCGATGCCCGACAACGCCTGGAGCCTGATCTTCGACCCGAAGTACGCGGCCAAACTGAAGAGCTGCGGCATCAATTACCTCGACTCGGCTTCTGAAGTCTTGCCGGTCGCGATGCTCTATGTCGGCAAAGCCCCCTACAGCAAGAGCGCCGCCGACTACGACGCGGCCGCGAAGATGCTCAAGACCGTGCGCCCTTACGTCGGCCGCTTCTCGTCGTCGGGTTACATCAACGACCTGGCCAGCGGTGCGCTGTGCGTCGTGATGGGCTATTCGGGCGACATCAACATCGCCCGCGCCCGCGCGCTCGAGGCCAACCCCAAAGCCCCCGCCGCGATCGAAGCGCTCGTGCCCAAGGGCGGCGCCACGCTGTTCTTCGACTCGATGGCGATCCCGAAAGACGCCAAGCACCCGAACAACGCGCACCTGTTCATCAACTACATCCTGCGTCCCGAAGTGCACGCGTCGCTGACGAACAAGGTGTTCTACGCCAACCCGAACGCGGCCTCGCTGAAGTTCGTGAAGAAGGACGTGGCCGACAACAAGACCATCTTCCTGTCCGACGCCGACAAGAAGCGCATGACGCCGCCCGACTCGCTGCCGCAAGACATCCGGCGCGTGCAGACCCGCGTATTCACCGCGTTCAAGGCGGCGAAGTGATCTGAACGATCAGGCCCGCCGGCGGTAGACGCGGGCCAGCTCCACGCTGACGATGCAGACCGTGAGCCAGGCGGCGCCCGAGGCGAAGCCCGCCACCACGTCGCTGGCGAAATGCACCTGCAGGAACACGCGGCTGCAGCCGACCGTGAACGCGAGTGCGGTCGCCGCCAGCACCAGCGGCGCGTGCCAGCGCTGCGGCAGCGTGCGCATCGCCACGTAGGCGAGCATGCCGTAGGCCACGGTCGCGCTCGAGGTGTGACCGCTCGGGAAGCTCCAGCCGATCTCGTTGATCAGGCCGTGCTCGTGCACCGGGCGCACTCGCTCGAACACCCGCTTGAGAGCCGGGTTCAAGAGCGCATTGCCCCCGAGCGCGATCACCCAGCCCAGGGCGAGCGCCCGCCGGCGTTGCCACCACAGCAGCAGCGCCACCACGCTGCCGAGCAGGCTGAGGGTGATCACGTCGCCGAAGTGCGTGAGCACGGCGAACACGGCCAGCGTGTTCGCGCCCACATGGGCGCGGATCGCGGCGGTGAGCGCGTCGTCGAGCAAGGACATCGTTCCGTCCGGCCCGAGGTGTTCCGCGATCCCGGCGAACAGCGATGCAGCGCCGAGCACCAGCGCAAAACCGACCGCCGCGCTCATCAGCACCAGCGCCATCGGCCCGAACCGTCTCTGCGCCTGCGGCAGCACGTGCGAGCGCAGCAGCCAGCCCCCGGCGGCCACGATCAGCAGCAACCCGAGCAGCAGCGCCACGAACACGGCCAGCGCATGGGTGCCGACGAAGGTGGCAAAACCCGCCAGCGTTTCAACCGGCATGGGATGAGCCTTGCGGGTCGTGCACCGAAACACGCTCGAAACGCTGTGTCGCGGCGCTGTGGTCCCAGCGTTCGACCGCGCAGCACCGCGCGGCAGCCACCCGGAACACGTTGACCGAATTGCCGGCGTCGGCGCGCACGCGCCGGCTGACCGCCGTGCCGGCCTGCACCGCCCAGACCGGCCGCGGCAGGTCGGGCCAGCGCTCGCGCAGCGGCAGCACGAACGGCAGGTGGATGTGGCCGCCGACGACGATGTCGGCGCCCGCCGCGGCCCAGCGCCGCAGCGCAGCCTCGTGGCCGTGCAGCAGGTTGTGGCGGTCCTGTTCGCGCGTCACCGCGACCGGCTGGTGCACGACGACGATGCGGGTCTGCGCCGGCCGCGCCGCCTCGAGCCGGCGGGCCACACGTTCGATCTGCGCCGCAGACACCTCGCCGTCGGCGTGGCGGTACCAGCGGGTGGTGTTCAGCGCGAGCACCAGCACCTCGTCGTTCTCGAACTGGGGTTCCAGATTCGTGCCGAAGACCTGCGAGAAACGGCCATACGGCGAGAACAAACGCGCCGCCAGGTTGAACAGCGGAATGTCGTGGTTGCCGGGAATCGCCAGCACCGCCGGCACAGCAAGCCGGTCGACGAAGGCGCGCGCCGCGGCGAACTGCGCCACGGTGGCGCGCTGCGTGATGTCGCCCGACAGCAGCAATACGCCCGGCCGCAACTCGTGCACGAAACGTTCGAGCGCCGCCACCACCGCCGGCCGCTCGGTGCCGAAGTGCGGGTCGGAGACCTGCAGCAACACCGTCATGGCCCGGCGCGCTCCGGCGCAGCCGCTGTGGGCCGGATCAGCCACAGCGGCTCGGGCGCCACGCGAAAGACCAGCGGCAGGCTCATGCGGGTGATCTCGCCGTCGGTCGCCACCTTCACGCGGCGTTTGCCGAAGCCACCCGAGCGCAGCACGGTCAGCTGGCCAAAGGAGAAATTCAACACCTGATCGGCCTCGCCCAGCCGGCCGAGCGCACCGCGCAGCAGCAGCCAGAGCATCGCCAGCCGGCCCACCGGTCGCAGCGTGATGCCGGCGAGCGCACCGGCGTCGATCGCCTGCGCTTCGGGGAAGCCGAACTGCTCCATCTGCAGCGCGTTGTTGCCGACGAACAGCGTCGGCGTGCGCACATCACGTGTCTCGCCGTGCACGCCGATGCGCAGCCGCAGGTTGCGGTAACCGCGCAGCAGCGTCATCAGCCCGGCGCCGGTGGCCACGAGCCGGCTGCGGCCGAGCTTCTTCTTCCAGGCTTCGCGGTCTTCGAGCAGCTTCGGGTACAGCCCGAGGCTCGCGTTGACGAGAAACACGCGGTCGTTGACGAGGCCCACCTGCACCGGCTCCGCCGTCTCGTGCAGCAGCACCTGCATCGCCGGTTCGATCTCGGCCGGGATGCCGTGGGTGCGGCTGAAGTAGTTGAACGTGCCCTGCGGCAGCACGCCGAAGGTGCAACCGCTGCCGAGCGTGGCCTGGGCCACCGCGTTGATGGTGCCGTCGCCACCGGCCGCCACCACGATGGCGCCGGTGGCCTGCGCGCGCCGCACCGCCTCGCGTGCCAGTTCGGTGATGCGCTGCGGATCGTCGACCACCAGCAGGTGCAGCTCGCGGCCGGCCTCGGCGCAGGCCTGCTCGATCGCGGCGCGGGCCGCGGCCGCGTCACCGTGGCCCGAGCCGATGTTGAACACGATGAACAGCGCGGGTTTCATGGGCGAAGGCAAGTCGGGGCGCCGCAGTATCGCGCGCGCCGCGCCACTTTCTTGTAGGAGGGCGCGCTGTTCGGCTTGCACCCCATCAAAGCGCGCAGGTGTCGGGTAGGCTTGCGGTCTTTCGCCGACAGCCACAAGGTCACCGTGAAGACCCGCCCCAGCCCGCCCACCCCGACCTCTGTGGAACGCATCATCACCAGCGACATCACCGGCCTCGATCGCTCGATGCGTGCCGAAGACGCGCTGGTGCACGACACGCTCTGTGCGCTGCAGGCGCCTTCGGGCCTGACGCGCGTCTCCGACATGATGACGGCCGCCGGCCTGCGCGCCGAGCGCGGCGTGGCCTTCAACCCGATCGAGGTGCGGCGGGTGGTCGACCGCCTGCTGGCCGCCGGCCACGCCACGCGTGACCCGCAAGGCCGGGTGCGTGCGACGCTGCCACACGGCGCGGCGCGCTTTCGCGAGCTGATGCGCTCGCCACAACGTGCCCAGGCCTGGTTCGATGCCTGGCGCAAGCTGATCGACTTCGAACGCGCTTATTCGCTCGGTTTTCAGGAACAGGACCAGCTCGCCGCGGCGATGCGCCTGGTGATCTTCGGTGGCCGCTCATGGCGCCACTTCGAGCGCCTGAGCGAGCTGGCTTTCAGCTTCACGCACCTGTGGCGCAGCGCACTGAGTGCAGCGATGCTGGAACCCTTCGACGCCGAGTTGTTCGAGCACCTCGAGCCCGCGCTGCAGGCGGCGCTGGCCGCTGAATTGATGACCGAGTTGAGCGGTTTTGCCGAAGGCATGGTCGCGCCGCTCGAAGCGTGGCTGCTGGCACGACCCGAAAAAACGCAGTTCGCTTTCGCGCCGCCCTTGCGCGCCCGCCTGGCCGAAACCTTGCTGTTTCGCGGCCAGTTCGCCGCCGCCCGCGCGCTGTGCGCCGGCCTCGGCGGCGCCGGCATCGATCTGCTGCAGGCGCTGCTGAGCCTGGCCGAAGGTGATTGGGAAGCCGGCGCCGCGCGCTTCGAAGCGGCCTGGAAACAAGGCGCTGTCGAAGCCGGCCGGCGCAAGAACCTGGTGTCGCCCTCGCTCGGCTGGATCTACGTGATGGCGCTGCTGGCCCAGCCCCTGCCTGCGGCCTGGAGCAAGGCGCGCAAGTTCGCCGCCACCGAAGCCGGTGGCAAGACCTCGGCCAGGCGCGACGCCGACCCGTTCGGCGTGTGGGCCGTGTGGCTCGCCGCCATCGACCAGCGGCTCGGCGACGCGCCCAAGGCGCACGAGCAGTTCTGCCTGCGCCGGCGCGAGCGCGCCGATCTGCTGTCGATGCACCTGTTGCATCACCTGCTGCTTGCGGCCTGGTTGCGTGTCGGCGTGAAAGCGCCGCTCGAATTGCGCGAGCACGCGCAAGCGCTGGCGCTGCAGTTCGAGCAGGTCGGCATGGTCTGGCCGGCGTGGCTGGTGCGGCGTGCCGCCGCGTCGCTGCTCGGCGAACCGCCGGCCGCAGAAGACGCCGGTGCCGCCTTTTTCATCGGCCAGGCTCAAGACAGCTGGCGCGAAGCGCTGGCCTCGATCGTCGCGCTCGGCGAGGGCGCGGCCGGCCCGGCGCGCAGCCGCGAGGGTGCGCTGCAGGATCGTTTGATCTGGGTCGTGCGCGCAGGCTCGAATGGCCGCATCGACACGCTGGAACCGTGGGAGCAGAAAGCCGGCGTGCGTGGCCTGGGCAAGGCCAAGCCGGTGTCGCTGGCCACGCTCATCAAGCGCAAGGACCTGACGACGCACGACGCCGCCGTGCTGCGCGCCGTGGAGCGCGAAGACTTCGGCAACCGCCCGGTGCTCGACATCGCCACCGCCGCGCCGGCGCTCGTCGGCCACCCGTGCGTGGCCTGGGTGCGCGACCCCACGCAGTTCATCGAGGTCAGCGAGTCCTTGCCGCTGCTCGAAATCATGACGCAGGGCGAGCACATCACCTTCCGCCTGCTCGACCCGTTGCGCAACCCGGCATCGGACGAAGCGCTGGACGAGCTGCTGCCGCCCCGCTGGCAGGTGCAGCGAGCACGCTTGCGCAACATCCTGCTGCTGGCCGACGGCCACACCGGCGCGCGCCTGGTGCGCCTGTCACCGGCGCAATTGCGCGTGGCCGAACTGGTGTCGCAGGGCTGGAAGGTGCCGGTCGCGGCGCGCGCCGAGCTCGACGCCGCGCTGCGGGTGTTGGGCGCGCATTTCCAGGTCGCCAGCGACGCCGAGGCCGGCCACGAGGTCGAGCCCAGCCGCTTGTTGCGCGCCGAACTCACGCCGCAGGGCGGTGGTTTGTCGATGAGCCTGCTGGCCGCGCCCTTCGGCGATTTCGGCCCGCGCCTGGCGCCGGGCAGCGGCCGCGAACGTGTGACCACCGTGCACCAGGGCGCCACGCTGTCGACCCGGCGCGACCTGGCGCACGAACGCGAAGCCGTGCAGGCCTTGTTGAACGAACTCGATTTTCTCGACGACAGCATGCATGACTGGTCGCTCGACGAGCCCGAGCAGGCGCTTGCCGTCGTCGAAGGCCTGAGCCGGCTGGGCGAGCGCATCGTCACCGAATGGCCGAAGGGCAAGCCGATGCGCGTGCGCGCGGTCGCCGACGCGGCCGTCAAGCTGCAAGCCACATCCAAGGGCGACTGGCTCGAACTCGAAGGCGAGCTGCAGCTCGACGGCGGCGAGGTGCTGCGCCTGCGCCAGCTGCTCGACCTGGCGCGGGCCAGCCGCAGCCGCTTCGTGGCGCTCGGCGAAGGCGACTTTCTGGCGCTCGGCGATGCGCTGCGCCAGCAGCTTGCCGACCTGGCGGCGCTCGCGCAAACGCACAAGCAGGGGCAACGCCTGTCCGGTGTCGCGGCACTGGCCTGGCAGGCCAGCGGCCACGGCCTCACGCTCGAAGGCGATGCCGCGTGGCGCCAGCGCAGCCTGGCCTGGGCGCAAGCGCAGGAGCAGGTGTTCGACGTGCCGCCGAGCCTGGCTGCCGAGCTGCGCGACTACCAGCTCGAAGGCTACCGCTGGCTGATGCGCCTGAGCGCAAGCGGCTTCGGCGCGGTGCTGGCCGACGACATGGGCCTGGGCAAAACCGTGCAGACGTTGGCGATGCTGCTGCAGCGCGCGGCCGGCGGCCCGGCGCTTGTCGTCGCCCCGACCTCGGTGTGTGGCAACTGGCTGCTCGAGGTGGCGCGCTTCGCACCCGGCTTGCAGGTCGAGCTGTATGGCGATGTGCTCGGCGGTGATGGTGTCGAAGACGAACTGAGCGATGCCCCCGAAGCGCCCGAGGCCGACGAAGAAGCCGCCCCCGACACCGCCCGCCGCGCCGCGCGCCGCCGCCAGGTGCGGGCGCTGGGGCCGGGCCAGGTGCTGGTCTGCTCCTACGCGCTGCTGCAGATCGACGCACACATCCTCGTCGCGCCGAACTGGCACAGCGTCGTGCTCGATGAAGCGCAGGCGATCAAGAACCCGGCCACGCGCCGCGCCAAGGCGGCCCTGAAACTGCAGAGTGATTTCCGCCTCGCGCTGACCGGCACGCCGATCGAAAACCGGCTCGGCGAACTGTGGTCGATCATGGGTTTCTGCAACCCCGGCCTGCTCGGCAGCGCCGAGCAGTTCACGCAGCGGTTTGCCGGGCCGATCGAGCGCGAGACCGATCCGCAGGTCAAGGCGCAGGCCTCGCGCCGGCTGCGCCGCTTGCTGTCGCCCTTCCTCTTGCGCCGCACCAAGGCCGAGGTGCTGACCGACCTGCCGCCGCGCACCGAGATCGTCCACGAAGTCGTGCCCGGCCCGAAGGAGCGCGCCTTGCTCGAAGCGTTGCGCCAGCAGGCCGAGACCAGCGTGGCGCAGGCGATCTCGGCCAACGCGCAGGCCGGTGGCGCGAAGGAAGGCCAGAACCAGTTCCACGTGCTGGCCGCGCTGACCCGCCTGCGCCGCGCCGCCTGCGACCCGCGGCTGGTGGCGCCGGAACTCGGCATCGTCGGCGCCAAGGTGCAGGAGTTCGAGCGTCTCGCGACCGAGCTCGTCGCCGGGCGCCACAAGGCGCTGGTGTTCAGCCAGTTCACCGACTTCCTGCAGCTGCTGCGCGCGCGGCTCGATCTGGCCGGCCTGAGTTACCAGTACCTCGACGGCAGCACACCCGCGGCCGAGCGCAGCAAGCGGGTGGCGGCCTTTCAGGCGGGAGTAGGCGACCTGTTCCTGATCAGCCTGAAAGCCGGCGGCTTCGGCCTGAACCTGACCGTGGCCGACTACGTGATCATTGCCGACCCGTGGTGGAACCCGGCCGCCGAAGAGCAGGCCAGCGCGCGTGCCCACCGCATCGGCCAGCTGCGGCCGGTGACGGTCTACCGGCTCGTCACGCAGGGCTCGATCGAAGAGAAGATCGTGCGCCTGCACCGCAGCAAGCGTGACCTGGCCGAAGGCATCCTGAGCGGTCAGGACACGGCCGCGCCGGTCGATGCAGGGCAGTTGATGGAACTGTTGCGGGCGGATTGATCCGCGCCCGACTCAGCTCACCGTCACACCCTTCCAGAACGCGACCCGCCCTTTGATGTTGGCGGCGGCTTCGCTCGGCTCCGGGTAGTACCAGACCGCGTTCTCGTTCATGTCGCCGTTCACCATCAGGCTGTAGTAGTACGCCTGCCCTTTCCAGTGGCAACTGGTGCGGTGGTTGCTGAAGGTCACGTACTCGCGCTTCAGGCTCGCTTCGGGAAAGTAATGGTTGCCTTCGACGACCACGGTGTCGTCGCTTTCGGCCAGGGTCACGCCGTTCCATGTGGCTTTCATCTTCACTCCTGTTGTCGGTGCTGGATCATCCCGGATATCGCGCCGCGGCGCTGCGCAGGCGCTGCGCAATCGAGGCGGCCAGGGTCTTGTCGCCGGTGACGACCACGCTGTCGCCGTGGCGCAGGATGTCCATGGCCAGCTCGGTCGGGTCACTGTAGGGCACCTGCAGCTCGTAGCGGCCGTCGGCCAGGAAACGCGCTTTCTGCTGCGGGTGCCACTCTTCGTTGGCAACCCACTGCGCCGCTTCGGCGCTGAACAGCAGCGTCGCCCATTTCACTCTCGAACCGCCACCGCCGTAGATGCCGTAACCCGCGTCGAGCTCGGCTTCGAGTTCGCGCAGCGCCACGTTCTTCGCTTTGGATTCGAGCAGCCCGGCCTCGCGGATCGCGTCAAGCGCGAAGCGGCGCAGGCCGTCGCTGGCGTGACACCACGCGTCGAGGTACCAGGTGTTGCGGTAGTTCACCAGGCGCTGCGGCGACACCTCGCGCTCGCTGGTGCTGCGGTCGCTGCGCTTGAAGTAGCGCAACTGCAGCCGCCGGCGCTGCAGCAGCGCGCTGCCGAGCAGCTCGAAGTGTTTGCTCGGCACGCGCCGGCGCGCGGTGCCGATCACCTTCACGCGGCGCATCAGCTCGCGCGCCGTGCTCTCGTCGGTGCCCAGCATGCCCTGCAGCTTTTCCATCAGCGGCTGCAGGTGGCGGGCCAATACGCCGTCGTCGTCGAGGCCGGCGAGCAGCTGGTGCATTGTCAGCATCGCGTGGATCTCGTTCTCGCTGAACCACAGGCCGGGCAGTTCGTGGCGCGTGCTGCTGGCGGCGCCAGTGGGCGCGGCGGCGAAGCGGTAGCCGTTGCTGAAGTTGTCGTAGACGATCGGTGCGCTCAGCCGGTCGCGCAGGTACTGCAGATCGCGCTTGAGCGTGGCGGGCGAGACGCCGAGCTCGCCCTGCAGCGCGGCGAAGCTGACGCAGCCGCGGCCCTTGAGCAGCAGCTCGATCTTGTAGAAACGTTCGGTGCGGTCCATCGATTCCTGATCCGGTGACAGCGTGGTGGCTCACCAGGTGAGCCAGTGACGCAGAGCATAGCTTTTTTCGAGCGAGCCTTGCTGGCTCATCGTGTGAGCTACCCGGGCGGAACACTGGCTCCATCGCTGCAGCGTCTGCAGCGACTCCCAGGAGCACCCCATGAGCACGCTGAACTTCATCGATCTGCAAACCGGCTTCCCCCACCCGCACGCCAGCGTCACGGCGCACGAACACGTCGGTTTCGAGCTGGGCTGGGACTACGCGCACTACCGCGTCAGCCCGCCCGCGCCCTACGCGCAGGAACCTTCGCCGCTGCGCAACGGCTTGCTCGCCGGCCAGGCCGCGTTCGGCCAGCGCACCCTGGCGGCCACGCGGCACGTGCGCAAGTGGCTGCAGCTGCGGCTGCACGCCTGGTTGCGCGGGCGCAGCGTCGAGCTGGTGCAGGTCACGCCCAACTACCTGCAGCAGATCGACGTGAGCCACTGCCCGATCACCCGCGTGGCGCTGTCCACCGCCACGCTGGAAGCCACCGACGCGTCGGTCGACCGGGTGCGCAACGACGCCGGTTATGCGGCCGGCAACCTGGCGGTGATGAGCACGAAGGCGAACCACTCGAAAGCGGCACATGGCTTTCGCGACGCGCTGCGCTTCGTGCAGCAAGTCGAGGCACACAAGCTCCCCGGCCCGAATGGCCTGACCGCCGAGCAGTGGGCCCGCACCGCCGTGCTCTGCAGTTTCGTCGAGACGCTGCCGCATGACGAAGCCTGCGCGCTGCCGCTGCTGGTACTGCCGCCGAACCGGCTGCGCCTGTTCAACCCGGTGCAGGCGTTGCAGGCCTTCGTCAGCCAGCAACTGCTCAAGCCCGGCTGGAGCGGGCGGGTCAGCCGCTTCGAAGACCTGCTGCCCGGCAAGCCGCTGAAACGCGACTTCAAGCGTTTTTTCATGGCCTTGCTGCCGCGGGTGATCGAGGCCGGCCTGTCGGGCGAAGGCCAGCACGCGCGCTGGGCCGTCGAAGACGCGTGGCGCTCGCCGCTGGTGCAGCAGCGCTGGCTGCGTTTCGCGAGCCAGCTCACGGCGCCGCAGTGCGAATCGCTGCTGGCACGCGCTGCCGCCCGCAAGCTGACCACCGCCGTCGTCGTGCCGCACAGCGAAGCCGGTGCCACCGACGGGTGGAACCTGGCGACACGCGGCTACGTGCCGCATGCCGCGCACACGAGCCAGGTGCAGCAGCACGCACAACGCCAGTTCGCCTGGTAGGGCCGTGTAAACCCGGGTCGGGTTTCCGGCGCTTGACGCCGCAATTGGACAGGCCAATCATCTACTGGCCTTACCAATTTTGTTCGCCCGCCGCTGAATGCCGACCCCGACCCCACTCGATGCCCGCCGCCTCTACCGCCAGATCGCCGACCAGCTCGGCCAGCTGATCGCGGGCGGCGCGTACCCGGTCGGCACGCGTTTGCCGGCCGAGCGCGAGCTGGCCCTGCAGTTCGGCGTGAGCCGGCCGTCGGTGCGCGAGGCGCTGATCGCGCTCGAGGTCGAAGGCGCGGTCGAAGTGCGCGGCGGCTCCGGCGTGTTCGTGCTGCCGGCCTCCGCCGCGCCGCGGCGCAGCGCGGTGCCGGCGCCCGGGCCGTTCGACGTGATCCGCGCGCGCTGGATCGTCGAGTCCGAAGCCGCCGCGCTCGCCGCCACCCACGCCACGCCGGCGCAACTGCAGCGCCTGCACGACGCGCTGAGCGACATGCGCAGTGCACCCTCGCACAACGCCGCCGCGCTCGACGCCGACCACCGCTTCCACCTCGGCATCGCCGAAGCCAGCCACAACAGCGCGCTCGTGATGGTCACGCAGCAGCTGTGGGACGCACGCCGTGGCCCGCTCTACATGCAGCTCGAATCGCACTTCGTCGGCGCGCAGATCTGGCGCGAAGCGGTCACCGAACACGGTGAGATTTTGCAAGGCATCGCCTCGCGTGACGCGCGGGCTGCACGCGCCGCGATGCGCAAACACATGAAAAACGCCGAGGTGCGCTTTGCCTCGGGCTGGCGGCCGCAAGGCTGAGCCGGCGCACGCCACACCCTCCCGTTTCACCCCACGAAACCACCCCAGAAAGACCGTGATGATCAACCGACGCCTTCTCCTCTCGACCCTCGCCGCCGCCATGCTCGTCGGCACCGGCGCAGCGCACGCTGCCGACTACCCGAACCGCAGCATCGAAGTCATCGTGCCCTTCGGCGCCGGCGGCGGCACCGACGCGCTCGCTCGTGCCTTTGCCGACAACGCCCGCAAACATCTGGCCCAGCCCTTCGTCATCAACAACAAACCCGGCGCCAGCGGCGTGATCGGCTGGAGCGATGTGGTCAACGCCAAGCCCGACGGCTACAAACTCGCCTTGATGACGGTCGAGCTGACGATCCTGCCGCACCTGGGCTTGTCGAAGTTCGGCGTCGAGGAGTTCACGCCGATCGCGCGCCTCAACGCCGACCCGGCCGCCATCACCGTGAAGGGCGACGCGCCCTGGAACACGGTCGAAGAGTTCATCGCCGCGGCGAAGAAGCCCGGCGCCGAGATGAAGATGGGCAACTCCGGCAACGGTTCGATCTGGCACCTGGCCGCGGCCTCGGTCGAAGACAAGACCGGCGCGAAGTTCAGCCACATTCCCTACCAGGGCGCGGCACCGGCCGTATTGAGCCTGCTCGGCGGCCACATCGACGCGGTGGCCGTGAGCCCGGCCGAAGTGGCGCCGCACCTGGCCAGCGGCAAGCTGAAGATGCTGGGCGTCATGGCCGACCAGCGCCTGAAAGCCTTCGAGAAGGTGCCGACACTGAAGGAGCGCGGCATCGACGTGAGCCTGGGCGCGTGGCGCGGCCTCGGTGCGCCGAAGAACACGCCGAAGGAAGTGATCGACGTGCTCAAGGCCGTGGTGCAGAAGACCATGAACGAGCAGCAGATGCGCGAGGCGATGGACAAGCTGGCGCTGGGTTACGCCTACGGCGACGAAGTGGCGTTCAAGGCCACGATGGCACGCGACAACGACGGCTTCAAGGCGCTGATTCCGAAGCTCAACCTGAAGCCCTGAGCCCACATCCGCGCGCGCCGACCCAGCCCGTGCTGCCGCAGCCCTGCTGACACACCGTTGTCAGCAGGGCTGCGGCAGCATTGCTTTTTGGGGCTGTGCTGCGTTGCAGCACGTTGTTATATTCCCGGCCTCACCTGTCAGCCAGACCGGAGCCCGAACGCCTACCCGCGTCGGCACCGGCTTTTGACGGCGTGAGCACCCCACAAGCGTGAAACGGATGTCATTCGTGATGAAGCCCAGGTTCCCCCTGCTGCGCGCCGCAACGGCCGCTGCCAGCCTCGTTGCCCTCGGTGCCTGCAGCACCGGCCCGGCCCCCGCGCCCGACGTGCTCACACGAGTCGCACCCGCCCAGTGGCAGGCACCGCTGCCGCACAGCGGCCAGCTCACGGTGCTCAAGGACTGGTGGCGGCAGTTCAACGACCCGCTGCTCGTGACGCTGATCGATGCGGCGCAGGCCGTGAGCCCGACGCTCGCTTCGGCCACCTCGCGCATCGAGCAGTCGCGCGCCACGCGCGTGGCCGCCGGCGCGGCGCTGTTGCCGACACTCGATGCAGAGGCGAGTGCGGTGCGTGGCAAGCAGAACTTCATCTTCGGCATCAACTCGACCGCCAGCGTCGGCCTGCAAGCGGCCTGGGAGCTCGACCTGTTCGGCGCCCGCCGCGCCGCACGCGACGCCGCGCAGGCCAGGATCGACGGTGCCGAGGCCGCGTGGCACGACGCGCGGGTCTCGGTCGCGGCCGAAGTCGCCACCACCTACACCAGCCTGCGCGCCTGCGAAGCGCAGGTCGAACAGGCGCGCGCCGACAGCCTCTCGCGCAGCGAAACCGCGCGCCTCACCGGCCTGAGCGCAAAAGCCGGCTTCGAAGCCCCGGCCGGCGCCGCGCTCGCCCGCGCCAGCGCGGCGCAAGGCAACGCGCTGCTGACACAACGGCGCGCGCAGTGCGACGTGCTGGTCAAGGGCCTGGTGGAGCTCACCGCCATCGACGAGCCCGGCCTGCGCGGCCAGCTCGCCGCCGGCCAGTCCAGGCTGCCGCAGCCGGCGCAGATCGTGATGGCCAGCGTGCCGGCACGGGTGCTGGCGCAGCGGCCCGACCTGCTGGGCGCCGAGCGCGAGCTGCTCGCCGCGAGCGCCGACGTGTCGCAGGCGCAAGCCCAGCGTTACCCGCGCATCGGCCTGAACGGCAGCATCAGCGCAGCACGCTTCGAGTCGGGCGCGTTGTCGCAGAGTGGCACGCTCTGGTCGATCGGCCCGGTCACGGTCTCGCTGCCGCTGTTCGACGGCGGCGCCCGCCGCGCCAACGTGGTCGCGGCACAGGCGCGTTACGACGAAGCCGGCGCGCTGTACCGCGCGAAGCTGCGCACGGCGGTGCGCGAGGTCGAAGAAGCGCTGGTCGCCTTGCAGAGCACGGCCGACCGCGACGCCGATGCGCAGGTGGCGACCGAAGGTTTCGCCACCTCGTTCCGTGCCACCGAAGCGCGCTTCAAGGGTGGCCTGGCGAGTCTCTATGAACTCGAAGACGCGCGCCGCTCGGCGGTGCAGGCGCAGGCCGCGCTGATCGACCTGCAGCGCGAGCGCAGCACCGCCTGGATCTCGCTCTACCGCGCGCTCGGTGGTGGCTGGTCGAACCCCGACACCCCGGTCGCCGCTGCACAAACGCCCACGAAATGAACACCACGATGAAAACCAACCCCACCCTGCTCGTCGCCGCGCTCGCGGTCGGCACCGTGCTCGGCGTCAGTGGCCTCGTCAACGCGGCCGACGACAAGAAGGCCGCGGCGTCGGCGCCCGCCAAGGCCGCGCTCACCGTCAACGTGACGCAGCCGACCTCGGCGGCGCTGCCGGTGCGTGTCGTCGCCAACGGCAACATCGCGGCGTGGCAGGAGGCGAGTGTCGGCACCGAAGCGAACGGCCTGCGCCTGGCCGAGGTGCGCGTCAACGTCGGCGATGTCGTCAAGCGCGGCCAGGTGCTCGCCACCTTCGCGCCCGACACCTTGAACGCCGATGTGGCGCAAACGCGCGCCGCCGTTGCCGAAGCCGAAGCCCTGCTTGCCGAAGCCTCGGCCAACGCGCAGCGCGCGCGCGGGCTGCAGGCCACCGGCGCGCTGAGCGAATCGGTGATCAACCAGTACCTGACCGCCGAGCGCACCGCGCAAGCGCGCCTGGAAGCGCAGCGTTCGATGGCGCAGATGCAGCAACTGCGCCTGAAGCAGACCCAGGTGCTGGCACCCGATGCCGGCGTGATCTCGGCGCGCAGCGCGACCGTCGGCGCGGTGCTGCCGGCCGGGCAGGAGTTGTTCCGCATGATCCGCCAGGGCCGGCTCGAGTGGCGCGGCGAAGTGGCGGGCAGCGACATGGCCGCGCTCAAGCCCGGCATGCCGGTCGTGGTGACGCCGGCCAACGGCGCCGGCCTGAAAGGCACGGTGCGCATGGTCGCGCCGACGGTCGACCCGCAGACGCGCAATGGCATCGTCTACGTCGACCTGCCGAACACCGGCACGGCCCGCGCCGGCATGTTCGCGCGCGGCGAATTCGAGGTCGGCAGCGGCTCGGGGCTGACGCTGCCGCAGAGCGCCGTGCTGTTGCGCGACGGTTTCAGCTACGTGCTGCGGGTCGGCACCGACTCGAAGGTCACGCAGGCCAAGGTCTCGGTCGGGCGGCGTGTCGGTGACCGCATCGAGATCACCGGCGGGCTCGACGCCGCGGCGCGTGTCGTCGCGGCCGGCGGGGGTTTCCTCGGCGACGGCGACACGGTGCGTGTGGTCGAGGCCGCGCCGGCCAAGGCGGTGGCTGCTGCCGCTGCGTCGGCGCCGAAGTGAGCGGAGCGGCACGATGAACGTTTCCGCCTGGTCGATTCGCAACCCGATCCCCGGGGTCCTGCTCTTCATCATGCTCACGCTGGTGGGCCTGATGGCGTTCAAGGCCATGAAGATCCAGAACTTCCCCGACATCGACCTGCCCACCGTCACGGTGACGGCGTCGTTGCCGGGCGCCTCGCCGGCGCAGCTCGAAACCGAGGTCGCGCGCAAGCTCGAGAACTCGATCGCCACGCTGCAGGGCCTGAAGCACATCTACACCACGGTGCAGGATGGCAGCGCGATCGTCACCGCCGAGTTCCGGCTCGAGAAACCCACGCAGGAAGCGATCGACGACGTGCGCGCCGCGGTCGCGCGGGTGCGCTCCGACCTGCCGGGCGACCTGCGCGACCCGGTCGTCACGAAGATGGAGCTGTCGGGCGCGCCGATCCTGACCTACACCGTCGCGTCGAGCCGCATGGACGACGAAGCGCTGAGCTGGTTCGTCGACAACACCGTCACCAAGAGCATGCTCAGCGTGCGCGGCGTCGGCGCGGTGTCACGCGTCGGCGGCGTGACGCGCGAAGTGCGGGTCGAGCTCGACCCGGCGCGGCTGCAGGCGCTCAACGCGACCGCCGCCGACATCTCGCGCCAACTGCGCCAGGTGCAGCAGGAAGCCTCGGGCGGCCGCACCGACGTGGGCGGCGCCGAGCAGTCGGTGCGCACGATCGCGACCGTCAAGTCGGCCGAAGAACTCGCGCGGCTCGAAGTCACGCTGAGCGACGGCCGGCGGATCCGGCTCGACCAGGTCGCGGTCGTCTCCGACACCGTCGCCGAAAAACGCTCGGCCGCTTTGTTGAACGGCAAGCCGGTGGTCGGTTTCGAGATCACCCGCACCCGTGGCGCCGGCGAAACCGAAGTGGCCGCCGGTGTGCGCGCGCAGCTCGAAACGATGAAGGCGGCGCACCCCGAGATCACCGTCACCGAGGCCTTCAACTTCGTCGACCCGGTGCAGGAGAACTACGACGGCTCGATGATCCTGCTGTTCGAAGGCGCCGCGCTCGCGGTGCTGGTGGTGTGGCTGTTCCTGCGCGACTGGCGCGCCACGCTGGTGTCGGCCACGGCCTTGCCACTCTCGATCATCCCGACCTTCGCGGTCCTGTACCTGTTCGGTTTCACGCTCAACGGCGTGACGCTGCTGTCGCTGTCGCTCGTGGTCGGCATCTTGGTCGACGACGCCATCGTCGAGATCGAGAACATCATGCGCCACCTGCGCATGGGCAAGAGCCCGTTCGACGCGGCGATGCAGGCGGCCGACGAGATCGGCCTGGCCGTGATCGCGACCACGTTCACGCTGATCGCGGTGTTCCTGCCGACCGCGTTCATGAGCGGCGTGCCGGGCAAGTTCTTCGTGCAGTTCGGCTGGACGGCGGCGATCTCGGTCTTCATCTCGCTGGTGGTCGCACGGCTGCTCACGCCGATGATGTCGGCCTACATCCTGAAAGCGCCGAAGAAGGAACACAAGGAAGGGCGCTGGCTCGAGATCTACATGCGCTGGGTCAAGGGCGCGCTGAAGCACCGCATCTGGACCACGATCGCGGCCACGGTGTTCCTGGTCGGCTCGTTCGCGCTGGTGCCGCTCTTGCCCACCGGCTTCATCCCGCCCGACGACCTGTCGCAGACGCAGGTGCAGATCTCGCTGCCACCCGGCGCCACCTTCGAGCAGACCTTCGCGGCCGCCGAAACGGCACGCGAGCTGGTGCAGAAGAACGAACACGTGAAGCTGATCTACACCGCGGTCGGCGGTGGCAGCACCGGCGCCGATCCGTTCGCGCCGAGCGGCGCGGCCGAAGTGCGCAAGGCCACGCTGACGATCAACATGACCCCGCGCGACGAGCGCAAGGGCGTGACCAAGCAGGCGATCGAAGCGCAACTCCGCGAAGCGGTCGAGGTGCTGCCGGGCGCGCGGGTGAAGGTCGGCTTCGGTGGCTCGGCCGAGAAATACATCCTGGTGCTGGCCGGTGAAGACGGCAACGCGCTCGGCCTGCACGCGCGCGAAGTGGAGCGCGAGCTGCGCACCATCCCCGGCATCGGCAACGTCACGTCGACGTCGAGCCTGGTGCGCCCCGAGCTGATCGTGCGGCCCGACTTCGCACGCGCCGCCGACCTCGGCGTCACGAGCGCGGCGATCGCCGACACGCTGCGCATCGCGACCGCCGGCGACTACGACCAGGCGCTGCCCAAGCTCAACCTGAGCCAGCGCCAGGTGCCGATCGTCGTCAAGCTCAAAGCCGATGCACGCACCGACCTCGACCTGCTCTCGCGCCTGGCCGTGCCCGGCGCGCGCGGGCCGGTGATGCTCGGCAACGTGGCCACGCTCAGCATCGAAAGCGGCCCGGCGCAGATCGACCGCTACGACCGCCAGCGCAACATCAACTTCGAGATCGAGCTGAACCAGCAGCCGCTCGGCGAAGTCGAAAAACACGCACTCGCGCTGCCCAGCCTGCAGAACCTGCCGCCCGGCGTGACGCAGACGACCGTGGGTGATGCCGAAGCGATGGGCGAACTCTTCGCCAGCTTCGGCCTGGCGATGCTGACCGGCGTGTTGTGCATCTACATCGTGCTGGTCTTGCTGTTCCACGACTTCGTGCAACCGGTGACGATTCTCTCGGCCCTGGTGCTCTCGATCCCGGGCGCGTTCCTCGCGCTCTTCATCACCCACACGGCGCTGTCGATGCCGTCGATGATCGGCCTGATCATGCTGATGGGCATCGCGACCAAGAACTCGATCCTGCTGATCGAGTACGCGATCATGGCGCAGCGCGACTTGGGGCTGACGCGCATGGAAGCGCTGCTCGACGCCTGCCACAAACGCGCGCGCCCGATCGTGATGACGACCATCGCGATGGGCGCCGGCATGATGCCGATCGCGCTCGGCCTGGGCACCGACCCGAGCTTTCGCGCGCCGATGGCGATCGTCGTGATCGGCGGGCTGATCACGTCGACCTTCCTCAGCCTGCTCGTGATCCCGGTGCTGTTCACTTTCGTCGACGACGTGGTGCAGTGGATGCGCAGGATCACGCACCGCAAGGCGCCGGCGCATCCGGCGGCGCCGGTGGTCGAGGCGCCCTGACCCGGGTCAGCCGCCGGCCAGGATGACCCGGTAGCGGGCAGGTTCGGTGGCCGAGCCCTCGGCCCGCTCGAAGCGCCCGCCGTGCACCGCGGCGATGCGTTGCACGACCTCGTGGCCGAGGCCCATGCCGAGGGTCGGCCGCGGCGCGAACTCGCTGGCGGCCTGCAGGCCCACGGCCCGGCCGTCGTCGCGCACTTCGAGCGCCGGCGGGTTCGCGGTCACGATCACCTGCACCGCCGTGCCGCGCGGTGTGTAGGCGAGTGCGTTGTCGATCAGGTTGCGCAGCGCGATCTCGACCAGCACCGGGTGGCCGCGTGCCGGGCAAAGCTCCGGCGCGTCGACCGACAGGTCGTGGCCGCTCAGGTACGCCGGCTGGCCGTACTCGGACGCCACGCCGCGTGCGAGCTCGGCCAGGTCGAGCGGCTGCATCGTGTCGGTCAGCTCGGCCCGGCGGGTGCGCGCCAATGCCAGCACGTGGGTCAACACGGCGCCGGCGCGCGCGGCCTCGTGTTCGACACGCGCCAACGCTTCGCTGCGCTCCGCCGGCGTCAAGGCACCGCGCAGCGAAGCGGCGTGCAGGCCGAGCGAGGCCAGCGGCGTGCGCAGCTCGTGCGCCACTTCGCTGGCGAGGTTGCGCTCGCGCGACAAGGCGGCGTTGTAACGTTCGATCAGCAGGTGGATGGCCTGCACGATCTCCCTGAACTCTTCGTGCGGCGGGGCCCGCAGCGCGGTGTCGTGATGGATGTCGAGCCGGTGCACCTGCTCGCTCAGGTCGAGCAGCGGGCGCAGGCCCTTGCGGATCGCCAGCACCAGCGCCAGCGCCACGATCGGCAGCAACCACAGCCCGGGCTCCGCGACCTGCCAGGCAATGTCGTCGGCCAGGTCGTCGCGCTCGGCCAGGCTCAGCAGCACGGCGACCTTGCGCTCGTGCCCCGGCCCGTCCCACTGCGAAAAGGCGCGCCAGCCCGCTGCGGGCTGGCCCAGCTGCAGCGTGGCGAAGCCTTCGTCGGGCCTGAACGCCGGCGTCGGCCCGTCGCCGATGCGCGACAGCACCTGGCCCTGGCCGTTCCACACCACGATGTTGAGCGAGCGCTGGTAGTCGTGGGCGTGCCGTTCGGTGGGCGCACCCGGCGCGCTGGCGCCCGGCCAGGGCCCCGGCGCGAACTCGCCGAGCCGCTGCGCCAGCAGCAGCGAGGCCACGCTCGCCAGGTGGCCGTCGGTCAGCTCGTCGGCCTCGTGCACGCCGGTGCGGTAGCCCACCACGATGAAGCTCGCCCACACCAGCAGCAGCGAGCCGAGCGCCCAGCCCAGCAGGTGCCGGAACAGGGAAGGCCGCAGTGTCATGGCGCGGGCTCCGGCGGCACGAAGTAACCCACGCCGCGCAGAGTGCGGATCACGCCGTCGCCGAGCTTCCTGCGCAGGTGGTGCACGTGCACTTCGATCGCGTTGCTGTCGAGCAGCTGCTCGAAGCCGTACAGGCTGGCTTCGATCTGCGTGCGCGACAGCACGCGCGGGCGCGCTTCCATCAGCGTGATCAGCACGCCGAATTCGCGTGTCGACAACTCGACCGCCTGGCCGCCACGGCGCACGCTGCGCGCCGCCGGATCGATTTGCAGATCACCCCAGCACAGCAGCGCCTGGGCGCGCCCGGCAAAGCGCCGGCGCAGCGCGCGCATGCGGGCGGCGAGCTCGCCGGCATCGAAGGGTTTGCTCACGTAGTCGTCGGCGCCGGTGTCCAGGCCGGCGATGCGCGAGGCGACCTGGTCACGCGCGGTCATGATCACGACCGGCGTGGCGGCGTCGGGCAGGGCACCGGCCGGCGCCGCGCGCAGGCGTTGCAGCACCTGCAGGCCGTCGCCATCGGCCAGGCCGAGGTCGAGCAGCACCATCTCGAACGGCTCGGCACACAGCGCCGCCCAGGCCGCGGCCACGCTCGGCGCGATGTCCACGGCCCAGCCTTCCTGGCGCAGCGCCAGCCCCAGGCCGTGGGCAATGCCTTCGTCGTCTTCCACCGCCAGTACCCGCATGCGAACGATTGTGCCCGCGGCGATCCGCTTAAGAGTGCCTTAAGCAGCGCTCCCGAGACTGCGCGGCATGACGATTCACCGTGCTCGTTCCGGGTGGCTCGCGCTCGCCCTGTTGTTCCTGCTGCTGGCCTGGGATGCTTCCACCCTGGACATGGCGCTCGCGCGCTGGTTCGGCGGACCGCAAGGTTTCCCGCTGCGCGACCACTGGCTGCTGACGCGTGTGCTGCACGACGCTGCGAAGGCGCTGGCCTGGGGCTTCGTGCTGCTGCTGTGCGCGGGCGTGGTGTGGCCGCGCGGGCCGATGCAGGCGCTGCCATTCGCACGGCGACTGCAGCTGCCGGCCACCGCGCTGATCGCCTCGCTCGTGACTTCGGCATTGAAGGGCGCGAGTGCCACGAGTTGCCCCTGGGACATGGCCGAGTTCGGCGGCGTGGCTCAGCACTTGTCGCACTGGGTCGGCTGGTTCGTGGCCGACGGCGGCGGTGGGCACTGCTTCCCGGCCGGCCACGCAACGACCGGTTTCGCTTTCGTCGGCGGCTACTTCGCACTGCGCCCGCACCTGCCGCGCCTTGCGCGCGGCTGGCTGGTGGTGGCGCTCGTTGCGGGTTTCACGCTCGGCGCGGTGCAGCAACTGCGCGGCGCCCACTTCATGAGCCACACGCTCTGGACGGCGTGGATCTGCTGGATGGTCGGCTGGCTGGCCGACCCGCTGTTCGCGGGCCACGCCGCCCGGCGAGCGTTGCCCACGGCCTGATCCGCAGCGCGGGCAGGGCCTGGTCAGACGTCGATGTTCCCCGCCCGCAACGCGTTCGTCTCGATGAAGTTGCGGCGCGGTTCCACCTCGTCGCCCATCAGCATCGTGAACACGCGGTCGGCTTCGAGCGCGTCGTCGATCTGCACGCGCAGCAGGCGGCGCACGGCCGGGTCCATCGTCGTTTCCCACAACTGCGAGGGGTTCATCTCGCCCAGGCCCTTGTAGCGCTGGCGGCCGACCGCCCCTTCGGCCTGTTGCAGCAGCCAGCTCATCGCTTCGCGGAAGTCGCTGACGCGGGCCTCTTTCTGGCGCTCGCCTTCGCCGCGGCGCACGACGGCATCGGTGCTCACCAGGCCGCGGAAGGTCTGGCCCGCCTGGCTCAGGGCTTCGTAGTCGGCGCCGTGCACGAAGTCGGCGGTGATCACGCTGCTCTTCACGTTGCCGTGGTGCATGCGGCTCACACGCAGGATGTGCTTGTCCATGCGCGCATCGAACTCGGCCGTGACTTCAGCGTCGTGCAGCGCAGCCTTCAAGGCGGTGGCCGAGGCTTCGGCGGCTTCGAGGGTGTCGATGTCGAGTGCCAGGCCGTTGGCCATCGCGCGCAGCGCTTCCACGTCCATCCAGTTCGACAGGCGTTCGACCACGTTCTTCGCCAGCACGTACTGGCGCGCCAGTGCCTCCAGCGCGTCGCCTTGCAACAGGGCGGCGCCGGGCACGCCGGTGTCGAGCTTGGCGTCTTTCAGCGCCACCTTGAGCAGGTAGGCATCGAGCTCGTGGCCGTCTTTCAGGTACTGCTCGTCTTTGCCGAGCTTGACCTTGTAGAGCGGCGGCTGCGCGATGTAGATGTGGCCGCGCTCGACCAGCTCGGGCATCTGCCGGAACAGGAACGTGAGCAGCAGGGTGCGGATGTGCGCGCCGTCCACGTCGGCGTCGGTCATGATGATGATGCGGTGGTAACGCAGCTTGTCGGGGTTGAAGTCGTCGCCGCCCATGCCCTTGCCGATGCCGGTGCCCAGGGCGGTGATCAGCGTCAGGATTTCATTGCTGGTCAGCAGCTTTTCGTAGCGCGCCTTTTCGACGTTCAGGATCTTGCCGCGCAGCGGCAGGATCGCCTGGAACTTGCGGTCGCGTCCCTGCTTCGCGCTGCCACCGGCCGAGTCGCCCTCGACGATGTAGATCTCGCACAGCGCCGGGTCTTTTTCCTGGCAGTCGGCCAGTTTGCCGGGAAGGCCCATGCCGTCGAGCACGCCCTTGCGGCGGGTCATTTCGCGCGCCTTGCGAGCGGCTTCACGGCCGCGCGCCGCGTCGATGATCTTGCTGCAGATCAGCTTGGCGTCGGTGGGGTTCTCTTGCAGGTAGTCGGTCAACGCCTTGCTGACCGAGTCTTCGACCGGCCCGCGCACTTCGCTGCTGACGAGCTTGTCCTTGGTCTGGCTGCTGAACTTCGGCTCGGGCACCTTCACGCTCAGCACGCAACACAGGCCTTCGCGCATGTCGTCGCCGGTGACTTCGACCTTGGCCTTCTTGGCCAATTCGTTGTCGTCGATGTACTTGTTGATCACGCGCGTCATCGCGGCGCGCAGGCCGGTCAGGTGGGTGCCGCCATCACGTTGCGGAATGTTGTTGGTGAAACACAGCACGTTCTCGCTGTAGCCGTCGTTCCACTGCATCGCCACGTCGGTGCTGATGGTCGTGCCCTGGTCGCTCTGCTTTTCACCGGCGGCACCGAAGACGGTCGGGTGCAACACCTTCTTGCCGGTGTTGATGAACTCGACGAAACCTTTCACGCCACCGGCATAGGCGAAGGTGTCTTCCTTGTTGTTGCGCTCGTCGACGAGGCGGATCTTCACGCCGTTGTTCAGGAAGCTCAGCTCGCGCAGCTTCTTCGCGATGATGTCGTAGTGGAAATCGATGTTCGAGAAGATTTCCAGGTCGGGCAGAAAGTGCACTTCGGTGCCACGCTTCTCGGTCTCGCCGGTGATCTTCATGGGTGACACTTCAACACCGTCGCGCAGCTCGATCACGCGGTCTTGCGGAATGCCCTGCTTGAACTCCATGAAGTGCGTGAGGCCGTCGCGGCGCACGATCAGCCGCAGCCACTTCGACAAACCGTTGACGCAGCTCACGCCCACGCCGTGCAGGCCCCCCGAGACCTTGTAGCTGTTCTGGTTGAACTTGCCGCCGGCGTGCAGTTCGGTCAGCGCGATCTCCGACGCCGAGCGCTTGGGCTCGTGCTTGTCGTCCATCTTCACGCCGGTCGGGATGCCGCGGCCGTTGTCGGTCACGCTGATCGAGTTGTCGGAGTGGATCGTGACGACGATGTCGTCGCAGTAACCGGCGAGTGATTCGTCGATCGAGTTGTCGACCACTTCGAACACGAGGTGGTGCAGGCCGGTGCCGTCGGAGGTGTCGCCGATGTACATGCCGGGGCGCTTGCGCACCGCTTCCAGGCCTTCGAGGATCTGGATGCTGCCTTCGCCGTAAGCGGCACTGTCGGCCGCATGCGCGATCGTTTCTGCCGCCTTCTTGCTGGCAGCGGCGTCGTCTTCGGGGGTGTTCTGGGTATCGCTCATCGGGGTTTCACACTCACGGTTCGGGCCACGTTCGATCGACGTTGCGCCCCATCAAAAGCAGTGAAGCGGGCCGAAGCCCGCTTGGTTGTTTGCTGAGTTAAGCCTGCGCTAGATGCGCATCGGCATCACCACGTACTTGAAGCCGGCCTGTTCGGGCACGGTGATCAAGGCGCTCGAGTTGGTGTCTTGCAGCTCGAGCTTGATCATCTCGACGCTCATGTTCATCAGCGCATCGATCAGGTAGGTGACGTTGAAGCCGATCTCGATGCTGTCGCCGGCGTAGTCGATCTCGAGCTCTTCCTTGGCCTCTTCCTGTTCGGCATTGCTCGACGCGATGCGCAAGGTGCCGGGTTCGATGTTGACACGCACACCCTTGAATTTTTCGCTCGTCAGGATCGCGGCGCGCTGCAGGCTGGCGAGGAACGGCGCACGTCCCAACGTCACGTGGTTCTTGTGGTTCTTCGGGATCACGCGGTTGTAGTCGGGGAACTTGCCCTCGACCAGCTTGGTCACGAACTCCATGCCGCTGAAGCTGAATTTGGCCTGGTTGCCGGCGAAGCGCATCTCGATCGGCGTGTCTTCGTCTTTCAGCAGGCGCTGCAGTTCGAGCACGGTCTTGCGCGGCAGGATCACTTCCTGTTTCGGGATCTCGACATCCAGCGTGGCCTGCGCCAGCGCCAGGCGGTGGCCGTCGGTCGCGACCAGCGTGAGGTTCTTGCCTTCGGCGACGAACAGGATGCCGTTCAGGTAGTAGCGGATGTCGTGCACCGCCATCGCGAAGTGCACCTGGTTGATCAGGCCCTTCAGCGCCTTCTGCGGCACGCTGAACATCGGCCCGAAGTCGGCGGCTTCCTGCACCAGCGGGAAGTCGTCGCTCGGCAGCGTCTGCAGCGTGAAGCGGCTTTTGCCACCCTGCAGCGTCAGCTTGTTCTGGTTCGCTGTGAGCGTGACCACCTGGTCGGTCGGCATCGACCGCAGGATGTCGATCAGCTTGCGCGCACCCACGGTGGTCGCGAAGTTGCCGCCGTCACCACCGAGCTCGGCACTGGTGCGCACCTGGATCTCGAGGTCACTGGTCGTCAGCTCGAGCTGCGGCCCGGTCTTGCGGATCAGCACGTTGGCGAGGATCGGCAAGGTGTGGCGCCGCTCGACGATTCCGGCCACCGCTTGCAGGGCGCTCAAAACTTTTTCCTGTGCTGTCTTCAAGACAATCATTTGAACCTCTCAACTTGGTCGTAATAGTAGAGCGAGCCACTTTCTGTGGACAAGGCCATTTTCGCCTGCCCGATCAGGCACTTAGCTTGCCGGAAACCATGGGGGCGAAGACCCGGTTTGCGAAAGCGCGAACAACAACAACTTCACCGGAACGCCGGCGCCTGTGGACAGCTCGGTGCTTGTTCCAAAGTTGTCCCCAGCCTTGTTGCTTGACAGCCGCTGCATTCGTGTTCATCCCTTGAGCGTTTGTTCGAGCACGTGCAGCTGCTGATTCAGCTCGGTGTTCTTCTGCCGTTCGGCGCCGATCTTGCGCACCGCGTGCAACACCGTGGTGTGGTCGCGCCCGCCGAACAGCTCGCCGATCTCGGGCAGGCTCTTCTGGGTCATGTCCTTGGCCAGGTACATCGCGATCTGGCGCGGCCGCGCAATGCTCGCCGGGCGCTTCTTGCTGTACATGTCGGCGACCTTGATCTTGTAGAAGTCGGCCACTGTCTTCTGGATGTTCTCGACCCCGATCTGGCGGTTCTGGATCGACAACAGGTCTTTCAGCGCCTCGCGCGCCAGCCCGATGTTGATTTCCTTGTGGCTGAAGCGCGAGTACGCGAGGATCTTGCGCAGCGCGCCTTCAAGTTCGCGCACGTTGGCACGCACGTTCTTCGCGACGAAGAAGGCCACGTCTTCGGGCATCAGCGTCGCTTCGAGCTCGGCCTTGCGCATCAGGATCGCGACGCGCATTTCGAGCTCGGGCGGTTCGATCGCGACCGTCAGCCCGGCGTCGAAGCGCGACGTGAGGCGCTCGTCGATGTCCACCAGCCCTTTCGGGTAGGTGTCGCTGGTCATGATGATGTGGGCCTTCTTGGCCAGCAGCGCTTCGAAGGCGTTGAAGAACTCTTCCTGCGTGCGCTCCTTGCCGGCGAAGAACTGCACGTCGTCGATCAGCAGCAGGTCGAGCTGGTGGTACTTGGCCTTCAGCTCGTCGAAGGTCTTGCGCTGGTAGTTCTTCACCACGTCGGTGATGAACTGCTCGGCGTGCAGGTAGAGGATGCGCGCGTCGGGCTTGTCGGCCAGCAGCGCGTTGCCCACCGCGTGGATCAGGTGGGTCTTGCCCAGGCCCACGCCGCCGTAGATGAACAGCGGGTTGTACATCTGCCCCGGCGCGCCGGCCACGTGCAAAGCGGCGGTGCGCGCCATCTGGTTGGCGCGGCCGGGCACCAGCGTGTCGAAGGTCAGTACGGGGTTCAGGCGGCTGCGTGACGGCAACACGGCCGTTTGCAGCGGTGCCACGGCCACGCTGTTGCGCCCGGTGGGCAGGACAAGGCCTTTCAAGGCTTGCGAAGAAACAGTGGCAGCCGATGCCATGACAGCGTGTTGGGCACCGGGCTGTGCATCGCGTGTGGCCAGTGTCACGTCAAGACGCACGTGTTTCCCGGCCAGCTCGGCGAGCACGGCTTCGATTCGCCCGGCGTACTGGTTGCGAATCCAGTCGAGCTTGAATCGATTGGGCACGCGCAAGGTGACCACGACACCGAGCTCACCCTGGTCGGTGACTTCGGCCGCGGGCAGCGGGCGTATCCAGGTGTTGAATTGTTGTTCGGGCAGCTCGGCGGCGAGGCGCTCGCAGCCGCGCTGCCAAAGGTCAGCGCTCATTTGTGGAAAAGTTCTTCTGTGGAGCGGGCGAATTGTACGTTGTGCGGACGTTGAATCGACAGTTATCCACAGTTGAGAAGCTGGCTCGAAAGGCCCTGCAACACACCACCCCGCGGCGTAAGTCATTGACGGGCAAGGGTGTTTTTGGTGTAATAGTGGGTTTCCCGGAGCTCAGAGCACCTTTGCCGTTTCGCGCAACCCGGCGTGGCGGTTTTTCCGGTGGTCGCGCCATCATCGGCAGGCTGGGCCTCCCATCAAACTACATTTCAGACAGAGTCGAGCAGATCATGAAACGCACCTACCAAGCCTCCAAAGTCCGCCGTGCCCGCACCCATGGATTTTTGGTCCGCATGAAGTCGCGCGGAGGCCGGGCGGTGATCAACGCGCGCCGCGCCAAGGGCCGCAAGCGCCTGGCAGTCTGAGGCCGGCGCCGCCTGCCGCGTCTCGCGCCCTGCCCGATCACCGGATGCGCGGCCTGGCCGCAACCACCCCGTGATTGGCCGCCTTTTGCGTTCCGCTGACTTCGAGCGCGTGCTGCGCACCCGGACCCGGGCGAGCAGCACGCACTTTGCCGTTCACCATGTGGCTGACCGGCCCAGCCGGCCGCACAAATCCGCCTCGGCCGATGAGTTATCAACAGACACTGCACCAATTCTGGTCGAACCTGTGGATGACTTTCGCGCACACGCCCCGGAAAGCCTGTGGCTCGGCGCCGTGGTGCCCAAACGCCATGCTCGCCGCGCCGTGACGCGTACGCTGCTGAAGCGGCAGATCCGCTCGGTGGTCGACGCACGCGCCGATGCCCTGCTCGGCGGCCTGTGGGTGGTGCGCCTTCGTGCGCCGTTCGACAAGGCCCGGTTTCCCAGTGCGGCGTCCGACGCACTCAAACAGTGTGCCCGTGAAGAGCTCGAGTTGTTGTTGAGTGCTGCCGCGCTGCGCGCCGCCAGACGCTGAACCCGAAGACGAACGATGGCGACCACGAACCTCAGCTTGCCGCAGCGCGCCCTGATGGCGTTGGTGCGCAGCTACCGCTTCTTTTTGAGCCCTTGGCTCGGCAGCGCTTGCCGTTTCGAGCCGACCTGTTCTGTGTATTCGCTGCAAGCGATTGAAGCTCATGGCGCCGCCGCGGGCACTTACATGACCTTGCACCGGCTGTCCCGTTGCCAGCCCTGGTGTGAAGGTGGGCACGACCCGGTGCCCACGTTGCCCCCGGCGCTGTTTCGATCTTTTTCTGCCGGCGTGCCTGCGCACTCCGGCACCGCCTCTTCTCCCTCGACCGACAAGACCTCCCCATGACCGATATGCGCCGCACCCTGCTGTGGGTGGTGTTCTCCATGTCCCTGTTCCTGATCTGGGACGCCTGGAACAAGCACAACGGGCAACCGTCGCTGTTCAGCCCGGCGCCGGCCAAGGTGGCTGCGCCGGCGGCGTTGCCGCCCGCAGGCGCCTTGCCACAGCCGGCGTTGGCCGGCGCTGCCCCTGCCGCCGCACCCGCCCCCGCGCCCGGTTCGGCCCCCGTGGTCGCAGAACAGGCCACGATCGTCACCGACGTGGTGAAGGCGACGCTCAGCGGCGCCGGCGGCACGATCACGCGGGTCGAACTGATCAACTACGCCGATCACTTCGAGCCGGAGTGGTACGAGCCGCTGCTGGCCCTGTTCGGCCGCACGACCGTGGCGCCGCCGAAGAAAGACGTGGTGCTGCTCGACGCCAGCCCGAACCGCCTGTACCTCGCCGAAACCGGGCTGATCCCGGCCGCCGGCGGCACCGGCCTGCCGAACCACCACACCTTGATGACGCTGCTGCCCGGCGAACGCAGCCTCAAGCCCGGCGAGAACACGCTGCAGGTGCAGTTCGCATCGCCGGTCGTGGGTGGCGTCAAGCTGGTCAAGACCTACACCTTCAAACGTGGCGACTACGTGATCGACGTGAAGAACGAGGTCGTGAACGAATCGGGTGCCGCGGTGTCGCCGCGCCTCTACCTGCAACTGGTGCGCGACGGCATCCCGCCGCCCGGCGAATCGGCCTTCTATTTCACCTTCACCGGCCCGTCGATCGACGACGGCAACAAGTTCCAGAAGGTCGAGTTCAAGGAAATCGAAAAGCGCGGCCCAACCGACAAGCCCGACCACACGACCCAGTCCGACGCCGGCTGGGTGGCGATGGTGCAGCACTACTTCGCCTCGGCCTGGCTGATCGACAAGGCCGACGGCAGCAAGCAGCCGCGCGAATACTTCACCGGCAAGGCCGACGTGACCAACCCGGCCACCAGCCAGACCGCGCGGGTTTATTCGGTCGGCATGTTCGTGCCGCTCGGTGAGCTGGCGCCCGGCGCCACCAAGAGCTTCGACGCCAAGCTGTTCGTCGGCCCGCAGGAAGAAGAAAAGCTCGCCAGGCTCGCGCCGCGCCTGGAGCTGGTGAAGGACTACGGCATCTTCAAGATGCTGGCCGAGCCGCTGTTCTGGCTGCTCACGCAACTGCACAAGATCCTGGGTAACTGGGGTTGGTCGATCGTCGGTCTGGTGGTGCTGCTGAAGATCGCGTTCTACTGGCTCAACGCCAAGGCCTACGGCTCGATGGCCAAGATGAAGGCCGTGAACCCGAAGATCACCGAAATGCGCGAGCGGCTCAAGGACAAGCCACAGCAGATGCAGCAGGAAATGATGCGCATCTACCGCGAGGAAAAGATCAACCCGCTCGGCGGCTGCCTGCCGATCCTGGTGCAGATGCCGTTCTTCATCTCGCTGTACTGGGTCTTGCTGTCGACCGTCGAGATGCGTGGCGCGCCCTGGATCGGCTGGATCACCGACCTCTCGACCAAGGACCCGTACTTCATCCTGCCGATCCTGATGACGCTCACCAGCCTGCTGCAGACCTGGCTGAACCCGACCCCACCCGACCCGGTGCAGGCCAAGATGATGTGGATCATGCCGCTGATCTTCTCGGTGATGTTCTTCGTCTTCCCGTCGGGGCTGGTGCTGTACTGGCTGACCAACAACATCCTGTCGATCGCGCAGCAGTACCTGATCAACAAGCGCCTGGGCGTGCTCGGCAAATAGCCGCGCCACCGGCGCCGCCACAGAATGCCTCGCCCTGTGCGGGGCATTTTTCATTCAGGCCTGCGCGAGAATCGAAGCATGCTGCCGCGCCACCAGGACCCCATCGTCGCCGTCGCCACGGCCAGCGGGCGCGGCGCGGTCGGCATCGTGCGCGCGTCGGGCCGCGACTTGCGTGCGTTGATCGACGCGCTGTGCGGCCGCCCGCTCGAAGCGCGCCGCGCCACCTACCTGCCCTTCGCCGACGGCGCCGGCGGGGTGATCGACCAGGGCCTGGCGATCCACTTCCCGGCACCGCACTCCTACACCGGCGAAGAGGTGCTCGAGCTGCAGGCGCACGGCGGCCCGGTCGTGCTGCAGCTGCTGCTGGCACGTTGCCTCGAAGCCGGCGCGGCGATCGGCCTGCGCCTGGCCGAGCCGGGTGAGTTCACGCAGCGCGCGTTCCTCAACGACAAGCTCGACCTGGCGCAGGCCGAGGCGGTCAGCGACCTGATCGAAGCCAGCACCGAAGCGGCGGCACGCTCGGCTGGGCGCTCGCTGAGCGGCGCCTTCTCGTCCGAGATCAACGGCCTGCGTGACCGGCTGGTGGGGCTGCGCATGCTGGTCGAAGCCACGCTCGACTTCCCCGAAGAAGAGATCGACTTTCTCGAGAAAGCCAACGCCCGGGGCCGCCTCAACGACATCCAGGACAGCGTGGCAGCGGTGCTCGATCGCGCGCGCCACGGCGCCTTGCTGCGCGAAGGCATCAAGGTCGTGATCGCAGGGCAACCCAACGTGGGTAAGAGTTCGCTGCTCAACGCCCTGGCGGGCGCCGAGCTGGCGATCGTCACGCCGATCGCCGGCACCACGCGCGACAAGGTCAGCGAAACGATCCAGATCGAAGGCGTGCCGGTGCACGTGATCGATACCGCCGGCCTGCGTGACTCCGACGACGAGGTCGAACGCATCGGCATCGCGCGCAGCTGGAATGAGATCGAAGGTGCCGACGCGGTGCTCTTCATGCACGACCTCACGCGCCTCGGCGCGCCGGGCTACGACGCCGGCGAAGCGCGCATCGAAAGCCGCCTGCCCGCCACGCTGAAGAGCGCGAACCGCCTTCTGCACGTGTTCAACAAGGCCGACGCCGCGCCGGCCGCCGGCACCGGCCTGGTGATCTCGGCGCGCACCGGCGAAGGCATCGAGGCCTTGCGCCGCCAACTGCTCGAACTGGCGGGCTGGCACGCGCAACCCGAAGGTGTCTTCATCGCCCGCACCCGTCACGTGCAGGCGCTGCGCCGCACCGGCGAACACCTGCAGCGCGCGCAAGCCCAGGCGGCGCGTGCCGACGCCGCGCTCGACCTGCTGGCCGAAGAGCTGCGCCTCGCGCACGACGCGCTCGGCGAGATCACCGGCGCATTCACACCCGACGATCTGCTCGGCGAAATCTTCAGCCGTTTCTGTATCGGGAAATAGTCTGAATTCCAACGATGTCCAAAGAGAACTTTTATTGCCCCGTAAGCCATTGTTTTCCATGGTACTTTTGTTCCACTGAGGTACACGGGCGTTCGACCAGAGCCGACGTCCAACGTGTACACCTCCGGGAACACATGCAAAGGTGAACTCGCCACCTCGACTTATGTGTACACGGAACCCAAACCATGACGATGACCGATACCGCTATCAAGGCCCTGAAACCCAAGGCAAGCCGCTATACCGTTTCGGATGAAAAAGGTTTGGTGTTGGAGGTATTCCCCACGGGTGGGATGCTGTGGCACTACCGCTATCGGCTCAACGGCAAACAGGAGCGCGTGACGCTCGGCCGCTACCCTGCGTTGTCGCTCAAACTGGCGCGTGGGCAGCGCGATGACCGCGCAACACAGGTGGCGCTGGGCCAGTCGCCTGCGCAGCAGAAGCAGCTCGCGAAAGTCGCAGCGGCGGACCTGACCAGCGTTGCGGACTTCGGCGAGCGGTTCTTCCGCGAGATCGTGGCCAAGGACCGGAAGAACGTGAGCATTCCGCGCCGCTACTTCGACAAGTCAATTGTCCCCGCCATAGGCTCGAAGGCTGTTCGTGACGTGACCACGGAGGATGTGCGCGCGATCATCTGGAAGAAGAAGGACGAGGGCTTCGACGCTGCCGCTGGCGAGATTCGCGGCGTTTTGAAGCGCCTGTTCGACTACGCGCAGACGGCCGGTCTCGCGACGACGAACCCGGTACTGGCCCTTCCAATGCGGCACGTCCACAAGGCGAAGTCACGCGAGCGGGCACTGTCGCCGGATGAAGTCGGGGCCTTTCTGAAGGCCGCCTTCGAGTCCAATATTCGGCGCCAATTCAAGGTCGGCCTGCATCTCATCCTGCTGACGATGGTTCGCAAATCCGAACTGCTATTGGCTCGTTGGGACTGCGTGGACTTCGAGCAAGCCGAGTGGCACATTCCGGCCGAAAACTCCAAGACCGGCAAGCCGCACATCGTGTACTTGTCGCGCCAGTCAGTCGCGCTGTTCAAGGAGTTGCAGGCTCTGGCCGGCGGTAGTGCGTTGGTACTGCCGGGGCGTGGAAGCCTGACCAAACCATTCGCGCACAACGCCATCAACACGGCCTTGAAGACGGCCCTGCAAGGCCAGGCCATCCCCGCCTTCACCGTCCACGACCTGCGCCGCACGGCATCGACGCTGCTGCACGAAAACGGCTGGCCTTCGGATGTGGTCGAAAAGGCTCTGAACCACACCATCGGAGGCGTGCGCGGCGTGTACAACCGGGCGGAATATGCATCGCAGAGGCGCGAGATGCTGCAGTTCTGGGCCGACTTTGTCGGTCAACTGCTGACCACCGGCAAGGTGATTTTGGGGCGCTTCAAGCAAGTTGCCTGACTGGGCAAGTTTTTACCTGTCGTCGCAGGACGAGCTCGGCGTCAGCAGGCCTCTGAGACAGTTTTCATCCTCAGCGAACGCGAAGGGTATGTGTGAGTTCTGGAATCATCGTCTACACGCTCGCTGAGCAAGCAATCGATGCATTGGCGGCACATAGACCGGGGGCCGAGTGGGAAATCCTATCCGCGCTGGCGTCCGCAGTCTTGAACGGCGATGAGATTGATCCGAAGTTTCAAGCCGTCGCCAATTCTGTCCTGCTGAAGGCCATCCTCTCAGGGAAGTTGCCGCCCCGCGCCAAGGGGCGACCTCCAGCGGAGTTAGATGAAAGTTGGGCAATCGCGATCAGGTACTTTGATCTTCGGGACGCGGGCGCCTCTTACTCGGACGCGGTTACAGAGCTGTCGAACGTGCACCACAAGGATGCTCGGCACATCATGCGGCTGGTAGCGCGAGGAAGGTCAGCTGTTCGGGACACGAAGGAACTGCGAGACCAGGAACGGGCGAGCTTGGAAGTCATGCGCAGCTTGCAAACTGGGGACGGTCCAGACCCCTACATCACACTGCTTGAGGCCATTCTGGCGGAAGGTCGTGCAGTCGATCTATCAGCGGTGGCCGTGGAACGGCTCGAGGCGGCTCTTCGCAACGCCACGGGCACAACTGACACGAAGTGAGTGCCACATCTCGTCAGTGACGCCCAGTTGACGGTTGACGAGCATTCGCCCAGGTTCCCGGGCATTCCGGGGCCGCCTAACAAGGGCGAAAATGGCACAGCATCTCAAGACCTTACTGACAATTCTGCGGCGCAAGCAGGTCGAGGCCGCGACCGGTTACTCGCGTTCGACGATCTACCTCCGTATGTCGCAGGGCCTCTTCATCAGGCCCGTGAGGCTCGGCGCGCGGGCGGTCGGCTTTCCGGCGGGGGAAGTGGCGGCACTGAACGCGGCCCGCATCGCAGGCAAGGCGGACGCGGACATTCGCACTCTTGTCTTCAAACTGGAGGCGGCCCGCACTGAGTCGCCGTCGGCTTGATGTGCCGCCAGCTGATCGGCGCGATCGCCACGCGGGCAGCGAAGGTTCTCCGTCTCTTCAATCGGCACGACGGCGCCGCCGGACAGATCGGCAGCGAAAGGGATCTGACCCTGCTCACCACGTATGGCGACGACGGCGCGAGCAAATTCGGCCTGCCGGAGGTGCACTATGTCTGAGCGCGCTGCCGCCCAAGTCAAGCCAAAGCGGAATGACGTCCGCCCCATGTCGAGCAACTTCCAAAGCTTCGCGTTTAACCGCGATCTGCTCCCTCACCCGAGCGATTACTACACAGCCGAAGGCATAAAGCTGCTCGGCACCGGGGGCTGGCGGAACGCCTTGTGCCCGTTCCACAAAGACACGAAGCCCTCCATGCGGGTGTTCTTCGAGACCGGCGCCTTCCGCTGCATGAGCTGCGGCGCTCGCGGCGGCGACGTTCTCGCCTTCCACATGTTGCGGCACCGTCAGCGTTTCATCGACGCTGCGAAGGCGCTGGGCGCATGGGGGGTGGCGAAATGACCGATCCGCACGAGACCCCAAAGGCAGCGGCCAGGCGGCTGGCCGCTGGCGCTATACGCGACGGTTTCATTCCCGAAGCACTTCACGCGTACACCGAACGCGATGGCAATCCGCTGTACTGGCGGATCCGTGCGAAGAACGCGCAGACGGGTGAGAAGTGGATTCGGCCCATGAAGCGCGTCGGTCAGACCTATGTACTGGGCGAGCCGACCGCCGACGAGCAGCCTACCGGCAAACCGTTGTACCGGCTGCACCACCTGAACGCACAACCGGGCGCCGTGGTGATCGTGACTGAGGGCGAGCACAAGGCCGACAAGTTGGCTGCCTTGGGCCTGGTGGTGACGACCTCCGGCGCGGCCGACTCGGCTGAAAGGGCTGATTGGGAGCCGTTGACCGGGCGGGACGTGCGGATCTGGCCAGACCATGACGACGCCGGCCAACGGTACGCTGAAGCGGTGGCGAAGAAGCTGGCGCCCCTGGGTTGCGATGTGCGTGTCCTCGACGTCGCGGCGCTCGGTCTCGACATCAAGGGTGACGCGGCCGACTGGTTGACGACAAACCCCGCGGCCACAGCGATCGATGTTTTGGCGCTGGCGTGCAAAGAAGGCGCCCGAGCAGAACTTGAAGCCGATGAACAGGTCAAGCCTGAAAGCGGGTCTGCAAGATCGCCCGCGGTGTCAGTGCCGGTTGTCGTTGCCACAGGCGGTGCACCGTCCGACACGTCCAACACCGGCAACAAGAGCGGCCCCAAGTTCACGCTGACCGTAGGCGGCGTGCATCACATAGGCCTGGACAAGAACGGCGCCGAGATGGCGCCTACTTGGGTGTGTTCGCCGCTCGGCGTTATTGCCAAGACGAGAGACACCAAGAGTGGTGCGTGGGGTCGGCTGCTGGAATGGTTCGACGACGACGCCGTGCGCCACCAGTGGGTCATGCCGTTGGAGCTGCTTGAAGGCGACGGCATCGATGTGCGCAAAGAGCTGGCCAGCAAAGGGCTGCGGATGGGCGCGAGCCGGATCGCGAAGGAGCAGCTCGCCATGTACATCAAAGTGTGGCCGGTCGATCCCCGGGCGCGCTGCGTCGAACGTCTGGGCTGGCACGGTGCGGTGTATTTGCTGCCGACAGAAACGATCGGCAACGCGGACGAAATCGTCGTCTTCCAGAACGCGCACTCCGTCGAGCCGGCATTCGCGTTGGTCGGCACGGCGGACGCCTGGCGGAAATCGGTTGGTGCGCTGGCCGCTGGAAACACCCGTATTGCGTTTGCCATTTCGGTCGCCTTTGCGGGCGCCCTGGCCGGCATCGTGAGTGAAGACTCCGGCGGGTTTCACCTGCGCGGCAAATCGTCGTCAGGCAAGTCCACGGCGCTGAAAGCGGCGGCCTCGGTGTGGGGTGATCCGACAACCTATCCGCGTGTCTGGCGGGCGACGGCGAACGGCCTGGAAGGCTTGGCGGCGCTGCACAACGATGGCCTGCTGATCCTTGACGAGCTGAGTCAGTGCGACCCGAAAGAGGCCGGCGAGTCGGCCTACTTGCTGGCCAACGGGCAGGGCAAGACCCGCGCGAACCGCACCGGTGCGGCAAGGGCAGTGCAGAAGTGGCGCTTGCTGTTTCTGAGCGCAGGCGAGGAGTCGCTTTCCGCATTGATGGCGCGTGTCGGGCGCACGGCGAATACCGGACAGCAGATCCGTCTGGCCGACTTCGACGCCGATGCAAACGCCGGCATGGGTGCCTTTGAGAAGCTGCATGGCCATCCTTCGCCGGCCGCGCTGGCGCTGGCGATCAAGGACGCAGCGGCGCAAGCGCACGGTGCGGTCGGCGTGGCCTGGCTTCGGCACATTGTTCAAGACCGCGTGGAACTGGTGGACTTCATTTCGGACGGTATGCGCCAGTTCGTGGCCGAGGTTGTCCCGCTGGGTTCTGTCGGGCAGGTTGAGCGCGTGGCGCGGCGCTTTGCGTTGGTCGCCGTGGCCGGTGAGCTCGCCTCGCACTACAACCTGACTGGTTGGGAGCGTGGCGAGGCCGATCGTGCGGCGAAGGCCTGCTTCGCATCCTGGCTTGAAGGCTTTGGCGGCACCGGAAACCGCGAGGAACGCGATGTGCTGGCCCAGGTACGCGGCTTCTTCGAGGCGCACGGAGCCAGCCGATTCGAGGACGTGGCCTCGATCGAGGATCGCCGGATCATCAACCGAGCCGGCTTCTACCGTACCGATGCCAACGGTGCGCGTCAGTACTTGGTGTTGCCCGAATCGTTCAAGACCGAATTGTGCAAGGGCCGCGACTGGAAGGCCGCTGAAAAGCTGCTGGTGGCAATGGGCTGGATCGAGCCTGGCGGCGACGGCCGGTCGACACAGAAGCCGCGCTTGCCCGGCATCGGCACCGGGGCGCGGGTCTATGTGTTTACCGGCAAGGTGTTGGAGGGCGAAGAATGAATCTCGACTTCACAGCACTGTCGGCCACCGCGCCGACGCGACCCAGCGGGAACGCGCGGGGACAAGTGGGGACATTGGGGACACCAGCACTCATGCGGGTTCCGGGGCATCGCGGCGGTGGGGACACGGCGGGGACTTGCGGGGACGAGGGACAGGGCACGCCCGGCCCAGGTCTTGATCCAGGCGTTGCCTGTTACCGAGACCCCTCCTGTCCCCAAGCGTCCCGATGGTGTCCCCATACGCTGCCGGCCCGGGAACCCAATGAAATCAACGTGTCCCCCGTGTCCCCACCTGTCCCCGGACTTTTGGCTCGTCGCCCCATCACCGAGGAATTCGACCGCGAAGCCTTCGAGGAACGGGCCGCGATCATGGAATTCGATGGCGGCATGACGCGGGCCGATGCCGAGGCTGCATCTCTGTTGTGTGGCTCGACGTGAATCAACAAAAGAAGGCAATCATGACGACCAATCCCAGCAAGGCGCTGGCCACCAAGACGGTGCTGGTGGCCAAGTTTCCACGACCGCCTGACAAGGAACTGGCAGACGCGATGGCTGTGCTGGCCTTGCGCCCCAGTGCGAACGCGGCGGCCGTGGTGGTGCAATACGCTGAGGACTTCGGAGAGCAGGACATCGGCGCGTTGGCCGACGCCCTTTCGGCCAGTATGGAGGCCACTGGCGCCGGCGACATGCGCCGCGCCGAGGACATGCTGCTTGGCCAGGCGCACGCGCTGCAGGCCATCTTCTTGAACTTGGCGCGGCGGGCAGTTAGCTGAAGCGGCTCACGACAAGCGCCTGCGTAGCTCCTCGACTACTGCATGGATCGGTGTCAGGTCGCTCCGTTTGATGGGCTCCAGATCCTGCCATTTCAGCTTGCGCTGGTGAATGAAGGCCGCAGTCCTCAGGTTCGCAATAGTCGCGCACTCCAAGCCGTCCCGAAACGCCGTGTTGGCGACGTGGAAGCAGTCGCTAATAGTGCGCAGGCCGCGGCGGCAACCGTCGTAAGTTTGGCAGAACCGCCAGACTTCGTCATAGCCGGCGCCGGGCGGCGGTAGGTGGTGGAGTTCCAATTCTTCGTCATCGAGCAGTGCGGCGCCATCATCGTTCGTGGGCGCGGTCGCACCACCATCTGGTACGGGTGGCGGCAGCACTGTCGCCCCCTGTCTTGGCAAAAAGTCCATGCCACCGTACAGAGCAGGCAGGTGTCCATGCTCGGCCGCCCCAAGGACCGCTGTGAACCAGCCCGCATATCCCCAGTCCGGTCCAGCGGATGCAGCCGCGATATCCGGAAGTCTCTGGATGAACTTGGTGGCCAGCGCGCGTGCGTCGTCGGCTGCGCAGTCGGGCCAGTCAAAGTAGTTTGTGCTCTCCCGGGTCGAATAGACGGGGACCTGCGCTATGTTCAGCGGTGTCCAGCCGTCCGCCGAAATCGCGGCTGCTGGTGCCAAGTGGCAACGCCACTCGATATCGTCTGCTGATTTACCGACGCATACGCGCAGGCGCTGGAATCCCGCTTTGTGTAGTTCGTGAATCATCGCCAACAGCCGCTGCGCTCGGCGCAAGGTAGCGTCCGCCGGCACCGCACGCGACACAGCCCACGTCCGAAACGAAGGCTCGTCTGGAGGATTGGCGGTTCCTGGCGCTACATATCCGGGTTGCGGTCGTATCGTGTCTTGGGCGACGCCTTCGGGCGTGACCAAGTCCCAGCGCGAGGTGTCTTCCGAGTAGCCATGAAACGCCCGAGGAACTTGGCCCCGATCAAGGGCGTGCTCCAGCAGCACGAGCCAGCGTCGCATCGCCTCGGTAGGGTGCCCCGCGCATTGAGCCTTCACGGTGGTCGGTACGCTCACCATGATTGCCTCTCCCAACGCCTTTGCGCTCACATTGGCGCGGACCGCTCCTCCGCAGTGGTTGGCGAGGTAACGCGTGCCATCCGCTGTCGAGTACCGAAAGAACGCCTGTGAAGGCCTTCCCTGCGGCTGGAATTCGCAGCGCCAACAAGCGCCTGAGGACGATTCGTAGGGCAAGAGGGCCAGTCGGCCATATCCGTTGCGAATCAGCCAAATGCCTGCCCGTACGATCGTCTCGGGTGCTGTCATCAGAAGCCCTAAATTGCGATGGCCTGGACTATCGTCGAATTGGTCGCCGCGAGGATGTATGGTTGGCAGAGAGTGAGGGAGTGACGGATCAATGCCGTGTACACGTCCGGGTACACACTCCTTCTGCTTCATCCGAAAAGACCGTGTTCATGCGGCCTAGCGCCCATTTGCTACATCCTGTATCGAAACCCGCGTCAAAAATCGACAAGCGGATGCCTGGCGATGACAGAAGGGCGGGTGCAGTAGCCGCATGAGGTTGTGGATGACCGGGCCGCGCATCGATAATCAATACGCCCAGGGACCCAAAAAAAGCAGCCCGCGTTGTCGACGAGGCTGCCACAAGAGAGAAGTCGATGGAAATCAACGAGCTGGTGCAGGCGATCCAGACGCTCAATGCCGAAGACGCGTTCCGCGCGCGGCTGAATCTGGAGCAGTGGCGCACGATCGCGCCTTACCTCACGCGCCACGACATCCGTTCCGGTGACTTGCTCATCAAACAAGGCGACGCCGATCGCTCGATGTACTTTCTGGCCCAAGGCAGCCTGCAGGTCTTCGTGACCGGTGGCCCGCCCGGCAGCAACCGCATCGCGATCCTGCGTGCCGGCTCGGTGGTCGGCGAGCCCGGCTTGTTCGGCGAGACCGCGCGCATGGCCAATGTCGAGGCCATGACACCGTGTGTGGTCTGGGCCTTGCGCGGCCCGCGGCTCGAAGAGCTGGCGCAACGCTCGCCGGCGCTCGCGCTCGAACTGCTGCGCACTGCCGGGTCGGTGATGGCCACCCGGATGCGCGCCAACCTGGTGAAGCAGACGCCTTTCAGCTGAGCCTGCGCTCAGCTGCGGCCGAGCAACTTGCTTTCGGCCAATGCCAGAGGTTCCGGCAGCCCCGACAAGACCAGCGTGTCGCCGGCTGCCAGCACCAGCGAGTCGTCGGGCACGGTCACGGCGCCCGCCGCATGCCGGACTGAAACCACCGTCACGCCCACCGCATGCAAGGCCTGGTCGGCCAAGGTCTGACCGAGGTGGCTGCCGGCCGCGGGCAGCGTCACGCTGAGCAGCCGGGCCGTCTGCAATTCGTCGACCCCGTCGTCGTCGGCGCCGTGGAAGTAACCACGCAACAAGCCGTAGCGGGCATCGCGCTGGTCCTGCACCACGCGGATCACGCGCCGCATCGGCACACCGACAAGCGCCAGCGCGTGGCTGGCCAGCATCAGCGAACCTTCGATCGCTTCGGGCACGACTTCGGTGGCGCCTGCGGCGCGCAGGCGTTCGATGTCACTGTCGTCGATGGTTCGCACGATCACCGGCACCTTGGGCGCATGTTCCTGCACCTGGCGAAGTATCTTCAGCGCCGAAGGTGTGTCGTGGTAACTCACCACCACCGCGCTGGCGCGTGCCAGGCCCGCGGCCATCAGGCTTTGCAGACGCGCCGCGTCGCCGAACACCACGCTTTGGCCGGCGGCCGCGGCCTGGCGCACGCGGTCGGGGTCGAGGTCGAGCGCCATGTAGGGAATGCGTTCGCCTTCGAGCAGGCGCGCCAGGTTCTGCCCGCTGCGGCCATAGCCGGCGATGATGATGTGGGCCTCGGCGTTGATTGAGCGTTTGGCGATCGTCGTCATCGCGACCGACTGCATCAGCCAGTCGCTGGCACTCAACCGCATCACGATGCGGTTGCTGTACATGATCAGGAACGGCGTGGCGAGCATGCTGAGCACCATGCTGGCCAGCACCGGGCTGACCCAGCGCGGGTCGATCAACTGTTGCTCGGCGCCGAGCGTCAGCAACACGAAGCCGAACTCGCCGGCCTGCGCCAGGTACAGGCCGGTGCGCAGCGCCACGCCTGGCGCCGCGCCGAACAGGCGCGCCAGCGTCGACACGAGCACGAACTTGGCGACCACCGGCAGCAGCGTCAGCAGCAGCACCAGCGCCCATTGGTCCAGCACCGGCCGCCAGTCGAGCTTCATGCCGATGGTGATGAAAAACAGGCCGAGCAGCACGTCGTGAAACGGCCGGATGTCGGTCTCGACCTGGTGTTTGTATTCGGTCTCGGCGATCAGCATCCCCGCCAGGAAAGCGCCGAGCGCGAGCGACAAGCCGAAGTGTTCCGTCAGCCACGCCAGCCCGAGCGTGACCAGCAGCAGGTTCAGCACGAACAGCTCTTCGCTCTTGCGTCGCGCCACGATCGTGAGCCACCAGCGCATCACCTTCTGGCCACCGACCAGCAGCACGCCGAGCAGCACGGTGGCTTTCAGCGAGGCCCAGGCGAGCGAGGTCACCATGTCGACCCCATCGGAATCGAGCGCCGGGATCAGCACCAGCAGCGGCACCACGGCCAGGTCCTGGAACAACAACGCGCCCATCACGCGCCGGCCGTGCTCGCTTTCGAGCTCGAGCCGGTCGGCCATCATCTTCACCACGATGGCCGTGCTCGACATCGCCATCGCACCGCCCAGCACCAACGAGCCGCGCCACGACAGCTCCCAGGGCCGCTCGGTGAACGAGAACGCCCATGTCAGCAGGAAGTGGCCGCCCACCGTGCCGGCGATCGTCAGGAACACCTGCGCCAGGCCCAGGCCGAACACCAGCTTGCGCATGCTCTTGAGCTTGGGCAGGTTGAACTCGAGGCCGATCACGAACATCAGGAACACCACGCCGAACTCGGCGAGGTAACTCACGCCGCCCGAATCCTTGGCCAGCGCCATCGCGTTCGGGCCGATCACCACACCCACCGCGAGATAGCCCAGCATCGGCGGCAGCTTCGCGAGGCGACACGCCACCACGCCACCGACCGCGGCGACGAGGTAGAGCAGAACCAGTTCGAGCGTGGTTGCCATGGAAGGTGGATTGCAAAGCCTGTGCCGCTGGCCGTGTGCTCGCGCGCCGTGGTCGAGGGTCAAACCCTAGAATCGGCCGATCCTACTGGATCACACCACGTCGCCCCATGCCTGCAAAACCCGCACCTCCCACCTTCGACGCTGCACGGGCGCTGCAACTCGCACGCAGCACCTTCGACATCGAAGCGCAGGCGTTGCTCGGGCTGAAGGCGCGCCAGGGCGCAAGCTTCGGCGCGGTCTGCCGCGCGATCCTCGAATGCCGCGGCCGGGTCGTCGTGATGGGCATGGGCAAGAGCGGGCACGTTGGCCGCAAGATCGCAGCGACGCTCGCGTCCACCGGCACGCCGGCCCTCTTCGTGCACCCGGCCGAGGCGAGCCATGGTGACCTCGGCATGGTCACGCCGGGCGACGTGGTGCTGGCCATCTCGAACTCGGGCGAGAGCGACGAACTCGCGGCCATCATCCCGGCGATCAAACGCCTCGGCGTCACGCTCGTGGCGATGACCGGCCGGCCCGAAAGCAGCCTCGCTCTTCACGCCGACCACACACTCTCGAGCGCGGTCGATCAGGAAGCCTGCCCCTTGAACCTGGCGCCCACCGCCAGCACCACGGCGCAGATGGCGCTCGGTGATGCGCTCGCGGTCGCGTTGCTCGATGCGCGTGGTTTCCGCGAAGAAGACTTCGCGCGTTCGCACCCGGGCGGCAGCCTCGGCCGCAAACTGCTGATGCACGTGCGCGACCTGATGCGCAGCGGTGATGACGTGCCGCGTGTCACCCCGCAAACCCCGTTCACCGACATGCTGCGCGAGATGACCGGCAAGGGCCTGGGCTTCACCGCCGTGGCCGACCCCGACGGCCGCGTGCAGGGCATCTTCACCGACGGCGACCTGCGCCGCCTGATCGAACGCGGCGCCGACCTGCGTGCGCTGCACGCCGCCGACGTGATGCACCCCGGCCCGCGGCTGGTCAGCGCCGACGCGCTTGCCGTCGATGCGGCCGACGTGATGGAGCAGCATCGCATCACGAGCGTGCTCGTCATCGATGCGGCGGGCCTGCTCGTCGGCGCACTCAACTCGAACGACCTGATGCGCGCCAAGGTGATCTGATGGCCGACGCTTTCCACACACCGGCGATTCGTCACCCGCCCGAGCTGCTGCTCCGGGCACAGGGCATCCGCTGGGCGATCTTCGATGTCGACGGCGTATTGACCGATGGCCGCATCTACATCAGCGAACGTGGTGAAGAGTTCAAGGCGTTTTCCACCCTCGACGGTCACGGGCTGAAGCTGCTCGTGCAGGCCGGCATCACGCCGGTCGTGATCACCGGGCGCGACTCGCCCGCTGTTCGTCGCCGGGTCGCCGACCTGGGCATTCAGCACGCGGTCTACGGCGCCCATGACAAGCTCGCGGCCGCGAACCAGCTGATGCCATCACTGGGCCTCGCGTGGGACACGCTCGCCGCCATGGGCGATGACTGGCCCGACCTGCCCTTGATGACCCGTGCTGCTTTTGCCTGCGCGCCGGCCAACGCGCATGCCGAAGTCAAAGCGGTGGCGCAGCATGTCACCGAAGCACGGGGCGGGCATGGCGCTGCGCGCGAATGCTGCGACCTGCTGCTGATGGCCACCGGGCGTTATGCGGCACTGCTCAGTGCCGACGCGGGCACACTGGACGCGCGTTGAACCCCATGGCCCTGGGACTGC
>Ga0209883_1000013_pt1 | contig 55150 bp, 52 predicted proteins | sample GWRWT4_21May14_FD_187196 | JGI IMG/M metagenome (GOLD analysis project Ga0209883, IMG submission 187196) | Sand microcosm microbial communities from a hyporheic zone in Columbia River, Washington, USA - GW-RW T4_21-May-14 (SPAdes) (version 2) | ecosystem: Engineered > Artificial ecosystem > Sand...
GCGGCAGGCGCACCTTCACGCTCATGCCATAACCTTCGGCCGAGTCGATGTCGACCGTGCCGCCGAGCGCGGTGATGTTCTTCTTCACCACGTCCATGCCGACACCGCGGCCCGACACGTCGGTCACCACGTCGGCGGTCGAGAAGCCGGGCGCGAAGATCAGCGCGAAGACCTCGCTGTCGGTCATGCTGTCGGGTGCGTCGATGCCGCGCTCGCGCGCTTTCTTGATGAGCTTGTCGCGCGACAGGCCCTTGCCGTCGTCGCGCACCTCGATCACGATCGAGCCGCCCTGGTGCGAAGCGCTCAATGTGATCGTGCCCTGCTCGGGCTTGCCCTTGGCCAGGCGCTCGGCCGGCAGCTCGATGCCGTGGTCGCAGCTGTTGCGCACCAGGTGCGTCAGCGGGTCGGTGATCTTCTCGACCATGCCCTTGTCGAGCTCCGTCGATTCACCCTTGGTGACGAACTCGACTTTCTTGCCGAGCTTGCCCGCCAGGTCGCGCAGCATGCGCGGGAAGCGGCTGAACACCATCGACATCGGAATCATCCGGATCGACATCACCGACTCTTGCAGGTCGCGGGTGTTGCGGTCGAGGTCGGCCAGGCCGGCGGCCATCTGCTGGTACAGCGCGGGGTCGACCTTGGCACTGGTCTGCGCCAGCATCGCCTGCGTGATGACGAGCTCGCCGACCAGGTTGATGAGCTGGTCGACCTTCTCGATCGAGACGCGCAGCGTGGCCGATTCGAGCGCGGCGGCCGGGGCTTTTTCGACCTTGGCGGCGACACGCGCTTTCGGCGCCTCGGCTTCGCTGCCCGCCGCCGGCGCGGCAGCATCGGCGCGCGGCGCACCGGGCGCCTCGTCGAAGAAACCGTAGCTCGCGTCCACGGCAGGCGTTTCAGGCTCGGTGGGCGCCCCCGGCGCACCGGCGTGAAAGCCATAACCGTTGCCCAGCGGCAGCAGTTGCACCGCTTCGCGTGCCACGTGGAAAGTGAACAGGTCCAGCAGATCGCTGTCGCTGCTGGTGGTCAGCACCTTGAAGCGGCGCATGCCGTCGCTCGACTGGCCACCGTCGATCGGCTCGATCGTGCCGAGGTCGGTGATCTCGCTGAACAGCTCGACGATGCTGTTGGCCTGCTCCGGATGTTCGAGCGGGCCCACGCGCAGCTCGAGCTGGCGCAAGGTGGACGTGGCTTCTGCCGGCGTCGGTGCCGGCGCCGCGACGGGCGCTGCAACAGGCTTGGGTGCCAGCACCGGCGCCTCGCCACTCAGCATCGCGCGGATGCTCGACAGCAGTTCGGTCGTGTCGATCTCGGGGCCGCCGGCGCCCTGGTGGCGCGCCAGCTGCGCGCGCAGTGCGTCGCCCGACTGCAGCAGCACGTCGACCATCGGCGCGGTCGGCTCCAGCTCGTGGCGGCGCAGCTTGTCGAGCAGCGTTTCCATCTGGTGCGTGAGCTCGGCCACGTCGGAAAAACCGAAGGTCGCAGCGCCACCCTTGACGGAGTGCGCGCAGCGGAAGATCGAGTTCAGCTCTTCGTCGTCGGCTGCCGTGATGTCGATCTCGAGCAGTTGCTGCTCCATGCGGTCGAGGTTCTCACCGGCTTCTTCGAAGAAGACCTGGTAGAACTGCGTGAGGTCGATGCCGGCATTGGCGCTTGCGCTGCCGCTGTCGGAAGTGATGTCACCCATGGCGGGTACTCCTGTCCTGGTTCAGAGGTTCGTGCGGTGCAGCGCAACGCGTCAGCGCACGACTTTCTTGATCACTTCGATCAGCTTGGTCGGGTCGAACGGCTTCACGAGCCAGCCCGTGGCACCGGCGCCGCGGCCGGCCTGTTTCATCTGGTCGCTCGACTCGGTGGTCAGGATCAGGATCGGCGTGGTCTTGAACTTCGGGTTGTCGCGCAGCTTCTTCGTCAGGCCGATGCCGTCGAGGCGCGGCATGTTCTGGTCGGTCAGCACGAGGTCGAAGTCGCGGGTGGCGGCCTTCTCGAGCGCGTCTTGCCCGTCGACCGCTTCGACCACGTTGTAGCCCGCGTTCTTCAGGGTGAATGAGACCATCTGGCGCATGGAAGCCGAGTCGTCGACGGCAAGAATCGAGTGCATAGTTTTCTCCAGGAATTCCGTGGGGGCGGGTGTCAGAGCTTCAGAAGATCTCGATGAAACCGGTGTCCATTTCCGCTTGCGTGACCGGGTTCGGCCGCAGCGGCGCTTCTTCGACCACGGCGTCGCCGTCGTCGTCACCGTCGAAGGCATCGCGCGCCAGCCGGTCGGTGCAGTTGCGCAGGCGGCCGAGCGTGTGGTTGATGAGCTGCGAGGCCATGTCCTGAAACTGCAGCGCCGTGACCGCCGCACCCAGGTGCTCGACCGCGCGGTCCACCGGCTGCGGGTCGGGCAGCGCCGTGGCGCGCAGGTCGTGCAGGTGTTGCGAGGCGCCGAAGAAGCCGGCCTGCAACGTGTCGCAGGCGTCGGCCAGCAGGGTCTGCAGGCGGTCGAGGTCGTTCGACACCGTCATCAGGTGGTCTTGCAGGTCGGCGGCGGCCAGGAAAGACAAGCCGCCCCGGTTGCCGGCGCCGTCGCTCGATTGTTCGCTGTGCATCATGGCTCCGTCGCCGATCGCAGGGGGGGCTGGGCGCGCATCAGAACCCCAGGCTCGCGAGCAGGTCGTCGACCTGCTCCTGGTTGGTCACCACATCGCTGCGGCCTTCGGGGTTGACCACGGGGCCATTCAGGAAAGCATCTTCGACCTTGTGCACCTGGTCGGCCGGGATCACCTGCATCAGCAGCTTGAGCAGGCTGTCTTCGAGCTCGGTCGCGAGCTTCACGACCTTGGTGACCACCTGGCCGGTGAGGTCGTGAAAGTCCTGCGCCAGCATGATGTCGGTGAGGTGCTGGTCGATGCGGGCGGTGGAGGCTTCCACGTCGCCCACGAAGTTCATCACCGCGCCGCTGGCCACGGCTTTCACCGGGTCGGCGACGATGTCTTTCGCCATCTGGCGGGTCGCGTCGGCGATCAGCTTGTGCTCGGCCTTGGCCTGGTCGACCGAGTTGAGCACCTTGTCGGCAGCGGCAGCGGTTTTCTCGGCGATGTAGTTCAGGCGGCTGCGCGCGTCGGGCAGGCCGTCGGCCGCCAGTTGCAGCTTGGGCATCACGCCGACCTGGGCCAGCGTGTCGTGCAGCAGCCGCGTGATGCTGCCGACCTGCAAAAACACGTCGGCGGTCGAAGCGGCGCGGGTCTCGCGCTCTGACAGGGTCTCGGGAGAATCGCTCTTCATTTTTATGGGCTCCGGGTTCAGACGCGGTCGCTTCAGGCCGTGGCGGCGAGCTTCTGCATGATCTTGTTGACCTTGTCTTCCAGCGTCGCCTTGGTGAAGGGCTTGACGATGTAGCCGGCCGCGCCGTCCTGCGCCGCGCGCACGATGTCTTCCTTGCGCGCTTCGGCCGTGACCATCAACACCGGCAGGTGCTTCAGGCTGTCGTCCTTCTTGATCGCGCTGAGCAGGTCGAAGCCGTTCATGTTGGGCATGTTGATGTCGGAGACGACGAAGTCGAACTTCTGCGCCTTCAGCATGTTCAGCGCCACCGCACCGTCTTCGGCCTCTTCGGCGTTGGCACAGCCCATCTCCTTCAGCAGGCCGCGCACGATGCGGCGCATGGTCGAGAAGTCGTCGACGATCAGGAACTTCAGGTCACTCGGGTTGCTCATGGTTGTCCTCTTGCAATTGCACGTTCTATCGGGTCACAGGGCCGGAAGTTGAGGACAACTTCTCGTCAGTTCCGGCACTCGGGCTGGCTTCTTCGTCGTCGCGTGTGATGCGTCGCAGCCGGTCTTCGGCTTCACGGTTCATCACGATGATGCTGATGCGCCGGTTCACCGGGCTGTCGGGCGCGCTCGGGTCGAACAACACGCTCGACGCCAGGCCCTGCACCAGCAGCACCCGGTCTTCGGGCAGGCCACCGGCGTTGATCTCGCGGCGCGAGGCGTTGGCGCGGTCGCTCGAGAGCTCCCAGTTGCTGTAGCCGCGCTCGCCGGCACCGAAGGGCTGCGCGTCGGTGTGGCCTTCGAGCGTGAGCTTGTTCGGCACCTCGGCGAGCACCGCGCCGATCTCCTGCAGCAGCTCGCGCATGTAGGGTTTGACGACCGCGCTGCCGCTGTCGAACATGGCACGGTTCTGTTCGTCGACGATCTGGATGCGCAGGCCGTCGCGGGTCATGTCCAGGCGGATCTGCGACTTCATCGCGGCCAGCTTGGGGCTGGCGGCGAGCGCTTGTTCGACCTTTTCCTTCAACACTTCGAGGCGCGCTGCCTCGGCGCGCTTCTGCTCGGCCTTCAGGGCCTTGAGCTGCAGGGTGCGGCGCTCCGCTTCCACGTCGCCGGCCTTGACCTGGCCCGAGGTGCGCGTGAGGTCCTTGCCACCGCCCTTGACCACGCTCGAAGAGTCACCCGACCCCGAAGCGCCGCCCATCAGCGAGAGCTTGAGCGGCGAGTTGAAGTAGTCGGCGATGCCCTTCTTGTCACCCTCGGCAGTGGAGCCGAGCAGCCACATCAGCAGGAAGAACGCCATCATCGCGGTCACGAAGTCGGCATACGCGATCTTCCACGCGCCGCCGTGGGCGCCGTGGCCGCCCTTCTTCACCTTCTTGATGATGATCGGCTGGAGTTTCTTGCTGTCACCGGACATGGCTCAACCCTCGATCAGCGCGGAGCGGGCCGAGCGCGCGGCCGCTCCGGAGCCGGCCCGCATCCCCTCGGGGGATCGGCCGACGTACTCGTCGGACGAGGGGCACGATCATCACTTCTTGCCCTTCACGTGGCCTTCGAGCTCGGCGAAGGTCGGGCGGTCGCCGGAATACAGCACCTTGCGGCCGAACTCGACCGCGACCTGCGGCGCATAACCCTGCATGCTCGCGAGCAGCGTGGTCTTGATGCACTGCAACTCCTTCGATCCGTCTTCCATCTTCTGTTCCATCAGGCCGCCGAGCGGCTCGACAAAACCGTAGGCCAGCAGAATGCCGAGGAAGGTGCCGACCAGCGCCGAGCCGATCATGCCGCCCAGCACCGCCGGCGGCTGGCCGACCGAGCCCATGGTGTTGACCACGCCGAGCACCGCCGCCACGATGCCGAAGGCCGGCAGGCCACCGGCCAGGCGCGCGATGGCGGCCACGGCGGCGTGTTCTTCCTGGTGGTGCGTTTCGATCTCGCTGTCCATCAGGCTTTCGATCTCGTGGGCGTTCAGGTTGCCCGAGACCATCATGCGCAGGTAGTCGGTGATGAACTCGACGATGTGGTGGTCGTTGCCGACCACGGCGTATTTCTGGAAGATGGCCGAGCTGTGCGGGTCTTCCACATCCTTCTCGATCGACATCAGCCCTTCCTTGCGGGCCTTCTGCAAGATGTCGTACATCAGCGCCATGAGTTCCATGTAGCGCGCCTTGCTGTACTTGCTGCCCTTGAAGCACTTGCCCAGGCCGGCGAACGAGGCCTTGATGACCTTCATCTGGTTGTTCGCCAGGAAGGCACCTGCGGCCGCGCCGAAGATGGTGATCATCTCGAACGGCAAGGCCTTCAGGATCACGCCGATGTTGCCGCCGTGAACGATGTAGACCCCGAAGATGCAAACCAGGGCCAGGCCCCAGCCGACGAGAACGAACATGGTGTGAAGGTCCGAGAGTTGTTGGGCCGAGAAGCGAAACCGGCCGCGCCTGCAGCTTTATCGGCGGATGAGCGGCGGGCTTGAGTCTGTGTGCAGCAGGCATCTCACGATGCACACAACAGCGCCGCTTTGCGGGCTCATTGCGCGCGATGCGGCAAGCCAAAAAAAGCGGGCCCCGAAGGGCCCGTTTGAAGACACAAAAAATCTGTGTCAGGAGGAGACAAGCAAGAGATCGGTACGAATCACAAACCGTTGTCGGCGGTCGCCGGGGAAACTTGAGGCCCGAATGCGCTCAGTGCATCTGGATGCCACCCGCGGCCTTGCCCTTGCCGGCACGGGCCGGCGGGTTGCACAGGCCACAGACGTAGTGTTTCGCGATTTCGTGCGGGTGTGTCACGAAGTGGCCACTGCACTTCGAGCATTTGGTCATGGTCAGCATGCCGTTGTCGACGAACTTCACCAGGCGCCAGGCGCGCGTGACCGAGAGCAGCGCTTCCAGGCCCTGCGCCTGGGTCTGTTCCTGGTAGAGCTGGTAGGCCTTGATGACGGTGTCGATCTCGTCCATCTCGGCGACCTTGTTCAGGTACTCGTGGATGTTGAGGAACAACGACGCGTGGATGTTCGGCTGCCAGGTCATGAACCAGTCGGTCGAGAACGGCAGCTGGCCCTTGCTGGGCGACTTGCCCGAGACTTCCTTGTACAGGCGCAGCAGGCGCTCGTAGGACAGGTCGGTCTCCGATTCGAGCACTTGCAAACGGGCGCCGAGGTTGATCAGCGTGATCGCACGGCTGATCTGCTTGGCTTCGGTGAGGATGCTCTTGACGCGCATGGTGACTTTCTCAGTGGAATCGTTGTTCGGAGCGGGCCGAGCCGAGCGCCGGGCCGCCCCAAGCCGGCTCGGCACCCCCTCGGGGGGTGGCGCGGTACACCGCGCCGGGGGCGAACATTTTCAGGCGGCTTCTTGATGGCGGCCGGCCATCAGGATGGATGCATGAAGACGCGAGGTCGTGTCGTTCGCAGCGCTCTTGCCGTGGTTGGTCAAGAGCGTCCAGACCAGGTCGTCGTCCATGCGGAACTTGCACAGCAGCGTGTTGCCCGAGGCGATCTTCATCATCTGCGCCGGGGTCAAGAGGCCGATCAGCGCGGCGCTTTCTTCCGACACGCCCAGGCGGAACAAGGCTTGTTCGCGGTCGCTGCGGATCAGGCTTTGCGCCAGCATCAGGTAGGACAGGTTGGCTTCGCGAATTTCGGTGAGGATCTGGTCGGCGTTCATGAGGTGCTCCGGCTTGTGCTTTGGTTCGGTTCGTCTGCTTGTCGCGTTGTTGTTTGTCTCAACGTGAAGCGAATTGTGAAGACCTCGTGTCGACCCCGACATCAGGGCCCGGCTGTGGCTTGAGTCCATCTTTCGCCATGCAGCGTGTCGGGCAACTTCCTACAAGGGTTGGCCCCGCGGCGGCGCATTCCGCGGCGAATTGGGCCCGGAAGCTGCGGTTCCTCGGCGCTTCGCGGCAGGGTGGCCGCCCCGATGATCCGTGCATGAAAACACCGTCGTCGCCCGCCGCTGTGCCCGCGCGCCCTGCCCTGGTCGTGATCGGCAGCGCCGCCGCCGCAGCGCCCCGCGCCCGCCCCGACCACGCCGCGCTGTTGAAGGCGCTGCCCGGCGCAACGCGCGTGCTGCACATCGGCCCCGACGACCCGGCGCTCGCCGCGGCCTACCGCGACAGGCACCCGGGCTGCACATGGCACGGCGCAGACGACGCCAGCGCCGGTCACGACCTGATCGTGCTGAGCGCCGGCTGGCTCGCGCAAGGCGACCCGGCCACGCTGTTGCAGGCCCTGCACGAACGCTGCACCCCGAACGGCCAGCTCTTCGTCGAGATCGACAACCACGCACAGTTCGCGATGCTGCAGCGCTGGGTCGAGGCCGACCTGACCGATGCCGACGGCGGGCCGCTCGCCCAGGCGCAATTGCGTTACGCCTCGCCCGCCTCGCTCTACAAGCTGCTGCTCGACACCGGCTGGGCGCCGACGCTGGCGGGCGAGACGGCCGCGCCCGCCGCGAACCCGGCCTTCGCCGCCGCGGCGGTGGCACTGGCCGAGTCCGTCGGTGTGCCGGCCGCCACGGCGCGCCGCCAGCTCGGCACCGGCCGCCTGATCGTGCAGGCGCAGCGTTGTTTCGACGCGTGCACCGCAGCGCCCGAACCCGCCCGCTTTTCGGTCGTCGTGCCGACCACGCGCGAAACCCAGCTGCGGCTGAACGTCGAACACTCGCCCGGGCTGCGCGAGGTCGACGCCCGCATCGTCTCGTACCGCCGTGCCCGCAGCCCCGCCGAAGCGCTGGAAGCGTCGCTGCAGCACCTCGACACCGACTGGGTGCTGCTGTGCCACCAGGACGTGTACTTTCCCGCCGGCTTCGGCCGGCGCCTGAACGAGTTGCTCGCCGGCATCGCCCCCGAAGACGCACCACGCACGCTGATCGGCTTCGCCGGCATGGGCGTCAACACGCAGACACAGCACTACGAACAAGCCGGCTTCGTGATCGACCGCCGCCACCGCTTCGACCACCCGGCCTCGGAGGCGGTGGTGTCGATCGATGAACTCGCCATCGTGATCGCGCGCGATTCGGTCCACCGCATCGACCCGGCCCTGGGCTGGCACCTGTGGGCGACCGACCTGTGCATCACGGCGATCTGCACCCACAAGGTGTTCCCGCGCATCGTGCGCCTGCCGCTGTTCCACAACTCCAGCAACGACCATCAGCTGCCGGCGGCGTTTTATGCGTCGGCCGAGCGGCTGGCCGCCAAGCACCCGGGCTTCGGGCCCATCGCCACCCTGTGCGGAACCATCGACGAACGGTTCCTGCAACAACACCGGAGCCAGGCCGCATGACCTCCTTGATCACCCTCATCCCGGCCTACAAGGCCGACTACCTGGCCGAGCTGTTTCTCGGCCTGCGCAGCCAGAGTTTCAAGGACTTCCGCGTCGTGCTGTCGGACGACAGCCCCGGCGGCAGCGTCACCGAGCTGATCCGCAGCGGCGCGCTCGACAGCCTGATCTCGTCGCTCGACCTGCTCGTCGTGCCAGGCCCGCGCCAGGGTTCGCTGAAGAACATCCACCACCTGATCGACGGCTGGGCCGCGCAGGCGCCGCTGGTGCACGTGCTGATGGACGACGACATCGTCTACCCCGATTTCTACCGCGCGCACGCGCTCGCGCACAGCCGCGGCGCGCCGGGCGCGTCGGTCAGCCAGCGCTGGCTGACCTCGAGCGACGGCCGGCCCGGCGCGATGCTGCCACTGCCCGCCTTCTTCGACGAACTGCCCGATCGCCTCGTCTACCTCGACGCCGCCGCGCTGTTCGCCACCACGGCGGCGCACTGCCAGAACTGGCTCGGCGAGTTCTCGAACATGGTGTTGTCGCAGGAGGCGGTGCGCCGGCTGCGTGGCTCGTCGATGAACGGCCTGTCGTACTACGGCCTGGCCGACATCGGCGTGCTGCTCGACGTGGCGGGCCACGCGCCGGTCGTGTTCATCCGCGACCACCTCGGTGGTTTCCGCAGCCACCCGCAACAGACCACGCACAACCGCCAGTCGTTCGCGCTGAAGTGCGGCTACCTCGCCTGGATTGCCCTCGCACTCGCCGGCTGGCGCGGCGGCCACCTGAGCGCGGAGCAGACGCAGGCCTCGCTCGCCATCAGCGTCGGGCAGTGCATGAACCAGTTCGCGAGCGACCCGTCGCTGAGCGAGTTCTTCGGCATCGCGATCGCCAACGCACGCAACCTGGCGTCGTTCGACGAACACTTCGGGGTGTGGTGGGCGCGCATTCTGGCCACCGACAGCGATTCGCGGGCCGACGTACCGCAGCGCGGCGAGTTGCAGCCCGCCTGACGCGGCGCCCGGCGGCGGCTACGCCTGCGCCAGGCAGTCGCGCAAGGCCTCGGCGACCGAGCCGACGTCGTGCGCCGAGAGATATGGCGCGATCGGCACGCTGAGCAGCTCGTCGGCCAGCCGCTCGGCCAGCGGCAACGCGGGCCACGCGTCCGACGCATAAGCGCCCTGCCGATGGCACGCGGTCGGGTAGTGAACCATGTGGCCGATGCCGCACGACGTCAACGCGGCCTGCAGGCGCGTGCGCTGCGCACTGCGCAAGACCATCAGGTGCCAGACCGGCTCGGCGTCGGGCAATACCGAGGGCAGCGTCAACGGCAATCCCTGGAGCCGCGCGAGGTAGGTCTCGGCGACGACACGCCGCGCGGCGTTCTCGGCGTCGAGCGCTTTCAGCTTGACGCGCAGCACCGCCGCCTGGATTTCGTCGAGGCGCGAGTTCACGCCCTGCACCTCGTGTTTGTACTTGACGGTCGAGCCGTAGTTGCGCAGCTCGCGCAGCCGGCAGGCGAGCGCCGCGTCGCTGGTCGTGATGGCGCCGCCGTCACCGAGTGCGCCGAGGTTCTTGCCGGGGTAGAAGCTGAAACCGGCGGCGTCGCCCAGGCTGCCGGTGCGCCGGCCCTGGTAGCGTGCGCCGTGAGCCTGCGCCGCATCCTCGATCACACGCAGGCCGTGGCGCTGCGCGATCTCGCGGATCGGGCCCATGTCGGCCGGCTGGCCGTACAGATGCACCGCGATGATCGCGCGGGTATTCTTCGTGATCGCGGCTTCGATGCGCGCCGGGTCGATGTTGCAGGTGGCGGGGTCGGGTTCCACCGGCACCGGCCGCGCGCCGGTCTGGCTGACCGCGAGCCAGGTGGCGATGAAGGTGTGCGATGGCACGATCACTTCGTCGCCGGCACCCATGCCGTAGCCACGGAGGATCAGCGTCAGCGCGTCCAGCCCGTTGGCCACGCCGATGCAGTGCGCCACGCCGCAGTAGGCGGCGAACTCGCGCTCGAACGCTTCGGTCTCTTCGCCGAGCACGTACCAGCCCGACTCGATGACACGGGCGATCGCTTGGCGAATGGCAACTTCGTGCGGTGCGTTGACCCGTTTCAGGTCGAGGAACGGAATCACTGGCTCCACCGGGCCCGCATGAATTCGGGGTAGTCGCGGTAGTAGTCGCCTTCGTCGTAACGCGACGAAGCCAGCACCATGCAGACCGAGCCCGACGAGAAGTTGTCGAGCTCGCGCCAGATCATCGGGCACAGGTACAGGCCGTTGTAGGAGCGGCTCAGGTGCACGCGTTTCTTGTCCTTGCCGTCGTCGAGCAGCACGTCGAAGCTGCCCGACATGGCCACGATGAACTGCTGCAGGCCCTTGTGCGCGTGGCCGCCGCGGTCGGAGCCGCCCGGCACGTCATACAGGTAGTAGACGCGCTCGATCGCGAAGGGCACGTGCTGGTTGCCTTCGATGAAGGTCAGGTTGCCGCGCGGATCGTGGATCTTCGGCAGCTCGAGCATGCGGCAGTCGGCAATCGTCATCACATTTCCTCCAACCCGCTTCAGCGGTTCAGATCGATCTCGTAAAACTCGTGCACCACGCCTCCGGCGCCGAATTCCGACTTGAAGCGGTGCAGGCCCTCGTTCAGGCTGCGGCCACCGTCTTCGTTGCTGATGCCGAAATCGAAAAACTGCGCCTTCATGTCGCGGGCTTCCGTGATCTGCCGGTCGAACACAAGATCCAGCGCGCCGGTCTCGTGCCCGAGGGCGTTCGATGCGATGTATTGTGTGTGGCACACCCCGCCGGCAATGAACAGAACAGTGCCTGCAATGGCCTGCTTTTCGAGGCGTGCGACGGTGATGCGGATGGCCTGCGGAAAGCGCTCCAGCAGCAGGCGAATCTCTGCCAGCGAGTGCACCGGCTTCTGGCCGTGGCGCTGCGCCAGGTTGGCTTCGAGCACCGGCCACAGTTCGTCGGCCAGGTGGGCGCCGCTCTCCAGCGTCAGGCCGGCGCGCTGCGCCTTCTTCAGCGCGCGGCGGCGGCGTTCGCTGACCGGCAGCGGGTGCGCGAGATCGATGCAGCTCGACAGGTCGCAGCGCACACGTTTCGCGTCGAGGCGGAACAGCGCGTACAGATCGTCCTGCGCCGGCGCGCGGTGGTAGATGTGCGGCACGGGCTTGTAGAGCCATGACGTGTACCCGGCCGCGGCGTAGTGCGTGCGGGCGGCTTGCAACGCGTCCAGCATGGCTTCGCCACGCAGGCCGCCGTCGTGCAACACACCACCGTAGGTGATGCCCGGGTGCGAGACCACGAGTTCGGGCGACGACGGGCTTTGCGCCGCAGGCAATACGCCGAGCCAGCGCGCGCCGTCTTCGAAGATCAGCGAGCGGTCGGCAAAACGCTCGCCGTGGTACGACAGGAAACGCCGCGTGTGCAGGAAGGTCGCACCCAGGGCTTCGGCGCAGAACGAATCCCAGCGCTCGGCATCGGCCGGCTCATAGGCGCGCACCTGCATCACGGTTCCAGCAATTCGGCCACGCCGAAGCCGGTGGCGCCGAAGTCGTCGCCGTTGTAGAGCAGCCAGGTGCGGCCACCGGCCTGGATCTCTGCGCCGTATTCGACCGAGTCGCCGTCCCACGCGCCCGTGCTCACATCGAGGCCGAGGCGCTCGTCGCTGCGCTGCCAGTCGAGCCCGTCGCGCGAGTGCGCCAGGCCGAGCCGGTAACGCGCCGGGCTGCGGCGGCGCACCGAGTAGTGCATGCGGTAGCCGTCGCCATCGCGCACGACCCAGGGCCGGCCGAAGCCGTGTTCGCGATCGGACTGCACCGGCAGCACGAGGCGGCCGGTGTCGGGCCAGTGGATGCCGTCTTTCGACTCGACGTAGCGGATGTCGTAGACCGGCATCGCCTTGCCGTCGATGTTTTCCCAGTCGCTGCCGGCCACGTACCACATGCGGAATTGGTCGCCGTCGTGCAGCACGAACGGCCCGCAGCGAAAGTGCATCTCGGCCGAGGAGCGTTCGAGGATCGGCGTGGCCTTCGCGCGCACGAAGGTGTCGCCACCGTCTTCGCTGATCGCCAGGCCCGTCAGCAGCCGGTAGCGGATGTGGTGGCACAGCTCGAAGCCGACGTAGTACATGAAGAGGCGCCCGTCGGGCAGCGTGATCACCGAAGTCTGGAACACGCCGTTGTCGTCGAAGCTGCCGGGCGCGCCGATGTCGAACACCGGCTTCCTGGCCACGCCGATCACACGGCGCGGGTCTTCCGGGTCGAGATCGACGAAGCCGATGCGCCCGACGTTGCGGGCATCACGGCTTTGCAGGTAGACGCGCAGGCTGCCGTCGGCGCGCCGCAGCGGCGTCGGGCAGGTGGCGTGCGTGCGCGCCCACGGCAAGCTGCCGTCGGGGCGCCAGACCACACCGTGTTTGCGCCACTCCATCGTCAGGCCGCGACCTTGAAGAAGCGCGTGGCGCTCACGCGTGCCGGCTCGGGCTGCTCGGTCTTGAACAGCGAACCGTCGGGCGTGTCTTTCATCAGCACCACGTTCGGGCCGACCCAGTTGTCGCGGCCGACGTTCACGTTGTTCGCCAGCGTCGCGTTCACGCCGAGAAAGCTGTACTCGCCGACCGTGCAGAAGCCCGAGACCACCACGTGCGAGGCGATGAAGCAGTGCGACTTCACGACCGAGTGGTGGCCGATGTGGTTGCCGCTCCACAGCACCACGTTGTCGCCGATGCTCACGAAGGGCTGCACCGTGTTGTCTTCGAAGACGAAGCAGTGTTCGCCCAGCGTCACGTTGCGCCACACGAAGGCGCGCGAGCTGATGTAGGAAGCGAGCTTGTAGCCACGCGCCTTGGCCTGGGCCGACAGGCGCGCGCGCAGGCGGTTGAGCTGGGTGTACGTGGTGGCGACGAAGACTTCGTGCTCGTCGGGTGCGAAGTGCTGTTCCAGCGTTTCGAAGGGCACGACCGGCAGGCCGTGCAGTTCGCTGCGCTTCAGGTACGCCGCTTCGACCGAAAAACCGACGACCGTGTAGTCGGAATCGGCGTCGAAGTACTCGTGCGCGATCTCGGCGAAGGCCGAGTCGCCGACGATGATCAGTTTGCGGGTCTTGGTGTTCACACGCGGCTCCTCGAAACAGGGGTTCAGGGCTTGCGGATCAGGATGTCTTCGCGCCGGTTGCCCATCGGCAGCTCGGCCGCCTGCGGCAGCACCCAGGCGTGGAAGCCCTGGGCGCGGGCGCGCATCAGGATGCCGAAGACGACGGCGTCGTCCATCTGGTCGGGCTCGGGCACGTTGAACTCGACCAGCGGTTGTTCGTCGGTGCCGGTGTAGGCGCGGTGGCTGGCAACGCCTGCGGCGCTGGCGAAAAAACGCTTGCGCATCGTCGTGTTCGGAATGTCGCCGAGAAAGAGCTCGCCGCCGTCGGCCAGCAGCGCGAAACAGCGGTCGAGAAAGCGCCACAGATTGCCTTCGGCGAACACGTACTGCACGACGCTGTAGGCGACGATGGTGTCGATGCGCCCGCGCAGCATGTCCTGCAGCGGCACGAGCGCTTCGGGGAACGCACCGGGCACCTTGTGCACGTGCGGCGCGTCGGGCAGCAGCGCCAGCATCTCGGCACTGTCGACCAGCATCAGCCGGCCCTGGCGCGCCGCGCACAGCTCGGCCAGCATCACCGGCAAGGCGCTGCAGCCCGGCCCGATCTCGATCACCTGGGCGCCGGGCTTCTGCAGCGAAGGCAGCTTGGCGCACATGTCGGCGAAGATGGCTTGTTCCTTGCCGTCACGGTAGTCGTCGGGGAAACCGACTTTTTCGTGCCGGCTCAGGCCTTCTTCTCCGGCCAGTTGTCGAAAGGCCTCGAAGTCGAGCTTCGCAAAACGGTTCGCTGCGGGCATGAACGTCCTCAGGCGCGCAAGGCCACCGGCGCGTGTTGCGGCAGGTGCATCAGCGGCGCGTCATCGTCGGGCAACTCCAGTGTGGCGGCCATCGTGCGCGCCGTGGTGCGCTCGCGCAGCGAGGTCTCGACCTTCTGCAGGCACACGCGCATGAACGCGGCCTTGTCTTGCGTGCATTCGCGCAGCTCGATGTCGAGGTAGGCCGACTGTTCGACATGAAAGCGGTGTTCGAACCAGCCGAGGTACCAGAACCAGTCGGCGTAGTAGATCCACGACTTTTCGTTCAGCGCGCGCAGGTGGGTCGGGTCCTGCCACGCGGTCTGCGCGTGTTCGTAGGGCACTTCGATGATGAACTGCCCACCGGTCTTCAGCAGCTTCAGGCAGTTGCCCATCAGCCGCGGCAGGTCGGGCACGTGTTCGAGCACGTTGTTGGCGTAGATCGTGTCGACGCTCGCTTCTTCGAGGCGCACCGGGCCGGCGAACGGGCTCTGCGCATCAAGCGGCCAGGCGCACGGCTGGCCCAGGTCGAGCACCAGGTCGGGTTCGGCACGGTCGAGCACGTCGAGGTTCAGCCAGCCGGGCTGGTAATCCTTGCCCGAGCCGAGGTTGATGCGGGCGGGTTGCCATGCTTGTTGCGGGCGACGCTCGTGGTGAGCGCGGCAAAACCCGGCGGCGAAGCCGACCAGGTCGGCATAAGCCTCGATCGGGTCGGCGTGTTCGAAGCGCTGCAGCGCTTCACGCGAAGCGTCGAAGTACTCCGGCGTGCCGAAGTCTTCACTGAAGAATTGTTCGAGCTGTTCACCTTCGAGCCACAGCACGCAGTCTTCGAAGGCGGGGTGCGGGTCGGTGCGCGCGGTGCGCTCGGCGATCACCGGCGTGCCGAGCGACAGGCAATGCGCCACGCGCGCCTGCTCGAAGCGGCTGCTTTCGTAGAAGTGCGCGTTGACCACGGCCTTGGCCTGCAGGATGAACTGGTCGCGCTCCGGGCCGTAGAGCGGGCCGTCGAACATCGCCACCGACAGGCCGAGCGCTTCGATGCGGTCGAGCCAGGCGCGGCGGCGTTCGTTCATGCTGCCGATGAAGAGCAGGTCGATCGGTCGTTCTTCGAGCGGGATCGATTGTTCGGGTTTGAGGTAGGGCGCGTGCAGCAGCGGCACGACCGGCACGTCGTTCACGTCGGCGGCATAGGCGGCGCGGTTGTCGTCGTTGTAGTCGACCACCGCCGAGGTGGCGAGCAGCTTCATGTAGGCCGGCGACACTTTGGCACCGCCCTCGCCCAGCTGTTCCAGGTTGACGAAGATGCAGGCGTGGCGCTCGCGTTGCGCGGCATCGAAGCCGAGGTGGGCACCGAAGATGAAGTTGACCGCGTCGTGGCGCAGCCGGTTCTTCGCGAGGCTCACGCTCAGGCCGAGGCGGCGAAACTGGTAGCGGAAGTAACGCGCCTGGTCGAGCAGGCCGAGCGAGTGCACATAGCCCGCAGGCTGCTGGATGCAGAGGTGAATGGGGGGGTGCTGGCTCATCGGGCGCGCCTTGTTCATCAGGAGCCGGGCGACAGGAACCCGGTGCCGGGAGCTTAGGCGGCGGTGTGTCGGGCGATGTCCGGAACAGGGCCGGGATCGGGGCGCAAATGACCGCTTCTCGGGGTTGGGAAGGCTTGTGGCGGCAAAGGCGCGTGTGGGCAGGCCTCCGCGCTTCGCTGGAGCGGTCTGCGCTGCGCGCAGACTTCCCTGCGTGCCTTTGCGCTTGCAAGCGCAAAGGCGCTCGCCAGGCACAGAACAGTCCGCAGGGACTGTTCTGTGTCCGGGCTCGCTGCGTCGTGCTTGTGGCCTGTCGCCGAACTCACTGCGCTCACTTCGTTCGCTGCGTTCAAACAGGCGGCGACAAGTCAGTTGACGATGCGCGCTGCGCGCGCGGCCACAAGCCCTGCGCTTCTCGGCGCTCCAGAGGCGCGCTCCAGCCTGCCCACACGCGCCTTTGCTGGCACGCCCTTGCTTGTCCGACGAGAAGAGAAAAACGTGCCTGAGCGGCGGGCGGCACCCGGCGGGTGGCGATTTCTGTGGCGACGAGGAGCGCAGGTTCGAGGTCGGCGCGCGCAGCGCGCTTCGTCAACTGACTTGCGGCAGCTGTTTGAGTGCAGTGAGCGCAGCGAACGGAGCGAGTTCTGCCGCACGACCTCGGACCGAGCACCGCAGTGCAGTCGATGCGCAGCATCGACCGCCACAGCATGAGCCACCCGCCGGGTGCCGCCTGCCGCGACGTGCCCAAGCCCCCAACGCCGACGTCAGAGCCGAGGCCCGCGCGGCAAACCGTTCTTGTCGTAGGCGAGGTGGTGGGCACGCCAGAACCAGCCCAGCACAGCCAACGGCACAAGCAGCAGCGCGAGCAGCCAGCGCCAGTGAGTGGCGACGAGGCCGGAGACTCGCTGCGACAGCGGTGGCTTCTCTTCAGCCGGCTCGAGCGGCCGGGCTTGTGACGCAACGGGCGCCACCACATCCGTCACCCGAACTTCACTGACACGGACCGGCGGCGGCCCCACGGCTTCAGCCTTCACCACCGCCGCAGGCGCGAGTACAGGCGCAGGCGTCGGCACCGGCTTCGGAGCCGGCACCAAAGCCATCGGCGCCGGCGCCTCAGCACGCGCCACAGGTGGTGGCCGCTTCGCCGGCACTTCTGGTGCAACGACGGCCGCAGCCGAGGCAGGGGCCGACGCACCACCCCAACGCCGATAGAGGATCTTGACTGCGCCCCCCTCGCAGTTGCCGATGGCCTTGGCGCCGGCCGGCACCTTTGTTGCGGCCGGCACCGCTTCGAGCGAGTAGCCTCGCACACCGGTGGCTTCGATGCGCGCCGCGAGCGTGGCTTTCAATTGATCGCAGGCGCTGCCCTGCGCCAGCGCAACCGCCGGGAGCCACAACGCCGCGATCGACCACAGCAGGGGCAGCGTGCCATGTGGTGTGGGCCGGGTTGTTTGCCTCGCTGTGCTTGTCATGGGCAGCTTGCCGGGTGGAACCCGGTCTGTCGAACCAGCCGCGATGCTAACCAAAGCGACGTGCGCGGCCCGCGTTCAGCGCGCCGGCAGGTGCTCGGGCGGTAAACCTGCCGTCGCGCGTTCCCACATGCGCTGGTACAGCGCTTCGATGTCGCGCGCGAAAGCGGCGCCGTCGAACAAGGGGCTGGCCGTGCGCTGCGCGTGCAGGTGCTCACGCAAGGCCGTGCGGCGTGGCGTGTCGCGGGCGAGCGCGACGACTTGCTGCACATACGCCGGCACGTCGTCGCACACCAGTTCGTCCAGGCCCACCGTGTGCAACGCACTCGCGGCGACACGCTGCGCAAAGGTCGCGCCCTTGATCGTGACCACCGGCACGCCGCACCACAAGGCTTCACTGGCCGTGGTGTGGGCATTGCAGGGCCAGGCGTCGAGGTAGATGTCGGCGCAGGCCAGGCGGCTCAGGTGGCCTTGCGGCGTGACCATCGGCGCGAACAACAGGCGCTCGGGGCCGATGCCACGTTCGCGCGCAGCGTTCGTGAGCGCGGTCTGCACGTTGGTGTTCCATTGCAGCAGCCAGAGGATCGAACCCGGCAAGGCGTGCAGCAGCGCGCACCACTGGTCGAAGACCTCGGCCGAGATCTTGTACGACTGGTGAAAGGCGCACAGCAGCAGCGCGTCGTCGGGCACGCCCCAATCGGCGCGGCTCATCGGCAGCGGCAGGCCACGCTGCGCGTCGTTGGGCTGGTAACAGTGCGGCATCTGCGCGATCTGTTCGCTGAAGTGCGCGGCGTCGGCCAGCGGCGTGACGACCGCATCACCGATGAAGTAGTCGATGAAGGGTGCGCCGCTGGTGCCCGGAAAACCGAGCCAGCTCACCTGCAGCGGCGCGGCGCGGTGCGCGAGCACCGGCATCAGCGTGTCGTAGGTGGCGCCTTTCAGGTCGACGAGGATGTCGATACCGAGTTCGCGCACCCGCTGCGCGATGCTGTCGAAAGGGCGGCCGCGCAGTTCTTCGAAGTGTTCGCTCGAGGCCTCGATGCGCTGGCGCATCGCGCTCTGGTCGTCGGGGCCGGTCGAGAGCAGCGTGACCTCGAAGGCGCTGCGGTCGTGGTTTTCCAGCATCTGCACCATCAGCTGGCTGGTGGCGTGGTTGTGAAAGTCAGCCGAGAGATAACCGATGCGCAGGCGTTTGCTCCGGGCCCGGGCGTTGCGGCGCTGCAGCGGCCGCACACCACGCGCCACGTGCAGCGCGTAGTGGCGCGCCACCTTCAGTTGTTCGAGCGGGTCGGGCACGAACACCGCGTGCGGGAAGGCCCCGGTTTCGAGCGCCGTGTCGGACGGCACCGCCCGCACGGCGGGGCGCAGTGCGGCGAGTGCGTTTTCGGCGGCGGCCCAGTTGCAGGCTTCGCGTTCCAGGAACACGAGCTGCGCGCGCGCCGCCATTTCGCTCGTGCCCAGGCCCAGCAGCACGGCGGTGCGAACGCACTCGGCGGCTTCGGCTTTCATGCCCAGGTCCTTGAACGACATGCCCAGGCGAAAGTGCGAGACCGCGTCGTTCATCTTCAGCGCCAGCGCGTCGAAGAATGCACGGATCGCTTCGTCGTGGCGGTGGCAGCGCTGCAGCGCGACTGCGAGCGACACGTGGTGGTCGTTGTCTCGGGGCACGTCGGCCGGCAGCGCGCGCAGGCACTCCACGGCGTCTTCGGCCCGGCCCAGACCGAGCAGCGCGTGCGATTCGAGCGTGTAGGCCAGGCCGGCACGCGGGTGGATCTGGCGCAGCCCGCGGGTGCGCTTGACGGCATCGGCGGCACGGCCGGCCCTGATGAGTGCATGCGCTGCGGCCAGCGCGTAGGCCTCGTCGCCATGCAGGCTGGTCGCCTGCTCGAAGGCCTGCGCCGCGAGCGGCCAGTGTTCACGTTCGGCATGGCCCTGCCCTTCCTGCCAGCGGCGGTGGGCGCGGGCATGCGCCGTCGATGACGCATGCGGGCTGGCGGGGTGCGGTAGGGCAAGGGCCATGGTTCGAGGGCTCGGAGCAGAGTCGTGAGCGAGCGTAGGCGCCGCCGCGGCGGCTTGAACGCCGGAAAAACGGCAGCGCGGCGTGCCAGTTCGGGCCGCGCGCCGGTGTCAGGCCAGTGCGGCCTCTTCCACCGTGGCGCGCAACGCGGCCTCGCGGGCTTGCCAACGCGCAGCCTCAGCGGCGTTCCCGAGGCTGGAATGAAACACCCCCAGGTTGTGCGCCGCGAGGAAGCTGCCGCGGCCGCGCACCGTGTCGTGCAGGTCTGGCCGCTCGCCGATCTCGATGGCGCGCAGCCAGCTCGATTCGATCATCGGCAGCAGTTCGGCGCCACGCGCCGGCGCACTGGCCGCCCAGTCGAGCAGCAAGTCACCGAGCGTGAACCAGAAGTCGGGCGATTCGCTCCAGCGTGGCATCTCTTCTTCCGCGAGCATGATGGCCGCATCGAAACGCCCCACTTTCTTCAGCGTGAAGAGCGTGCGCAGCACGAGGTCGTGGCGCCAGGTCGCCTGCGCATCGACCTGCGCCAGTGCCTGCAGGTAGTGCGGCGCAGCCGCGTCGAACTCGGTGCGCACCTCGAAGTCCTTGCCGAGCTGGTAACGCAGGTAGGCGTCTTCCGGCCGTTCTCGCAACGCGCGCTCCAGCAGGCCTTGATTGCGGCCCTGTTTGTGCGCCATCTGCGCCCCCAGGTAGCCGTCGTGCCCCACCCGCAGGGGCAGGCGCCTGCCCGGCAACGCCGACTGCGGCTGTTCGTGCACACGGCCTTCATAGCGCACACCACGGGGCAAGACCCGCGGCAGCCAGCTCGGCGCAACACCTGCGGCACCCTGCGCCGTGTCGAAGCTGCTGGCCACGCTGACCTGGCCGATGAAGGCGGGATCCTGGCTTCGCAAGGCGGCGATGGTTTCACCACCGCGCACGATCCATTCATCGGCATCGAGCACCAGGCACCACTCGGCGCCGGTCAGGGCCAGCGCGGCGTTGCGCGCCGCGGAGAAGTCGTCGACCCAGCCGAAGTGCGCCACGCGGGCGCCGCAGCGTGCGGCGATCTGCGCGGTGGCGTCGGTCGAGCCGGTGTCGAGCACCCACATTTCGTCGACCCACGCGCGCGCGCTCGCCAAGCAGCGCTCGATGCAGCGGGCTTCGTCGCGGGCGATCATCACGAGGGCGATGTGATTCATGGCGGGTGCGGGTTTTGTATCAACCCCGATGCGAACACGCCGGCAGCGGGGCCGGTACCACGATCAAGGCCGGCACCGGCCCGCTTTTCGACCGATGGCCCCGCTTCGGTTTCAGAGTGCGTTTTTCACAGCCGCGCAAATTTCGCCTCAAGTTCGCAAATCAGTGCTCCGATAACCCTCTCAACGCACCTGGAGTTTCGGGTTCGTGGTCCGGTTGGAAGGCAAGGCGAAGAGCAGATTGAACGCTGCGCAGAACCACAGTCGACTGACGCGGGCGGTGCTGGTGAACAAGACACAACACATCGTCTCGTGCACTGGCATGCAACAGGTGAAGAGAAAGCAGGCTTTTGACGCACCTGCGTGTAACGCCGGCGGCCAGGCCGGGAATCCATCAACCATCAAGGAGAATTTTCATGGCCATGACGATCAACACCAACGTCAACTCGCTGAACGCTCAGCGCAACCTGACGGGCTCGCAAATGTCGCTCTCGACATCGATGCAGCGCCTGTCTTCCGGCCTGCGGGTCAACTCGGCGAAAGACGACGCCGCCGGCCTGGCGATTGCCGACCGGATGAATGCCCAGATCAAGGGCACGAACGTCGCGATCCGCAACGCCAACGACGGCATCTCGCTGGCGCAAACGGCTGAAGGCGCACTCGCCACCGTGACCGACGCGCTGCAGCGCATGCGTGAACTCGCCGTGCAAGCCCAGAACGGCTCGAACGGCAGCTCCGACCGTGCCAACCTGGACACGGAATACCAGGCGCTCTCGGCTGAAATCACGCGTATCGCAACCCAGACGAAGTTCAACGGCAACGCCGTCATCGGCGCCGGCGCGGGTGCCCAGGTGTTCCAGGTGGGCGCCAACAACGGCGACACGCTGACCATCACCACCACCGCGGTGACCACCGTGGCCGGTGGCCTGACGACCGCAGCAGCAGCCTCGACGGCGGTTGCAGCGCTCGACACGGCGCTCGACGGCATCACCACCAACCGCGCTTCTTACGGTGCTGCGATCAGCCGCTTCGGCTTCGCGATCTCGAACCTGGCGATCACCGGTGAAAACCAGTCGGCCGCCCGCGGCCGGATCATGGACGCCGACTTCGCATCGGAAACCGCCAACCTGTCGCGTTCGCAGATCCTGCAGCAGGCCGGTACCGCGATGGTGGCGCAAGCCAACCAGTTGCCGCAGCAAGTGCTGTCGCTGCTGCGCTGAGCGCACGCAAGACAAGAGCGGCGCTCCGGCGCCACTTCTGCAAGCCGCCCTTCGGGGCGGCTTTTTCGTTGGGGCTCGCAAGGTCGGGAATTGACCGGTCGAAGCGCGTCTTTTCAAGCGACCGCGCCGGCCCGGCTTGTCGAAAATTCAGCACACAGGCCGCACTTCCGTTGGCCTGATTCGTCCGGCCCCCATGCCGGGAACCATCGATTCCTAACGGAGTGCCGACATGCCCCAGACCATCAATACGAACATCAACTCGCTGAATGCGCAGCGCAACCTGACCACGTCGCAGATGTCGCTCGCGACCTCGATGGAGCGTTTGTCTTCGGGCCTGCGCGTCAATTCGGCCAAGGACGACGCCGCCGGCCTGGCCATCGCCGACCGCATGAACGCGCAGATTCGCGGCACCAACGTCGCGATCCGCAATGCCAACGACGGCATCTCGCTGGCGCAAACGGCTGAAGGCGCACTCGCCACCGTGACCGACGCGCTGCAACGCATGCGTGAACTGGCCGTGCAGGCGCAGAACGGCTCGAACGGCAGCTCCGACCGCGCCAACCTCGACACCGAATACCAGCAGCTCTCGGCCGAAGTGACACGCATCGCGACCCAGACCAAGTTCAACGGCATCGCCATCGTGGGTGGTGGCGCCGGCGCGCAGACCTTCCAGGTCGGCGCCAACAACGGCGACACGCTGACGGTGACCACCACCGCCGTGACCACGGTGACCGGCGGCCTGACCACCGCGGCCGCCGCATCGACCGCACTGGCCGCGATCGACATCCAGCTCGACGCGATCACGACCAACCGCGCAACCTACGGCGCTGCGATGAGCCGCTTCGAGTTCGCGATCTCGAACCTGCGCATCACCGGCGAAAACCAGTCGGCCGCCCGCGGCCGGATCATGGACGCCGACTTCGCTGCGGAAACCGCGAACCTGTCGCGCGCCCAGATCCTGCAGCAGGCCGGCACCGCGATGGTGGCGCAGGCCAACCAGTTGCCGCAGCAAGTGCTGTCGCTGCTGCGCAGCTGATTCTGCGCGCCGGAAACAAGACGAAGCCCGCCCCGGACATCCCGGGCGGGCTTTTTTGTTTCCGAAACCGCTCAAGTCGGGACCGAAGCTGCCGATAGACCGAACACGTCAAGGAAGAACTCGCATGGCCACCATTTCATCGATCGGCATCGGCAGCGGTCTCGACATCAACAGCATCATCACGCAGCTCGTGGCGGTGGAACAGGTGCCGCTGAACAAGCTGAAGAGCGAAGCCACCTCGCTGCAGACCAAGCTGACAACCTATGGCAAGGTGCAGTCCTACCTGTCGGCCTTGCGCGAAGCGTCTTCGGCGCTGACCCGCACCGACACCTGGGGCGCCACCACCGGCACCAGCAGCGACCCCACGGCCGTGGCGGTGACCACCAGCGCCACCACCAAGACCGGCAACTATTCGCTCAGCGTGCAGAGCCTGGCGGCTTCGCAGTCGAACGCGACCGCGACTTACGCCAATGCCGACGCGATGGTGGGCGAAGGCACGCTGCGCATCGAGCTCGGCAGCTGGGGCGCGGGCCAAACGAGCTTCACGCCGAAGACCGGCGCCACCGCGATCGACATCACCATCGCGACACCCGGCGCCTCGCTGGCCGAGCTGCGCGACCAGATCAACGCCGCCGGCGCGGGCGTGACCGCCTCGGTGCTGAGCGATGCCAACGGCGCGCGCCTGGTGCTGCGCTCCACCGCCACCGGGGCCTCGAACGGCTTTCGCATCGGCGTGACCGACACCGATGGCAACAACACCAATGGCGCCGGCCTGTCGGCGCTGGCTTTTGACCCTTCGGCCGGTGTCACGACCATGGCGCAGGCGCTGGCCGCCGCGAACGCCTCGGCCACACTGAACAACCTGCCGATCAGCTCTGAAAGCAACACGCTCGCCAACGTGCTCGACGGCATGACGCTGACGCTGAACAAGGTGACCACCGCGCCGGTGCAGGTGACCGCGGCGCAAGACAACACCTCGATGCGCAAGGCCCTCGACAGTTTCGTCACCGCCTACAACGACCTCAACAAGCTGCTTGCCGACCAGACCAAGTACGACGCCGCCAGCAAGGCCGCGGGCGGCCTGCAGGGCGACAGTGCGGCGGTGGGCATTCGCGCGCAGATGCGGGCGATGATCGGCACCACCAGCACCGCGTCCACCATGTTCACGCGCCTGAGCGAGATCGGCTTCGACGTGAAGCTCGACGGTTCGCTCACGCTGTCGGACACCAAGGTGAACAACGCGCTGGCCAACGTGGCCGAGACGCGGAAGCTTTTCGCCAACACCGACCTGCTGGTGCCCGGCAACAACGGCATCGCCACGCAGATGCGTGCGCTGGCCGACCGGCTGATGGGGGTCGACGGCACCGTGAGCACACGCAGCGAAGGCCTGCGCAAACGCATCGACCTGAACCAGGACCGGCAAGACCTGCTCACCGACCGCATCGCGATGGTCGAGAAGCGCCTGCGGGCGCAGTACACCGCGCTCGACAAGACCATGGGCCAGCTGACCGGCCTGTCGAGCTACATCACGCAGCAGTTCACCACCAACACCAGCAACAACTGAGGCGGGCGCGAGCGCGCGAACAGCGCCGCCTTTCGCCCCCAGGCCCTGGCGGCCACTGCTCAAGTCGGGTGAGGCGGCGCCGATATTCAAGGCAAGCCACTTCACTGAAAGCAACGCCCCATGTTTGCGACTGCTGCCCCGATCAACTCCTCGACCGCGTTCACGAATGCCTACCGCCAGGTGGGCGTGCAGACGGGCGTGGCCAGCGCCTCGGCGCACCAGCTGGTGCAGATGCTGCTCGATGCCTGCCAGGATTCGCTGGCGCAGGCGCGCGGCGCGATCGCGGCCGGCGACATCCCGGCCAAAGGGCGTGCCATCGGCCGCGCCGCACGCATCGTCGAAGAAGGCCTGAAGGCCTGCCTGAACCTCGACGCGGGTGGCGCGCTGGCCGCCGACCTGAACGCGCTGTACGCCTACATCGGCGTGCGCCTGACACACGCCAACCTGAGCAACGACGTGGCCACGCTCGAAGAGTGCGGCCGCCTGCTCGAACCGGTGCGCACGGCCTGGGTCGCCATCGGCCAGCAAGTCGCAGCCGCCCGCCAATGAAAACCGCGACGCCCCCGACATTGCCCGACACCGGAGCCGCCATGAACACCGCGCTGATCGACTACTACCAGGCCATCGAAAAGGCCAGCCAGGACATGCTGGAAGCCGCGCGCACCGGCAACTGGGACCAGGTGCTCAAGCTCGAAGGCGCCTGTGCACTGCTGATCGCACAGCTCAAGCACACCGCCGCGGGCCGCACGCTGGGCAGCGACGAAGCGCAGTTCAAGTCGCGCATCATGCAGCGCATCCTTGTCAACGACGCGCAGATCCGGCGCCTGGCCGAACCCTGGCTCGACGAACTCGACGAGCTGCTCGCCGGCCACACCAAGACCGTGCACTGAGGGGAGCAGGTTCGTGACCCAGCAAACCATGCCGATGCCGCTCGACGCGCTGGGCGCTGCGCCCGGCGGTCTGGACGAATTCCGCATCACCACGCCGCGCGAGATCGGCGCCATGCTCAAGTTGCTGATCGACGGCAGCGTGCAGGTGAACCTGAACGCGAGCGACGGCAGCGTCGTCAGCGCCACGCTGTGGACGGCCGACGCCACCCGCGGCAGCATCGGCTTTTCGGTCAACCCCGATGACCCGGCCGTCAACGCGCTGGTCGAGTGCCAGGAAGCGGTGATCGTCGGTTACCTCGACAGCGTGAAACTGCAGTTCGACGCCAGCAACCTCGTGCTGGTGCGTGGCACCCGCAGCAGCGTGCTGAACTGCGGCTGGCCGCGCGAGATGTTCCGCTTTCAGCGCCGCGGTGCTTTCCGCGTGCGGCCGCTGCTGCGCAGCACGCCCACGGCGCGCTTTCGCTTCGGTGCCGGCCCGGCCGAGCGTGAGTTCGCGCTGCGCGTGCTCGACGTGAGCATCGGCGGCTGCGCCCTGTTCCTGCCCGACGAGATGCCCACGATCAGCCCCGGCGCCATCCTGCCCCGGGTTCAGATCGACCTCGATGCCGACACCCGGTTCGACGTGGACCTGCGCCTGCACCACCTGACCTCGATCAACACCGAAGCCAAGGGTGTGCGGCTGGGTTGCGAGTTCGTGCGGGCCGACGGCAACGTGCAGCGCACGCTGCAGCGCTTCATCGACCTCACGCAAAAGCGTGGAAAACTTCTCGCATTGAGCTGAAGCCCGGCAAGTGCTGAAGTTTTTGAGGGGGTGGGGGCGAAAAAGCGCTCAGGTCCGGACGCGGCCTGCCGATAGCAGCCTCATCTGCCACAGCCGTATCACGGCAAGGAGCGCCCCATGAGCTTCAACGGAGTCACCACTAGCGGACGAGTTTCGGCTTTGACGACCGATACCCCGACCCCGGCCAACTTCACCCGGACCGCCGTGAGCGAGTCCATCAACCGCACGAGCGCCGAACCCGAGTCGCTGCTCGAGGCGCCGCGGCCGGTGCGTTTCCCGTGGCTGGCGCGTTTGTCGACGCAGCTCGAAGCGGCGGCGAATCAACGCGCGGCCTTTGCAGCGGCTCCGGTTCTGGGCGACATCGTGGACAAGTCGGCCTAGACCTGCATGCTCATGATGTCGGAGTAGGCCTGCACCAGCTTGTTGCGGACCTGCAGCGTCGCCTGGAAGCCGATCTGCGCCTTCTGCATCGCCACCATGGTCTGCTCCAGGCTGACGGTCGGGCTGTCCATCTGCACGGCGCGCTGCATGGCGCCGGCGTCGGCTTGAGATTTGCTCACCGCGCCCAGCGCCTGTGTCAGCGCCTGCTGAAAGTCGGCGCCCGCCACCGGCTTGGGTTGGGCGATCGGCTGGCCGCTCGTGGTCAGGCCTGCCCGGGCCACGGCCTGGGCAAAGTCGAAGGGTTTCAGCGTCACGTTCATGGCAGGGCTCCCGGGCTTCCGGCATGACACGAATCGTAGGGAAGCGGCCGCCGCACGATGGTGCGAACAGGCCGCTCTTTGTGCGGCTGTTCGGCGCATTCGCCACCCTCAAGTTCTCGAACAATCACTTTCATTCGGGACCGGCCCAACGGCCATGCCCGCTCTGAACCGAGAGCTTCGCCCATGGACAACGCCGTCGTCGTCAACCCCAACCTGCCGCTGGTCGAAAGTGCCGGCTTCGGTGGCCGCGTGGCCGCCCTGCCGATGCGCAGCAAGCTCAGCGCCGTGCTCGGGCTGATGGCGCTGGTGGGCGTGGTGCTGGCGATGCTGATGTGGAGCAGCAAGGGCGACTTCAAGGTGCTCTACGCCAACCTGTCCGACAAGGACGGCGGCGCCGTCATCGCCCAGCTCTCGCAGATGAACGTGCCCTACCGCATGAGCGAAGGCGGTGCCGCGATCCTGGTGCCGGCCGCGCAAGTGCACGACCTGCGCCTGAAGCTCGCGACCGCCGGCCTGCCCAAGGGCTCGGTCTCGGGTTACGAGCTGATGGACAGCGCCCGCTTCGGCCAGACCCAGTTCCAGGAGCGCCTGACCGCACAACGTGGCCTCGAAGGCGAGTTGACCCGCTCGATCACCTCGATGGCCGCGGTGCAGAACGCCCGCGTGCACCTGGCGCTGCCGAGCCAGAACGGCTTCTTTCGCGAACAGCAAAAGCCCAGCGCCTCGGTGATGCTGACGATGCACGCCGGCCGCACGCTCGACCAGTCGCAGGTCGCCGGCATCGTGCACCTGGTGTCGAGCAGCGTGCCCGAGCTCGACCCGAAGAACGTGAGCGTGCTCGACCAGAGCGGCGCACTGCTCACCAGCGGTGGCGGCCGCACCCCCGCCGCAGGCCTGGACGCCCAGCAACTGCAGTACGTGAGCCAGATCGAAACCGGCTACGGCAAGCGCATCTTCGACATGCTCGAGCCGATCGTCGGGCGCGACAACCTGCGCGCCACCGTGGCCGCCGAAGTCGACTTCTCGCAGACCGAAGCCACCTCGGAAGAATTCAAGCCGAACCAGGGCGCCGACGCCACGGTCGCGATCCGCAGCCAGCAGACGACCGAGCAGACCGGCTCCACCGGCGCTGCGCCCAGCGGCGTGCCCGGCGCGGCCTCGAACCAGCCGCCGGTGCCCGCAACCGCACCGGTCACCGGCGCAGCGCAACCGCTGCAGGCGGCCCAGGGCGGCGGCGCCAACAGCAGCGGCCGGCGCGACGCCACCACCAACTACGAAGTCGACAAGACGGTGCGCGTGACGCGCAACGCCAGCGGCAACATCAAGCGCCTGAACGCGGCCGTGGTCGTGAACCACCGCAGCGTGACCGACGCCAAGGGCAAGACCACGCAGGTGCCGCTGACGAGCGACGAGCTCGAGAAGCTGACCGCGCTGGTGCGCGAGAGCATCGGCTTCAAGCAGGACCGCGGCGACTCGGTCAAGGTGATCAACACGCCGTTCCGCGTCGAGACCGTGACCCGGGTCGACGTGCCGCTGTGGAAACAACCCGAACTGATCGACATGCTGCGCGCCGCCGCGGTGCCGGCCGCGCTGGCGCTGGTGGCGATGCTGCTGTTCTTCGGCATGGTCAAGCCGGCGCTGAAGGCAGCACTGGTGGCGCTGCCGGCGCCCAGCGCCGCGGCCACCAGCGGGCCCGGCTCGACCCTGACGGCAGTGGTCGACGACGAACAGAGCCTGCCCGCCCTGCCCGCACCGAGAAGCAGCGAACACCTGGCCGGTGCCCGCGCCCTGGCGATGGAAAACCCCGCCGCCGTGGCCAGCATCGTGCGCGACTGGGTCAACGGCGAAGCCGCACCGGCCAAGGCCGGCGGCGCCCCGGCCTGACCGCCTCACTGAAAGAGCAGCACCGTGGACGACCAAGGTTTGGAGAACGCAGCGATCCTGCTGATGTCGCTCGGCGAGGAAGAAGCCGCCAACGTGTTCAAGCACCTGAGCCCGAAAGAGGTTCAGGGTCTGGGCGAAACCATCACGAAGATGAAGTCGATCTCGCGCGAGCGGGTCGACGGTGTGCTGGAGCGGTTCGCCAGCACGGCTTCGGCCCAGAGCAACCTCGTCAGCGACACCGACGAGTACGTGAAGACCGTGCTGCGCCGCGCGCTCGGCGACGACAAGGCCAACCTGCTGATCGACCGCATATTGCAAGGCGGCGACACCGCCGGCATCGAGGGCCTGAAGTGGATGGACCCGGTGGCCGTGGGCGAGCTGCTGCGCGTGGAACACCCGCAGATCGTGGCCGCGATCCTGGTTCACCTCGACTTCGACCACGCCGCCGAAGTGCTCAAGACCTTCACCGAACGCCAGCGCAACGAAGTGCTGGTGCGCGTGGCCACGCTCGACGGCATCCAGCCTTCGGCGCTGAAAGACCTGAACGAAGTGATGAGCAAGGTGCTGGCCGGCGGCGAGCGCGCGCGCCGCGCCTCGCTGGGCGGCGTGAAGGCGGCGGCCGAGATGATCAACCTGATGGGTGCGAGCGTGGAAACCGCCGTGCTCGACTACATCCGCGAGGCCGACAACGACCTGGCGCAGAAGATCCTCGACAACATGTTCAGCTTCGACGACCTGCAGAAGCTCGACGACAAGGGCATTCAGGCGATGCTGAAGGAAGTGCAGTCCGAGTCGCTGGTGATCGCGCTCAAGGGCGCCACGCCGGAGATGCGCGAACTGGTGTTCAAGAACATGTCGACCCGTGCCGCGGAAACGCTGCGCGAAGACCTGGAGTCGCGCGGCCCGGTGCGGGTCTCGGAAGTCGAGGCCGAGCAGAAAGAACTGTTGAAGGTGGTGCGGCGCCTCGCCGACGAAGGCCAGATCGTGCTCGGAGGTGGCGGCGGTGATGACTTCATCTAAGGTCAAGAACATTCCCCCGCCCGCCGATGGCGCGCGGGCCGCGGCCTACGCCCGTTTCATTCCGCGCGAAGAGCTGAGCTCGTTCTCTGCATGGAGCCCGGGCGCGCTGGGCGGCGGGGCTGCACCGGCGGCCGGCACGCCGCGGGCTGCGGCCGAAGCGCCCGCGCCCGACCCGGCCGAACAACTCGCAGCGCAACTGCGCGCTGCGCGCCAATCGGGCTACCAGGACGGTTACCGCGACGGGCTGGTCGCCCTCGAAGCCTTCAAGCAGAGCTTCGCGAGCCAGACCACGGCGCAGATCGGCTTGCTGATGCAGTCGCTGAACGCCGGCATGAGCGGCCTGCAGCAAGACATGGCGCGCACGCTGGCGATTTGCGCCACCCACCTGGCGCGCCAGATCGTGCGCACCGAGCTCGCGACCGAGCCGGCCCGCATCGCGATGGTGGCGCACGAGGCGCTCGACACGCTCTTGCTCAGTGCCCAGCACATCACCCTGCGGGTGCACCCCGACGACCACGCGCTGGTGGCGCAGGGTGCGGCCGAGGTGCTGGCCGCACGCGGCGCGCGCTTGTTGTCCGACGCCTCGATGACCCGCGGCGGTTGCCTGGTCGAATCCGACATCGGCGTGATCGACGCGAGCATCGAGACCCGGTGGCGGCGTGCGGCGGCCTCGTTGGGTAACGATGAGCCGTGGGAGCCGCTTGACGATGCGCCGGCGGAAGAGGCGTGACTTTCATGGGTCGGAGCATCGCGAAGAATTTTTACCGCCAAGGCGCAAAGGACGCAAAGGGCGCCAAGGAAAAGCAATGCATGGTCAATCTTCTTTCTCTTCCTTTGCGTTCCTTGGCGTCCTTTGCGCCTTGGCGGTGAAACCTGTTCCGAGCAACACGCCATGACACCCAGCACCACTGCAACCGACGCCTGGCCCCGCTACCTCGCCGACATGCGCAGTTTCGCCGCCGACAAGGTCGCGCTCGAAACGCAAGGCCTCCTGGTGCGCGTGACCGGCCTCGTGCTCGAAGCGGCCGGCATCCGCGTGCCGGTCGGTTCGGTCTGCGAGGTGCGCATGGAAGGCCAGGCGCCGGTGATCGCCGAAGTGGTCGGCTTCTCCGGCGACCGCGCTTACCTGATGCCCACCGGCGACGTGGCCGGCCTGGCCAGCGGCGCCCGCGTGGTGCCACGCCCTTCGCCGGTGGTGCCGATGCAGCTCGGTGCCAAGCGCCACCCGTGGCGCCGCAACGAAGACCGCACCTTGCACCTGCCGGTCGGCGACGGGCTGCTCGGGCGCGTGGTCGACTCGCACGGTCACCCGATGGACCGCAAGGGCCCGATCGAACACGTGCACAACGAGCCGCTCACGCGCCGCCCGATCAACGCGATGGACCGCGACCCGGTGCGCACCCCGCTCGACACCGGCGTGCGCGCGATCAACGCGATGCTGACCGTCGGCCGCGGCCAGCGCATCGGCCTGTTCGCCGGCACCGGCGTGGGCAAGTCGGTGCTGCTCGGCATGATGGCGCGCTACACCGCGGCCGACGTGATCGTGGTCGGCCTGATCGGCGAGCGCGGCCGGGAAGTGAAGGAGTTCATCGAAGACATCCTCGGCGAGACCGGCATGAAACGTTCGGTCGTCGTGGCCGCGCCGGCCGACTCGCCGCCGCTGGTGCGCATGCAGGGCGCGAGTTACGCGACCGTGATCGCCGAGCACTTTCGCGACCGCGGCATGAACGTGCTGCTGCTGATGGACTCGCTGACCCGCTACGCCATGGCGCAGCGCGAGATCGCGCTGGCCATCGGCGAGCCGCCTGCCACCAAAGGTTACCCGCCGAGTTGTTTTGCCAAGCTGCCGCAGCTCGTCGAGCGCAGCGGCAACGGTGTCGCCGGTGGCGGTTCGATCACCGCGTTCTACACCGTGCTTTCCGAAGGCGACGACCAGCAGGACCCGATCGCCGACGCGGCCCGAGGCATTCTCGACGGCCACATCGTGCTGTCGCGCGAGCTCGCCGAAGCCGGCCACTACCCGGCCATCGACATCGAGAAGTCGGTCTCGCGCGTGATGGGCAGCGTGGCCTCGACCCAACACGTCGACGCGGCGCGGCGCTTTCGCCAGCTGCACGCGCGCCACAACAAGGCGCGTGACCTGATCCAGCTCGGTGCCTACGCGCCCGGCCACGACCATGACCTCGACACCGCCGTGCGCCTGCATTCGCCGATGACGGCGCTGCTGCAACAGAACATGCACCAGCCCGCCACGCTCGACGCGAGCCTGGCGCAGCTGCACAGCGCCATCGGTGCTTGAGCACGATCATCCCTTTCCCCTGTCACGGAAACCCCCGACCCATGACCTCCCTGCACCCGCTCACCACCCTGCTGGCCCAGACCGAACGCGAGCGCGACATGGCGCTGGCCGACCAGTTGCGCACCCAGTCGGCCCACAGTGCCGCCGTGGCGCAAGCCGAGCAGTTGCTGCTGTACCGGCGCGAATACGAACAGCGCTGGCACAAGCAGTTCGCCAGTGAAGGCAAGATCGAACTCGTGCGTTGTTACCAGGGTTTCATGGAACGCCTGACACAAGCCGTGGAGCAGCAGGCCCGCAACGCCGAACAGACCGCACAGCAGGCCGAGCGCGCCGGGGCCGAACTTCGGGCGATCGAAGTGCGCTGCGCTTCGGTGCGCCGCCTGATCGAGCGCCGCGTGCGCGACCTGCGTGTCGATGCCGACAAGCGGGAACAGAAACAGAGCGACGAACAATCGGCCCGCGCCGCCTGGGGCCGCAGCGGCGCCCACGGTTCGCCGCACGCCGCCTGAGCGGGGCACGATGATGCAGGTCACCGCCCAAGCCCCGCAAGCCGCTGCGCCCGCCACGCCGAATGCACACAGGCCCGCCGGCGCAGCGCAAGCGCCGTTTGCCAATCTGTTGCGGCAAAGTCAGTCTGCACAGCAGGCCACGCCGGCCGCCGCCGAGCCAGAAACCGTGGTGCCGGAAGATGCCCCTGCGGCTCCTGACGCGCCGGGCAAACCCCGCCTGAAGCTGGCAGACAAAAGCGGCGCACCGCGCGCCGCCGAACGCCACAACAAGGCCAGTGCGCCTGCACAAGCGCGCCCCGACGGCGCCACGGCCGAAACCACCGAAGGCAAGAACGCAAAACGCAGCGACATGCCGGCCACCGAGCCGATTCTCGCGCCGTGGCTGGTGGCCCTTCAGCCCCCGACCGACGGACCGGCGCATGCTGGCGCTGGCACGGCTTCCGACACGGCGGGGCCAGGCATGGGCACACCGGCGCCGACCGATCCCGCGCAAGCCACCCCGTCAGACAAAGCCGTGCCGACCGGCGACCAGGCCACCGCCGACAAAACCGCGCATCTCGACCGCGAAGCGCTCATGACCGCGAGCGCAGCCGCGTCGGCCGCCGCCACCGGCGCCGACACGGCCACCGCGCAGCGCGCCGGCGAATACTTCCGCGACGAGTTGCGCCGCGCCGGGCCGGCCTCGACCGAAACCGCCACCCAACCCGCAGCCCTCGGCGCGGCCACCTTCAACCCGCTGCTCGGTGGCCTGCGCGAGAGCGCGCCACCGCTGGCCGTGAACGTGCCCACGCCGCTGGCGTCAGCCACGTTCGCGCAGGCGCTGGGCGTGCAGATGAGCGTGCTCGCGAGCGACGGTGTGCAACACGCCGAGCTGCACCTGAACCCGCCCGAGATGGGGCCGGTCTCGGTGCAGATCGTGATCGATGGCAGCAGCGCGCAGGTCGACTTCGGCGCCGATCTGGCCACCACGCGCCAGGCCATCGAAGCCGGCCTGCCGGAGCTGGCGGGCGCCTTGCGCGACGCCGGTTTCACGCTCACCGGCGGCGGCGTGTCGCAACACTCCGCCGGCCGCGGCAACTCGCAGGAGCCGGGCCGCGACAAGGCTGTCCCGGACGGCGATGTGCGCCTGGGCGCCGAGGGCAGCGCTGCCGCAGCGGGTGCCGCGCGCGCTGGCCGCACGGTGGCCGCGGGCGGCGTCGATCTCTACGCCTGAGGGGCTGCAACCGGGTGCGCCGGACTGGGCAGCAAAAGCACCGCTTATCCCGGCTTCGCCCGAAGGCCCGCGTTTCCATAATTTCCTTCATGCCAATGCCTGCGCGCAGCCCCTTGCCGCGCTCGCGTGTACCCGGCCGTTGAAGGAGAAAAGATGTCTGCTGCCGCTGCCCCTGCCCCCGATGCCGGCGCCGCCGTGCCCGCCAAGAAGGGCAAGAAGAAGCTGATCATCATGGTCGCCGTGGCGCTGCTCGTGCTGCTGGGCGCGGGTGGCGGTGCAGCCATCTACTTCAAGAAAAAGGCTGCCCACGCCGCCGAAGAGGCCGCAGCGACCGAAGAAGGCAGCGCGGCCGGCGAGCACAAGATGGCCAAACGCGACCCCAAACACCCGCCGGTCTTCTTGCCGCTCGACCCCTTCGTCGTGAACCTGGCCGACAAGGACGCCGACCGCTACGCCCAGATCGGCATCACGCTCGAACTGCAAGACGCCAAGTTCGGCGACGAGCTCAAGCTGTACATGCCGGCGATCCGCAACGGCATCCTGATGATCCTGGCGCACAAGACCTCGGGCGAGCTGCTCGACCGCTCGGGCAAGGAAATGCTCGCCGCACAAGTGCAGCGCGAAGCGGCCCGCACGATGGGCATCGAGGTGGCCGAACCCGACGCGGTGACCGAAGCCAAACCCGCCGAGGTGCAGGCAGCCAAGGAAGACGGCGACGACGAGGTCGAGAAAAAGCCGAAGAAGAAGGCGAAGAAGGCGGCGGCGGAACCGAACCCGATCGTGCACGTGCACTTTTCGAACTTCATCATCCAATGAGCCAGCCGATTCTTTCGCAGGACGAGGTTGATGCGCTTCTGCAAGGCATCACCGGCGACAGCCAGAGCCTGGAACCTGAAGAGGTCAACAAGGGCTCGATCCGCGACTACGACCTGGCCAGCCAGGAGCGGATCGTTCGTGGGCGCATGCCCACGATGGAAATCATCAACGAGCGCTTCGCCCGCAACATCCGCCTGGGTGTGTTCCACCTGATCCGCAAGAGCCCCGAGATCTCGATCGGCCCGACCAAGGTGCAGAAGTACAGCGCCTTCCTGCGCGAGATCGTGGTGCCGACCAACTTCAACATCGTCAGCGTGAAGCCGCTGCGCGGCTCGGGCCTGATCGTGTGCGACCCGACGCTCGTGTTCTCGGTGATCGACGCGCTGTTCGGCGGCGCCGGCAAATACCACACGCGCATCGAAGGGCGCGACTTCTCGGCCACCGAAGTGCGCGTGATCAGCCGCCTGGTCGACGTGGTGACGGCCGAGTACAAGAAGGCCTGGCACGGCATCTACCCGCTCGAACTCGCCTACCAGCGCTCGGAGATGCAACCGCAGTTCGCCAACATCGCCACACCGAGCGAGATCGTCATCACCACCAGCTTCACGCTGGAGATCGGCGACACGAGCGGCGCGATCCATTTCTGCATTCCGTACTCGACGCTGGAGCCGATCCGCGACGTGCTGTACTCGACCGTGCAGGGCGACGCCGGCGAGCCCGACCGGCGCTGGGTCAACCTGATGAAAGAGCAGATCCAGTCGGCCGAGGTCGAGCTGATCGCCGAGCTGGCGACGGCGCCTGCCACGGTCGAACAGCTGCTGTCCTTCAAGGCCGGCGACTTCATCGAACTCGACCTGCGCCAGGCCATCCAGGCCAAGGTGGCCGGCGTGCCGGTGTTCGACTGCCACTACGGCACCTCGAACGGCAAGTACGCGCTGAAGGTCGATCAACTGTTGACCAACCCGACCCCGGGCTGGATGGGAGAAGCACATGAGCAATGACAACACCGCACCCGCCGCCGAAGACACCGACGCGATGGCCGCCGAATGGGCCGCGGCGCTGGCCGAGTCGAAGCCCGAAGCGGCCTCGGAGGTGCACACCGACCAGGTCTCGCCGGCCTCGTTCCAGAACTTCAGCCCGACCACCGGCAGCACGGCGGGCAACGACATCAACATGATCCTGGACATCCCGGTGCAGCTCACCGTGGAACTGGGGCGCACGCGGGTGCCGATCAAGCACATCCTGCAACTCGCGCACGGCTCGGTCGTGGAGCTCGAAGCGCTGGCCGGCGAGCCGATGGACGTGCTCGTCAACGGCTACCTGATCGCGCAGGGCGAGGTCGTGGTCGTCAACGACAAGTTCGGCATCCGCCTGACCGACATCGTGACGCCGAGCGAGCGCATGCGCCGGTTGAGCCGGGGCTGAAGTTCGATGGCAACCAGTTCATGGGCGTCGTCGCTGCTGTGGTTTCTCGCGATCATCGCGGTCATCCCGCTCGCGTTGTGGCTGCTCAAGCGCACGCCGATGGGCGGCACCGCATCGAACAGCCTGATGCGCGTTGTGGCGATGCTGCCGCTGTCGGCGAGCCAGCGGGTCGTGACGGTCGAGGTCGGCCAGGGCGAAGCACGGCGCTGGCTGGTGCTCGGCGTCACGCCGAACAGCATCACCACGCTGCACTCGATGGAGCCGCAGGCCGATGCGCCGGCGAGCGCCACGCCGGCCTTGCCCGGTTTCGCACAGATGCTCGGCAAGTTGCGACAAGACAAAGGGTTGACCGGTGAACGCTGAGCGCTCTGTTTTTTCTGCCCTGGCAGCCCGGCGCCTCGCGCTCTGCGCGCTTGCGGTGTTTTCGGCGCTTCCTGCAGCGGCTTTAGCGCAAACGAGCGGCGGCGCGAGCCTGCCGTTGATGGTCGGCCAGGGGGCAGGCGGCACGAGTTATTCGGTGCCGATCCAGACGCTGCTGTTCTTCACGGCCTTGAGCTTCCTGCCGGCCGTGCTGCTGCTGATGACGGGCTTCACGCGCATCGTGATCGTGCTGAGCCTGTTGCGCCAGGCGATGGGCACGCAGGCCGCGCCACCGAACCAGGTGGTCGTGGGGCTGAGCCTGTTTCTCACCTTCTTCGTGATGAGCCCGACCATCGACAAGGTCTACGCCGAGGCCTACCAGCCCTTCGCCGAGAACAAGATCCAGTTCGACGAAGCGCTCAAGCGCGGCGAGGTGCCGATGCGCGCCTTCATGCTCAAGCAGACCCGCCAGACCGACGTGATGCTGTTCGCCAGGCTCGCCAAGGTCGACCCGGCCGTGAAGACCGCCGACGTGCCGTTCAAGGTGCTGGTGCCGGCCTTCGTGACGAGCGAGCTGAAGAGCGCGTTCCAGATCGGCTTTCTGATCTTCATCCCGTTCCTGATCATCGACATGATCGTGGCGAGCGTGTTGATGAGCCTGGGCATGATGATGCTGTCGCCGGTGTTGATCGCCCTGCCCTTCAAGCTGATGCTGTTCGTGCTGGCGGACGGCTGGAATCTTCTGCTCGGCTCGCTCGCCGCGAGCTTCGCCACCTGACCGGAAAAGTACGTGGACGCCACCCAAGTCTTCAACCACGGCCAGCAAGGCCTCTACATGCTGCTGCTGGTCGCGGCCCCCGTGCTGGTGACGATCCTGGCCGTCGGCCTGCTCGTCAGCATCTTCCAGGCCGCCACGCAGATCAACGAGGCCACGCTGTCGTTCGTGCCCAAGGTCGTGGCCGCCGTCGCGGTGCTGGCGGTCGCCGGGCCGTGGATGCTGACCACGCTGGTGGAGTATCTGCAGCGCACGCTGCAATCGATCCCCTCCGTCGTCGGCTGAAGAAATGACGGCCCCAAGGCGCCTTCGGCACCGCCCCCCGAGGGGAGCTCGGGCCGCTTGGGGCGGCCCGGCGCTGGCCCGAGCGCCCCGCGCCGGCCGCACGCCGTGCTGACCTTCACCGAAGCCCAGGTGCTGGCCTGGGTCACGCCGATCCTGTGGCCGTTCCTGAGGGTGTTGGCGATGTTCGGCTCGCTGCCGGTGCTCGGCCAGCGCACGGTGCCGATGCGCATCCGCGTGGCGCTCGCGTTCCTGATCGCGTTCTGCGCGCAGGCCAGCCTGCCGGCGATGCCGGTGATCCCGCTCGACTCGCCGGTGGCCGTGCTGGCCGTCATTCAGCAGATGCTGATCGGCCTCTCGCTCGGCTTCGCGGTGCGCATCGTCTTCAGCGCGGTCGAGTTCGCGGGCGAGTTGATCGGCCTGCAGATGGGCCTGAACTTCGCCGGTTTCTTCAACCCCATGACCGGCGGCGAAGCCACGCCGACGAGCCGCTTCTTCGGCATCAGCGTGAGCTGGTTGTTCATCGTGACCGGCGGTCACCTGCTGCTGATCGCGGCGGTGGTGCAGAGCTTTCACGCCTTCCCGGTCGGCCCCGAGCCGTTCGCCTTCCTGCGCGCGGTGCAGCCGCAGACCTGGGGTGCCGAGATCTTCCGCCTCGGCCTGTGGATCGCGTTGCCGCTGATCGGCATGCTGCTGTTCGTGAACCTGGTGCTGGGCGTGATTTCGCGCGTGGCGCAGCAGATGAACATCTTCGCGATCGGCTTTCCGATCACGGTCTCGGTCGGCCTGATCGGCGTGCTGCTGACGTTGCCGATGGTGCAGGTGCCGTTCACGATGGCGCTGGAGAAGATGCTGCAGAACTTCATGTAGGTCGCCTCCGGTAGCATCGCGGCCCCGCAGCGTGCGTCGCTGCCACGTCTTTCGCTTTGCATGGAACTCGCCTTCTTCAAGGGCTTCGCCACCTCGGCCGCGCTCATCATCGCCATCGGCGCGCAGAACGCTTTCGTGCTGCGCCAGGGCATCAAACGCGAGCACGTCTTCGCAGTGGTGATGGTGTGCGCGGTGTCGGACGCACTGCTCATCACGCTCGGCGTCGCCGGCCTCGGTGCGCTGGTGCAGGGCCACCCGAATCTGCTGGCGCTCGCGCGCTACGGTGGCGCGGCCTTTCTGATCGCCTACGGTGTGCTCGCCGCGCGGCGCGCTTTCGGCTCGGAAACGCTGCAGGCCGTGGCCGGCGCGCCGATGAGCCTGCGCGCGGCCATCACCACCTGCCTCGCCTTCACCTACCTCAACCCGCACTGCTGGCTCGACACGGTGGTGCTGCTCGGTTCGATCTCGGCCCAGCAGCCCTCAGGTTCGCGTGCGGCCTTCGGCATCGGCGCCACGGCGGCCAGCTTCGTCTGGTTCTTCGCGCTCGGCTACGGCGCACGCGGCCTGCGCGGCCTGTTCGAGCGGCCGCTGGCGTGGAAGATTCTCGACGCCACCGTCGCGCTCGTGATGTGGGCGATCGCCGCGTCGCTGCTGCTCGGCCGCTGAAGACAGAAACGGCCGCCACCGGCAGCCGTTTCGAGATGACTCAAGCGTCGTTCACTTGATCGTGATCCAGCGCCACTCGAGCCAGTTGTCGGCGCGGTGCACCACCTCGACGTTCTGGCGCGAAGCCCACGGGATCACCTGGCGGTGCAGCGGCAGGTTGTGCACTTCGGCGTTGTGCTGCTTGAGCGCGGCCGTGATCAGCTCCTTGCGCTTCTTCGGGTCGGCTTCCTTGCTCGACACGGCCGCCAGCTGGTCGAGCTTGGCGTCGGTGTACTGGCCGAAGTTCCACGAACCCACACCACCCTCGCCGCGGTTGCGCAGCACCGGCGTGAGCGTGCTTTCGGCGTCGGTGCTCGCACCACCCCAGCCCAGCATGTACATCGAGGTGTCGTACTTCTGAACCTTCGGGAAGTAGTTCGCGCGTGGCATGCCGTTGACACGCACCTTCACGTTGATCTTGGCCCACATCGCGGCCAGCGCCAGGCAGATCTTCTCGTCGTTGATGTAGCGGTTGTTCGGGCAGTCGAGCGTGACTTCGAAGCCGTCGGGGTACCCGGCATCGACCATCAGCTTCTTCGCGCCTTCGAGGTTGTAGGGCCGGCGCTTCTCGATCTCGGGGTCGTTGAAGGCGGCGAGCGGCGACGGCGTGATGCCGCCGGTCGGATAGGCCTGGTTGCGCATCAGCCGGGTCTTGAGCGTGTCGATGTCGATCGAGTCGTAGAGCGCCTGGCGCACGCGCAAGTCCTTGAACGGGTTCTTGCCTTTCACGCTGCTGTAGGCCAGCTCGTCGCTCTTCTGGTCCATGCCGATGAAGACGATGCGGTTCTCGGGACCGTCGATCACCTTCACGCCGCTGGTGGCGCGCAGCTTGTCCACATCGGTCGGCGCCGGGTCGAGCACGAAGTCGATCTCGCCCGACACCAGCGCAGCGGTGCGGGTGGCGTCGTTCTTGATCGGGGTGTAGACCACGTCCATCACGTTGCCTTCGAACTTGCCCCACCAGTTCGGGTTGCGCTTGTAGACGGTCTTGGTGTCGGGCGCGCGCGAGACCAGCATGAACGGGCCGGTGCCGTTCGAGTTGAGCGACGCGAAGCCCTCTTCCTTGTTCTTGAAGTCGATCGGTCTTTCAGCCTTGTTCTTCTCGCACCAGGCCTTGTTCATGATCTGGATCGTCGACAGGTGCTCGAGGAACACCGGGTTGAAGTCCTTCAGCGTGAACTCGACCGTCAGCGCGTCGACCTTCTTCGGTTCGCCGACGGCGTTGGCGTAGACCTTGATGTCGGACGTGCCCATGCGGGCACGCAGCACCGAGAACACCACGTCGTCGGCGGTGAAGGGCGCGCCGTCGGAGAACTTGACGTTCGGGCGCAGCTTGAAGCGCCACAGCGTGGGGCTGACCATCTGGTAGCTGGCGGCGAGGATCGTGTCCATGCCGAGCTTCTTGTCGTAGTTGACCAGGGCTTCGTAGACCTGGCCGTTCATCGCATTCGTCATCGACTCGTTCTGCGAATGCGGGTCCATGGTCTGGGCATCACCTTGCGAGGCCCAGCGCAGCGTTTGCGCCTGGGCCGTGGCCAGGCTCAGCGCGGCGAGCAGCGCGGCAGAAAACAACAGCTTCATCGGTGGCTCCGGAGAGTGGTTCGTGGCCCGCAGTTTAAGGGCCACGCCAGAGCCACGCCCCGCGCGGCGTTCAGGGTTTTTGCGAACCGGTGCGGCGGGCCTTGTCGAGCGCTTCGCGCCCGGCCCAGAGCTCGTCGAGGTGCTTGAACTGCCACACCGTGTTCGACTCGCGCCCGGTGATGCGCTCGCTGCAGCCGGGCTGGTTCAGGTCGACCAGTTCGGGTGGCACCGGCATCTGCGCCTTGGTCGAGAAGAACACTTTCACCTGCGGTGCGGCCAGCGCCGCGGGGTTCTGCTCGACCACCACGGCCAGCCGCCCCGACTGCAGCCGCACCAGCGAGCCAGTGGGGTAGATGCCCAGGCTGGAGACGAAGGCGTGCACGACCAGCGGGTCGAACTGGCCCTGCTTGGTCCATTCCGCCATGCGCGCGATCGACTCGGCCGGGTCCCAGCCGGCCTTGTAGGGGCGGTTCGAGGTGATCGCGTCGTACACGTCGCACACGGCGCCCATGCGCGCCTGCAGCGACAGTGCGGTGCCGCTCAGGCGGTGCGGGTAGCCTTTGCCGTCGGGCCGCTCGTGGTGGTGCAGGCAAACGTCGAGCGCGACCGCCGTGGCGCTGCCGCCGAGCAGCAGTTCGTGGCCACGCTCGGGGTGGGTCTTGATCAGGTCGAACTCGGCGTCGGTCAGCTTGCCCGGCTTGTTCAACACCTCGAGCGGCATCAGCGCCTTGCCCATGTCGTGCAGCAGGCCGGCCATGCCGGCGTCGCGCGCCTCGGCTTCGCCCTGGCCGAGCTGGCGCGCCAGCGAGACCATCAGCGCGCACACCGCCACCGAGTGCATGTAGGAGTAGTCGTCATGCGTCTTCAGGCGCGCCAGGCTGACCAGTGCACCCGGGTTGCGCCAGACCGATTCGGTGATCTCGCCGACCAGCTCGCTGCACTGCTCGGTGTTCATGGTCTTGCCCATGCGTGCTTCGCTGAACAGCGACATCACGGCGGTGCGCGACTTCTTCACCAGCAGCGCAGCGCGGGCCAGTTCTTCGTTCATGGCGCACGCTGCAGGCTCGGCGGTTTTCGGTGCGGCCGTTGCTTCGGGCACCGCCACCACGTCGGGTGCGGGCGTGGCTTTCGCAGCGGGCGGCGCCACATCGAGCCCCTTGGCGTTGTCGATCCAGCATTCATTGATGCCGCTCGCGCGCAGCTTGGCGATGTCGGCCGGGTCGGCCAGCAGGAACTTCGCGCGCCAGAACGGGTGGTCGAGCCAGGGCCCGCAGAGTTCATGCAGGTGCATGCCCAGGCGCAGGTCTTGGATGGCGATTTTCTTGAGCATGGGCGGGCATCGGAACGCGAGTCACCCCCGATATCGTCCATCGCGGGTGGGAGTTGAGCCACCCGGCTCGGCCGGCACAAAAACAAAGGCCGCTGGATCGCAGCGGCCTTCAGGATTCGGTGTTTTTCCCCGGCGTCAGCGGAAGCGCGACTGCGGCACGGTCTTCAGCTCGGTCGGCAGCGTGGCGAGGTAGGCTGCGACCTGCTTCAGCTCGGCGTGCGTGAAGGGTTTGGCCATGCCCATCATGATGGCGTTGTTGCGGCCGACCTGCGGGTTCTTGTCGACCTGGTAGGCCTTCAATGCGTAGTACAGGTAGTCGGCGTGCTGGCCGGCGAGTTTCGGGTAGCTCGGGTCGATCGGCTTGTTGAAGCTGTCGCCGTGGCAGGAAGCGCAGTTGCCCTTCTTCAGCAGCTCGGCCACCGCCGGTGACGGCACCGGGGCCGCCTTGGCCGCGGCGGAGCTGTCCTTGTCCTGCTGTTCGTAGTACGCGGCCAGGTCGGCCATGTCCTGGTCGGTCAGCGACACGGCGATCGCGCGCATGGTCGGGTGCTTGCGGTCGCCCTTCTTGTAGGCGGCGAGCGACGAGGCGATGTACTTGGCGCCCTGCCCCGCGATCATCGGCACCTTGTAGATTTCGGGAAAGCTGGCCTGGTACCCGGGGATGCCGTGGCAGCCGATGCACATGGCCGCCTTCTTTTCGCCGGCCTTGGCGTCCTGCGCCTGCGCTTGCAGGGAAAAGCCAGTGGCAGCCAGCGCGATCAACAGGGAAAGAAGCTTTTTCATGGTGGCGAAAGACGGGGGTGTTCGGTGCGACGGGCGATTATAGGGGGCGCCCTTATACTGGTTCGAGCCACTCACACCACCGTCTCGCGAGACCGCGCCCATGAAGTTTCAAGGCTCAGAAAACTACGTCGCCACCCCCGACCTGATGCTCGCGGTGAACGCCGCTTCCACACTGAAGCGCCCGCTGCTGGTGAAGGGCGAGCCCGGCACCGGCAAGACGATGCTGGCCGAAGAAGTGGCGCTGGCGCTGAAGATGCCGCTGTTGCAGTGGCACATCAAGAGCACGACCAAGGCGCAGCAGGGCCTGTACGAATACGACGCGGTGAGTCGGCTGCGCGACAGCCAGCTCGGCGACGAGAAGGTGAAGGACATCCACAACTACATCGTCAAGGGTGTGTTGTGGCAGGCCTTCACGGCCGAGCAGCCGGTGGTGCTGCTGATCGATGAGATCGACAAGGCCGACATCGAGTTCCCGAACGACCTGCTGCGCGAGATCGACCGCATGGAGTTCTACGTGTACGAAACACGCGAGCTCGTGAAGGCGAAACACCGGCCGCTGGTCTTCATCACCTCGAACAACGAGAAGGAATTGCCCGACGCCTTCCTGCGCCGCTGTTTCTTCCACTACATCAAGTTCCCCGACGCCGAGACGATGAAGGCGATCGTGGAAGTGCACTTCCCGTCGCTGAAGAAAGAGCTGCTCACCGCGGCGCTGAAAAACTTCTACGACGTGCGCAACCTGCCGGGGCTGAAGAAAAAACCTTCGACCAGCGAGCTGCTCGACTGGCTCAAGTTGCTGGTGGCCGAAGACATCTCCCTCGACGTGCTGCAGAGCAAGGACGACAAGGTGAGCGTGCCGCCGCTGGTGGGCGCGCTGCTGAAGAACGAACAGGACGTGTCCCTGTTCGAGAAGCTCGTGTTCATGCAACGGCACAACCGCTGACATGGCGGCCTGGTTGTCGCCGGTTCGGCTCGTTGGGGCGCACTGCTCGCTGGAGCCGCTCGCCCCCGAGCAACACGACGAGCTGGTCGCCGCCACCCGCGACGGCGAACTCTGGAAGCTCTGGTACACCGCGATCCCGTCGCCCGAGGGCATGGGCGCCGAGATCGCGCGCCGCCTCGACCTGCAGGCCAAGGGCTCGATGCTGGCGTTCACGACCCGCGACGCCGACGGCCGTGTGGCCGGCATGACGACCTACATGAACGTCGACGCGACGCACAAGCGTGTCGAGATCGGCTCGACCTGGACTGCTGCTCGCATGCAGCGCGGCCCGTTCAACACCGAATGCAAGCTGCTGTTGCTCGGCCACGCGTTCGAAACACTCGGCTGCATCGCGGTCGAGTTCCGCACCCACTTTTTCAACCAGCAGAGCCGGCGCGCGATCGAGCGGCTCGGCGCCAAGCTCGACGGCATCTTGCGCAACCACCAGCGCGCCAGCAACGGCACGCTGCGCGACACCGCGGTCTACAGCATCACCGCGGCGGAATGGCCCACGGTCAAAGCCCACCTGCGCTGGCAACTCGACAAACCCCGCTGAAAGAGCCTCATGGCCGACAAGAAGAAGAACCTGACGGTCGACGAGCTCTGGCAGTTCGAACGCATCGGCGGCATCGGCCTCTCGCCCGACGGCGCGCAGGCGGTCTGCTCGATCAGCCGATATTCGATGGAGGAGAACGACAGCCGCAGCAGCCTGTGGCTGCTCTCGACCTTCGGCGGCACGGCGCGCGCGCTGACGAGCTGCGGCGACAAGGACGGGCAGCCGGCGTGGTCGCCCACCGGTGAACAGATCGCGTTCGTCGCCAAGCGCGAACAGCAGGGCAGGAAGGACGAGGCAGCGCAGCTCTACGTGATCGCCCCCGACGGCGGCGAAGCGCGCCGCATCAGCGAATTCGCACCCGGTGTCGACGCCTTCAAGTGGTTCCCCGACGGCCGCCGCATCGCCTTCATCGCCTGGGTCTGGCCCGAACTCAAGGGCACGAAGGCGCAGAGCAAGCGCCTCAAGGAATTCAAGGACCGCAAGGCCAGCGGCTACGTCACCAGCGAGGCGCAATACCGCTTCTGGGACCACAACCTGCCGATGGGCCGGGTGGCGCACCTGCACGTGCTCGACGTGGCCAGCGGCCGCGTGACCGACCTGTTCGAAGGCACGGCCCACGAGCTGCCGCGCACCGACCCCGACGCGAACTGTTTCGACATTTCGCCCGATGGCCGGCACATCGTGTTCACGCACGACCCGCAGCCCGAGAAACGCATCGAGAACCGCAAGGCGCTGACCGAGCTGAACCTGCGCAGCGGCAAGTTCGACACCCTCACCGCCGACGCCGACTGGGACTTCGACGCCCCACGCTACAGCCCCGACGGCCACCACATCGCGATGAGCGCGGCCCACACCGGCAAGAAGCACACGATGCCGGGCCGCGCCGCGCTGCTCGAACGCGGCGGCCGCTGGCACTTGCTCAGCGACGAGTGGGACCACAGCGTCGAAGGCCCGCTGCGCTGGGCCGACGATGCGATCGCCTTGTACTTCGCCGCCGAAGACCGCGGCCGCAAGCACCTCTACCGTTACGTGATCGAGAGCCGCACCGCCAGCGTGGTGGCGCAGGGTGGCTGGGTTCAGGGCTTCGACGTGGCAGCCGGCGTGGTGGCGAGCGTGGCCGATTCGCTGATGCACCCGGCCCGTGTGCACGCGGTGCGCGACGGCCAGGCCGCGCTGCGCCTGGAGAGCTTCAACGACAAGCTGCTCGGCACGCTGCGGCTGGGCGCCTGCGAAGAGGTCGTGGTCAAGGGCGCGTTGAACGACCCGGTGCAGATGTGGCTCACCTACCCGCCGCGCTTCGACCGCAAGAAGAAGTACCCGGTGCTGCACAGCATCCACGGGGGCCCGCACGCCGCCGCCGGCGACACCTTCCACTACCGCTGGAACACGCACGCGTTCGCCGCCCAGGGCTACGTGGTCGCCTGCGTGAATTACCACGGCTCCAGCGGCTTCGGCCAGGCCTTTCTCGACAGCATCACCCACCACTGGGGCGAGCTCGAACTGCAGGACGTGGAGGCCGGCACCGACTGGCTGCTCAAGCAGCCCTGGGCCGACAAGAAGCGCGTGTTCGCCGCCGGCGGCAGCTACGGCGGCTACATGGTCGCGTGGATGAACGGCCACGTGAGAGCAGGCCGCTACAACGCCTACGTGTGCCACGCCGGTTGTTTCGACTGGACCGCGATGTTCAGCGACGACGCCTACACCTGGCACGCCAAGGAACTGGGCGCGTGGTACTGGGCCGACCCGGCCAAGGTGCAGTCGCAGAGCCCGAGCACTTTCGTGTCGGCGATGAAAACACCGACGCTCGTGATCCACGGCGCGCTCGACTACCGCGTGCCCGACCAGCAGGGCCTGGCCTACTACAACACGCTCAAGGCCAAGGGCGTGGACGCGCGGCTGCTCTGGTACCCCGACGAAAACCACTGGGTGCTCAAGCCGCGCAACTCGAAGCTCTGGTACGGCGAGTTCTTCGATTGGCTGAAGCGGCACGACATCAAAGACGTGCGCTGACCCGCTACACGGCGACCAGCGCCACGCTCGGCGCGTCGGCCAGCACCACCCGGTCGCGGCCGTGCTGCTTGGCCCGGTACAGCGCGGCGTCGGCACGCGCGAGCAGGCGCGACAGGTCCTCGTCGGCACCGGCCCATTCGGCGATGCCGATGCTCACCGACACGGGGATGCTGTTGCCTGCGTCGGCCAGCGGCGTGCCCGCCACCAGCGCGCGCAGGCGCTCGGCCACCGGCACCGCCTCGGCCAGCGTGACCCCCGGCAGCAGCACCAGAAACTCCTCGCCGCCGAAACGCGCCAGGCGGTCGACCTCGCGCATGCCACTGTGCAGCAGCGTCGACAGGTGCTTGAGCACCAGGTCGCCCACGGCGTGGCCGTGCTGGTCGTTGATGGCCTTGAAGTGGTCGGCGTCGAGCATCATCAATACGAAGGCTTCGCCGTGGCGCCGGCTGCGCCGCATCTGGCTGTCGAGCGCTTCCTGCATCGCGCGCCGGTTGAGCAGGCCGGTCAGGCCGTCGCGGTGCGAGAGCAGGTGCAGTTGCGCCAGCAGGCGCGCGACGACGAGCACGGTCAGCATCGCGTGGAAGGCGAGCGCCAGCACCACGTAGGAAAACGCCGAGCCGACGTTGAGCGCGCTGTGGGTCGTCATCGAGGTGGCCACCGAGGCCGGGTCGATCAGCGCCCGCAGCCCGCGTTGCCCGTAGCCGAATGCGGCGATCAACACCGGCAGCGCGAGCAGCACCGGCCAGCGAATGCGCAGCACGTCGCGTGCGTGCAGATGCAGGGCGCGGGCGATGTCCAGGCACAACCAGGTCAGGACCAGCGAGTTGAAACCGACGCGCAGCGCGCCCATGGCCGGGTCGAGCCCGAGCCAGGCCACGACCAGCACGGCGACCACCAGCAGCGGCTGGATCGACGGCTTGAGGCTGCGGCCGAGAAACTCCCACACACCACGCCGCAGCGCCATGATCGCGATCACGCCGGCGACGTTGCCACCCGCCCGCAGCAACTCGGCGCGCAGCACCTGGCCCGGGTCGAGTTGGGCCGAGCGCATCGCCAGCATCAGCAGCGCGAACGAGAGTGCGCTCAGGCCCGCGTAGGCGGCCCATTGCACCGCGGCGCGGCGCATCTCGCCGGCCCACCAGCCGCCGACCAGCCAGACCAGCGCCAGCACGGCCTGCATCACGGCGATGAGCGTGAACGCGACTTCGGTGGCGGACATCGTGGCGAACATGCGAGCACTCTATCGCGCAACACCTGGTTACGGCACGCTGCAAACCCGGCGGCACCCCGTGGAACACGCTCCCGGCTATGCTCTGGCCTTCGCCCGCTCGCGCACCCCCGCGGGCGCGCCCAAGGGCCGCACCACCATGCTGATCAACTTCTTCTTCACCCTGCGCGCCGCCAAGCTGAAGGTCTCGGTCAAGGAGTACCTCACGCTGCTCGAAGCCATCCAGGCCGGCGTGATCGACGCCGACCCGAATGACCCCAGCGACGCGAGCGGCCCCACCGTCGACAAGTTCTACTACCTCGCCCGCACCTCGCTGGTGAAGGACGAAGCCAACTTCGACAAGTTCGACCGCGCTTTCGCGGCCTACTTCAAGGGTGTGGAGCTGCTCACCGATTTCACGCAGGACGTGCCGCTCGACTGGCTGCAGAAGAAGATGGAGCTCGAACTCAGCGCCGAGGAAAAAGCGCTGATCGAGAAGATGGGCTGGGACGAGCTGATGGAAACGCTCAAGAAGCGTTTCGAAGAGCAGAAAGAGCGCCACGAAGGGGGCAACAAGATGATCGGCACCGGCGGCACCTCGCCCTTCGGCGCCTACGGCTACAACCCGCAGGGCATCCGCATCGGCCAGGAAAAGGGGCGCAACAAGAGCGCGGTGAAGGTCTGGGACCAGCGCCAGTTCAAGGACTACGACGACACGCTCGAGCTCGGCACGCGCAACATCAAGGTCGCGCTGCGCCGCCTGCGCCGCTTCGCCCGCGAAGGCTCGGCCGAAGAGCTCGACCTCGACGACACGATCCGCAGCACCGCGGCCAACGCCGGCTGGCTCGACATCAAGATGGTCCCCGAACGCCACAACAAGGTGAAGGTGCTGCTGCTGATGGACGTGGGCGGCACGATGGACGAACACATCCACCGCGTGGAAGAAATCTTCAGTGCCGCCAAGAGCGAGTTCAAGCACCTGGAGTTCTACTACTTCCACAACTGCGTGTATGACTTCATGTGGAAGAACAACCGCCGTCGTTACAGCGAGAAGTTCGCGACGATGGACATCCTGCGCAAGTACAACAAGGACTACAAGCTCATCTTCGTCGGTGACGCGACGATGAGCCCGTATGAAATCCTGCAGCCCGGCGGCAGCGTCGAATACAACAACGAAGAGGCCGGCGCCGAATGGCTGGCGCGGCTCACCCAGGCCTTCCCCAAGTTCGCGTGGATCAACCCCGAACCGCAGGGTGTGTGGGGCTACCGGCAGAGCATCGCGGTGATCCAGCAACTGATGAACCAGCGCATGTTTCCGCTCACGCTTGCCGGGCTGGAAGGGGCCATGCGCCTGCTCAGCAAATGACGGTTCGCACCGGGGCGCTGGCTGCGGCCGCGCTCGTGGTGGCGGGCCTGCTGTCGGGCTGCGCCAACCTGGTTTTCCTGCTGCCGAAACCCGCGCCCGAGAAGGTCGAAGCGCCCGCCCCCACGCTCGAGCAGGCCGAGTACCGCGTCGACGTGCAGGCGCCCGACGCGCTGCGCACGCTGCTCACGACCTACCTCGACCTGTCGCGGTTCCAGAACGCGCCGGCCACCGAAGGCATCACGCCGGCCGAGCTCGAGCGCCTGATGCGTGCGGCACCGGCGCAGGCCCGCTCGCTGCTGGAAACGGTAGGTTACTTCAGCGCCGACGTGAAGGTCGAGCGCGGCCCGGCGCAGGGCGAGCTGCCACTGATCCAGGTGATCGTCGTTCCGGGTCCGCAGGCCAGCGTGGCCGGTTTCACGCTCGGCGCTCAAGGGCCGCTCGAAACCGCCGCAAAGGGCGGCGATGCGGCTGCCCTCGAAGAACTCGCCACGCTGCGGCGCCAGTGGCCACTGCAGCCCGGCGCCGCCTTCCGCCAGTCGGCCTGGACCGACGCGAAGAACCAGACGATCGCGCAGTTGCGCTCGCGCGGTTATGCCGCCGCCTCGTGGAGCGACACCCGCGCGCTCGTCGATGCGCCCGACAACAGCGTGGCGCTCTCGGCGCAGCTCGACAGCGGCCCGCTGTTCCGCTTCGGCGAGATCCGCATCGAAGGGCTGCAGCGTTACGACGAAGACGCGGTGCGCAAGCTCGCTTTTTTCGGCACCGGCCAGCCCTACACCGAGAAGGCGCTGCTCGACTTCCAGGAGCGGGTGCAGAAGGTCGGCCTGTTCGAAGGCGCGGCGGTCGAGCTCGACGCCAACCCCGACACCGCGAGCGCCGCGCCGGTGCTTGTCAAGCTCAAGGAACTGCCGCTGCAGCAGGCCACCACCGGCATCGGCTACAGCGCCAACACCGGGCCGCGCCTGACGCTGGAACACACGCAGCGGCGGGTCTTCGGCACACGCTGGATCGCGAAGAACAAGTTCGAATTCGGCGCGGAACTCAAGTCGTGGGGCGGCGAGCTGATATCGCACCCGCTCGACGGCCGCTACCGCAACCTGGTGGCCGGCAGCGCCTCGCAATTGCGCGCGGCCAACGAAGTGCGCGACGCCTGGTCGGCGCGTGTCGGCCGCACGCAAGACACGCCGCGCATCGAACGCCTCTACTTCTTCGAGCTGGCGCAGGCGCGGCTCGACGGCGCGCTCAACAGCAACGACGGCAAGGCCGCGTCGTACAACTACCACTGGGTCTTTCGCGACATCGACAGCGTGCTGTTGCCGACCCGCGGCCTCACCACGTCGGCGCAGGCGGCGGCGGGTTACGCCAGCGGCAGCGAGACCTTGCTCGGCCAGACACAAAAGGCGCGCGGCCCGTTCGGGCGGCTCTACGTGCGCATGACCTGGTACCAGCCGATCGGTGACGCCTGGTACGCCACCTTCCGCGGCGAGGCCGGCGAAGTGTTCACACGCAACCCGATCGGCATTCCCGACACCCTGCTGTTCCGCGCCGGTGGCGACGACTCGGTGCGCGGTTATGCCTACCGCACGCTCGGCCCGACCGCGGCCGGCGTGGTCTCGAGCGGGCGCACGCTGCTGACCGCGAGCGCTGAAATCGCCCGGCCGATCTCGGCGAAGTACCCGGCGATCTGGTGGGCCGCGTTCGTCGACGCCGGCAACGCCGCCGACCGCTGGACCGAGCTGCGGCCGGCACTGGGCTACGGCGTGGGCGTGCGCTGGCGCAGCCCCGTCGGGCCCCTGCGGGTCGACCTCGCGTATGGGCAGGAGACACAGAAAGTTCGTTTGCACCTGAGCATCGGGATCGCGTTCTGATGAGCGAGGTGGCCCTTCCTTCGTTGCCCGAGACACCGGCGCCCTTGCCCGCTAAAGAGCCGCGGCGTGGACTGCGCGTGCTGCTCGCCGGCGTGGCCGTGTTCGTGCTGCTGCTGGTCGCGCTGGCCACCGGCACCGGCTGGGCGCTGCGCAGCGAAAGTGGCACGGCCTGGCTGCTGACGCTGCTGCCCGGCGTGCAGGTCGAGGAACCGAAAGGCCTGCTGCTCGGTGACTTCGAAGCCCGGCGCGTGCAAGTCAAGCTGCCCGGCAGCGGCGACCGCATCACGCTCGCCAACGTCGGCTGGCGCGGCCTCACGCTGAGCCGGGGTGACGCCGGGCGGTGGTTTCGTCTGGCCATCGACGAGTTGCACGCCAGTCGGGTCGATGTGGTGATGGCGCCGAGCAAGACCAGCGAGCCGCTGCGCCAGCCGGCTGACCTGAAGTGGCCGTTCGAAGTCGAGCTGCGCGCGTTGAGCGTCACCGAGCTGCACTTGAATGCGCTCGGCGACAAGCCGCTGCTCGATGTGCGCGCACAGCTGCATCTGGGCGCAGCCGGCGGCGCCGAACACCGCGTCGAACAACTGCGCCTGGGCTGGGACCGGCTGCAGGCCCGCGGCAGCGCACGCATCAACAGCAGCGCGCCGATGCAGCTCGACGCCGCGCTCGGTTTTGCGCAGACGGCGTTCGGCGCCGTGCCCGCGTGGAACGCCGGCGTGTCGCTGTCCGGCCCGCTCGCCGCGCCGGTCTTGCTGGCGACGGTGCGCACCGAGCCCGCGGCCAAAGAAGCGCCGCAATCGCTCGACGCGCGCGCCACGCTGCGCCCGTTCGCCGCCTGGCCGCTCGGCGACCTGGAGGCGAGCACGCAGGCGCTCGACCTGTCGGCCTTCAGCAGCGCCGCGCCGGTCACGAGCCTGAGCGGGCGGACGGTGGCCGCGAGCAGTGGCCTCGACCAGCCGGCGTCGGTCGACATCGACCTGACGAACGCGGCGGCCGGACGCTGGAACGACCGCCGGCTGCCGCTGCGCCGCCTGACGCTCGCGCTCGGCGGCCGCCCCGACAACGCCTCGGTGCTGGAACTTCGCCGGTTCGAAGCCGAGCTCGGCACGCCCAAGCAGAATGCCGGGCGCGTCACCGGCACCGGCCGCTGGAGCCGCGACGGCTGGAACCTGGCGGCCACGCTCGCGGCGTTGCAGCCTGCGCTGCTCGACTCGCGCGCGGCATCGATGCAGCTCAGCGGCCCGCTCGCCGTGTCGGGCAGCGGCGCCACGGTCGAGCTGAAGGCCGACCTGCAGGGCCAGCTCGCCGACCGCGGCCCGGCCCGCGCCGTGCAGGTGTTGCTCGACACCAGCCTGAGCGCGCAGCGCATCGAAGTGCGTGACGCCCAGGTGCTGGCGGGCGCAGCACGCGCCACGCTGAGCGGCCTCGTCACGCACCCGACACCCGAAGCGCCATGGCAGCTGAAGGGCCAGGCCGCGCTGGTCGACTTCGACCCCGCGCTGTGGTGGCCGGGGGCGGAAGACTCGGCCTGGCGCAAGGCCGCGAACCGCCTGAACGGCAAAGGCACGTTCGACCTTGGCGTGCCGGGCCAGGCCGGCACGATGCCGCTGGCCGCCCTGCTCGCCGGGCTGCGGGGCGAGGCCGTCGCCACGTTCTCGAACAGCGTGTTGGCCGGTGTGCCGCTGGCCGGCGAATTGGCATTGCGCAGTGCGGCCGGCAATCTGGCGGTGCCTCTGCTCACGCTCGATGCCGCCGGCAACAGCGTGCGCGTCGAAGGCCGGCTCGGCACCACCGGCGATGGAGCCGGTGACCGCTGGGAAGTGAGCGTCGACGGCCCGGCATTGAACCGGCTGGCGCCGCTGTTCAAGCTGCTGCAACCGAACGCCGCCGACAGCACGCTGGCCGGCAGCCTCAGCGCCAGCGCACGCCTGGCCGGCCGCTGGCCACTGATGACGAGCGAAGGCCAGCTCGACGCGAACGGCCTGCGTGTCGGCACGGCCAGCGTACAGCGCGCGCAGGCCACGTGGAAGCTCGGCACCTCGGCCGATGCGCCGGCCGAACTGCAGGCCACGCTGACCGAAGCCGCGCTGACGCAGACGGCGCCATCCAGCGCAGGCAAGGCCTCGGGCGCCGCCACACCGGGGCCGTCACTCGCGTCGGTGCAACTTCAATTGAAAGGCAGCGCGCGCGCCCACACGCTCGAGCTGCGCGCCGAATCGAAAGCGCTGCCGCCGGGCTGGACCGACAGCTTGCTCGCCACCACCTCGGCGCCCACCGGCCGGAAACGAAGCGTGGCGGTGCTGCAAGCACAAGGTGGCGCCTTCGACCAACCCGGCAGCCCGTTCGCCGGCTGGCGTGGCAACGTGCAGCAGATCGAAGTGCAAGGGACCGGCACGGCCCCGCTGCTGCGCAGCCGCGACATCGGCATCGAGCTGCAATGGGCCGGCGGCCCGGCGCGTGCCACCGTGCAAGCCGGCCGCGCCGACGTGCTGGGCGGCGCGGTGCGCTGGAGCCGCATCGCGTGGCGTGCCGCCGACGGCCCCGGCGGCTTTGCGCAGATCGAAGCGCAGGCGCAGATCGAACCGCTGCGCGTGGCGCCGCTGCTGGCGCGCGCGCAGCCCGACTTCGGCTGGGGCGGCGACCTGAGCATCGGCGGCAAGATCGAGCTGCGCAGCGCGCCCGACTTTCGCGCCGAGGTCGTGCTCGAACGCAGCGCCGGCGACCTGAGCGTGACCGACGAGCTCGGCACCCAGGCGCTGGGTCTCACCGACCTGCGGCTGGCGCTGAACGCGAACGACGGCGTCTGGTCGTTCACGCAGGCGCTGGCCGGCAAGACCGTGGGCGTGGCGGCTGGCGCGATCATCGCGCGCACCTCGCCGCAAGCCACCTGGCCGGCCGCCGACACGCCGATCGAAGGCGTGCTCGAGCTGCAGGTGGCGAGCCTGGGCACCTGGGGCACCTGGGTGCCGCCGGGCTGGCGCATCGACGGCGCGCTGCGCACCAGCGCCAGCATCGGCGGGCGCCTGAGCGCACCCGAATACACCGGCGAAATGCGCGGCACGGGTTTGTCGGTGCGCAATTTCCTGCAGGGCGTGAACATCAGCGACGGCGACCTGCTGATCGCGCTGCAGGGCACGAGCGCGCGCATCGAACGCTTCACGGCCAAGGGCGGCACCGGCACCGTCAAGCTCGAAGGCAACGCGAGCCTGGGCGAAGCGCCGAAGGCCGTGCTCAAGCTCACTGCCGACAAGTTCCAGCTGCTCGGCCGTGTCGACCGCCGCATCGTCAGCAGCGGCCAGGCGCAACTCACGCTCGACAGCAAGGCGCTGGCGCTGACCGGCTCGTTCGGCGTCGACGAAGGGGCGATCGACTTCACGCGCAGCGAAGCGCCGACCTTGTCGAGCGACGTGGAGGTGGTGCGTGCCCGGGGGGTAGCCTCACCGGCCGCAGCCGCATCGGCCGCCGCCACACCGACGGCACCGGCCGCCACCGCACCGACCAGCCGCGACGTGGCGCTCGACCTGCGCGTGAACCTCGGCGAAAAGCTGCGCGTGCGCGGCCGTGGCCTGGACACCGGGCTGCGCGGCGAGCTGCACATCACCTCGCCGAACGGCCGCCTGACCGTCAACGGCACGGTGCGCGCGGCCGACGGCACCTACGCGGCCTACGGGCAGAAGCTGAGCATCGACCGTGGCCTCGTCATCTTCAACGGGCCGGTCGACAACCCGCGGCTCGACATCGAAGCCACGCGCCCGAACATCGACGTGCGCGTCGGCGTGGCCGTGACCGGCAACGCCGTCACGCCACGCATCCGGCTGTTCTCGGAGCCCGAGCTGTCGGAAATCGACAAACTCAGCTGGCTCGTGATGGGCCGCGCCAGCGACGGCCTGGGGCGCACCGACACCGCGCTGCTGCAACGCGCCGCGCTGGCGCTGCTGGCGGGCGAGAAGGAAAGCATGACCGACCAGTTCACCAAGGCGATCGGCCTCGACGAGATCTCGGTGCGCCAGAGCGACGGCGAAGTGCGCGACACCGTCATCTCGCTCGGCAAGCAGCTCTCGCGGCGCTGGTACGTGGGCTACGAGCGCGGCCTGAACGCCACCACCGGCAGCTGGCAGCTGATCTACCGCATCGCGCAGCGCTTCACGCTGCGGGCGCAGTCGGGGGAAGACAATTCGCTGGACCTGATCTGGACGTGGCGCTGGCAGTAGATGAGACCCCCGGCTCGCCGGGTACGGCGAGCCACCCCCCGCGGGGGTGCGGGCCGGCTTGGGGCGGCCCGGCGCTCGGCCCGCACCGCCGCCGCGGAGAGAGGCACATGCCAAAATGCCCCGCTCTCGCCGTAGTTCAATGGATAGAACGGCCGCCTCCTAAGCGGCAAATACAGGTTCGATTCCTGTCGGCGGGACCACCTGCAGCGTGAAATTCTGGTAGCGCTGCCACCTGCCTAGAATGGCCCATGCCCACCGACGCCATTCCACCCCGCCGCTCCCGGCGCAGCAGCGGCGCTGTCACCCTGCACGACGT